>Ga0163154_10000034_pt1 | contig 178385 bp, 151 predicted proteins | sample OliLakLV19MP9P1_FD_148649 | JGI IMG/M metagenome (GOLD analysis project Ga0163154, IMG submission 148649) | Freshwater microbial mat bacterial communities from Lake Vanda, McMurdo Dry Valleys, Antarctica - Oligotrophic Lake LV.19.MP9.P1 | ecosystem: Environmental > Aquatic > Freshwater > Lake... | reverse complement strand
AGCCGATCCGCCGCCGCGATGGTCGCCTGTTCAACCACCAGTCCAGCCATGACTGCGCGCAGCGTGGCTTCGTCCTGAGTGGCGTTCAGCGTCGCGGTTGGCGTCGGCGGGACGGGGGTTGGTGTGGGGGGCACGAACGTGTCGGTCGCGCTTGGCGTCGGCGGATCGGCTGAGGCAGGCATGTCGGTCGCGGTCGGCGGGACGACCAGTGCCAGCGCGGTCCCGGTCTGCGTCGGGATTGTCGGTGGGGTCGGTGTCGGGGCGCCATCGCCCGGCAGCAGGAGCAGCCCGATCAACAGCGCGACGACGACTGCCAGGGCGATCCCCGCAATGAGCAGCACGGGTGACAGCCTGGCGCGGCGGGTGGGCAGCGGCACAGGCGCCAGCGCTTCGATGGGCTGAGAAGGAGCGATTGTCGCGCCCGGCAGCGGCGGAGGTGTGACGCCCTTACCGGGCAGCAGATGACGAGACAGCGCCTCCACAAATTCGTCACGCAGCGCAATGGGTGCGCCGTCCTGCATCGGTTCGTATTGCAGATTGCCGAGACGTGAGAAGGGGTCGCCATCGATCAGCACGGGAAAGATCGAACGGCGGTGCTTCTTGTTTTCCGCCACCAGAATTTCTCTCTCGACCCATTCTGATGCCAGCGAATTGGGCGACATGATGACGATGAATGCCGCACAGCCGACGATATTTTTCTCGATCGTCGGCCACCACTGCTCGGACGACACCAGCCGCGTCTCGTCCATCCACACCGCGAAGCCTTGGTCTGTCAGCAGCGCCCGCAGGTGACGCGCGAACTCGATATCGATTTTGCTGTAGCTGATGAAGATGTGCGACATGGTCGACCCCCGGCGGCGTGGATGCGCACATCCTAACACGGAGTCCGACCGCCGTCCACAATCTGCATGGACGATACCGGGACGCATCGTGCTGCGCCCCGCCCGCCTGGTTGGTTCCTGCCACGACCTCTACTCGACTCGGCGCGTGTACAACAGCGGATTGCGCGCGCTGGCGGCGATCGCACCGGGCAGTATGCCTGGAATCCAGTCGCGCAGATCGGCTTCCTGATTGGCGTTCTTCGGCTGCATCACGCGCATATCGGCGTCTATGTAGATCATCGTCATGACGGCACGGGCGCGATCGCTCTGGTTGGCGCCCGCGCGGTGGAATGTCCAGCCCATGTGATAGCTGACCTCGCCCAGGTCGAATGGCGCTTCGTCCACCGTGAACCCGCCGGATGCCACCTGATCCGCGATGTATTTTTCGCTCTCGTCGCTGATGCCCAGGCTGCGTCCGAGATCGACCTGCTGCGTCCCCGCCGCGAACGCCAGCGGACCGAGCTCCATCGGCGTCGCCTGCAGTGGAATCCAGACTGTGGCGGTGCGGTCGGTCTCCAGGGGCCAGTAGAACTGGTCGGCGTGCCAGGGGGTGATCCCGCCGCCTGCCTCTTTGTAGAGCGCCTGATCGTGGTACAGGCGCACGCCCTCGACCTCCAGCAGATCGGCGGCGATCTGTGCCAGACGCGCGCTGAAGACGAAGGCGCGCACGGTCTCGCTGTGTTCAAACAGGTTCATCACCTGTAAAAACGCTTTTTGGTAGGTGCTGCGCTCTTCCATCGGCAGATGCAGCGTATTCAATTCCCTGACCATGCGCGTGATCTCGGCACCGTAGTGCGTCAGCACCTCCGGCGCCAATACCTGCTTCAGCTTGATATAGCCGTTGGCGCGAAAGAATGCCAGATGGTCTGGGGTGATGGGGTAGTGTGAAGTCAGGTCGAGTGGTGTGGTCTGGGTCATGATGCTGGCTCCGTATCAGTTCAGGCAGATAGAGCGTATCGTAACCTAATCCTGACGCGAGGAGTACTGTTTTTGCAGCGCATTCCAAACCTTTTCTGCTCGAAAAGACGACTCACATGCAGTGCATTGCGCCCGTACAAGTTGGCGTGTCGTATCGTATAATACGGTGCATAGTGGATCGAGCGGGTTATCGCAAAGGATGTGCCATGATCAGCAAGAATGGCGTCACCGATCGTTTTGACGAGGCAAAAGAAAAACTCAGCGACGATTTGCAGGACGCCGCCGATCAGATCAGTGCCGAGGCAGTCGAGCTGGCACGCGAGCTGCGTCAGACAGCCGACGAAGCGCGGAAGGGCATGATCAGGACGCTCAACGAGTCGGCGCTGAATCTGCGCCAGGGCACCCGCGACGCCGGCGGCTCGCCAGAGATTGTCGGCGCGGTCGATCAGGTCGCCAAAGGATTCGAGCGTGCCGCCAGCTATCTGGACGAGCGCACGGTGGACGAGATTCGTCAGGACGCCGAACAGACGATCAAGCAAAATTCGACTCTGATTATCATTGTGGTCTTGATCGTCGGCGTGATTCTCGGCGTGCTGCTGCGCGGCAGCGGCGACAAGAAATAGTCGGACGCTGATGGTCAAATTGATCGTACAGTTTTACCTCCCCGGCGACGTGGACGTATTCGAATTCGCCTACAACGATTTTCTGGCGCTGGTCGAGCGGATGCCGTCGGTCAGACGCCGTCAGGTGAACAGCGTGCTGGGATCGCCTGTGGGTGAGACGCGGCTGTATCGCATCCTGGAAGTCTATTTCGACGACTATGCCCAGATGGAGGCAGCACTGCGCTCCCCGGCTGGACAGGAAGCGGGTGGCGAACTGCGACGGCTGCCCGGCGGCTTCGAGATGATTTTCACCGATGTCTACGAAGAAGTTGGGGGCGTCACGCCGACCGCGTGAGCCACGCTATTTGACGGTTATCTACCCCACATCCATACGGAAGGTCACACCGCACCCATGCAAGCACTGAAAGAGCGCATCCTCGCTGAAGGACGCAATTTAGGCAGTGGCATCCTCAAGATCGACAGCCTGCTCAATCACCAGATTTACCCTGACCTGATGCAGCAGATGGGGCAGGAGATCGCGGCACGCTTCAGCGGCACCGCCATCGATCGTATCCTGACCGCCGAGATCAGCGGGATCGCTCCGGCGCTGATGACCGGGCTGGCGCTCGGTGTGCCGATCGTCTACGCCCGCAAGATCAAGCCGATCACCATGTTTGGACCGATCTTCCTGGAGACAGCGCCGAGCCACACCAAAGGCAGCGATGTCAACCTGCTGGTGTCGGCAGAATTCATGCCGACCGACCAGAATGTCCTGGTGATCGACGACTTTTTGGCGACGGGCAAGACGTTACGCGCACTGGCGCGCATCGTCGAGGGCGCGGGATCGCGCGTGGTCGGCGTCGGCGTGGTGGTCGAGAAGTCGTTCGAGGGCGGACGCGATTATATGCGCGTCAAGGGCTACACCATGCCGATCGAGGCGCTGGTCACCATCACCAGTATGGACGACGGCAAGATCGTGTTCGCGGACTAACGGATCGATGACACCGATGTCCGACGATTTACGCCAGGGCGGGATCGCCATCCTCGATTTTGGTTCGCAGTACACCCAGTTGATCGCGCGGCGCGTGCGTGAACAGGGTGTGTACGCCGAAGTATTCGCGCACGACGCGCCGCCAGAACGGATCACGCAGCACGCCCCGCGCGGCGTGATCCTGTCCGGCGGACCGAACAGCATCTATGAGGAAGGCGCCCCGCAGATGCCCGCCTTTCTGCTCGACGGGGCGCGCGGGCTGCTCGGTATCTGCTATGGGATGCAGGCGCTCACCTTTGCGCTCGGCGGTCGCGTCGCCCCGGCAGAACGGCGCGAGTATGGCGGCGCGACCATCGCCACCCGTCCATCGCCGCTGACCGACGGTCTGCCCGCGACGATGCCCGTATGGATGAGTCACGGCGATCGTATCGAGGCGCCGCCGGACGGATTCGAATCGCTGGCGTCGTCGGACAATGCGCCGTTCGCGGCGATGGGTGACGCGGCGCGGCGCATCTATGGCGTGCAGTTTCATCCTGAAGTGGTGCATACCCCGCAGGGTGTCGATCTGCTGCGCAATTTCCTGTTCACGGTGTGCGGCTGTGCGGCGAAATGGTCACCTGCCGCCTTCATCGACGACGCGATCGCGCGCATTCAGGCGCGGGTCGGCGGCGATCGGGTGATGCTGGCACTGAGCGGCGGCGTCGATTCGGCGGTGGCGGGCGCGCTGCTTCAGCGCGCGATCGGGGATCGGCTGCTGGCTGTCTTCGTCAATAACGGATTGCTGCGTCAGAACGAGGCGAACGAGGTCGTCGCAGTGTTTGGCGGCGATCGCGGCATGAACCTGTCGCCCGTCGATGCGACCGAGACTTTCCTGTCGGCGCTGGATGGCGTGACCGACCCGGAAGCCAAGCGCAAGATCATCGGCAGGATTTTCATCGACGTATTCAGCGCCGAGGCGCGCCGCCTGGAAGCTGATGGCGTGCGCTTTCTGGCGCAGGGCACGATCTATCCCGATGTGATCGAGAGCGCCGGGGGCAGCAAGACCGCGAAGGTGATCAAGAGTCATCACAATGTCGGCGGTCTGCCATCCGACCTGCATTTCGAGCTGATCGAGCCGCTGCGCGACCTGTTCAAGGACGAGGTGCGCGCGGTCGGCACGGCGTTGGGCTTGCCCGACGCGATCGTGTGGCGCCAGCCCTTTCCGGGTCCTGGTCTGGCGGTGCGCTGTCTGGGTGTGATCACCTGGGAGCGCCTGGAGACCTTGCGCGCCGCCGACGCGATTTTCCGCGCGGAGCTGGAGTCCGCCGGGCTGCTGCGCAATGGAACCGCGCAAGCGTTCGCGGTGCTGCTGCCCGTGAAGAGCGTCGGCGTGATGGGTGACAACCGCACCTATGAAGAAGTGATCGCCTTGCGCGCCGTCACCACCGACGATTTTATGACGGCGGACTGGGCGCGGCTGCCCTATGATCTGATCGGGCGGGTCAGCACCCGCATCGTGCAGGAGGTGCAGGGCGTCAACCGCGTCGTCTACGACGTGACCAGCAAGCCGCCAGGCACGATCGAATGGGAATGAGCGCCGAGAACAGTCTGTCGTTAGGGACGCATAACTATGCGTCCCCAATTCAAGTTGCTCGTAGCGACGCATCACCATGCGTCCGTTGAACTCAGGGCGCGCTCAAGGTGTCGAATAACGCCGACAGCAGCGCCGACTCGGTCGTGTCCTGGCTCAGTTCCCACAACATGACCCCGCCCAATCCGTTCTCGCGCACATATTCCGCTTTAACCGCCAGCGATTCGGGGTCATCGTAGGTGATCATGATCCCATCGTCGGCGTTGTAGAGCCAGGGCACCTGCGCGGTCTCGTCCCAGAAACGTGTATAGCTGTTCATCATATCCGGTGTCAGTTCATTGTACTCGAACGTGCCAGCGCTCCATCTGCCCTCAGGCAGGCTGGCAAACGATTGATGCAATCCATCCCCGTCGGCGGCGACCCCTGCCCAGCCGCGTCCATAGAATGCCACGCCCATCACCAGTTTGTCCGACGGCACGCCCAATGCCAGATACGCGCGCAGGGCGGTGTCCACGCTGGTGCCTTCGGGTGGATTGGCGGTCGAGTCGAACAACGGCGCATTGAAGCCGGTCAGGTCGCTCCATGCACCGCTCATGTCATATGCCATGACATTGATCCAATCCAACAGCGGATGAATGCGCGACCAGTCGAGCGTGGCATACGCCCGTTCGCCCGCGCCCGCCGCGATCGTCAGCAGGTAAGGGCGACCGTCGGTGCTGCCTTGTGCGTCCAACTGCGCGCGAAATTCCGCCAGCAGCAGGATGAAATTCTCCTGGTCTTCGGGTCGTTCGATATTGCCGACGTTGCCGCCGCCTGTGGGGTATTCCCAGTCCAGGTCGATACCATCGAAGCCGTAGCGCAGCATAAAATCGACGCACGACGCGGCAAAACGCTGGCGCGACTCTGTGGTCAGCGCCATATCCGAGAATCTGCCCGACCACGTCCATCCGCCCACCGAGATCAAGGTTTGCAGATGAGGATACGCCTCTTTCAACAGGTTCAGTTGATTGAAGTTGCCAGGCGGCGGTGATCCCGCATCGTTACCGAGATACACATGCTGTGTGTCTGCCCATTCGTCGCCCAGAATACATTCGCCCGTTTCAGAGATATTGACGAACGCATAATTGATGTGCGTCAGTTTGTCAGCCGGAATTTCGTTGACGAAGTATTGGCGTCCGTATATTCCCCACGAGGTGAAGTAGCCGATCACGCGGTAATCGGACGGTGACTCCTGTGCTGCCAGTGGCACCAGGGTCAATACTCCTAACACACAGGTGAGCAAAGACAACACACGTAAGTGCATTATTCTTTTTCCTTTGGAGGCGTGTAATTCCCGGTCATTATGACACGAAATAACACGCATTGGTTTACTCGTCGCGTCTGTTCGCTGCAAACCTGCCCATTCCAGGACGCGACAGGTGGAATAAGGATCGGCGGCGCAGCGCGGGTTCGGCGTCTGCGCCGCCGCCAGATTAGAAAATTCATCCCTGCCCGCCATGATCGATCATTGCGCGGGGGGGGTAGGGGTGTTATAGTCCCGGTCTGTGATCGGATACCCTGTTATTTACGAGGGTTGTCGGAGGACGTGGTGGCATTCAGCCTCGATATTCAGTCTTCTGGTGGCTTCAAAACGCGCGAGCGCCGACGCGGGTTTCTCCTGGCAGTACCCGCGCTCATCTGGCTCGCCTTTTTCTTCATCGCTCCGCTCCTCATCGTGGTCGTCGTCAGCGTCCTCACACGCGGGTCACGCGGTGCGATCCTGCTGCCGCTCACGCTTGAACATTACCAACGCATTCTCAGCCCGGTCTTTCTGCCCGTATTTGGCGACTCGCTCTGGATCTCGTTTCTGACGACCGTGTTCTGTCTGCTGTTGGGTTACCCGCTGGCATTCTTCATCAGCACGCGGCGCAGCAAGCGGATGCAGAGTTTTGCGCTCTTCCTCGTAATCCTGCCATTCTGGACGAATTTCCTGGTGCGCACCTATGCCTGGCGGGTGCTGCTCGGCTCGGAAGGGACGATTAACGTCACCCTGATGAACCTGGGCGTGATCGCGCAGCCGCTGGAACTGCTCAATACCGATTTTGCTGTCCTCATCGGCTTGGTCTACGGATTCTTGCCGTTCATGGTGCTGCCGATCTATTCCTCGGTCGAGCGCTTCGAGTTTCGCCTCGTTGAAGCCGCGCACGACCTGGGTGCCAACGATATCCGTGCCTTTTTGCGGGTCGTGGTGCCGCTGACGCTGCCCGGCGTGATCGCCGGCTGCATCCTGGTGTTCATTCCGGCGATCGGGTCGTTCATCACGCCTGATCTGCTGGGCGGTACGTCCGGAATCATGATCGGCAATCTGATTCAGGGACAATTCAAGGGATCGGGTAACTGGCCCCTGGGATCGGCGGCGTCCGTAGTGATGATGGGCATCGTCATGATGGGTTTGCTCTTATACGTCTGGATGGGCAGAAGGGCGGCGCGCTGACATGGCAAACACGATCACAAAACCGACACGGACAGCGCGTGACCTCTCGATCAGTATCGATCAAGGGAAGGTGCAGCGTGATCTGGCGGTGCGCCGCGCCGGAAAAATCGGCATCATCGTCGAACCGATTTTTGCCTATTTTTTCTTGTGGGCGCCGATCCTGCTGCTGGTGATCTTCTCGTTCAACGACTCGCGCTCGGTCGCCACCTGGCGCGGTTTTACCACCCAGTGGTACAGCAACATCTTCAACGACGTACTCGGCAACGAGGCGCGTTTCTCGACTGGTCTCATGATCGGCGCGCTCGGCAACAGCATCGTGGTGGCACTGGCTGCCACCGTGATCGCCACGACCCTGGGGACCATGGTCTCCCTGAGTCTGGTGCGCGGCAATTACCCCGGCAAGAGCATCATCGACGGACTGCTGTTCCTCCCCGTCGTCATCCCGGAAATTACGCAGGCGGTCTCGCTGCTGCTGTTTTTCAGCACCATTTTTCAATTCCTCGATTCCAGTTTCGGAATCCGAGCTACCCCAGGCTTTGGGACGATCATCATCGGGCATGTGGTATTCAATGTCTCGTATGTGGCGATCGTCGTGCGGTCACGGCTGGCGGACATGAATCCGCGACTCGAAGAGGCGGCGCGCGACCTCGGTGCCAACGAGTGGCGCACCTTCTGGCGCGTCACCTTTCCGCTGATCCTGCCCGGCGTCATCTCTGGCGCGCTGCTGGCATTTACACTGTCGCTGGACGACTTCGTGATCACATTTTTCAATTCAGGACCCGGTACGACCACGCTCCCCGTGTTCGTCTATGGTTTGCTCAAGCTGTCGGTGACGCCAGAGATCAATGCTATCTCGACGCTGATCCTGGTGCTTTCGACGGTCTTGATCGGGGTCTCGCTGCTCCTGCAGGGGCGCAGTGGCGCACCCTCCTGAGCGCGACGGTATGCTACAGATTACAGATCGATCGGTTTGTTTATCAACTATGTGAGGAAACGATGCGCAAATTTGTGCTGCTGCTGTCTCTGATCGTGCTTGCAGGGCTGCCTCTGGCGGTCAGCGCGCAAGAGGAAATGTCCCCCTGGGAATGTCCAGCTGGGTTCGAGGGTCAGACCTTGAACGTCTTCAATTGGTCAACCTATGTCGCGGACGATACGATCAGCAATTTTGAAGCAGCCTGCGGTGTCACGGTGGTGTACGATACCTACGAGAGCGGTGAAGCGCTGCTGGCTCGCATCGCCAGCGGCAACCCCGGCTACGACATTATTGTCCCGTCGAACCACCTGGTGCCGCAGATGGTCGCGCGCGAGCTGCTGGAACCGCTCGATGCGAGCTTGATCCCCAACATCGCCAATCTCAGCGAGACTTTCGTCGATCCCGCCTACGATCCTGACAACGGCTACTCGGTCGCGTACCAATGGGGCACCATCGGCGTCGGCTACAATCGCACCGCCGTCGGTGAAGACATCACCACCTGGGATCAGGTATTCGCCTATGACGGACCTGTCGCCTGGCTGGAAGACCTGCGTCCAATGATTGGCGTCGCTCTGCTCAAGCTGGGCTACGACCCGAACAGCGAGAATCCTGACGAGATCGCCGAAGCGCGCGATTATCTGGTCGCCAATGGCGACAATGTCGTCTCGATCGCGGGTGACGACGGTCAGGCACAGCTCGAACGCGGTGACGTGCATATCACCATCGAATTCAACGGCGATATTTTCCAGGTGATCGCCGACTGCGAATGTGACGATTACGTCTATGTCATTCCTGAAGAGGGCGCGTCGGTGTGGGTCGATAATCTGTCGATCCCGGCGGGTGCCCCCAATGTGCCGCTGGCGCACGCCTTCATCGACTATATCCTTGATGCCCAGGTTGGCGCTGACATCAGCAACTACACCGCCTACGCCTCGCCTAATCAGGCTGCCATCGACGCTGGGCTGATCGACGAGGAAATGCTGGCGAACACCGGTATCTACCCCGATGCGGAAGTCCAGGGACGCCTGTTTTTCACCGTCGATCTGCCGGATGCCGAACAGTATTACAACGACGCCTGGGATGAAGTGAAAATCCTGCTCGGTCGTTAAGTGGTATTGAAGCAGTTGAATCTGGTGGACGCGCCGTAGTCAGGCATGATGATGCGTCCGCCACTTCATCAGGACACCCTATGGGTGTCCGCTTATTTTTATCGTTTTGGAGAGGGGTGAATGATGCGGCAGGTCGGCATCGAACTGCGGAATGTGATCAAGGAATTTCCGTCCCGGCGTGGTGAGGAACCGATGCGCGCGGTGGACAACATCTCGCTGGATATCTACGAAGGCGAGTTTTTCGCGCTGCTCGGTCCGAGCGGGTGCGGCAAGACGACCACCCTCCGCATGATCGCTGGATTCGAGGAGCCGACATCGGGCGAGATCATCCTGCGTGGTAAACCTGTACAGGGCGTCCCGCCATTTCATCGCCCGGTCAACACTGTCTTTCAGGATTACGCGCTGTTTCCGCACATGAGCGTGCTGCAAAATGTCATGTTCGGACTGGAGATGGAAGGGGTCGATCAGAAGCAGGCGCGCGACCGTGCCGTCCAGGCGCTGGAGATGGTGCGTCTGAATCAGCTCGATCGCAAGCCGCGCCAGCTCTCCGGCGGACAGCAGCAGCGGGTCGCGCTGGCACGCGCGCTGGTCAAGCAGCCCGCCGTACTGCTGCTGGACGAGCCGCTCGGCGCGCTCGATCTCAAGCTGCGCAAGGATATGCAGTACGAGCTGATGCAGATGCAGGACGACCTCGCCATGACCTTTGTCTACGTCACCCACGATCAGGAAGAAGCCCTGACGATGTGCGACCGTATCGCGGTCATGGACAAGGGCAAAGTCCTCCAGATCGGGCGCGGTGATGAGATTTACGAGACACCGAACAGCCGCTTTGTGGCGGATTTCATCGGCGAGACCAATTTCATCGAGGGCGTGATGATCGCCAGTGATGGTCACTGCTCGACTGTGCGCCTCGCTGGTGACGTGGACATCGAGGCGGAGTCCGACCAGAGCGGCATCGCCGTCGGCACACAGGTCACCGTCGCGGTGCGCCCGGAGAAGATCACGCTGCTGCCGATCGACGGTGCTGCCTCGCCAAATCTTAATACGCGCGTCTCCACCGCTGAGCTGATGCGCGACATCCAGACCGAAACCGAAAAGACGCTGGTGCCCGGTATGATCACTTTCTCCAATTATATCGGCACCGACACGCGCTATACCGTGCAAATTGGGGACAGCACCAAATTGGTTGTGCGCGAGCAGAATTTTGGCAACCGCACTGAAATACCCTACAAGGTTGGCGATCCGGTCATGGTCTTCTGGGCAACCGAAAATGCCCGCGTGCTGCTGCGTTGATCCCATGACGACCACGACTGCACAGACCACGACTGACTCACGCGCTCTCAACCTCATGCGCATCATTGTCGCCTACCTGGGCTTCATCGCCATCGGACTCAATGCCGGGCTGCTCGGACTGGCATGGACGCCGATGCGGGCGGAATTCAATCAGCCGATCGAGGCGCTAGGGCTGCTGCTGTTGGCATCGACGGCGGGCTATCTGACTACCAGCTTTCTCGCTGGCAGCGTCACTGGGCGGATTGGCATCGGCGCCACCATCATCGTCGGGGGCGTGCTGCTGACGGCGGGGCTGGCGCTGACCGGCCTATTGTCGATCTGGCTGCTGATGATCCCGGTATACATCGTCGCGGGCTTGGGCAGCGGCTTGATCGACGCCGGGCTGAACGCCTATGTCGCGGAACACAACAGCAAACGCGCGCTCAACTGGCTCCATGCCTGTTTCGGCGTCGGCACTACCGCTGCGCCGCTGCTGGTCACGGCTGTCATCAGCGGGGTACAGCCGCTGCGTGCTGCCTTTCTGAACGGTGCCTCCAGCGTCGGGCTGCTGACTATTCCCGATCCAAATGACGGCGCGTGGCGCGTGGCATACTGGATTGTGGCGATCTTAATCGGGGTGATCACAATCGGCTTCTTTATCATGCGTGGACGCTGGCGCACGATGGCAGCACAGGTACATCACGCCGAGGGTGGGACACGGATAGGACTGCGGGACACGCTGCGCCTCCCCATCGCCTGGCTCGGTATTGTGCTGTTCTTCTTCTATGCCGGAATGGAGTTTTCGCCGGGTGCGTGGATGGGGTCGCTCTACAATGAAGCACGCGGTATCCCACTGGAGACGGCTGGCTTCTGGGTGAGCTTGTATTGGGGCAGCTTCACCGTCGGACGCATCTTTTTCGGGTTCATCATCGAGATGATCCCGACACGGGTGCTGATGCGGCTGTGTCTGTTGGGCGCGGTGATCGGCGCCGCGCTGATCTGGTGGAATCCGTCCGAGGGGATTGGCTTTTTTGGGCTGGCGCTGCTCGGCTTTGCCCAGGCGCCGATGTTCCCGGTATTCATCTCGCAGACGCCTGGATGGGTGGGCGCGCGGCACACGCCTAACGCGATCGGGTTTCAGGTGGCGGCGGCAGGGATCGGTATCGCGGTCATCCCGGCGCTGATCGGCGTCGGCGCGTCGAGCTCGTCTCTTGAGATCGTGCCGCCTGTACTGCTCATCACAGCGATCGTGGTGATCGTGTTGTACGAGCTGATGCTGCGCCGCCGCCCTGAGACGACATGACTCACCCTTGCGTCCGCCTGGAGCGGATGCTAAAGTGATGCGCAATTCCGCCCTGGTGATCGGATCGTGGCGGGCGAAATCGGCACGCTTGTGATTGCACACGAAGATCGACTGGCGCGTTTCGGCTTTGCGCTTATCGAGTATCTGTGCGAACAGGCGGATTGCGAACTTGTCATCCTGAACATCGGGAGCCTGTCACCCGAACGGGCGATGGTCGAAGACCTGATGACCATTGTTGACTGTTTCAGCAGTCGTCTTCATGGGCTGAGAAACTATCGAAAATCCTTGAAGAAAGCTTTGGAAGATGATCCGTAGTCATCGCATCCGCCTTCATCCGACGCCTGAACAGGCAATCTGTTTTGCCAAAGCCGCTGGCACGCGCCGCTTCGTCTTCAATTGGGGCTTAGCGGAATGGCAGCGTCAGTACGCGGAAGGCGAAAAGCCGTCGGCGCTGGCGCTCAAGAAGCAGTTCAATGCCATACGGGAAGCCCGGTTCCCCTGGTCATACGAGGTAACCAAGTGCGTCATCGAGGGCGCGTTCATGGACGTGGCGAACGCCTTCAAAAACTTCTTCGAGGGGATCAAAAGCGGACGCAAGGTCGGGTTTCCGAAGTTCAGGCAAAAGAAACGGAGCCGAGAAGGGTTCTATCTCGCCAACGACAGGTTCGATGTGTCAGGGCATTGGCTGAAAGTCCCCAAGCTCGGATTAGTCAACATGGCGGAGAAGCTGCGCTTCGCAGGCAAAATTCTGTCCGCGCACATCACACAAACGGCGGCATGGTGGTTTGTGAGCATCACCGTCGAACTTCCTGACGCGCCGAAGATGCCTCAACGGGAGCAGGTCGGAATCGACCTGGGCATCAATCGCCTGGCGACCTTGAGCGATGGACAGTGGCTTGAAAACCAAAAGCCGCTAAAGTCGTTGTTGCAAAAAGTCAAACGCTTGAGCCGTTCGTTGAGCCGGAAACAAAAGGGCAGCAAAAACCGCGAAAAAGCGCGATTGAAACTGTCCCGACTACATTATAGGATTGTCTGTCGGCGCGAGGATTGTCTGCACAAAGCCACGACATGGATTGCCGGGACGTATGGGTTTGTCGGGGTCGAGAGCCTGCACGTCAAGGGAATGATGAAGAACCACACGCTCGCGCAGGCATTAGGCGATGCAGCGTTTGGGACGTTCATTCGTTTTCTCGCCACAAAAGTGGATGCACGAGGGGGTAAGGTGCAAGCGGTGGGACGGTTCTACCCGTCGAGCAAGACCTGTTCACGCTGTGGGCATCGCCGCGAGAGCCTTTCATTGAGCGAACGTGTGTATCGCTGTCCGACCTGTGCTGTCGAGGTTGACCGCGACTTGAACGCGGCGATCAACATTCTGAACGAAGCAGTCCGATTGAGTGCGCTTCCCCTGTAGGGTCAAAAGTGCATCGTCCGGTAGTGGCTACGACGGACGTAAATGCCTGTGGATAGTTGGTAAGCCCAAAGCGTTTCGGCGTGGCGGCACGACTGGATGAAGCAGGAACAACCTTTATGAGTACAGTTGTACACAAAAAAGGTAGCAGAGTGACGGCTCTACGAAACCGCGGCAACCCCCGGAGCGCCGGGACGGTGCCAAATCCGCCAGAGTGAAATATCTCTGGGAGATGACGAGCATCCGCTTGAGCGATTGTCGCGCCTCTCCCCCACGAGAGGCGCTTTTTTTACCTGGTCACACCCTGACACATCGAGGAGTATTTCCGCAATGACGCAGACACAGCCCAAGACGACCAGCACGTTCATGTCGTCGCCGCGCTACTTCTTCACCTCGGAGTCGGTCTCCGAGGGACACCCCGACAAGATGTGCGATCAGATTTCCGATGCGGTGCTGGACGCGATCCTGGCGAAAGACGCCAATGCCCGCGTGGCGTGCGAGACCGCCACCACCACCGGAATCGTGTTCGTCTTTGGTGAGATCACCACCTCCGCCTATGTCGATATTGAAAAGCTGGTGCGTGACACCGTGCGCGACATCGGCTACACGCGCGGCAAGTATGGCTTTGACTACGAGACCTGCGGCGTGATGATCGCTATAAAAGAGCAGTCGATGGACATCGCCCAGGGTGTCGATAAGGCACTGGAAGCCCGCGAAGGGCAGATGAGCGAAGAAGAGATCGAGGCGACTGGCGCGGGCGACCAGGGGATGATGATCGGCTTTGCCTGCGACGAGACCCCCGAATACATGCCGCTGACGATCGCGCTGGCGCATCAACTGACCCGGCGTCTGGCGGAAGCACGCAAGGCGGGTGAGATCGACTGGCTGCGTCCCGACGCCAAGAGTCAGGTGACGGTCGAGTACGAGTTCGGCAAGCCGAAGCGCGTCGATACCATCGTCATCTCGACGCAGCACGCGCCCGAAGTCGAGCAGGATGTCATCCGCGAGACGGTGATCGCGCAGATCATCGAGCGCGTCGTCCCGGCGCACCTGCTGGATGCCAACACGCACATCTTTGTCAACCCGACCGGACGATTCGTCACAGGCGGTCCCATGGGCGACGCCGGGCTGACCGGACGCAAGATCATCGTGGACAGCTACGGCGGCGTGGCGCGTCACGGCGGCGGCGCCTTCAGCGGCAAAGACCCGACCAAGGTCGATCGCAGCGCGGCGTATATGGCACGCTATGTCGCTAAGAATGTCGTGGCGGCGGGCTTGGCGACTCGGTTCGAGCTTCAGGTGTCCTACGCCATCGGTGTGGCGCGCCCGACCTCGCTGGCAGTCGAGACCTTCGGCACAGGCGTCGTCTCCGACGACGTGATCGAAGCGCTGATCGCTAAACACTTCGATTTGCGCCCGGCAGCGATCATCCGCGATCTGGCGCTGCGCCGTCCGATCTACAAACAGGTCGCTGCTTACGGACATTTCGGGCGCAGCGACATCGATGTACCCTGGGAGCGTACCGACAAAGCCGATGTGCTGCGTGCTGAGGCGGGTCTGTAACCATCTGCAATATGCGTCGGGACGCATAACGATGCGTCCCATCGAGTGAGGGGTTTGGGCATGCCAAACCCCTGTAAGTTGCGGAAAGCCGGGACGCTAACGATGCGTCCGAACAACCAGCTACCCCGATTTCAACACGCCGCGCCGCATCAGCAGTTTCTCCAGCTCCGCGCCCCAGAACACCACCGTACTCAGCACGAAGCACAGCAGCAGTTGCTCCAGCGTGAGCGGCGCGGTGTTGAACAGATTGTTGAAGAACGGCGAGTAGACCGTGAACAGCTGCAGCAGCGTCGTTACGATGATCGCGCCCATCAGCAGCGGATTGCCGCGCAAGCCGACGGTGAACAGCGACTCGCGGTGCGAACGCAGCGACAGCGCATGTCCCATCTGTGCCAGCGTCAGGAACATGAATACCATCGTATTCCAGGCAGGAGCGCCATTCGCCGCGCGTAAATCGCTGCTAAAAGCCCAGTATCCCAGCAGCAGACCGCTGATGCCCATGATCGAGCCGACGATCACGATATGCCGACCGAGACCACGTCCGAACATGCTCTCGTTGGGCGCATAGGGCGGACGCTGCATCCCACCTTTTTCCGATCGCTCGACGCCGAGCGCCAGCGCGGGCACGCCGTCAGTGATCAGATTCATCCACAGGATTTGCAGTGTGGTCAGCGGCAGCGACATCCCGCCGATCAACTGCGTGAACAGCAGCACGACCAATTCGCCCGTATTGCTGGCAAGCAGATACTTGATGAAGCGGCGCACGTTGTCGTAGATCGTGCGACCTTCCTCGACCGCACTGACGATGGTGGCAAAGTTGTCATCCAGGATCACCATGTCCGACGCCTCTTTGGAGACCGCCGTGCCGGTGATCCCCATCGCTACGCCAATATCACTGCGTTTCAGCGCCGGGGCGTCGTTCACGCCGTCCCCGGTCATGGCGGTAATGTGCCCACGTCGTTGCAGCGCCTGCACGATATTCAGCTTGTGTTCTGGCGACACGCGCGCGTACACGGCGACCTTCTCGACCGTATCTTCAAGCTGCGCGGTATCCATCTTGTTCAGGTCTTGTCCGGTCAGCACGGTATCGCCCTCCTGAGCGATCCCCAGCTCGCGGGCGATGGCGAACGCGGTCAGCGGGTGGTCGCCCGTGATCATGACCGGACGAATGCCAGCGCTTTTGGCGATGCGCACGGCCTCTTTCACCTCGGAGCGCGGCGGGTCGATGATGCCGACCATGCCGACGAATACCAGGTCATGCTCGATCGTCGCCGCATCGACATGCACGCTCGGCTCCGTGAAATGGCGGAAAGCCAGTCCCAGGACGCGCAAGCCGTTTTTCGCCAGGCTGTTGTTGGATTCGGTGATGCGCTGGCGCCAGGCGCCGTTCATCAGCGTGATCTCACCTTCATGCCAGACGTAGTTGCTGATGTCCAGCAGTCCATCGACTGCGCCTTTGGTGAAGGCGATCGCACTGGTGGGCGTCAGGTCGAGCAGATCGACCAGATAACGCTCGGCACTGGTGGGCGCGACATCAGTGGACAGGCGATGCACGGTGGACATGCGCTTGCGATCGCTGTCGAATGGCACCTCGCCCGTGCGCGGCAGGAATTTTTCCAGATGCGGCTTGAGCAGACCGTACTTGGCGGCGGCATCGACCAGCGCGGTCTCCGTCGGATCACCGAGCAGACGGTATGCGCCTTCTTTTTCGCCCATCTCCAGGATGGTGTCATTGCACAGCGTGTCGCCCGCCAGCATGATCGCCACCGAAGCGTTGGTCGTGTTGCGTCCGGTGCCATTGGACTGTACCAGCGAGCTGTAGCCGATTTTGACCACATCGTCGATGCGCGAGATCTCGCCCGCGACATCGATGGTGGTCACGGTCATCTTGTTTTGGGTCAGCGTGCCCGTCTTGTCGGAGCAGATGGTCGTGACCGACCCCAATGTCTCGACCGCCGGCAGCTTGCGGATCAGCGCGTTGCGACGCAGCATCCGCTGCGCGCCCAATGCCAGCGCGATCGTCACGACAGCGGGCAGACCCTCCGGCACGACCGCCACCGCGACCGCCACGCCATTCAGCAGCACATCCTGAAAGGGGTCCTGCACGATGAAGCCGATGATGATGGCGACCACCATCACCCCCAGCGCGCCGCGAATCAGCACGGTGCCGACTTCATCCATACGCCGTTGGAGCGGCGTCTTTTCGTTTTCCACACTCTGAATCAACTGCGCGATTCGTCCGAGCTGCGTCTTCATGCCCGTTTCGACGATCACCGCCGCGCCGCGTCCGTAGGTGACGGCGGTGCCCATGTAGATCATGTTACGTCGATCGCCCAACGGTGCGTCGAGCTGCGTCAGCGATGCCAGGTCTTTTTCGACCGACTCGGACTCGCCCGTCAGGGATGCTTCCTGCACACGCATGTTCGCCATGTCAATCAGGCGGGCGTCGGCGGGCACGATCGACCCGGCTTCGAGCAGCACGATGTCACCGGGCACCAGCCCGCGCGGATCGATGTCACTGACCGATCCCTCACGACGCACGCGCACCAGCGGCGCCGCCATTCGTTTCAACGCTGCCATTGCCTGTTCAGCGCGATACTCCTGCACGACGCCCAGAATGGCATTGAGGACGACGATCGCGGAAATAGCGATCACGCTGTCGAATTTGCCCAACAGACCCGATAGGACGGCTGCAAAGATCAGCAGCAGCACCAGCGGGCCAGTCAGTTGTTCCCACAGGATTTCAAGCGGCGTGGTTCTCTTGCCCTCGACCAGCTCGTTGCTGCCATATTGTTCCAGCCGCTTTTTGACTTCGGTTTCGGTGAGTCCGCGCTCGGGACGGACGGCAAATCTGCCCAACACGTCCTCTGCATCGAGAGTGTGCCAGGGCTGTGTCGGTACGCCAGGGGCGGCGATGGGCGCTTGCTGTGCTTGTTTTTCCAGCATTGTTCTACCAATCCAGGCTATACGTAGGATAGTGAAGATAATTGAACAGTAGTGCGATGGGGTGAATAAAAAAAACCGGCGGCAGTCCAACGTGCGGGCGGTCGTCGGTTTGGGACACAATGTCGATAGCATAAACCGGACGTACCTGTTCCCCCCCCCTATAAATGCGGGGTTGATTATGAGAATGTACTCATCTTGACGGGCTTCATTCAGCATGAATTCCGACGATTTTTCATCCCCTGAACATTAGAAAATATTTAAATTTGAACCATCATGACCCGTCGTGATGCGTTATAATAATGCTTAACGTCGAATGCCCCTTGTGTCGCTTTTGCATTCAGAGTATAGTTTACGAGTCGTATGACGGCGTGCTGACAACGCCGCCCGATGTGTCCATACCCCCACAGGAGGCAGTCATTTTGGCATCGACCGTATCACAAATCCCGATAAATACCCCACCTGAGGTCACGCAGGATACCTGGCAGCCCAAAGTATCGGCGCACCGCCTGGCAGGTCTGCTGCACATGCTGGAGGGGTTCCGGCTGCGCTACATCGCCGCGACACTCTCACTGGGTCTGGGCGCTGCCGCCAAGACCGGAACGTACCTGCTGCTGGCGTACCTGGTCGATGAAGTGCTGCTGCGCAATCGTATTGGCGAGGCGATCGTGCTGATCGCGCTCAGCTTCATCGGGCTGGCGCTGGTCGAGGGCACCTTTACATTCATCAGCGGCACGCTGGCTGCCAGCACCGCCGAGAGTATGGCGCGGCGGCTGCGCAACTATCTTTATGATCATCTCCAGCGGCTCAACTTCACCTATCACGATCGTAACAAGACCGGTGAATTGATCCAGCGCGTCACCTCCGACGTGGACGCGGTGCGCCGCTTCTTCGCGGAACAGGCGATCGGGTTGGGACGTATCTTCCTACTGTTCAGCGTCAATTGGATCGCGCTGATGACGCTCAACTGGCAGCTGGCACTGGCATCGGTAGTGGTGGTGCCGTTCCTGGCTGCTGTGTCGATATTCTTCTTTTCGCGTATCGAGAAGCGCTATATGCTCTTTCAGGAGGCGGAAGGCAAGCTCTCGACCACGCTGCAAGAGAATTTGTCCGGCGTGCGCGTCGTCAAGGCGTTCGCGCGTCAACAATACGAAATGGAAAAATTCGACGCCGACAACAGCGAACATTTTCGCCGCAGCAACAGGCTGCTGGTGTGGCACTCGGTCTACTGGCCCCTGACCGACATCATGACCGGGGTGCAGACGCTGGGCGCCATCCTGATCGGCGCGACGATGGTCATCAACGGCGGTCTCTCGATCGGGTCGTACCTGGCGTTCGTCGGGCTGATCGGCTGGATCATCGACCCGATGCGCGGACTCGGTAGAATCATCGTCGCCGCGTCCGAGGGCATGGTGTCATACACCCGTGTCGCGGATATCATCATGAAAGAGCGCGAACCGCTCACGCTGGGGTTGCGCGCCTTCGACCAGCCGATGCGCGGCGAAGTCAGATTTGAAAATGTCGGCTTCAGCTATGCCAGCCACAGCGACGCCGACAAAGCGGGCGCGGAAGTATTGCACGACATCACCTTCACCGCCCAGCGCGGACAGACGATCGCGCTGATAGGCTCGACTGGATCGGGCAAATCGTCGCTGATCAACCTGCTGCCGCGTTTCTACGAGTATACCAGCGGACGCATCACCATCGATGGTATCGACATCAAAACGATCGCGCGCGAATATCTGCGCGCTCAGATCGGCATCGTCGAGCAGGAACCGTTCCTGTTCTCGCGCTCGATCAAGGAAAATATCGCCTACGGCGTCGGGCATCCCGTGACCGACGAGGAGATTTTCGCGGCGGCGCGGGCAGCTGACTTTCATCATGTGGCGCTGTCGTTTCCCGAAGGGTATGGCACCATCGTCGGTGAGAAGGGTGTTACGCTGTCCGGCGGACAGAAACAGCGTGTGGCGATCGCGCGTGCGCTGCTGAAGAATCCGCCGATCCTGATCCTGGACGACTCTACGTCGTCGGTCGATACCGAGACCGAGGCGACCATCCGCGAGGCGCTGTACAATCTCATGGGCGGGCGCACCACCTTTGTGATTGCGCACCGCGTGCAGAGCGTGATGAACGCCGATATGATCCTGGTATTGGATCAGGGACGGATCGTGCAGCGCGGCACACACGACGAATTGGTCGATCAACCTGGCTTTTACCAACGAATCTACGATCTGCAAGCCCGCATCGAGAGCGAGCTTGAAAAGGATATCGCAAGTGTCTGATTACGGCTTTCAGGAAGAAGAGTTCGACGCTAAATTCAACGGCAGCACGCTGCTGCGGATTCTGAGCCAGCTCCGTCCGCACTGGCGTCTGGTGATCGGCTTCATTGGCTCGGTGGCAGTGGTGTCGATCCTGACCTCGGTCTTCACCTGGCTGGGGATGCGCATTATCGATGACGCCATCCTCCCCGGTGACGCCTCACGGCTGCGTGACATCGCCATCCTGTACATCGTGTTGGTGGTCATTCAGGCGGCGTTCGTCTGTTTGTTCATCTTTTTGACCGGGCTGCTCGGTCACAAAGTGCAGTACATGATGCGCCGCCAGATGTTCAACCATCTGCAGGCGCTGTCCCTGAGCTACTACAACAAGACGCCGGTCGGCTGGATCATGTCGCGGCTGACGTCTGACACGGAGCGTATCGCCGATCTGGTGACCTGGGGAACGCTGGACCTGGTGTGGGCTGCCATCAACATCGTCACCGCTTTCGTATTCATGCTGACCATCAACTGGCAGTTGGCTCTGGTCGTCTTCAGTGTCATCCCGATTCTGATCGGGGTGGCGATCTGGTTCGAGCAAAAGATCGTCAAGCAGTATCGGATCGCGCGCAAGGCGAACAGCAAGATCACCGGTGCGTTCAACGAGAACATCACCGGCGTGCGCGTGGTCAAGGCGATGAACCGCGAGGCGCGCAATCTGAACGAATTTGGCGAGCTGACGGGCGACATGTACCAGGCGTCGTTCCGGGCGGCGCGCCTGTCGGCGCTGTTTTTGCCAGCCGTGCAGATCATCGCGGCGGTGGCGCTGGGCGCGATCGTCTACTTTGGCGGCGGGCAGGTCGAGATCGGCGGCATGACCATCGGCGGCTTGCAGGCGTTCATCGGTTACGTGACCTTCATGCTGTGGCCTGTGCAGGATTTGGCGCGGGTGTTCGCCTCGCTGCAACAGGCGATCGCCTCGGCGGAGCGGGTGTTTTCGTTGAGCGACGCCCAGCCGGACGTGAGCGATAAGGCAACTGCCATCGAGGCACCGTCGATTGCCGGGGACATCGTATTCGAGAATGTGACCTTCTGGTACGAGCCGAATACGCCGATCCTGAAGGACTTCAATCTCACCATCAAGCGTGGCGAGACGATCGCGCTGGTCGGTCCGACGGGCGCAGGCAAATCGACGCTGGTCAATCTGGTGTGCCGCTTCTTCGAGCCACAGGGCGGGCGTATTCTGTTCGGCGGGCGCGACTACACCGATTTGACCCAACATGCCATCCAGTCGAAGATCGGGATGGTGCTGCAAACGCCGCATCTGTTCAGCGGCAGCATTCGTGAGAATATCCGCTACGGACGCCTGGATGCGACCGATGCCGAAGTTGTCGAGGCGGCGACGCTGTCCGGCGCGCACGACTTCATCGTCACGCTCAACGGCGGCTATGACGGCGAGGTCGGGGAAGGTGGCAACCGCCTGTCGGTCGGTCAGAAGCAGTTGATCAGTCTGGCGCGGGCGGTGCTGGCGCAGCCGGAATTGTTCGTGATGGACGAGGCGACCAGCTCGGTCGATACGCTGACCGAGGCATTGATCCAGCGCGGCATGGAGACGATGATGCAGGGGCGGACGAGCTTCGTGATCGCACACCGTCTGAGTACGATTCGCCGCGCCGATCGCATCATGGTGATCGAGAACGGTGGCGTGAGCGAGATGGGCACCCACGCCGAGCTGATCAAGGCGCGCGGGCATTACTACAGCCTGTACACGCAGCAGTTCCGCCGTGAGCGCGAGGCGGAGGCGGAGCTGGTCGGTGAACTCGACGCGCCGCGCGTCGATGCGGTCATCGAGCGCGAGCCGGAGCTAAGTCTGGCGTAAGGACGGTTCATGGTGCGTCCGACGTAAGGACAGTTCTGTACAGACGCAAAACACGATGCGTCCACCAGCGCGGTCACAGTGTTTGGCGTGCCAAGCCCACTGCATCAATCGAATCATCACGGATGGCGCATGGGAGTTACTCCTTTGCGCCATCCGTGTTTTGTGGGCGTGACACGATCTGTCCACCAAAGCAGTCGCAGGGGTTTGTCATGCCAAACCCTGGTCGCATTGACGCAACCCCCCGAATATGCGCACGACGGACGCATCGTCAGCCGTCTCTATGACCGCTTTTACACCCGTTGCTTGACGCCAATGTTACGAACGGTGTATATTCATTACAAATTACCCTGCATTGAACGTTACAATCGAAGGAACCTGGGGATGGGTAAGACAAAAATACTGCTGGTCGAGGACGACGCCGGGATCAATAAACTGATCACCGATTATTTAGGCGCGCATCAATTCGAGGTCTTCAACTTCACTGACGGGCCCGAAGCGCTCGATCACCTGCTCAAGCGCGGACTACCGCATCTGGCGCTGATCGACCTGACGCTGCCTTCCGTGCATGGATTCGAGCTGTCCGGCAAGATCAAGACGATGGCGGATGTGCCGATCATCTTCATCACTGCCACCAGCGACACCGACACGATCGTGCAAGGGTTGAAGACCTATGCCGAAGATTTCATCGTCAAGCCGTTCGAGCTGCGTGAGCTGGAGGCGCGGATTCAGGTGGTGCTGGCGCGGATGCCGAGCCTCGACTATGCCAACGAACCGATCATCCGTATCGACGACAATCTGAGCATCGACTTTGCGCACAATCGCATCGTCGTCAACAGCCGCGCCTGCACGCTGACGCCGACCGAGTCGATCCTGCTGCATGTGCTGCTGCGTCATGCCGGGCGGGTGGTCGAAAACCGCATGTTGATCGCTCGCGTGTGGCCGACCGAGGAGGTCTACGAGGATACCCTGCGCGTGCATATGCACCGTCTGCGGCGCAAGCTGGAGTCGGACTCGCACCATCCGCATTACATCCGCACCGAGCGCGGCACCGGTTATATGTTCACGGTGCGCCCGCCGGAGGGAGCCGTCTTCGTCGATGAGGACGCGCTCGAACCGACTGCTTAAAGAAACCGATCATGACCGAAACAGGCAGACTGACAGCGGCGCTCGACGATGCGCAGGCGACCCTGCGCACCGCGCGGCTGCTGCTGCACGCGCACACGCCACAGCATATGGTCGATATCCTGCGGACACAGTTATTGCAGCCGACACTTTCGAGCTGCATCCTGTTTCTGTTTGGCGGCGATAGCGAGGATGCGCAGCCAGGTCAGCGTGCCTATATGGAGCTGCAAGGCACCTGGTCGAAACGGGTGGGCAGTGGGGTCGGCAGCGGCATACGTCTGTACCTGAACAATTATGCTGACCTGATGGCACGCCTCGATTCTGAAGAAGTGGTTTATTTTCCGCATCCGCGCCCGATCTGGGTGTACTTCGACCCGCTGGTGCGCGGATTTTTGCGCGCGGAGCGAGCACGTTCGCTGGCGTTGATCACATTGAAGGCGCGCGGCGAGTCGATCGGGGTGCTGCTGCTGGCGTCCGACCGATCGAATGCGTTCGACACCGACGACCTGGAAAGATTTCATCTGATCAGCGAATATCTGGCGCTCAACCTGTACGCCAAGCTGCTCACCGAACGCCAGCAGCGCCTTGGACAGCATTATGCTGCCATGCTGAACGCAGTCCGCGATGGGGTGGTGATGGTGCTGCCTTTCGACAAAGGCGGACGGGTGTTCATCGCCAACCGCTATTTCAAGCGCCTGTTCGAGCTGGACGACCACGATGGCGAGGGCGACTCGCTGATCGACCTGCTCAACAAGATGCGCATCGCTGAAAACACGCGCCAGGAATTACACGCCACCTGGTTGAGCCTGTCGCCGCGCGCACCAGGCGAGTCGCGCGGAGAATTTCATCTGGTCACCGGGGAAGGGCAGCCGACCGACATTGCCTGGTACAGCGCGCCCGTCAGTCAGGGGACACAGGTGCTGGGGCGTATCTACACCTTTCACGATGTCACGCCCGAACGCACGGCGCAAAAATTGCGGGCGGCATTCCTGTCGCGGCTGTCGCACGAGCTGCGCACGCCGCTGACCTCGATACGTGGGTTCGCGGAATTCATCCTGGAGGTGTCCGGCGACCAGCTCCCGTCGCTGGCGCGGGAGTACACCGCGATCATCCTGGAGAGCGCGCGCCATTTGAACACGTTGTTCACCGATCTGATCGAGATCACGCGCGCCGAGGCGGGCGAACTCAAGCTGAATCGGCGCGAAGCCTATTTGCCAGATATTATCATCGACACGGTGGCACGGCTGGAACTGCATTACCGCGAGCGCGAACAGCAGGTGATCATGGAGCTGGACGATGATCTGCCAGCGGTGTTGGTCGATGTCGATCGCATCACCCAGGTGGTGAGCAATTTACTGGCTAATGCGATCAAGTATTCGCCGGAAAAAGGCAGGATTCGTGTCATTACCACGCTGATCAGCGATGCGGCGGCACTGCCGCGATCGGCACCGCCGGGTGTAGTGCTGCCCGCCGTCATGGTGATGGTGCGCGACCAGGGCAAGGGCTTGTCACGTGACGAGGTAGAACAGGTCTTCATGCCCTTTTACCGCACCGAGTCGGTCAAGCGCGAACGCATCGAGGGGGCGGGTCTCGGTCTGGCAGTGGCGCGCAGTATTTTAGAGGTGCATCGCGGCAAGATATGGGCGGCGCCGCGCGGGGAGGTGCGCGGCGGCTGCTTCATCTTTACCATCCCGACGCCGTGAGGGGGGCGGACGCATCGTTGTGCGTCCTATGCGAGTAGGTCGTATGCCCGTTTCATGCGCGCCAGCCCTTCGATCACGGTCGCGCGTGGTGCCGCGAAATTGAGCCGAATGAAGCCCGCGCCGCCCGCTCCAAAGGTGGCGCCGTCGTTGAAAGCGACTCGTCCCTGTTCCAGAAACCAGGCGGCGGGCGTCTGCGCGTCGGGCAAGGTGAGCGCGCGGCAGTCGATCCATGCCAGATAGGTCGCATCTGGGACGGTCATCGACAGCAGCGGCATGTCACGCGCGATCGTCTCGATCACCAGATCACGGTTCGCCTGCAAATAAGGCATGAGCTGATCGAGCCAGGGCTGACCGTCGCGGTAGGCAGCCAGTCCAGCCGTCAGACCGAGGGCGTTGACGAGCGCGCCCATACCATAGCGCCATTCGTTCATCCGCTTGAGCAGATCGGCATCCTGTACGATTAGCACGCTCAAGCCCAATCCAGGAATGTTGAAGGTTTTGCTTGGTGCAAGCATGGTGATCGTGCGTGCGGCGATCTCCGGTGAGAGCGACGCGATCGAGATATGCTGCGGTGCGCTGTAGGTCAGATCGCAGTGAATTTCATCCGAGGCGATGATCAGGTCGTGGCGGACACAGAAATCTGCGATCTGTTCCAATTCGCCGCGCGTCCAGACGCGCCCGATCGGGTTGTGCGGGCTGCACAGCAGAAATAAGCGCGTGCGCGGCGTGACGGCGGCTGCGAGCGCGTCCATGTCGAGGGTGTAGGTGAGACTAGCTCCGTCGTGGGACACGGTAAGCGGGGCGGTTTGCAGTGTCCGCCCTTGATTGACGGGCGCACTCAGGAAGGGCGGATAGATGGGAGTCTGTGTCAGCACACCGTCGCCGGACGTGCCGACGATCGCGCTGATGCAGTTCAGCCCCATCACCAGACCGGGCAGCAGCACGATCTGTTCCGGCGTGATCTGCATGGCATGACGCGCCGCCAGCCGCTCGACCAGCGTCGTCCTGAGTGCGGGTTCATCCATCTGATAGCCGAAAACGCCATGATCGAGGCGCTCGTGCAGGGCAGCGATCAGCGCGTCCGGCGCGCGAAAGTCCATGTCCGCGACCCACATAGGCAGCACGTCATGGTCGAACCAGTTCCATTTTGCCGATCCGCTGGCACGGCGTTCGATGATTGCGTCAAAGTCGATCGGATTCATTGAATGGGTTCCCGTTTTTGTTTGATCAATGGAAATTGAGAATTGCTGTGCGGACGCATTGTTATGCTTCCGATGTTGGATCATAGACGGTCAGCGGCTTAGAACAAAGTGGACTGCACAGCAGGCGGTGCGACCGTGCCCCCGTGTGTCGCTTTGAAGCGGTCGGCTTCGTTCAGCAGTTCACGGGCACTCTGTAGTCCGCTCTCGTTGATCGTACCGAGCATGGCAGCCAGCTCTTCGACACGCTGCCCGGCGCCGTCCAGCGCGGCGATCAGGGTGTGCGTGCGTCCGCCCTCGACCTGCTTGGAGACCCGAAAATGGCGATCGGCAAACCCGGCGAGCTGCGCCAGATGCGTGACGACCAGGACCTGATGATCGCCCGTCAGTCCCCACAGCTTTTCGCCCACAACGCTGCCAACGCGCCCACCGATACCCTGGTCGATCTCGTCGAAGATCAACGTGGGAGTCTGATCGGCTTGGGTCAGGACGCGCTTGAGCGCCAGCATGATGCGCGCTGCCTCACCGCCAGATGCCACCTTTGCCAGCGGACGCAGCGGTTCGCCGGGATTGGCGGACATGACGAACTCGACGGCATCCACGCCGGACTCGTCGAACGCCAGCCGCCGCTCCCCGACATAACAGCCCTGGGGGTGGTCGCGCTGCGTCACGCTGACGTCGAACTGCGCTTTTGCCATGCGCAGATCGCCCAGTTCGGTGACGATCCCCTCACTCAGGCGCCTGGCGGCGGCGCGGCGCGCGCCGCTGATGCGCTCCGCCAGCTCACCAATATGGCGCAGCATCGCTTCTTCCTGAGCGCGCAGCGCAGAGAGACGTTCGGCACTGTTGTCGATCGTCTCCAGCTCCGCCGCTGCTTTGACGCCATAGGCGACGATCGCCTCGATGGTGACGGCGCTGAAGCGGCGCTTGAGCTGATTGATCAATTCCAGCCGTTCCTCGACCTCATCGAGGCGGATCGGGTTGTATTCGAGCGTGTCGGCATAGCGGCGCATCGAGAGCGCCAGTTCTTCGATCTGGGCGGCGCAGGTCTCCGCCAGATCATAATCTTCGGTGCGCGATGGATCGATCGCCTTGAGCTTGCTCAACAGTGCCGTCACCTGCACGAACTGATCGAGCGCCGCCTCCTGACCACCCGGCACATCGTCGCCGTAGAGCAGCCGCACCGCGTCGCCGGTCAGGCGGGCGAGCTGTTCGCTGTTCGCCAGACGGTGCCGTTCTGTCTTGAGAACGTCGTCTTCGCCATTTTCCAGTCCTGCCGCCTCGATCTCCTCGATCTCGTCGCGCAGACGGTCGGCGCGGCGCTGCACGCTGGCTTCGTCTTCGAGCAGTTGACGGATTTCGCGGCGTGCCTCGTTCAGGCGTCCGACGACGGTCGCCAGCGCCGATCGTGCGTCCATCAGCGCGGCATAGCGATCGAGCAGTTCCAGATGGGCGGCGGGCTTCAGCAGCGACAGGTGCGCGCTCTGACCATGCACATCGACCAGCAGTGCGCCGATCTCCCCAATCACATCCAGGCTGACTGTGACTCCGCCCAGGCGCGCCGACGAGCGTCCGTTGGAGCGCACCTCGCGCATCAGCGTGATCGCCTTGTCCGAGTCGGTGTCGAGCAGATTCTCACGCTCCAGGATCGGCAGAATCCCCGCACGGGTGACACTATTGAGACGAAACACACCCTCGATGATGGCGCGTTCTTCCCCGGCGCGCACCATCGACGAGTCGGCTTTGCCGCCGAGCAGCAGCTCGACCGCATCGATGATAATCGACTTGCCCGCGCCGGTCTCCCCGGTGATTACGTTCAAGCCATCCCCGAAGGTCAATTCCAGTTGATCGATGATCGCAAAATTACGGACGCGAATCTCTTCGAGCATGACATCCTCGAAAGGGTTTATTTGTTAGACCAGCAAGTTGCCGCAGCATCGTGGTTCCATTTCAATTTCAATGTCCCGTTCAGTGTACCGCGTCCACAGATGAAACCGATCAGAGCGGTTCGCGCGTCGGTGTCGAGGGCTTGCGCGGCTCCAGGCGGTCGAGCAGCGAACGATAGAAGTAGTTGCGTTCACGCAGCCGGGCAAAGCGGCTGACCAGATCGCTGGTTTGCACCGACACCCGGTCGGCTGAGAGCAGATAGGTGCCCGGCATCCCATCGGCGGACAGGACTGTTTCCGCCTGGGCACCTGGCGAGACGACGATCTCCACGCGCGCCCCTTCGGGGAGCACGATCGGACGATCCAGGCTGAGATGCGGCGCCACCGGCACGATCAGGATGCTGCGCACTTCCGGTGGCAGGATCGGTCCGCCGCTGGCGAGCGCATAGGCGGTCGATCCAGTGGCGGTGGCGATGATCAGTGCATCGGCGTTGTAGGTGGTCGTCCAGTCGCCATCGATGTAGGCATCGAGCCGGATCATGCGCGTGACTGTGCCCCGGCTGATCACCACGTCGTTGAGCGCGTCCATCGTCGTGATCACACTCTCGCCGCGTGTGACTTTGGCGTTGAGCATCATGCGCGTCTCGATCCAATAGCTGCCGTCGATGATCTGATCGAGATGGGTCTCCCAGTGATCGGGATTGGTGATCTCGGTCAGAAACCCCAGATAGCCCATATTGACGCCCAGCACGGGCACCCCGTAATCGGCACACACACGTGATGCGCGCAGCATCGCGCCGTCACCGCCGATAGCAATGATCAGACTGGACGCGGCGATACGGTCGCGCACGCTGTCCGGCGTCCAGTCGTTCGCCATCCACGTCTGACAGCCGCGCGCCTGCAGACTGGCGACGATGCGCGCAGCGACGGGCGTGCTTTGCGGTCTGCCCGGATGGGCGAGTACTCCGAACCGATGATCGGTCACGTCGATTAATTCCTTACCCTGGCATCTCTGGACACAGCATCGATAGCACGCATTATAAGACCAGGGCGCCGCGCGCGCCACGCATGGTCTGGCACGCAATCCAGCCTGTCAGACCATGATAGCACGTTTGTTCGTAAATCTGTATGAGGATTGGATCATCATTACTTAAAGAATGTGCCTGTATACCTTAACAATTATTCTTGGTTCCATTAAAGCCTTACCATTACCATCAGGTCTCGGAGTCGGTTCTCGATTCCAATCTATCTGTACAGCTTCAGGAGACTACCTCACATGTTCAAGCGTCTTTCGTGGATCGTTGTCGTACTCGCTCTCGTGGTGCCTTTCGTCGTCATGGCGCAGGAAGCCACCCAGGAACCGATGATGGAAGTCGAACTGCCGGAAGTCATCCCGGCAGACCTGTCCGGTGATATCGTCACCGCCGGCAGCTCGACTGTTTTCCCGCTGACCGAAGCCGTCGCCAACGCCTTCCTCGAAGAGGGTTTCACCGGCAACCTGACCATCGACAGCATTGGCACGGGCGGCGGTTTCGAGCGCTTCTGCGTCGCTGGTGAGACCGACATCGCCAACGCCAGCCGCGCCATTCGTGACAGCGAAATTGAAAGCTGCGCCGCTCTGACCCCGGCGCGTACCCCGATCGAATTCCGCGTCGGCACCGACGCCCTCGCGGTCGTCGTCAGCGCGGAAAATGATTTCGTCGACTCGCTGACCATCGAGCAGCTCGGTCGTATCTTCAGCGGCGAATACGTGATGTGGTCGGATGTGGACGCCAGCTATCCTGACGAGGCGATCCAACTGTTCAGCCCCGGCACCGACAGCGGTACGTACGACTACTTCGTCGAAGCTGTGCTGGAGGGTGGTCTGGACCTCGAAGGCGAAGCCGCTCAAGAAGCCATCCTCAACGCCGCTGGTATCCAGTTCTCGGAAGACGACAACGTCCTGGTTCAGGGCGTCGAAGGCAGCCCGTATGCCATCGGCTATTTCGGTTTCGCCTATTACATCGAAGAAGCCGACAACCTCAAGGCGTTGTCGCTCGATGGCGGTGACGGTGCAGTCCTGCCGGAAGCTGAAAGCGCCGAAGACGGCAGCTACCCGCTGGCGCGCCCGCTGTACATCTACAGCGACGCCGGTGTCATCGCCGAGAAGCCCCAGGTCGGCGCCTTCATCAATTACTACCTGACCAACGTCAATGATCTGATCACCGAAGTCGGCTACTTCCCGGCGAGCGCCGAAGCGCTCAACGCCGCGAAGCAGGCGCTGTCCGACTCGATGATGGGCGGCATGTAATTTTTTCACCCTGGCGAGCAAAAAGGGGACGGGCACATGCCCGTCCCCTTTTTGCTTTATGTTGTGTCACTTCCACGCCGCCTTATAACCTCACATCCCCATTTTCGCGCGGAGGAGAGTCATGCAGTCTCAAGTTGAAGCCGGACGAGAAGGTGGCGTCATCAGCAGTGCGGTCGCCGCCCGTCGTGCGCAGGTCAGTATTTTCAAAAAAGGGCGCCCAGCCGAAGATGTGATACGCGGCTATATGCTGGCGTGTGGCATTCTCTCCATTTTCACGACCATCGGTATCGTGATCATCCTCGGCAACGAGTCGCTGCTTTTTTTCACCAGCGGTGAGCTTGATTTTATTGAATTTTTCACCAGCATCCAGTGGCAGCCGCGCATCGGTGAATTCGGCATCCTGCCGCTGGTGACCGCGACGCTGATGACCACCGTGATCGCCATGCTGGTCGCCATTCCGCTCGGCTTAGGCTCCGCCATCTATCTGGCGGAATACGCGCCGCTGCGCATTCGCAACGCCTTCAAACCAATCCTGGAAATTCTCGCGGGTATCCCGACCGTCGTGTATGGATACTTCGCGCTTACCGTAATGACGCCGCTGCTGCGTGCGCTGCTTGGTGACAATACAGTCCAGATTTACAACACGGCATCGGCGGGGCTGGTCATGGGGCTGATGATCCTGCCGACGATCAGCTCGATGAGCGAGGACGCTCTCAGCGCGGTGCCGCGCGCGCTGCGTGAGGCATCGTATGGTCTGGGCGCGACCAAATTCGAGACGGTCACCAAAGTTGTGCTGCCCGCCGCGCTGTCGGGCGTGCTGGCTGCCTTTATCATCGGCATCTCGCGCGCGGTTGGTGAGACGATGATTGTGGCGATGGCTGCGGGCGCGGGTCCGAATTTCACGTTCAACCCGTTCGAGGGCGCGGAGACGATGACCGGTCACATCGCCCGTATCAGCAAGGGCGACCTCAGCTACGACTCGATCGACTACAACAGCCTGTTTGCCATCGGTCTGACACTGTTCGTGATGACGCTGGCGTTGAACCTGCTCAGTCAATGGGTGAGCCGCCGCTTCCGTGAGGTCTATCAATGAGCGCCAACAACACGCCATCGAATTACATGCCATCCGGGGAAGCGTTCAAGCGCAACCTGGCAGGACGAAATCGGCGCGGCGGTATCTGGGGCACCTTCTACTACCTGTCGCTGGTCGTCGCCATCATCGCCTTGATCGCCTTGTTCCTGTCGATCATCAACCAGGCGTTCGGCTATGTGGTCGAGGCGGACACTATCAGCCCGACCGAGCTGGTGGAGGGCGGCGATCTGTCTACGCTCGACTCGCCCGCGCTGGCGGCGATCCTGCTGGAAAATGTCCCCGGTCGTCTGATCGTGTACACCCGCGATACGTTGAGCCGAGTTAGCGAGGATGTGTTCACGCGCACGCCGCTGCGTGAGGCGGTCGCGGGCAGCACGCTCCCCGCTGGCACCGAAGACCTGGACATCACCGACATCACCGCCGAACAGCGCGCTGAAATCCTGGGTGCCAATCTGGGTGCAGATGTCCTGGTCGATTATGTGACCGAGGATGTGGTCGAGGCGAACGTCGAGCGCGCCTGGTCGTTGTTCGAGTCGATCCCGGCTGCGGTGACGCAGTTGTTCGGGCAGCCCAATCCGCTGCTGGTCGAGGCGATCGAGGAATACCCCGACGGCGACTTCTACTTCCGGTCGTGGCTGACGCTGGACTTCATCACGTCACGGGGCTCGGACGAGCCGACGGTCGCGGGTATCCGCATCGCGCTGCTCGGCACGATCTGGGTGATCATCATCACGCTCGGATTTGCCTTTCCGGTGGGCGTGGGCGCGGCGATCTATCTGCAGGAATATGCGACCGATACCCCGCTCAACCGTTTGATCGAGACCAATATCCGCAATCTGGCGGGTGTGCCGTCGATCATCTATGGTCTGCTCGGCTTGGCGATCTTCGCTCGCGCGCTCTCGGACATCACCGGCGGACGCACGATCCTGTCGGCAGGTCTGACGCTCGGACTGCTGATCCTGCCTGTGATCATCATCAACAGTCAGGAAGCGCTGCGCGCGGTGCCTTCCTCGATCCGCGAAGCCAGCTACGGCGTCGGCGCGACCAAGTGGCAGACCATCTGGAATCAGGTCTTGCCTGCCGCGATGCCCGGTATCCTGACCGGGACGATCCTCGCCAGCTCGCGCGCACTTGGTGAGACCGCACCGCTGATCGTCGTCGGCGCCTCCACGACCATCTTTCGTAACCCCCTCAGCATCATCGATAAATTCACGGTGCTGCCGATTCAGATTTTCGACTGGACTTCACGTCCGCAAGCCGAGTTTCGTGCTGTGGCGGCTGCCGCAATCATCGTGCTGATCGTGCTGCTGCTGCTTTTGAATACCACCGCGATTATCCTCCGCCAACGATTCAGAAAGAGCTTGCAGGGATGACCCAAAACGGCGCTTACGCAATCGAACTCAAGAACGTTGACATCTACTACGGACCGAAACTCGCCGTCAAGGATGTCAATCTCAGTCTGCAATCGCGCAAGATCACCGCCTTCATCGGACCTTCGGGCTGTGGCAAAAGCACGGTGCTGCGCTCGATCAACCGCATGAACGACCTGATTCCGAGCGCCCGCGTGGAAGGCCAAGTGACCTTTCATGGGCAAAATCTGTACGATGCCAACATCGATCCGGTCGAGGTGCGCCGCCGCATCGGGATGGTGTTCCAAAAGCCGAATCCATTCCCCAAGAGCATCTACGACAATATCGCCTACGGACCGCGTCTGTTGGGCGTGAAGGGCAAATCGACGCTGGACGAAATCGTCGAGAAGAGCCTGAAGTCGTCATTTTTGTGGGATGAAGTCAAGGACGACTTGAAGAAGTCGGGCTTGGCATTGTCGGGTGGTCAGCAGCAGCGCCTGTGCATCGCGCGCACGATCGCCGTCGAGCCAGAAGTGATCCTGATGGACGAGCCGTGTTCGGCGCTCGACCCGATCGCCACGCAGGCGGTCGAAGACCTGATGAAAATCCTGGTTAAGCAGTACACGATCATCATCGTGACGCACAACATGCAGCAGGCGCAGCGCGTCGCGGATTACACCGCCTTCTACAGCATCCGCAAGAAGGAAGATGTGCCCGGCAAAGAAAATCGTTGGGGTGTGTTGGGTGAATTCGCGCCCACCGACCAGCTCTTCAGCAAGCCCAATTCGGAAGAGACCGAGCGCTACATTCGCGGTGAATTCGGTTAATCGACATGGTCGTAGGGACGCATAACAATGTGTCCCTGCAATTGCACTGAGGGGCTTGGCACGCCAAGCCCCTCATCTAACCTGCCAGACATTTCCCTCAATCTTTGAACACATCGGTGCGGCGATCGTCGGAAACCGGGATGCGGTGACGTACAATGTCCACGTAATCGGTGTCGATCTCGGCGGTAGCGATACCGGGTGTCTCCCCATACTCGATCACGATCCTGCCCCAGGGATCGACGATCATCGAGTGCCCTCCAAAGAGCTTATCCCCGATCTGACCGACCGCATTGGTAGCCGCGATGTAGCACTGGCACTCGATCGCCCGAGCGATCAGCAACGCCCGCCAATGCTCGATGCGCTCCATCGGCCATTCCGCAGGGATGATGATCAGCTTGACGCCCTGCATCGCATAACGACGGAACAATTCCGAGAAACGCAGATCGTAGCAGATCGCCATCGCGGTCGTGCCCCAGGGGAGCTGCTCGACCCAGGGAGAGGCACCGGGCTGCAAAAAACGATCCTCTTCCATCAGGCGAAACAGGTGCATCTTGCGATACACGCCGATCATCTTGCCTTTTGGAGTGAAAAATGCCGCGCTGTTCGACACTTCCAAGCCCCGCTTTTCCAGCACCGACCCGACAATACTGAGATTGTTCTGCGTCGCCAGGGTCGAAATTTGTGCAAAGATACCCGTGTCGAGCGGGTTGGCGAGCTCGCGCGAGCGCTCCAGTGCGTAGCCGGTTGACCATAATTCGGGCAGGATGAGCAAGTGTGACCGACGGTGCGCCGCCTCGGTGATAATCTCGCCCGCTGTGGCGAGATTCTTGCGCGGATCACCAAGCGCGATGTTCATCTGTCCCAGACTGATCGTCATTTTTGGCATAGTTATCGTCCCATATCTATGACGCCGGACAGCTCACGCCAGCGCCCGATGACCAATTCCACAATTGCTGCCTCCGTAAGACCAGAGGTGTCGATCTCGTGTACGTTCGCCCGTCCACGGATCGACCAAGCGCGGCGCAGCACGCCGATCGCCTTGTCGCGCTCAGCAGGCTCGTGATAACGCGCCCCCATTGCCAGATGCAGTCGTCGCAGGATGGCGTCCAGCGCGGCGACCAGGCACAGCACCACCGCAGTCGTGCTGAGACGCTGGAGTGTCGTTCCCGGTGTCAGCACATGTCCACTCACGTACAGCAGCGAACCGCGCGCCAGCGCGATCTCGTCGATGATCTCGCTCTCCAGAGTCCGCAGGCGCGTCTCACCGTAGCGCAGGCGAAACTCGTCGATTGCCATTTCCGCACGTGCTTCCAGACGCGACTCGAAATGCAGCAGCGGCAGCCGCAGCGTTTCCGCGGTCGCCCGCGCGATCGCCAATTGACCGGGACCGCTGTAGCCAGTCAGCAGCAAATTGGTGTCGTGCGAGGCGCTAAACATGGTGCGTTATCATGACTCGCCGGAGTCGTCGTCGCTGCGTCGCCAGCCCGGATACCACCTGTCCAGTACGGCGGGCAGCTCACTCAGGCTGTGAACCGAGGCATCAGGCACGATCTCGTCGCGCAGTCCGGCGGCGGTGTGACGGGTGATGCGCAGCACCGATCGGATTCCCATCTGACCCGCACCCACGATGTCGGCGTCGAGGTCGTCACCGACGAACACCGCTTCGTCGGCGCGGATACCCAGCGTATCGAGCGCCAGTTGAAAGATCGCCCGATGTGGTTTGAGATAGCCCGCATCGGCGGCAGAGATACGACAGTCCGGGAAATACTCGAACAACCCGTGTGCCGTCAGTTCCAGGTCACGCATCACCATCGGCTGTGGCGCGTTGGTGACGATGCCGATCTGGATATCGTTGGCGATCAGCAGCTTGAGCGCCTCGACCACATCGGGAAAGACGACCGTGCCTGGTACTATGCCCCAGGCATAGGCTTGCAGACAGCGTTCCATATCGATCCGATCGACCGTCGCACCCAGCTCGCCCGCCGTTTCCACGATGATCTGACCGATATGCACCGCTTTGAGCGAGCTGCGCGAGGCGATCCAGGCGTTCATGACTCGCGTCCGAAAGGCTTGCAGATAGCCCTCTAAATCGATGCTCAGATGTCCCTCATCGACAAAATAGCTGTGGACGGCGCCCATCAGACTGCGTTCGAGCATCGCCCAATCGTCGTTGAAGCCGCTCCAGTCGATCAGGGTGTCGTCGAGGTCGAAAAAGACTGCGCGCAGCATCAGGATTTTGCCACCCCTTCAGCACGCCAGGTCAGCAGCATATTGTCGATGCCCTGGCGATAATCGCTGAAGCGGGGAGTCCAATCGAGGACGCTCCTGGCTTCGGCACGGTTGGGTTCGACGTGAATACGTCCGATGTCCAGCTTTTTAGTGCCGAACAACAGCCCGCTCAACGAAAAGCGAGCGCCCGCCGATGGGCGCGTCAAGCCCTGACTGTCCGCGAAGTAGGTCAGAAAGTCGAGCGACGATGCCGCCATGTCATCGGTGATGTCGATCACGGCGCGGTTAGGCTGTTTTTGAGCCGCCAATACCACCGCGCGGGCGGCGTCATCGCTGTGCAGCCAGGCGCTGTGCGCGCTGGCGTCGCCGCCAGAGATAGCGCGTCCCATCTTCATAGTGGCGCGCAGTGCCGATAATTCCGGCTGTTCGGTGCCGTAGATGAATCCAAAGCGCAGCACGCAGCCGGGGGTGCTGCATCCCAATACGAGCTGCTCGCCTGTGCGCACTGCGTCGATCAGGCTGTCAGCGCTCTCGTCGTGTCCGCCTGCGAAGATGTAGCTGGTGTGGACGACGAACCTGACACCTGCCGCCGTCGCCGCTTCCATGATCGACTGGGTGCCCTGCGTGATCAGGGCGATCTGCCTGGCGTCCCACTGTGCCGACGAGTGCGCGTGATTGGCGAACTGCGGCGCGAGGTTGATCACCACATCGGCGTTCGCCGTCTCGATGGCGCTGCGCACCTCACCCGCGCGCAGCAGATCGGGGTAGACCGGGATGGCACCGTCGGCGCGTACCATCCGTGCATCGGCGCTGCTGCCTTCCGTCGCGCCATAGACCGTGTGTCCAGCGGCGATAAACTGGCGCACCGTCGCCCGTCCGACGGCGCTGGTCGCACCCGTGATGAAGACGTTCATGCCCCCGTCTTGCGTCGTGATCTCGTTTACCATCATCCGTCTCTCTTTGGTCGGTTCAACGATCCTGAAGTGTGCCGATTATGCCACGCGACGGCGGATGGTTCAAGCAGGGCGGATTCAGATTCAATAAATCATGGCTTCAGCACTTTATGATGGGGGGGACTTTCAGACATGGCGCGACCAGTGCAGGGACGCACAATCATGCGTCCGCTGCGATTATCACGCCAGGTTTAAACTGATTATTGATGAGGACGAGCGCTCAATTGTTCCAGTCGTTCTTGGAGGAACGGCTGCCGCTGCCGCGACGGGTATCGCGGTCGAGCGGGTGGGGACGACCGCCGCCGAGCAGCGCGCGCTTCGCTTTTTGCACATCCGACTCGTGCTTCAGCAGGACGGTGAGGGTATTCTCCAGCGTGTCGCGGTCGATGTTGTCGGCGTTGAGCATCACCAGCGCCCGCGCCCAGTCGATCGTCTCGGATACGCTCGGATTCTTCTTGAGATCCATCCCGCGCAAGCCCTGCACCACCTCGACCGCCTGCTGTGCCAGTTTCTGGCTCATCTCCGGGACGCGCATCCGCACGATATTGATCTCGGTTTCGGCGCTCGGATAGTCGATGAACAGATAGAGACAGCGGCGCTTCAGCGCTTCCGAGAGTTCACGGGTGTTGTTGCTGGTCAGCAGCACGATCGGCTGATGCACCGCTTTAATAGTCCCCAATTCTGGGATCGACACCTGAAAATCGCTCAGAATTTCCAGTAGGAACGCTTCGAACTCGGCGTCGGCACGGTCGATCTCATCGATCAACAGCACGACGGGCTGCGGTGAGGTGAGGGCTTTCAGGAGGGGACGCGCCAACAGAAAGCGCTCGGAAAAGAAAATGTCATCTTCTTGTGCCAGACGGTCGGCGGCAGCGGTCAGCGAGTCGGAATCTGCCAGCAGTTGGCTGAGTTTGTCGCGCAAGAGCTGCGTGTAGAGCATCTGCTTGGCATATTCCCATTCGTAGAGCGCGTGCTGCTCGTCCAGACCTTCGTAGCATTGCAGACGGATGAGCGGGCGCCCGGTGCCTTTGGCGATCGCCTTTGCCAGCTCCGTCTTGCCTACTCCGGCGGGACCTTCCGCCAGCACAGGTTTACCCAGACGATCGGCAAGGAACATCACTGTTGCGATGTCGTCGGTCGGGATATATTGCTGTTCGCGCAGGGATGTCTTGACCTGACCGATGTCACTGAACATGGAATTGTCCTGTTCTCTTGTCTAAACTTCGGATGAGTCGATCTGTTCGTCGGTCTTTCCAAAGCGGCGCGTGCGCCGGGCGTACTCCTGGATCGCTTTGTACAGCTCCGCCTGATCGAAATCGGGCCAGTAGGTCTTGGTGGCATAGTACTCGGCGTAGGCACCCTGCCAGATCAGGAAGTTGCTGACACGCAGCTCGCCGCTGGTGCGAATGATCAGATCGGGGTCGGGCAGATCGGACGTGTACATGTAACGGCTGAGTAAATCTTCCGTGATCGACTCGGCGGGCAGTCCCTCGCGGACGATGCGCTGTACCGCACTGACGATCTCGTCGCGCCCGCCGTAGTTGAAGGCGATATTGACGATCAAGCGGGTGTTTCCCGCCGTCAGCCGCATCGCCTCATGAATTTTGCGCTGGAGGATGGGACTGATACCGTCCATTTTGCCGATATGCCGCAGCTGGACGCCTTCGCCGTGCAGTTCATCCAGTTCGCGGTCGATGACCGTCTCCAGGATGCGCAGCAAGAGCTGGACTTCCGCGCGCGGGCGCGACCAGTTCTCGGTCGAGAAGGCGTAAATGGTCAGAATTTCGATACCAAATTCGACCGACGAACGCAGAATACGGCGTAAATTTTCGGTGCCGTGTCGGTGTCCTTCGGTGCGGGGCAGCCCGCGCGCCTTCGCCCAACGTCCATTTCCATCCATGATGATGGCGACATGGCGCGGCACACGACCCTCTAAATCGGTCACGTTGTCCGTATCCGCATGGTGCTGCAAGCCTGCAACCATATCAACCGCCTTTGTTAGACTTCAAGGATCTCTTTTTCTTTCGCCGCGCTGCGCGCTTCAACATCACCGATATATTTATCGGTCATCTTTTGAATCTCGCTCTCGCCGCGTGTTTGTTCGTCCTCCGAGATCATGCCCTCTTTCTCGAAGTCTTTGAGATCATCGTTGGCGGCGCGGCGGATATTGCGGATGGCGACGCGCGTCTCCTCGGTCTTTTTGCTTAAAAAGCGTACCAGGTCCTGGCGTCGTTCACGGGTGAGTGGTGGCATGTTGAGGCGGACTGCTTCGCCGTCCACGTTGGGATTGACGCCCAGATCGGACTGCTGGATCGCCTTTTCGATCGCCTTGAGACTGCCTTTTTCGTAGGGACGGATCATGATCTGCATCGGCTCTGGCGTCGAGATGGTCGCCATCTGTCGCAGCTCGGTCATCTGTCCGTAGTAATCGACATGCAGCCGATCGACCAGGGCGGTGCTGGCGCGTCCGGTGCGGATACCGGTCAGATCGTCCTCGAATACCTGTAGGGTCGAGCGCATCTTGTGCGTAGTTTCTTTGAGAATGTCGTCGATCATCGTGATTTAGCGCGTGTGCAACCCCGCGCTCCTCCTTAAAATCAAGCGAGAGATGAATAGCGAGTAGAGTACGAGGTCATAATACGGACGGGAACGACCGTATCCATGCGTTCATCATACACGCTTCTACACATTTTGCAGCGATGTTCCCCAATTGGACTTTCAGGCGTGCGCCCAGCCGTGCCAACCGCGCGCCTGCCACGCCGCGTACAGCGCGACCGATCCGACAGTCGCCACATTCAGGCTGGCGACCGAGCCGCGCATCGGCAGCGCCAACAGCAGGTCGCAGGTGTCGCGCACCAGGCGGCGCAAGCCTTCGCCTTCGCTGCCCAGTACCAGACCGAGCGACATATTGAGGTCGGTCTTGTCGAATGGGGCGACATTGGGCCCAATGTCCAGCCCGATCATCCAGACATCCTGTGCTTTGAGGTCGCGCATCGCCTGGACGAGGTTGGTCACCTGCACGACCTGCAAATGTTCGACCGCCCCTGACGATGCGCTGACGACCGAGGGCGTGACGGCGACATTGCGCCGCTCCTGCATGACGATGCCATGCACGCCGACCGCATCCGCGACGCGCATCAGGGCGCCGACATTTTGCGGGTCTTTAAGCAGATCGAGCAGCAGGATAAACGGTTTTTCATCGCGTTTCTTGCTGGCAGCGATCACCGCGTCCATCTCGACGTAGGGATAGCCGTTGACGCGCAGCACCATATTCTGATGATTGAGACTGCCCGCCAGATCGTCGAGGATGCGGCGCGGCACCCGCTTGAGCGGCACGCCGCGCTCGGAGGCGATCGCCACGATTTCAGCGACCACCCCTTTGGCTTCGACGGTATCGCTGAGGAGAATTTGATCGATCTGGCGGCGGGAAGCCCGCAGACATTCCATAATCGACCAGTGACCGTACAGATATTCGCTCATGATCGCTCAATCCGCTCGCCAGATCGTGCCGTCGGCGCGATCTTCCAGGATGACGCCGATGGCGGCGAGCGAGTCGCGGATACGATCGCTTTCTTTCCAGTTTTTGTCGGCGCGTGCCTGAGCGCGCACCGCGAGCAGCATCTCGACCAGCGCCGCCTCACGTTGGTCGTCGCCCACTGTCGCTGTTTCCACATCTGGCACGATGCCAAGGATGCCGCCGCCCAGGGTGGTGTAGAGATCGTCGATCGCTGCCAGCACGTCCGCGCCGACCGTCTGGTCGCGGTTGAGCAGTGCGTTGACCGGGCGGGTGAATTCGAGCAGCGCGGCGAGCGCCTGAGGCGTATTGAAATCGTCGTCCATCGCCTCGATGAAGGCGCGACGAGTCGCCTCGACTTCCGCCAGGATACCGTTTCCGTCTGTCCCGGCTGGCGCCGACCGGCGCGCGCGCCGCACCAGCCGCACACTGTTCATCAGCCGTTCCCATCCACGCGCCGATCCCTCGATCGCCTGATCGTCATAGGTGATCGGGCTGCTGTAATGCACGCCCTGCATGAACATGCGCACGATCTCAGGGCGATAGCGCTCCAGAATGTCGGTGATGGTGGTGAAATTTTTCAGGCTTTTGGACATCTTGATCGCGTTGCCGCTGGCGTCCGGCACCATCAAGCTGCCAACCAGCATCCAGTAATTGGCAAAAGCGGCGTCATTGGCACACTCGCTCTGTACGATCTCGGATTCGTTGTGCGGAAAGATATTGTCGATGCCGCCGCCATGAATATCGAAGGTGACGCCGAGATATTTTTTCGCCATCGCCGAGCATTCGATATGCCAGCCTGGAAAGCCGACTCCCCAGGGGCTGTTCCAGTGCATGATGTGTTCCGGCTCGGCGTTCTTCCAAAGAGCAAAATCTTCGGGATTGCGCTTTTCGGTGCGCACGGTTTCGCGGCTGCCCGCCTCTTGCTGATCGAGGCGCCGGTTGGACAGCTTGCCGTATGCTTCGGCGGAGGTGACATCAAAATAGACGCTGCCATTGACGACATAGGCATGTCCTCTGGCGATCAGCGTCTCGATCATTTCGATCTGTTCGGGGATATGTCCACTGGCGCGCGGCGAAATATCGGGGCGCATCACGCCGAGCCGATCCATCGCATCGAGATACAGGTAGGTGTAGCGCTCCGCGACCTGCATCGGCAGCGATCGCGTCGCGCGCGCCTTCTTCAGGATGCGATCCTCGTCGCTGTCGAGCAGATGACCGACATCGGTGATATTCTGCACATACAGCACTTCATAACCGCTGAAACGCAGATAGCGCACGATCACGTCAAACGAGGCATAATTCTTGGCGTGTCCGATGTGCGACACATCATACACTGTCGGACCGCACACGTAGATCGTGACGTGACCAGGGTTGATCGGCTCGAATACTTGTTTTTCACGTCCCAGGACGTTGTAAATCCGCAGCGTCATCGTTTTCTCGCAGACGAATAGGGGCTAGACACCCACGATTGTAGATCAGAAGTGAAATCGAGCGTAGGTCTGAACGCAGGTCTGATGGAATCCGTTTCTGCATCGTCGAGTGGGCAGGTGAGCGGGCGCGAATGGCTGTGGGTGGTGATCTTCGCCGCGCTGGTCATGGCGCTGACGACGATTCCCTACCTGATCGCCGGATCGCGGGGCGATGTCGATTGGGTGTTCGGTGGGTTCGTATATGGTGTCGAGGACGGACATTCGTACCTGGGCAAAATGCGCCTGGGCGCGCGTGGACAGCTCGATTTTCATTTATTTTATACGCCGGAGAGCCACGATCCGGCGCCGCTGATCTTCCTGTCGTATCTGCTGCCCGGCTGGATCGTCGGACGGCTGATCGCGCCGACCGATCCGGCGCTGACGCCAACGCTGATCGTGGTCTTTCACGGGCTGCGCGTCGTCTTTGGTGCCGGGCTGATCGCAGTGGTGTACCTGTTCGCGGCGCGCTTTCTGCATGAGACACGTCCGCGACGGCTGGCGACGGTGCTGGCGACCTTTGGCGGCGGCTTTGGCTGGCTGCTGCTGCTGTCTGGCACGCCCGATTTGTACGGCACCCCGCCGCCAGAATTTTTCATCCCAGAGGGGTTCTCATGGATGATCCTGCTCGGCATTCCGCATCTGGCGCTGGCGCGGCTGGCGCTGCTGGGCGGACTGCTGACACTGCTGACGGCGGCGCGCCGCGAACGCTGGGTCGGATGGTCGATCGGGGCGGCGGCGTGCTGGTGCGTGATGGGGGCGACGGTGCCATTTTATCTGGCGATCGTGTATACGGTCGTCGGGGCGTGGGGGATCGCTGCCTGGATCGGGGAGCGGCGATTTCCGGTCGCGCTGTTCGTCCGTGCCATGAGCGCGTGCGGGCTGACGCTGCCTCTGTTCGCCTACTACACCCTCACTTTTGCGGGCAATCCGGCGTTCGCCGTGTGGTCGGCGCAAAATGTGCTGGCGTCCCCGGCGCCGATCCTGTATTTACTGGCATACGCGCTGATTGGACTGCTGGCGCTGTTGTCGGCGCGCCTGGTGTGGCGCCTGGGTGGGGCACATCGACTGCTGGTCGCCTGGGTGATCGTGGTGCCGATCCTGGTCTATCTGCCGATCAACGTGCAGCGGCGTATGAGTGAAGCGGTAATCGTGCCGCTGGCGATCCTGGCTGCATTCACGCTGACACGGACGCGCCCGCTGCTGCGCGCGCCGCTGGTGATCCTGATGACGGCGAGCAGCGCGGTGCTGCTGTTCGTGGCTTTGTTGAGCGCAGCGCGCGGCGGGACGCCCGACTCGAATTTATTTCGGCGCGCTGACGATGTGGCGGCGTTCGCGTGGTTGAGTGCCAATGCCGACCTGGACACGCTCATCCTGTCGGCAGTGCCGACCGGGAACGCGCTGCCCGCCTACAGCGATTTGCGTACCGTGATGGGGCATGGACCGGAAACGTTATTCTGGCGCGACAAGACCGTTCAAGTGGAACGGTTTTACGGTGGCACGATGTCCGCCCCAGAGCGGCGCGCGCTGCTCGATCGACCCTGTGCGCCCGATTTTCAATGCGATGCCGTTCGCTACATCTACTACGGACAGAGCGAGCGTGCGCTGGCAGGCATCGCAGACGCCAACGCCTGGATACGCGATCCCGGCGTTGGCATGGTCTACGATCAGGAGGGCGTGCAGATTTACCGCTATGCGCCCCCCTGATGGGCAAAGCGATTTATGGCGCAACGAAAAAAATCCCAGGCAATCGTTCGCTCGGACGCATGGTTATGCGTCCCTACGTCGTTTGACTTCCTTTTGGGAACTCAATTTTGGGAACTCAATCATTCGTTCCCGTTGGTTGGCTCGGCAAAGATGATGCGTCCGGTCGGTCGGTTGATCAGCTTGGTCACCTCGACGTAGATGGTGCGATCCATGAAGTTCCTGCCGTCTTTGATGATCACCATCGTCCCATCTTCGAGATAGCCGACCCCCTGATTCGCCTCGGTGCCGTCCTGAATGACGCGAATTGCGAACGACTCACCAGGGATGTAGGCGGAGCGCACGGCGTTTGCCAGTTCATTGATGTTGAGTACTGTTGCGCCCTGTGCGGCAGCGACCTGATTGAGCGGATAATCGATGGTCACGATCACAGCGTTCATGCGCAGCGCCAGCACGATCAGCTTGTCATCGACAGCGGGAGTCTCTTCAGGGTCGTCCTCGATGATTTTGAACGGGACGTTGACCTCGCGCTGGAGTTCGTTGAGCTTGCTCAAGCCGCGCCGCCCGCGATTGCGGCGCTGCGAATCGGTCGAGTCCGCGACGCGGTGCAGCTCCGAGATCACGAATCGAGGGGCGATCAGCGTGCCGCCGATGAAACCCGACTGCGCGATCTCGACGATACGTCCGTCGATCAGGACGCTGGTGTCCAGCAGCAGCAGTCGTTCTTCTCCACCCAGACCGCCACCGCGTCTCGGTTTCCAGCCGAACCATTCCTCGAAAAATACCCAGATTTCCCGTGCGCGCACATAGAACGCGGTCGCCATCAGGTAGATGACGATCACCAGCACCAGCGTCGGCATGATCCCGCCGACCGGTGGCAGCAGGGTCGAGAGCGGAAAGCTGATCAACAGTGCTAGGAAAGCGCCAATGATCGTGCCGATCAAAGTCATGAACAAGACATCGATCGATAGTTCATTGACGATCCGGCGCACCAGGCGGATCGGACGAACCGTCAGCCAGGGTGTAAGAACGAGACCGAACAGGACACCGACCAGCCCGAATATAAAGGAAACCGCGAGGTCGTTCAGTTCCAGGCTGGAGGAAATGGTGACGCCTAGTCGTGCGCCTACAAACGCGAAAACCACCATCCCGATAAGGCGGGAGGCAAAATCGATCGACATGCCGACTCCTATTTTCACTCAAACTGCTGTGCTGCCGACGTGACCCAGGCACGGGCGCCGCTGCGACCAGGAATAAGGGGGCTGATCGGTGCGGTGACCCTGTGCCGGGTGTCACAAAGGCAGCGCTTCATCGATATGAGCAGATATATGAGCAGATGCTATGGATAGTTGCGATTCAACAGGCGCGCATATGGAATGGTCTCGCGGACATGTGGCAGACCACACACCCAGGCGACCGTGCGCTCCAGACCAATGCCAAACCCGGCGTGCGGCACGCTGCCAAAGCGCCGCAGATCGAGATACCACGAATAGGCTTCGCGGGGCAGAGCCATCGTGGTGATACGTTCTTCTAAGAGCGCCAGGTCGTAAATGCGCTCGCTGCCGCCCGCAATCTCACCATAGCCTTCGGGTGCCAGCAGATCGACACTGCGGCATACCTCCGGGCGTCCCTCGACGGGCTGCATGTAGAACGCCTTGATCGCCGTCGGGTAATGATAGACGAAGACCGGGCGGTCGAACATTTCGGCGATGATCGTCTCGTGCGGACTGCCAAAATCTTCGCCCCAGGTGATTTGCAGCATCGCCTTACGTTCCGGGTCGTCGGTGGCGGCGTGGGCTGCCTGCAGTCGCTCGATCGCCTCGTCGTAGCTGATACGGGCGAACGGCATCTGGATCGCCTGCAGCTTGCTGACATCGCGCTCGATGATCGCCAGCTCTGGCGCGTGCCTGTGCAGCACCCGCTCGATCACCGAGACCATCATCTGCTCTTCCAGATCCATCAACGCTTCCAGCGACAGATAGGCAGCTTCCGGTTCCATCATCCAGAATTCCTGCAGATGACGGCGGGTTTTTGACTTTTCAGCGCGAAAGGTCGGACCGAAGCTGTAGACTTTGCCGAACGCCATCATGTTGGCTTCGTTGTAGAGCTGTCCGGTCTGCGTGAGGAATGCCCGCTCCCCATGAAAGTCGATCTCGAACAGGTCGGTGGTGTTTTCGCCCGCCGACGGGGTGAGGATCGGGGTATCGACCAGCAAATAACCCTGGTCGTCCATAAAATCGCGCAGTGCGCGCTCGATAGTGGCGCGAATACGCAGGATCGCCCATTGGCGGCTGGAGCGCAGCCACAAATGACGATGATCCATCAGAAATTCGACACCATGTTCTTTCGGCGTGATCGGGTATTCTGCTGCCTGCTGCTCCAGGCGGATCGACTGGATGCCGATCTCGAAGCCACCAGGGACGCCTGGCGCACGGCTGTCGGCGCGCACACTGCCCGTCAGCACGATCGACGATTCCTGAGACAGATGGCTGGCGATCTCGAAACTGGCTTCATCTAATTCTTTTTTGAAGGCGACACATTGCACGACGCCCGATCCATCGCGCACCTGAATGAACTGTAATTTGCCTTTATCGGTTCGGTTGTACACCCATCCATGCAGCTCGACGACTTGATCCACATACGACGCGATGTCGCTGATTCTCATTTGCACTGTCACGAAGAATACCCTTTGACCATCAGGCGAATGATACTGCACCGCACGCACGCGAGAATGTGCCGCGATCTTCGATGTGACAAGTATAGCGCAAATCGGGGTCGCCTGATTAAAGCATGAATTATTTGTGAATTTTATTGAGAGTGCATCGTTTTTTCATGAATCTCGTATATCATTCCGAGCAGTAAGTTCATGATGGCATTACGCTTCGCGGGAGACGCAACCATGATCGACGACACCTACTTCTTCTCAGCTCACGATCACGCGCTGCTCGCGTCGTCCAATGTGGGATGCGACTCGGTCGCCTGTCCTGAGCTGTACAGCCTCTCCGACCGGATGGGTGGTTTGCAGCGCATTATCGGTCGGCGCATTTTCGCCAGCGGCAGCGATATCAAGCCATGCTGGAACCGACCTGCTGTCAGTGCGCAATCCTTTGCCAGCGCGACCCCGATCGCCGGGCTGACATTCGCCTTTGTGCGTCCTCAGGGAGAGGCGATGACCATCGAACGCATGATGGGACGCGGCACCGAGGTGATCGCCCAGGATTCCTCGCGGCATCCCATTCTCGAAGTGCGTCTGACGCCAACAAATGTCGTAATCGAGCTGATCGTCTCGCCTCAGGCGCGCTGGGATCAGCGCAATCTGTCGGGCAAGCTGCGCATCGAGCGTCATCGGGCGGCGCTGCGGACGCTGCTGTGTGAAGGGCGCGGCGCGCTGCGTCTGGGTTTCTGGCACGGTGAGGAACTGCACGACACTCATCTGACCTGCGGTCAATTGGTGCGTGGTGATGTGCTGGGAGACTGGTTTGGCACGTTCGCGGCGGAGCATGAATGGCTGCGCATCGGATTTTGGCTGGAGGCAGGGCATCGTTCGCTGATGCACGATCAAATTCGCAATGAATTGTCGGCGCGTGCGGTGCTGCTGTCCAAAATTTTGCAGTTCTTCGCATGGTCGAACGACAATAATTTTCATCATTTCTACAGCACGGGGATCGGCAAACAGACTGCCACACATATGATGGCGTGACTCTGCTACAATGCGGGCATGTTTACCGAGTTGTGTACCCATTCGACGTGCGCAGTCCCATGTCTGATCATCCGCGAGCAATCACTTTAGATTCCAATCTGCGCCAGCGCCTCGTCACGTCTGCGATCGCACTGCCCCCCGTGCTGGTGAGTATCCTGCTCGGTGGGGTGCCGTTTGCGATCCTGATCGGGCTGGTCGCGCTGCTGGCGTTGTTAGAAATCTGGGTCATGCTGCGTTCGCGTCCGATTTATGTCTGCCTGAGCTTATTTTACGTCGTGCTGCCGCTGATCCTGCTGATCTGGATGCGTCAGATGGTACAGGGTGTATTCTGGGTCGCGGCGGTGGTCACGCTCACCTGGGTGACCGATATATTTGCCTACATCGGCGGACGGGTGATCGGCAGGACGCCGCTCAGTCCGGCGGTCTCACCACACAAAACGGTTGAAGGCGCGCTGACGGGATGGACTGCCGGCGGACTGGCGATGGTGGCGGTGCTGGCGATCGCGGGCGCCCTCGACGGTGTGACGATCTGGCTGGCGCTGATTGGACCCTGGATGTCGATCCTGGGCGATCTGTTCGAGTCCGCGATCAAACGGCGCTTCGCCATCAAGGATTCGCATTTGCCAGGGCTGGATATCCTGCCGGGGCATGGCGGAATGCTCGATCGAATCGATGGATTGCTGTTCGTGAGCGCATTTTGTGCCGTGTTCGCGGCGCTGGGCGTGATGTAACGGCGCGCCGTGCAGCACACGCAAGCAAGTTTTGTCACCTTGCTATAGAATTACAGCGTGTAGAGTTTCAATACAGGGCGTGAGCCGGGGCGTCATGATGGCATCGAACTTGAATGAAGAGCGCGGACAAGCGCCAAATCGGGAACAACTCTTACAAATGGCGATCACGACTGCCAAACAGAACAATCGCAGCGCCGCGCGGCTGATGTTTCGACGCGTCCTGAGCGAAGACAAAAACAACGAGCGCGCCATGATGTGGATGGCGAAGCTGGCGGAGAGCAAAGAGGAACGCCGCGTGTGGCTGGAGCGGGTGCTGGAAGTCAATCCAAACAACGATGTGGCGCGCGACACGCTCGATCGATCGAGCTATCGGCGCAGCGCCCGCGACAACCGTGTGCTATTGATCTTCGGCGTCCTGGCGCTGGTGCTGATCATCCTGGGCACGATCGTGATCCTGGCGTTGGCGAGCGGCGGCTAAGGGCGTGGTTTTGATCCATTACAGACGGTGATTGCACCGATGGAGCGTAGGCGTTGACTCAAGGACCGAATATGCAAGCGCGGCTGCGTGAAGGCATCGACGCTGCCAAGCGCGGAGACCGCCTGACGGCACGACGAATGCTACAACAAGTCCTGGCGTATGATCGCAACAATGAACTGGCGCTGATGTGGATGGCGTCAGTCGTCGATACGCTCGACGAGCGGCGCTCGTTCCTGCAGCGTGCCCTGCAGCTCAACCCCGATAATGCGCGGGCGCGCGAGGCGCTGCGCCGCCTGAGCGGTGAGCCCGATCCGGCAGCGGGTTCCGCTGGTGCGACCAAAGCCCCCGGCGAAAGTGGGGCGTATGTGCCCACCGCCGACGATGCGCGTCGTGCCAGTGCCAATGCCGCTGGCGGCAGGAGGCGGGGCGGCAGCGTATATCTTTTCGCGGCGGCGGCAGTGCTGGTCATCATGCTCGTGCTGGTCGGGATCGTGCTGCTCAACCCGGCGCGCAACGTCGCGCCTACGCCGACCCTGTCCGGTGGGCAGCAGACGCTCGTCGCCTTCACCAATCCGTCCGCGACGCCGACACGTGATCTGCGCCCGCCGACCGAGACGGTGTTTTTAGGGCTGATCGTCACCTTCGACGCCAGCCAGCTCTCGCCGCTGCCGCCGACGTTCACCATGACGCCCACGCCGAGCTACACACCGACGCCCTTCCCGTCGCCGACCCCGTTGATGCTGGACTCGTTCCAGATCGTCTATACCGACTTTGAACCGAACAGCGCCGCGCCAAGTCTGTATGCTGGCGCGGGGGATGGTACAGGCGAGATCAAGCTGGAATCAGGCACGTTGGGCGGATTCACCGATGCAGTCGTGTCCCCCGATGGACGCAGCATCGCCTTTGTGCGCGATGTGATCGCGGCAGGCGGGACACCGGAGTCAGGTAGCAGCCGGGCGAGCTTCTATCCGCAGTTGTTCGTCGCGCCATTCGACGATCTGACGGACGCACAACCTGTCACCACGCTCACCGGACAATTGTTGAGCAGTCCCGCCTGGTCGCCAGAGGGTGACTCGATCGTGTTCGTGAGCGATCTGGCGGAAAACAGCGACATTTACCGCTACGATCTCGATCGCGGCGATGTGACTCAGCTCACGCGCGGTGGATCGCGCAACTTTGATCCGTCTTACGCCGCAGACGGCACCATCCTGTTTTCGTCCGATCTGAATTCACCGGGCTTCAGCGAAATCTATCGGATGTCGGCGGAGGGGCTGAATATCACCCGCCTGACCGACGAAGCGGGCAGCAGTTTCGCCCCGGTCGAGTCGCCGGACGGGTCACGGATCGCGTTCATCAGCGATCGCCAGGGGGATGCCGATCTGTACGTCATGGATGCCAACGGTCAGCGTCCGTTCCTGCTGACACTGGATGACGCTGGCGCCGAAGATCGGTCACCCTCCTGGTCGCCGAACAGCCGCTATATCGTCTTTGCGTCGAACCGCGAGGACGCCGACGCCTGGTATGCTGTCGATACAGCAGGGGTGATCGTCCGAATCACCGAGAACGATCGCTTCCCACAATCACTGTCATTCGTCGGCAGCGCGAATTAACGAACGACGCATTGCTGATGCGTCCAATAACCAGGCGTGATCTTGCACTTTACCCGATGGAGCGACCGTGGCGACAAAAAACGAAATACCAGATCTGTTAAGACGCGGTATCGATCTGGCGCGTGAGGGCAAGAAAGCTGACGCACGCGTCCTGTTCGAGCAGGTGACCGAACTCGACGAGAACAATGAAAAAGGCTGGTTCTGGCTGGCGTCGGTCGTCGATACCGACGAAGAGCGGCGCATCTGCTTCAGCAATGTGCTGCATATCAATCCAAACAACGAAAAAGCCCAACGGGCGATGGCGAGCCTGGAAGAACGGCTGAAGGGCAAGAAAAAGCAGCAGCAGGACGCCGAGGTCGTCGCGGGTATCCCGCGCAGTCAGTTCAATCTGATTCTGGGGGCGGGTATTGCTATCGTCGCCGTGATCCTGTTGGTGGGACTAGTGGTGATCATCGGCAACAACAATCGCATCGCCTCGGAAAATGCCACCGCGACGACGATCGCCGTCGTCGCCACCGACGCGCGCATCGTCGAGGAGACAGCGCAAGCGGTCGGCACGGCGAACGCGATCGCGCTGGCTGCCACTCAGACCGCCCTGGTGCCGACGCCGGTGCCGATCACGCCGACCTCGAATATCCCGACGCTGCCGCCTGAATGGACAGCGACTCCATCGCAGACGCCGATGGTGACCTCGACCTCGATGCCCGCGCCGCTCGGCTTGGCTGGACGGTTGGTGGTCTGGGGCGGACGTGACGAACTGAATACCGGTTATCTGCCAGTCGGCTACTACAACCTCGATTTTGGTAATCAGTACACGCGCATTGGGAATGAACTCGGCGCGCATGTCAGCATCGCCGCCAATGGTCAGCGCGTCACCTACGAACGCTACGACGAGCTGCTCTTCTCCAGCGTGATCGAGGCGATCAACCTGAATGGCACCGAAATCCTCAATCTGGCGGAAGTTTACAATGAATCAGGCTTAACGGTCGTGGGACCTCGGCAGCCGAATTTTGACGCAGCAGGTCAGCGTGTGACCTTTGCCGCGCGTACCAGCAACCGCAACACTTACCAGGTTTTCCTGGTAGATGTCGGCGCGACCGATCCGGCGCAGCGCATCCGTCAGCTCACCGACGATGAGTCCGATTACAGCTATCCGGCATTTTCGCCGGATGGATCGCGGATCGCCGCCGTGCGTGCCGACCTGAACAGCGCCGCGCCAGGGGTCGATCTGGTCAATATCGACGCATCCAATGGCGGTAAATTTTTGATCACCAACGATCTGCAAACCTTCTCCGAGACCATGCCGCGCTGGTCGAGCGATGGCGTGCAGGTGATCTACGCGGCAGCATCCGCAAACGCGCCGGAGAACAATGACATTTTCACGCGCCGCGCCGATGGGTCTGGATCATCGCTGCCGCTTTACCGTCATCCGTCCAACGACATTTACCCGATCTTCAGTCGAGATGCGCGCTATATGGCGGTCGCCAGCAACCGCACCGGCAATTACGATATTTTCATCTACGACACCGTGAATCAGACGACGGCACAGCTCACCAATGCTCCCGGTGATGAATTTCCGGGCGGATGGTGGCAGCCGTAAAAGACTCGGATGCGTGTGCAGGCTCCGCAGTTACTCAACCAGCGGGCAGGGCGCGCACGCGGGCGATCAGGCGGGTGGTGCTGTGATCGGGCAGGGTATCGATCAGCACCACCTGTCCCCCCAGCGATTCGACCAGTGCGCGTTCGGGCAGCGGCTTGTCGTGATAGTCGCCGCCCTTGACGTAGATGTCGGGTTGCAGTGCGCGGATCAGCATCTCGGCGGTGTCTTCGTCGAACAGGATGGCGCCGCTCACTACCACCAACGCAGCCAGGAGACGCGCGCGTTCGACACCGGGAACGAGCGGTCGTCCGCTCCCTTTGAGGCGGCGCGTACTGGCGTCATCGTTCACACCTACCAGCAGCGCACCGCCGAGCGCCCGTGCCTGCTCCAGATAGTCGAGATGACCGACATGCAGCAGGTCGAAATGCCCATTGGTGAACACCACGCGCTCTCCGACGGCGCGCCAGTGGACGCGCGCCCGCATGGCTGCATCCAGCGACAACAGCTCACCCATCGCCAAAATCCTTTCCTCGCAGCGATCACATCCAGTTTTCAGGCGTATCGATGACCCTTCGAGCCAGCAGTCTATCACAATCGCGGCGTCTGTCGCGCTGGACCGGGCTGCTCTTAGTGATCGCAGCAAGTATCGGGGTCGCTGTGGCGGGGGGACGCGGAATGATGCTGTTCGTCGAACACGGGCGGACGGCGATCGCCTTTCCATTCACGCTCAACTACGGTGAAGGTCCGCTGCTCGACCAGACAATGCGTCTGACGCGCGGCGAACCGTTGTATTCATCTGGTCTTTCGCTGCCGCCATACACAATTACCAACTATCCGCCCGTGTACCTGATGCTGCAAGCGCCGTTCGCCGCAGCCAACGGTGCCGCATTCTGGTATGGGCGGGCGATCGCACTCGCTGCCACTATCGCGGCGGCACTAATGCTGGGCGTACTGGTGCACGCGCTGACGGGGGACTGGCTGGCGGGGGGGGCAGCCGCGATCAGTCTGATCGCGGTGCCGTACATTTTCTCCTGGTCGGCGCTGATGCGGATCGACTCACTGGCATTGGCACTGAGCCTGGCGGGATTGTGCGTCATCGCACGCGGACGGGGTGGCGTGGGCAGCATCGTCGGCTGCATCGCGCTGCTCACCGCCGCCATCTATACCCGCCAGACCTATGCGCTGGCGGCGCCGCTGGCTGCCTTTTGTTGGCTGTGGACGCGACATGGCGCCCTGCGCGCGTGGGGTTTTGCGGTCGGATTAGGCTGTGTGGTGCTGGCGATCTTCATAGTCGCACTGGTTGCGACGCGCGGAGGCTTCTTCACGCATGTGATCACCGCCAACGCTAACGCACTCGATCCAACCCTGCTGGCATTCTACACCGACGAGATCGCACGCCATCTGCCGATCCTGGCGATCGGCGCTGCGATCGGGTTCGGGGTCGGCGCGCTGGACGTGATAGTGGGACGCCCTGGCATCTTTTTGGCGGCGCCCTACGCGGTCGGCGCGCTGATCAGCGCTGCCACGATCGCCAAGATCGGCTCGGATGTGAATTATCTGTTCGAGGCGAGCGCGGCAGCCTGCCTGTTGTGGGGAATCCTGATCGCGGCGGCGCGGCGTGTCGCAGTGGTGCGGGCGGGTGTGCTGGCGGCGCTGGCATTGCAGTTGGTGTGGGCGGTCGATCTCTCGGTCGCCAAATATGACCCGCTGCTGACCGAGCGCCTGGTCAAGCGTGAACAGACTGCTGCCATCGCGTCCTTCCTGGAGACTCACGACGGGGTCGTGCTCGCCGATGAACACATGGGCGAGCTGGTCATCAGCAGTCGGGCGATCGTCTTTCAACCATTCGAGTACAGTCAGCTCGCCCGTGATGGCACCTGGGATCAGGCGCCGTTCCTGGATGCGTTGATAAGTGGGGCGTACCCATATGTGCTGATCTACCAGCCGTATCGCAACCCATTGCTGCGATACGAACGCTGGACACCGGAAATGCTGCGCATCGTCAACGAGTATTTTCGCCCTGAATTTCAAAGTGGCGAGACGACGGTGTACAGGCACGTCGGCTCGTGATCACGCGCCGCCCCTGACTTTTGTCCCTACTTGCGACCAAGTGCGATTTTCTCTCATATGATTATGAGCGTAGGCAACCGAGACAGCGCGTCGCTTTCATCGAAAACTCATGCCCTCAGCCTATACTTGTGAAAGGTTGTACAAGCGCAGATGCGCAGATAGTGACAATCATGTTTACAAATGGTGCAACAGCTCATCCATTGGTGCAGGTACGCAACCTGTCGAAGCAGTTCAAAGAAGGTGAGGCAGCGCATCAGCGCGTGCAGCACGTTCTCGATGGGGTGAACCTGGATATTCATCAGGGTGAATTTCTGGTGCTGCTGGGAAAGAGCGGCAGTGGCAAGAGTACGCTGCTCAATATGATCAGCGGTATCGATAAAGCCGACTCCGGCAGTATCCTGATCGGCGGCACCGACATCATGACGCTCAACGAGCGCGCGCTCACGCTTTACCGCCGTGACAAGATCGGGATCGTCTTTCAGTTTTTCAATCTGATCTCGACTCTGACGGTGATTGAGAATATCCTACTGCCGTTGGAGCTGAGTGGATCGCGCGAAGGCGAAGCGATCGCGCGCGATCTGCTGCAACGGGTTGGGTTGGGCGATCGCGCCGATACATTTCCCGATAAACTCAGCGGGGGCGAACAACAGCGTATCGCTATCGCCCGCGCGCTGGTCAAACAACCCGCCCTGGTGGTCGCGGACGAACCTACGGGCAATCTAGACGAAGAGACAGGGCGCCAAGTTCTGGCACTTTTGCTAGAATTAACCAGAGGTTCTGGGCGTACACTAGTTATGGCGACGCATAACCCGGATGTTGTCGCTTTAGCGGATCGGGTTTGCCGTATTCAGGATGGCAAACTACAACTCGCTCACGGGAAAGTCGGCGAAGGAGTACGAAAATGACTGTCCCTGACCCTATCGTAGTAAGGCAAGTCCTGTCGGAGCTGCGTGATGTGAACAAAGAGCGCCGCCGCACCGCTGTCATGAAGCTCGGCATGTTGGGCGGCGAAGAAGCCGTCCGCACCTTGATCCGGGTGGTGGGCAACCGACATGAAGACTTGATCGTGCGCGGTCGTGCCGCGCTCATGCTCGGCAAGCTGGGTGACCCCCGCGCTGTCGAGCCATTGATAGACGCACTCGATGCTCCTGGATATCAGACCCCGATCCACGCCGCCGAAGCCCTCGGCAAGTTAGGCGATCCCCGCGCCATCGAGCCGCTGATCCATATCATCAATACCCATAACGACAAGATGAGCGATGCGGCGCAAAAAGCGCTGCTCAATCTGGGTTATTCTTTCCAGGAGCCGCAGCCAGGCGCCCTGGAAGAACAACTCACTTCGTGATCGGCATGGTGGTGATTCTCGCTTAAGCACTCATCGATTGGGGCGGCGCATTGACCGCCCCGATTGATTCAAAACGGACATGAGAAGCCAATGAATTCCACTTTTATCCCCCGCCTGATCGTCCGTCATATCTCGCGCCGCACCTTTCAGGGCATTCTGTTCATCCTGGGAATCGCGGTCGGCGTCGCCGTGATGGTCGCTATCGACCTGGCGAACAACTCCTCGAAACGAGCCTTTTCGCTGAGTACTGAAAGCGTGACCGGACGCGCGACGCACCAGATCGTCGGCGGACCGGGCGGTCTGCCGACCGAGCTGTACCGCACGCTGCGTGTCGATCTGGGCATCCGCGATACCGCGCCCGTCGTCGAGGGCTACGCCCAGGCGCGCGAGCTGGGCGATCGCGCGATGCAGGTCTTAGGCATCGATGCGTTTGCAGAGCCACCATTCCGCTCGTTTTTGACCGAGGTCACTGTCGAGGGTGGCGAACAGGCTCAGTTCGACGCGATTACGGCGTTCATCGCCACGCCGGGCAGCGTCCTGATCAGTGCGGCGACGGCTGCTGCCAACGGCATCGTCATCGGCGATATGCTGACGCTGCTGCCGCCCAATGGGGAGGTGCTGGCGCGCGTCGTCGGCACGATCGGCAGCGGTGCCGACTCGGAAGCGCTGGACAGCCTGCTGCTGATGGACATCGCCACCGCACAGGAAATTCTGCGCATGAGCGGATCACTCAGCCGTATCGACCTGATCCTGCCAGATAATGCCGACCTCGCCGCGATCGAGGCGCTGCTGCCTGCCAGCGCCATCCTGACCACGCCGAGCGCGCAGAGCGGCGCGCTTTCGCAGATGACCGCCGCCTTTGAACTCAACCTGCAGGCGCTGAGTCTGCTGGCGCTGGTGGTCGGCGTGTTTCTGATCTACAACACGGTCTCGTTCAGCGTCGTGCAGCGGCGCGCAGAGCTGGGCACGATGCGTGCGCTGGGCGCGACCGACGGTCAGATCATGGCGCTGATCCTGGGCGAGTCGGCACTGCTCGGTTTTATTGGGACGATCCTGGGGTTGGCGCTAGGAATCCTGTTCGGACGGTTCGCGGTCGGGATCGTCGCGCAGACGATCAGCGACCTGTATTTTTCGGTCGATGTGCAGGCAGTGCGTGTCGATGCCTTCACCCTGATCAAGGGGGCACTCATCGGGATCGTCGCCAGCGTGATCGCGGCATTTGTACCCGCGTTGGATGCGACCCGCACCCCGCCAGCGGGGTCGCTGCGGCGATCACAACTCGAAGAACGCACACGCCGTCTGCTGATACCGATCACGATCGCTGCCGTCGCGCTGATCGCGTTGGGTGTCGGTCTGCTGGCGGTGCCGACGAACAGCCTGATCTTCAGCTTTGGAGCGCTGTTTGGCGTGATCGTCGGCGGGGCGCTGCTCACCCCGGCGATGCTGGTGCTGTCGATGGTTCTGCTGACACCTGTGAGCGATCGTCTGTTCGGCGTGGTCGGGCGGATGGCGACGCGCGCCATTTCGCGGTCACTCAGCCGCACCTCGGTCGCGGTGGCGGCGCTGACGGTCGCGGTGAGCGTGATCGTCGGCGTCAGTGTGATGATCGGCTCGTTTCGCGGCACGGTGGCGGACTGGCTGGAGACGACGCTCGGCGCCGACATCTATATCTCGCCGCCGCAGGTGACCGCGACGCGCGCCGAAGCCAATGTCGATCCGGCGCTGGCGGATCGCGTCCGCCTGGTAAATGGGATCGAACGACTGGTACTAGGGCGCAACGTGCGTGCCATCGCCCCGGATTACCCTGAACTACCGCCTGTCAATCTGCAGATCGCTACCGATGAAGTGGTGAGCAGCGCGCGCCGTTTCGTGTGGATGAGCGTGCCAGGCGGCGACTACCTGTCTGCATTGGCGGACGGCGCTGTCATGGTGAGCGAACCGTTCGCCTTTCGACGCGGGATCACACAGACGCGCAATACGATCACGCTGCTGACCGACGCTGGCGAACAGGACTTCACGGTCATCGGCGTTTTTTACGACTACGCTGGCGACCAGGGGTCGGTGTTCATGACCGACAACGTGTATCGCCAGTTCTACGACGATCCGTATATCTCGACGATGGCGATCTTCGTACAGCCGGACGCCGACATCGAGACGGTGATCGCCGACACGCGCGCCGCCCTCGCCGGAACGCAGATGATCGCGCAGAGCAATCGGGCGCTGCGCGAGAGCGTGTTTGCGGTGTTCGAGCGCACCTTTGCGATCACGGGCGCGCTGCGACTGCTGGCGGTGGTGGTGGCGTTCATCGGCATTCTGAGCGCGCTGTTGTCGCTGCAGCTGGAACAGGTGCGTCAGTACGGGGTGATGCGGGCTATCGGTCTGACCCCTGGGCAGTTGTGGCGCTATACGCTGATCCAGACCGGGCTGATGGGGTTGGTGGCGGGCGTGCTGGCGCTGCCGATCGGCGCGGCATTGGCGACCATCCTGATCACCGTCATCAACGTGCGTTCGTTCGGCTGGACGATGGAGCTGGCGCTGACCCCGGACGAATTCGCGCTGGCACTGGTGGTATCGATCGGCGCGGCGCTGCTGGCAGGGGTGTATCCGGCGCGCACGATCGCGCGCCTGTCGCCCGCGCGGGCGCTGCGGGGGGAGTGAACCGGAAAAACGGGGTGGGTTGTCTGGATGACGCACCCCATTTTTTGGCAGTCACAGCACGGCGGCAGGCTGGAGGCTGATCGCTTTCAGGGCATCGGGGAGGGCGCGCCCCTCGACCCAGGCGCGGATCATGTCGGTGAACAATTTCGGATGCTCGCCATTCCAGCCATGATGGGCGTTCGGGATCACGCACGCAGTGGCGTTGGGCATCAGCGCCGGAAAATCGGCAAGCCCCCCTTTGACCATCGCCGCTTCTGCATCACCCGCCACCGCCAGCAGACGGTGTGGGCGCTGTGCCAGCTCGATCGGCAGCGCAAAATTGAACAGGGCGCCGTAAATCCGCTTGAAAGTAAGCCCTGTCACTCGTTTGGCATCGCGTTTGTAGAGGGGAACAGCGTCGGGTGGCAGCTGCATCATCTTGATGTTCAGCTCGATGAACGGGTCGATCTTCATCAGGATCGGCATGACGTTCATGACCCCGCTCCAGAGCCACTGCCGGGTGAATGGCTTGGTGGTCACGCCGCTGACGATCAGCGACTTCACCACATCTGGATGAAGCTGAAGCAGGAAAATAGCGCTGTAGCCACCGAGCGACAGACCGACTACATGCGCCTTTCCCTCGGTCGTGAGTGTCTGGATGACCTGTGCAATTTGTGCGGCGGTATCCTCGAACGACTTCCACTCCACATGCGCGCTCTCGCCGTTCCCCGGCAGATCGATGGCGATGCAGTGATAGTTCTCTTTCAGGCTGGCAATCTGCTCCTCCCACATCCAACTGCTGACGCCGACGCCATGTAAAAATACGATCGCGGGATTCGCCTTCGATCCCGACTGCTGTATAGTCAAATTCATGATTCGTTCCTCGTGTCGGGAATGACGATAGATGCCAGGGTAAAGCGTTTGCGATCGGGGGTGGGCTGATTGGACAGGATGCGTCCGATCAGGGCGACGACCTCCTGTTGAAACTGCTGGCGTTCCGCAGCATCGAGATACAGCACGGCGCGGTTGTAGGACATGCCATCGTCGCCAATACCTGCCAGATCGCAGGTGTCGATGTACTCCGCAAAGCTGTCGATCAGTGAAGCCGCAAAGACCGTGAAATAGCGCAAATGGTCACCTCGTGAGAGACCGCGCAGTTCCTCGTCCGACAGGCGCGCCGCCCCCTCGATCACGGTATAGATGCGCTCGATTGCGCCGTTGACCGGATGCTCGGAGACGATCTTCAAAATCTTTCCGTCGAGCAGGGTGTTGAGGTGGCGATACAAGGTCGCCTGGGCAATATCCGGCAGCGCTTCGCCGAGCTGACGCGGCGACAACTGCTTGCCAGCCAGCTCCGTGACGATGCGCAGTCGCACCGGGTGCAGGATTAAATCGGCTTTCATTTCACTCAAGCGAGTCCATTCATGCACGTATCCATTCTCAGTTTCGAGAATAGTATAATCCCCATTCTCGAATTTGAGAATGGGTAAAATAATAATCATGGGAAAAATAAAAAATCGACATGTCCACTGAGGGACGTGCCGATTTTGCCTTACGCCTCGCATCAGATCACGAGGTGCTAAATCGCCTGCACAAACGCTACTTTGTTTCGTCGGGTTGCAGCGCGATCGACACCGAGTTGATGCAATAGCGCAGACCCGTCGTTTCACGCGGACCATCCTCGAAGACGTGACCGAGATGAGATCCACAGCGGCTGCATACTGCCTCCACGCGCGTCATGCCGTGACTGGAATCGCGCTTCAGCTCGACGTGTCCCTGATCGACCACATCGGAAAAGCTGGGCCAGCCCGTGCCAGAGTCGAACTTGGTGGCGGACGAGAACAGCGTCTGTCCGCAGGCGGCGCAGGTATAGGTGCCGGCGGTCTTGGTGTGGACATATTTGCCCGTGAAGGCTCGCTCTGTCCCCTGCTGACGCAGCACACGATACTGTTCAGGGGTGAGATCGCGCTGCCAGTCTGCCTCGCTCCTGAGGATTTTGTCGTTCATTCAGTTTGGCTCCTCATCGTCATTTTCATACTGATTTGACGCTGCCTGAGACGATAAGCTTACAGTTCGCCGCTGGAACGCTGATAGCGTAGGGAGGCGCTTGTGCGCGTCCGTCACATCGGACGACAATAATGCTGTCTTACGCTGTTTGACTTTTATCTGGGAATGCCATTACATACTATCGGTGTGTCGTGCCGCCACCCGAATGATCGCTTCTAAACTGCGTTCGACATCTTCTGTGGTGGTCGCCCAGGAAGATACGCTGATTCGCATCACCTGGTGACCCTGCCAGATGCTGCCGCCCGCCCAACAGGTTCCATCTGCCTGCAAATCGGCAATGATCGCGCGTGTGATGTCGGCATCACCAAACTCGACCAGGACCTGATTGATCACCACGTCGTTCAAAACAGGATACCCGGCGGCACGCAGACCTTCAGCGAAGCGCGCTGCATGGCGACAGGTGCGCTCGACGAGATCGGCGATCCCGCTTCTGCCCAATGACCGCAGTGCTGCCCATACTTCAACGCCGCGTGCCCGTCGGGAAAAATCGGGCGTGTAGTGATAGGGTTCGCGGTTTTCGGTTTGTACCAGATAGGCAGCACTGGCAGCCGATGCCGCCATCGCCGCCTTGAGATGCGCCGGGTTGCGGCAGATCACCAAGCCGCAATCGTAAGGGGTATTCAGCCATTTGTGACCATCGGTCGCCCAGGAATCGGCATCGGCAAATCCCGCCATCAGATGCGCTCGATCGGGGGCAGCTGCAGCCCACAAGCCAAATGCGCCATCGATATGGACCCACGCGCCGCGCGCATGGGCTGCGGCGATGATAGCCGGTGCCGGATCAAACGATCCGGTATTCACATTGCCCGCCTGGATACACACGATCGTCGGACCTGATATTTCAGGCAGGGCTTCAGCGCGCATCCGTCCCTGATCATCGACTGGCACACGGATGACTCGGTCGCGCCCAAGTCCCAACAATGTCAGCGCCTTCAGGACACTCACATGTACTTCATCGCCCACGATGACGGTGATCGGCGGGGCACCAAACAGCCCCTGCGATTCCACATCCCACCCTACCGCTTGTAAGACGCTGTGTCGTGCGGCGGCAAGGGCTGTGAAGTTCGCTGCTGTCGCACAGGTGACAAAGCCGACCCCTGACTCGGACGGCAGGTGCAGTACATCGAGCAGCCACTCCATCGCCACCGCTTCCAGCTTTGCCCCGATGGGGGAGGTGGCGATCAGCCCGCCATTCTGGTCCCATGCTGCCGCCAGCCAATTTGCCGCGAGCGATGCAGGCAGCGAGCCGCCAATGACAAATCCGAAGAATCGCCCACCCGCTGAAGCGACCGTCGCTGGTGAGCCAATCGCATCGAGCAGCGCTAACACATCATCTGGCTCGGTTGGAGTTTCGGGAAATGGCTCGTGAAGTTGTGCGAGATTTTGCAGTGCGTCCGGTGTCGGGGCGACTCCGCGTGCGTCGAGGGTTTCGAGATAGTCGATCGCACGCTGCGCGGTCGATTGTAAGAGATCGCGTAAAATCATGTTCAGCTTCCTTTCAATCTTCGAGTCAATCTTCGAGAACCCGCGCCTCTTTGACGCGGCTGTGCAGGCTCCTCAGAGCAGGGTAGCGGCTCAGAAGCGCGCGCACCTTTTCCTGGAATGCGGGCAGCTGGCGGCGTTCTTTTGCCAGCGTATGGAAGTCCGTCAGAATGCTGACCGCATCGTCGTATCCTCTGGGATTTCGCCTTTCGATGGACACGCGCACATCTGACCATAATTTATCCTGATTTGCCTCGACCTCTTTCAGTCGCGCGCGCAATTTTTCTGCCACCTGCCGACGGATTTCAGCTTCCCGTACTTTTTTGACTTCCGCTGTCAGTGCGCTCAACTGCACGATCGATCGGCGTTTTTCTGGCGATGGATCTGCTTCATCCTTATCTTTGTCGGTCGAAAAGCGGCGCAGACGGCTGCGTAATGTCAGATCGAGTCGGGGTTCGCCGTGCAGCAGGCGCAATAGAAAATCATCCTTTTCCGCATCGGACAGCGCGCTGACGAATTGATTCAGAGGTGCGGCGGTCTCCTCGATCGATCGACTCGCTTGCGCGGCGCTGGTCACCAGATCGGGATCGAGACCGATGAAAGCGATAAAACTGCGATGGGCGCGTGAGAGCTTGTCGAGGTTGGCGGGGACAGGCGGCTCTATCAGCTCGGCGATCGCATCGGGAACAGCCTTCTTATCCTCAACCGTCTCCGCGTTCTCGTCATCATCCTGATAGACTTTTTCTTCTTCGTTGTCGTCGTCGTAGTCCTCGTAGTCATGAGACTCGGAACTGTAGATTGCGAATTTGAGCCACGCCAGATACAGCAGGCGCATATCGCCGCGCATCAGGTCTTCACGCATGGGGGTCATCTGCGACAGCATTTTCTCGGCATCGGCATCATCTATATATTCCCAATTATCACCGCCCTCATCCTCGAACGCGATGCTCAGGACGATATAATCGCCATTTTCCTCGACGGTGATACTATGCCTGAACAGATAAGGTCGCAGCGCTGGGAGGTCGATCGCCGCTTTTGGGAATCGAAACGCCAAATGACGCGAACCCCAGTTGGTGATGTAAAGCATGGCGTCGAAATATTCAACCAGGACATCGTAGGGATCACCGCGAAAGTTGCCATAGTTGTAGACGAAGATCGCCTGCGACGAGGTGAGCTGCACACGCGAAGACAGCGCGTGTATGGCGTCCTGCGCCTCATCTGAGAGAGGTTGATCGAGTGATTGAAATTCATAGTACTGATATTCGCTCATGATAATCTATCTCCAAATCGGATTATCGCGCGTTGTCGAGCTGCCTCACTCAGGGTTAAGGTGTCACAGCGGCATCCCCGACTCCATACACTGACTCCAACGCCCGACCGACCGTCTGACTCCACATCGTGTAATTGTGCCCCCCGGCGAACTCGTGATAGCGCACGTCGTAGCCGCGCTCGGTCAGCAGGGTGTGCATCGTCCGGTTGCCGTCGAGCAGCCATTCCAGCGTCCCGGTGTCCTGCCAGATTTTCAGCGGCGCCAGCGGCGCGAGTCGGATTAGATCGTCGATCAGCATCGTCTCGCGGTCGGGATCGATGAAAAACGCCCCGGACTGACTGACGACCTGTCCGAAAATATCCGGCGCGCGCAAGCCCGTGTACAGAGCCATCAGCCCGCCCATCGACGCACCCAGGACACCGTGACAACCCGGTTGCGCGTCCTCGTCCAGCAGGCGCAGATGTTTTTTGGCGTAGGGCAGCAGGATGCGCCGTGCATAGGTGGCAGTCGCTTCATTCATCGCGTACTCGGCGAATCGTCCACCGCCCGCATTTTCTATCAATGCCAGCGCGATCGGGCGGATGCGCCCTTGCGCGATCAGGTTGTCCACGATGATGTTGAGCGAGGCGCGTTCCAGGTAATCCGTCCCATCCCAGACGATCACCAGCGGCACGGGTGCATCGACGGGCGGATGATACAGGAACACTTTGCGATGGGTATTGCCGAGCGTGTGTCCGCCGAACAGATCATGTTCGCTGATCTTGCCGCGCGCGACGCCCGCGCCCCGCATGGTCAGCGAGCTGAACACAAAGTCGGGCATGGTGGCGTAGTGGTTGATCCCTTTGACACCATTCCAGATCACGCGCGGGTTGTACGGATCGGGCGCGCGTTCGTTGATATCGGTATCGTGTGTGCTCTCACGAAAATGGCGGATGAAACAATATTCGACGTAGGCATCGCGGGGAAGCGTCACCTCGACGGCGTACACGCCGGGTTCACGGGAGTCGAGCGCGAGCGGACTCGCCGCCCATCCCGTGAAGTCGCCGATCAGCACGGGCGGATCGCCGTCGCCATGCCAGACAAAGGTGGCGCGGTCGCCGTCGATCAGTGGATTGCCCGCTCGCTGTAGCTGTTGCAACAAGGTTTCGATCATGACTCGTGTATCCTGTCAGATAGTGAGGTTTGGCACGCCAAACCCGGCGGAAAATTTTTGTGACAGGGCGTAATTTGTTGAACAGGATTTTAGCTGTAGCGTACGGGCATGGGCTGGCGATCGATGTGCGTCACGCTGAATCCGCGCTTGAGATAGTTGTCCAGCGCCGACGGTGCGTCCAGGTTGCAGGTTTGCACCGTCAGGCGCTCGGTCGGGCGTTGCCAGGCGCAGGCGATCCCGGTACTCAGGAGATGTTTGCCTAATCCCAGACCCATGTATTCCGGGCGCAGACCCAGATAGGCGATATGGCTCGTCCCGTCGGCTGTCTCCAGCTCGAAATATCCAGCGGGGGTGCCCGCGACCTGCAAGACATGTACCTCGTTAGTCGGGCTGCGCAGGATCGCCTCCAGATCGGCGTCGGGCATGATCAGCCGATCGCGCCAGCGCCACGCCTCCCCGACCGCGCTGTACAGGAAACGGTAGTAACGCACGTCGGGCAGCGCCAGCCGCACGATCGCCGCGTCGGGATGCTCACTGTAGGCTGGACGAAAATCGGCGCGCGACGGCATATGCAGATGGGTGATCACCAGATGGTCTGGAATCGGGGTGGGGGGATTGTGCAGTTCTGACGAGTCACTCATGCTAATCCTTGGGGTGCCATGCGCTATAATAGGGTCACTCTCGCTCGATTGCATAATCGTCTTTCAAGGGACATGCTCATGGATTTCGCGCTGAATGAAGAACACCTACAAGCACAGAAGATGGTGCGCGATTTCGCCGCCAGAGAAGTCATCCCCGTCATCGGAGAATGGGATCGCAAGCAGCAGTTGAACCCGGCGTTCCTCCCGCGCATGGCGGAGCTGGGTATCCTGGGCATTTCGATCCCGGTGCGTTATGGCGGTCAGGGCTTCGATTATATCACCCTGGGGCTGGTGTGCGAGGAACTGGAACGCGCCGACACCACACTGCGCGTGATCATGTCGGTGCATCACGGACTTAACAGTCTGTCGCTGTTGCAGTGGGGCACCGAAGAACAAAAACAGCGTTTTCTCATCCCGCAGGCGCGTGGCGAACAGTACGCCGCCTTTTGCCTGACCGAGCCGGGTGCAGGCAGCGATGTCGTCGGCATGGCATCGACTGCGCGCCGCGTCGGGGATACATATATCCTCAATGGCGAGAAGATGTGGATCAGCCTGGCGACCAAAGCGCACAACTTTCTCGTCATCGCCAAGACCGACTCTGAAGCGGGTCATCGCGGCATGACCGCCTTCATCGTCGAGCGCGATATGCCCGGCGTGACGACGGGCGACATTCACGGCAAATTGGGTGTGCGCGCCGGATCGACCGGATGGGTCGCGATGCAGGACGTGGAAGTGCCGATCGCCAATCGGCTCGGTGAAGAGGGCGAAGGCTTCAAGATTGCAATGGCGTCGCTCGACAACGGGCGTTATACCGTCGCGGCGGGTGCCGTCGGCTTGATCCGTGCGTGTCTGGAAGACAGTCTTAAGTACGCCAAAGAGCGCACCACCGGCGGCAAGCCGATCGCGGAACATCAGCTCATCAAGCAGAAGCTCGCCTACATGCAGCAAGGGTATGACGCCGGACAACTACTGGTCATGCGTGCGGGCTGGATGAAAAATCAGGGTATTCGCAATACCCGCGAGACCGGCATGGCAAAATGGTACGCTACCGACGTGAGCGTGCAATCCGCCCTGGAAGCGGTGCAGATTCACGGATCGTATGGCTTCAGCGACGAGTATCCGGTGGAGCGCTATCTGCGCAACAGCAAAGGCGGGGTGATTTACGAGGGCACCAGCGAGATTCACACCCTGATGCAGGCGGATTACGCGCTCGGCAACCGCGACGATCGTCCGCTGCGCTGCGAGCTGCCCGCTTATGATGCGGAATTGTGGCAGAGCGAACCTGAGTCCGCGCTGGCAGGGGACTGATCGGCTTGAAGATCGTGTTGTTTGGCGACAGCCTGACATGGGGCGGATATGGCGGCAGTTACGTCGATGCGCTGCGTCGGCTGCTGCCAGAACATCAATTCGTCAACGCGGGGGTGGGCGGTAACACGGTGATCAATCTGCTGCGTCGGCTGGAGCGCGATGTGCTGGAGGTGCAGCCGGATGCCGTCTTTGTACTGGTGGGGGGCAACGATGCGGTGTCGTACAGCCAGCCCAAGACGCGCTCGTATTATCGCCAGGCGCAGGATATCCCGGAAACCTTTGTCGCGCCGGATCGATTCGAGGCGAGCTACCGTGACCTGCTGACCGCCCTCCATGCCGCGCAGATCGTCACCTGGGTCGGGTTGGAGCCGAACGAATATAACCCGACGACGGTGGCGGCGCTGCGCGACTATGGCGCACGAGTCATCAGGGTGGCGCGCGCTCTCAATGTGCCTGTCCTCGATCTGATGGAGGCGCTGCCGCCGGGAGATGTGCCTGATCGCCCTGATCTGGACATCGGCTATATCCTGACCATCGGCGGACGTGAAAAGCGCGGCTGGGATGATTTCGAGGGCGCGCGTGCCAACGGGGGCTATACCTGGTCGTTCGACGGGATGCACCCGACGCGCGACGGCGCCCACCTCATCGCGGAATCGATCGCAGACTTCATCCGCGTACAGACCGCCTGACGACACACCAGGGGCGATGCACCGCATCGCCTCTGGTGTAGTTCATTCGTCCGGCGCTGCCTCCCCGCGCAGCATCCCCTGATATACACCCGGATACGAGTCGGGGATCACGGTCGCGCCGACCGCCCCCGCATAAAACTCGACCGGACCCGCGCCGCCGATGATGGCATAGCCATAACCCTGCGCGCGCATGTCGTGCAGACACGCCAGCAGCAGCGCCTTGCCGATGCGCCTGCCCCGGTATGCCTCATCGACCCCGGTCGGACCAAAGAAACCACGTTGTGTGGTGTCGTAGCAGCCGAATCCGATGGGTCGTCCCTCGTGCGTGGCGACGAAGCACGATAGCGGTCGATTGCCGTAGGCGACCTCGGTCTCGCTCTCCCAAAATGGACTGAACAACTGCGCCACCCACGCGACCACGACATGCTTTTCTGGCGCGATCGAGCGCCGCACGGTGATCGCGTCGGCGGCGAGCTGTGCGATCAGCGTGTGCTGTTCGGGCAGGGTGTAGAGCTTGACGAGCATATCTGGCACTGTCGTTCATCCTTTGCGTGTCTGTCGCCCAATCAGATTTAGAGCGGACGCATCGTTATGCGTCGCTGCCGCGCATGGTTTCGTCGCGCATTACCATCCCCGCCGCTGCCTTGCCAGACAGTATCACCATCGGCACGCCGCCGCCAGGATGCGCCGTCCCCCCGGCAAAGTACAATCCGCGCACCTGTGGATCGCGGTTGTGCGGACGCCGAAACGCCGACAGCCGATCATTCGATCCCATACCGTAGAGCGCCCCGCGCCTGGCTCCGGTCAGGCGTTCCAGATCGATCGGCGTCAGCATCGTCTCCGAGCGGATGCGCCCGCGCAGGTCGCAGCCGTGTTCCGCCAGGCGCGCCAGCACCCGATCGCGGTAAGCAGGTGCGCCCGTCGTCCAGTCGAACCTGGCATCCAACGGTGGCGCGTTGACCAGCACGAACCAGTTTTCGCAGCCTGGCGGCGCATGATCGGGATCGGTCTTGGCGGTAATTGCGGCGTACACCGTCGGATCGTCGGGTGGGACACCGCGCGCGAAGATGTCATCAAATTCGCGGCGGTAGTCGTCGCTGAAGAAAATATTGTGATGCGCCAGCCGCGCTTCAACCCCTTCGACACCCAATAGCAGGACGAACCCGGAACAGGATGCCTCGGCATTCATCAGTTGGCGGTGGCGAGCGGCGCGGGCTGGACTGGCTGGCAGCAGCCGATCGTAGACGGTCGCCACATCGACGTTGGCAATCACGGCGGATGCCCGGACGCGCGTCCCATCCGCCAGCACCACGCCACACACACGATCGTCCTCGACCGCGATCGACGCGATCGGCGCGCTCAGATGGATTTCGACTCCCAATTCGTCTGCCAGCTTTTCCAGCGCCCGCGCGATCGCGTAAATACCGCCGCGCGGAACCCACACGCCGCCTGTCAGCTCGACATGCGCGATCACGTTCAGTGTGGCAGGAGCGCGGTACGGGCTGGCGCCAACATAGGTGGCGAAGCGCCCCAAAAACTGACGCAGCTTCGGTGAACGCACGAATGAGGCGATCGCGCCGTGCATCGTCCGCAGCGGATCGACCGCCAGCATATCGAGCGGCGCGGTGTTGAGCAGTTTAAGCGGGGTGGGCGGGTCGCCGTAGATGAATTTTTCTCCGGTGATTCGGTGGATACGGGCGGCATATGCCAGATATGCCAGATAGCCCTCCACATCGCGCGGCTCGATCGCGGTGATTTGCTCGACCGTATGGGTCAGGTCGCGCGCTGCGTCGAAGGTTGTGCCATCACGCCAGAAATAGCGCGTGAGGGGATCGACGGGCAGCAGCGTCAGATAGTCGTCGAGGCGGCGCCCGGCGTCGGCAAACAGCGATTCCAGCACCGGGCGCATGGTGATCACCGATGGACCCGTGTCCCAGCGAAACCCGTCGGCTGCTATCTCGTTCATCTTGCCGCCCACCTGGGCGGCTGCCTCGTACACGACGATGCGACGCCCCGCCGCAGCCAGCCGGATGGCGGCGCTCAACCCACCGATCCCGGCGCCGATCACGACGATCGGATCGGGTCGAGTTGCGCTCATGGTGCTGGGGTCGGGGCGGGCGTGGGCGGCAGCGCGAACTGTGCCGTGTCGAGGATCGCCTGGAGATCGGCTTGCGCCGCATCGAACGCGGCGATCGGCTCGACGAAGGCGTAAAAGACGAAATTCAATTCGTACTGACGCAGCCCGGCGAACCAACCGCGCGTGTCGGTGAGCTGTGGACAATCGACCGCCGCGAACCCGGTGCCGATCGCTTCCAGACCGCCGATGCTGTACGACCGCCGAATGTCGGTGCCGATATTGCAGCCCTGTTCCACCACTGCCACGCGCAGCAGCCGCGTGCCATCGAGATACAGGTCGAGCATCTCCGGGCGAATCTCCCCGCTCAGAGTTACCGCCGAGGCGGGCAGCAGATTGGGAAAGCCCCACAGCAGCACGATCGTCCCGGTGCCGCCGCTGACCGCCCCGGTGTAGACGGCGAACGGGATATTGCGGATGGCGTCGATGTCCTGCAGCACCAGCACATCCAGCCCGGTCTGCCAGCCGTCAGGCAGCGTCAGCGTGATCGGCGGCGCGATCTGCTGTCCGGTGACGGCATCGACGACCAGCGGCTCGGCTTCCTCGGTCGCCTCAGGGTCAGGTGTCGGTGTGGATTGCGCGGCGATCACATCTTCATTCGCCTCTGTGAGCTGCACATCGATGGCGAAATTCAGACTTTCCAGGTCGGTCAGTGTCGGGGATTCGTTGAGCTTGACGAAAGGCGTGCGCGAGAAAAAGCTGTCGCGCGACACGGCAAGCTCGGCATCGCGCAAAATCGCGTCCGGACCGTCGCTCAAGGTCGTGCATTCCTGATACCCGCGCAAGTCCAATCCGGTGTCGCGGGCAGCGCGATCCAGAAAATCGCCTGTGAAGGCATCGGCGCCAGCCGCGATGATCTGAGCAAAGGCGCGATCGGCATACTGCCAGAAACGTCCCTGATCGCCCGCACAGATCGCCGCGCGCGCTGCCAGTCGTCCGCCGGGGATGTCGCCCTGTCCGACCAGCGGCACGAATATCAGCCGGATTTCGCCGTTCTGCACGCGCGGCAGCAGCCCGCGATAGGCGTTCAGCCAGAATTCGGCGCTGGCGGGATCGTCGAATGCGGCATAGATCACCACGTTGACCAGCGCGCTCGGATAGCCCAGATTGGCGAATCCTTCCAGGCTTTGCGACTGCGGCACGTTGGCATACGGATCGGTTTGAGCGGATGCACCCCATACCGACAGCACGATCAGTGCGGCGACCAGATAAAAAGGTAGACGAAACAAGCGCATTGAAACCCTTTCAGGACTACTTTCGCCTCGATTGCTCACATGGTATGCCGAATGTCCGCTAAAGACGAGTCTCGAAATAATCGGCGCATCACGTCATGCAACTATTCATTCCGCCAATCGCAAACTGGCTCGCCATGATCTCTGAAGCGCTGCGCACCGCCTAAGTTAGCGGTCGCTCGGACACCCCATGCTATATCAGTAGCCGCGCGTGCCCTGCTTGTAGACACATAGAATTCCTGTTAGACTCCAACCTTATTCCGCTTTTGGGAGTGCCCACTTGTGTCAGCACTAAAGCTCTATACTGACACCCGTTTTTTGCCTGAAGGCGTGCGTCCTGCCGAAATACTTTTCCCTTTTCTGGGTTTATTCCGCGAGCCGCTGGAATGGGCAGATCAGAATCGATTCGCCAGCTACATGACGGCTGCGGCATCATTTTTTGAACGGGTCGAGGACATTGCAGCAGCCGATGTGGCAGTGCTGCCCTCGGACTGGAAACGTTATGCGCGGGCGGGCAATGAAGCTCAGGCGCGGGCATTCGTCGAGTCGGTCAAGCGCGTCAGGTAAGCCTATCGTCGTCATGTATGCAGTCGATGAGACCGATCCGGTGCCACTGCCGAATACCGTCGTGCTGCGCACCTCGTTCGATCGATCGACACGACGACGCGGCGAATACTGTCTCCCCGGTTTTGTCGGTGACATGATCGCCAATTATCGTGGCGGTGTGCCAGACATCCGCCAAAAGTCCGATCGCGCTCTGGTCGGATTTTGCGGGTTCGCCATGCCGGAGCTGCAAGGGTGGTTGCGGATGCGCAGCGCGATCGGGCGGATGCTGACCGGGAAACGATCGACCAAACCAAATTGGGTTGCTTTTCGTCACACCCTGTTGGAGCGCTTGCACTCGAACACTGCCCTCGACACGCGCTTCCTGCTGCGTGATGCGTTCATGGCGGGTGCGATGGACGACGCGGCACGCCGTGCGAGCGCCCGCCATGAATACGCCGACAACATGCTGAACAGCGATTACACCCTGTGTATGCGCGGCGGTGGCAATTACTCGTTTCGTTTTTACGAGACCCTGAGCGCGGGGCGAATTCCCATTTTTATCGACACCGACTCACCGCTGACGTACCCCGATCAGATCGATTGGTCACAGCATCTGGTGCGCGTTAATCAGGGTGAGGTCGATCACATCGGGGAGATCGTGGCGGATTTTCATGCCTCTCTCACGCCAGCACGGTTCATCGAGATGCAGCATGCCAATCGCGCGCTCTGGGAATCGTGGCTGTCGCCGCACGGTTATTTCAGCAAGCTGCATCACACCATCGACCACGCCATGCGCACGAAGGACCTAACTGCACTATGACCATTTCCTGGCTCTCTGACGACGAGCGCTTCCGCATCATCGACATCGGCGCACGCGGTGATTTTCACGATGTGTTCACGCCTGTGATGGCGCGCACCGAGGTAATTGGCTTTGAGCCGGACGCCGATGAAGCCGCGCGTCTGTCCGCTGGGCTGCTGTCTTCAAAATGGGGACGTGCTGCGATGATGCCCTATGCGATCGGGCGCACCGAGCAATCGCGCTCGTTCTACCTCTTCACCATGCGCGAATTTTCCAGTCTGCTTCCCCCTAACCCCCGGCTGCTGCGCGGCAAGACCAGCGATGTCGAGCGCATCATACAGTTGGACACGATCAGCCTGGATGATCTCAGCGCCGCTGGCACGCTGCCCACGCCCGTCGATTTTATCAAGGTGGATACTCAGGGGAGCGAGCTGGAAATTTTGCAAAATGGCGAGCGCAGCTTGTTCTCGACGTTGATGGGCATTGAAACCGAGGTCGAGTTTATAGAGGCGTATCAGGGGCAGCCGCTCTTTCGTGACATCGACGCCTATCTCGATGCGCGAGACTTCGATCTGGTCATTCTGAACACCAAACATTACCTGTCGGGTGGACTCCGGCACACACGACGGCTGTTGTTCGCGGGGGATGCGGTGTATCTTCGCGGGGCGCGCTACGTGCAGCGCCTCGATACGGCACAGCGTCAGGCAGCGCTGCCAAAGTTGCTGGCGATTTACGCGCTCTATGGATTGTGGTCGGCGGCGATCGATCTGGCACAGCAGTTCGATCCGACGCTGGCGGCACGGATTCGGCTGGAGTACGACGCTTTGCAGTTCAATCCGCTGCGCTGGCGTCTGAAGCTGCTGCGCGATTTTGCGCTGGCATGGGTGCGCGGCGATCGACTGCATCGGGTGCGGCTGGCGCGTCAGGCGCTGCAGATCGCGCCGACACAGAGTGGGTCGTGGATGCTGTCGGTGCCCAACGAATGATCATTGGCGCACCTGAAAAGTATGTTCAAGCCAATCGATCAGCCGCATTTTGTCCCTCACGCCAAAGGCGCGAGGGGCGATCATCTCTCTAGCGCACACATTACGATGAAGCCGCGCGTCTGTCCGCTGCGCTGCTGTCTTCAAAATGGGGACGTGCTGCGATAATGCCCTGTCCGACCAGCGGCACGAATATCAGCCGGATTTCGCCGTTCTGCACGCGCGGCAGCAGCCCGCGATAGGCGTTCAGCCAGAATTCGGCGCTGGCGGGATCGTCGAATGCGGCATAGATCACCACGTTGACCAGCGCGCTCGGATAGCCCGGATTGGCGAATCCTTCCAGGCTTTGCGACTGCGGCACGTTGGCATACGGATCGGTTTGAGCGGATGCACCCCATACCGACAGCACGATCAGTGCGGCGACCAGACGACTAAACCAGGTCATAGCCATGAACGCCCTCTTGAGTATTCAACTTTATCAATGTTGGTGTTGCCCCTGCTGTGCGACGACGCGGCTGTTATGTCAGTTACCCTGTCGTTGTGACCGCGCGTACCAATCCCTGCACGCCAGCGTTTTTCGGAATCTGCCCGACAGTCTTGACGATCTTGTTGTCACGCATGGTATAGGTGAACCATTCGGGATTCAACTGAACGAACTTGCCTGTAGGCGGTACGACGGGAATGCCCCGCAGAATACCTCTGTAGTCGATCGTGCCTGTATGGGTGCCGGAAAGATTGACCTCAATTTTGATGGTCGAGTCGGTTGCGCTGACGATAGTCTCGTTGAACTTGAAATCGGGCAGTGCGCGTTTCCGCGCCTGGTGCATTTGCAGGGCTTGCGGACGACCAATTCGGATGAACAGGCTGACCGGAAACGGAATCACCCCTGTGAATTGATAGTCCTCACCGATCCACGATAATGCTGTATCCCAATCGCCGTTTTCCAGCGCGCGTAAGTGCGCTTGCAGAATTTCATTTGGCTTCATCAAGATTTCCCCCTTTTTATCATCGATGATTGTGCGGTTGTCCCGGAGAGAGTGAATCATGTGCAGTAAAACGTGTTCAAGCCAATCGATAAGCCGCATTTTGTCACTCACGCCAAAGGCGCGAGGGGCGATCATCTCTCTAGCGCACACATTACTATGTACGTCATGCAGTCTACCCGGCGCGGGACGGGCAGCCCCATTGCGCCTGCTTGACCTTGCTCCCGGCGGGGTTTGCCTAGCCGCGATCATTACTGACCACGCTGGTGGTCTCTTACACCACCGTTTCACCCTCGCCTGCGACGGTTGCCCGTCACGTCGGCAGTATACTTCTCTGTTGCACTATGCCGTCGGATCGCTCCGCCTGGCTGTTAGCCAGCGCCGTGCCCTGTGGAGTGCGGACTTTCCTCAGCCCGGCGAACCGAGCCGCGATCACCTTGTCGGCTTGAACACGGCTTCATTTTAGCAGAATTGGCGCGCAATCTCGCACCGATCACGCTGATTCGTCCGCCTGCATCGCGCAACCGTCAGACAGACGACGGTTGTCACCCCCGCAGCACGCCACTACAATCAGCGTATCGTCCGAGGCATCCACGCAGCACCTGCCCTCGGCACCATCTGGATTACAGGACATATCACCTCTTATGACCATCGCTGCCCTCACCCCCGGCAAGCGTGCGCAAGACCTGGGGCGCCGCGTCAGAACGGCGCTGCAAAATCTGCTCTCTCCCGGCGATGTGATCGCACTGACGATCGCCGCTGGCTTGCTGCTCGCCCCGGCGCTGGCACTCAACGCGGCGGGCTGGCTGGTGGATATGAATACCGCCATCCCGATCATCGTGCTCAGTATCGGCTTCAGCTTTTTACTGGCGCGCAGTCAGTACAACGAATTGCTCTGCCTGCTGATCAGTAGTGTCTACGGTGCCTGTTTCGCCCTGTTGATTACAGCGGTCAATCAACCAGGCGGGTTTGGTCAGGCAGTGATCGACATCTTTTTGCGGCTCGGCGTATGGATCTATGACGCCTTTACCGGTGGCGTCAACCAGGACCCGGTGGTGTTCACGCTGCTGGTGTCTGGTCTGCTGTGGTTCCTGGGTTTCAACGTCGTCTGGCACATCTTCCGTATCGATCGGGTGTGGCGGGCGATTCTCCCTCCAGCGATCATCCTGATCACCAACCATCTGTATTACACCGGCGCCAGCAACCTCGATCCCTACCTGGCGTTCTTCTTTTTCCTGACGCTGCTGCTGCTGGTGCGCTCGACGCTGGACGCGCGCGAATGGGACTGGTACATCAACCAGATTCGCGCGCCGCGCCGCCTGCGTGCCCAGTTTTTGCTGTTAGGGGCGCTGTTTGCGGTCGTGATCGCGCTGACTGTCTGGCTGATCCCGCAGCGCGATCTGGAGGCACGACTTCAGCGCTTTCAGCAATTGATGCAAACCGAAACGCTGGTACAGCTTGCCGACCTGTGGAATCGCCTGTTCACCACCGCCGACATGGGCGGCCCGACCACATCGGATTACTATGGCAGCGACAACATGACGCTGGGTGGGGCGATCAAGCTGGGCGATCAGGTGGTGCTGCTGGTGTCGGCGCCGCCTGATCGCCGCTACTATTGGAAGTCGCGCACGTTCGACAATTATGACAACGGCAGTTGGTCATCGGCACCGGATACGCGGCTGACCGACTCGCAGTCCCCGCTGCTGATCGAACATGAGACTTATCTCCCCGGCGCGCGCGACACCGTGCAGCAAACTTTCACGCTGGCGCTCAATGCCACCCAGATCATCTACACCGCGCCACAGGCGCTGATCGTCGATCTGACCACGCGCACCGATCTGCGCTTCACACCCGATTCGAATCTGGTCGATCAGAATATGTCGGTCTCGGTCATCCGACCGCTGCGAGTCATCCAGCGCGGCGAGTCGTACAATGCCACCAGCCTGATGAGCAGCGCGTCGTCGGATCAACTGCGCGGCGCTGGCGAAGCCTATCCGCAGTGGGTGCGTGACCTGTACGGCGGTTATCTGCCGTCGGTGACCGGGCGGACGATCGCACTGGCGAACGAGATTGTGCGCGCAGCGGACGCCGAAACCCCCTACGATCAGGCGATTGCGATCGAGGCGTGGCTGCGCACCAATATGCGCTACAACGAGATCATCCCGGAGCCGCCCGCGAATCAGGATGCGGTCGATTGGTTTCTGTTCGTACAGCGTCAGGGCTATTGTAACTATTACGCCTCGTCGATGGTGGTGATGCTGCGCAGCCTGGGGGTGCCGGCGCGGATGGCGGCGGGTTTCGCGCAGGGCAGCTATGATCCCGACCGTGACGCCTACGTCGTGCTGGAAAATGACGCGCATACCTGGGTCGAGGTGTATTTTCCAGGCTACGGTTGGGTGGAATTCGAGCCGACCGCTGCGCAGCCGCCGCTGCCTCAGCGCGACAACACGCCCAGCACCGCGCCGATCGTCGCCACCGCGATCCCGTCTCCGACTCTGACGCCGAGTCCGCTGCCGTCGCCCACCCCGACGATCGTGCCGACCGAGCCGCCGCCGGAAAATGGCGCGACGCCCGATCCGCGCGACGCCCTGACCGCGACGCCAATACCTACCCCCACGCCGTCGCCATTCATCATGCCGACTGTGCCGCCCGTCCTACCGCCGACACCGCGCCAGCCCAGCAGCAATCCATTTGGCGCGCTACTGCCCGCGATCATCGCGTTGGCAGTGATCCTGCTGATCGTGCTGCTGCTGTTCCTGGTGGGGGCGCTGACCTACTGGTGGTGGGAGTGGCGGGGGATGCGCGGCTTGAGTCCGGTGGCGAGGGCATATGCACGTCTGGGACGTTATGTCGGATTGATTGGCATTCCCCTGGGCACGACCCAGACGCCGGAAGAGCGCCGTCAGCGTATCGTGCGCGTGCTGCCCAGGGCGGATGTCCCGGTGACCGCGATCACGCGCCTCTACACCCGCGAACGCTACAGCGGGCGCCGCCCGTCCAAAGCCGCGACGCGCGGTGGCGCCGAAAATGCCTGGACAGCGGCGCGCGGGACGATCCTGGGACGGTTGTTAAGCGGGGTGTTCATGCCCTGGCGGAAACACTAAGGGTACGAAAAAAGAACGGGGCGGACTGGTTGTCCGCCCCGCTGCGCAAAATCAATACTCGTTGATCACGCTGAACACCATCGGTCGGCGCTTGGTCTCGTTGTAGAGCATCTTGCTCAACGATTCCTGCATCTGCTCACGGCGTTTGCCGTTGCGTGACGCGCGGGTGCTGTTGACGACCTCGAAAATGGTCTGCTTGATCGAGGCGATCAGCCGTTCGGAGTCTTTCAGATAGACGAAACCGCGCGAGATGATCTCTGGTTCACCGATCAGCCGTCCGGTGTTGCCCTCGACGTTGACGATCACCATGATGAAGCCGTCGCGCGCCAGAATTTCGCGGTCGCGGATGACAGTACGTCCGATGTCACCGACGCCGCTGCCGTCGACGAACACATAGCCGCCGGGGATGCGTTCGCCAATACGGATGCTGGTCTTGTCTACCTCGACCACCATGCCATTTTCGACGACGGCGATATTGCTCTGCGGGATGCCCATCTGGACGGCCAGCCCGGCGTTGGTCTTGAGGTGGCGCAGCTCGCCGTGCACGGGCATGAAGAATTTCGGCATGGTCAGGCTCATCATCAGCTTCATCTCGTCCTGGCAGGCATGTCCAGAGACATGCACAGGCGCGATCGAGTCGTAAATCACATCGGCGCCACGCTGAAACAGCTTGTTGATGGTGCGGCTGACCGTCTCTTCGTTGCCGGGGATGGTGTGCGCCGACACCACGATGGTGTCGCCCGCCATCACGTCGAGACTGCGATGCTGCCCGGTCGCCAGCCGACCCAGCACCGCCGATGGCTCGCCCTGCGACCCGGTCGCCATGATGACGAGCTGCTGCGGCTGAATGCCGTTGATACGACTGAGATCGACCAGGATGTCCTCGTCGATGTCCAGCACGCCCAGGCGTCGCGCCGTCTTGACATTCTCGGTCATGCTGTGTCCGGCGATCGTCAGACGACGATTGTACAGCTTCGCCAGATTCGCCACCTGCTGCACGCGCGCGATATGAGACGCGAACGTCGCCACGATGATCCGCCCGGTCGCCTTGCGAAAGATGGTGTCGAAAGCGCCCGCGACCACTTGCTCGGACAGTGTCCAGCCGGAGCGTTCGCTGTTCGTGCTGTCGCCCAACAGCAGCAGCACGCCGCGCCGCGAAAATTCAGCCAGCTTGGCGTAATCGGTGCGCTTGCCATCGATCGGGGTATGGTCGAATTTGTAATCGCCCGTGTGGACGATCAAACCGTGCGGGGTATTGATGCCAAAGCCTACACAGTCGGGAATACTGTGGGTGATATGGAAGCTCTCGATTTTGAAGGGACCGACCTCGAAGTCGGCGCCGGGCTTGAAAACGTTAATCTGCGTCTCACCCAACAGGCGGGCGTCACGCAGCTTGACCTCCAGGAGCGCGGCGGTGAGCGGGGTGGCGTAGATCGGGATGCCGCGCAGCGCCTCGACGATGTGCGCAACCGCGCCGGTATGGTCTTCGTGCCCGTGTGTGTACAGGATGCCGTGAATCTTGAGGTCTTTGCGGTCGAGCAGATAGCGGAAATCGGGGATGATGTAATCGACGCCGAGCATGTCGTTCGCCGGGAACATAATCCCGGTATCGACGATGATCGCGTCGTTGCCCATCTCGATCACCGTCATGTTCTTGCCGATTTCGCCGCAGCCGCCGATGGGGATGATACGTAGTTTCGGGATTCTCTTTGCCATAGCTGTCACTGAGCAAACGCCGGATGCGTTTCCTCAGACTTATCCTTTCTCTCTACCGATTCAATAAACGGTCGCAAAAAAATATTAGAGAGTCGTTTTTTTAATATGAATGAGGTTGGCAAGGGCATAATTATTGAATTCAGCGCCCATTATAGCACGAATTTTTTTTTGTGCTTCAATACCCTTGGACGTGTCGAGTGTACACGTCAAATGAAATGCTGGCTTTCTGGCGGGCTGCACTCCTGTCTGTCAGGACGCGCTACAATGGACGCGCATCATCACATCCACCCATTTATCTCAGCGATTCATTTATCTCACCGATTCATAGGAACGATGCCATGCCTGATTCGATCAATATCGCTGTCATCGGCAGCGGCTACTGGGGACCCAACCTGATCCGCAATATCGCCGGGCTGCCCGGCGCGGCACTGCATACCGTGTGCGACCTCAATCTCAAAGCGCTCGATGCCAACGCCCGCCGTTACCCCGGCGTCAAAACCACCCCTGACTATGCGGCGGTGCTGGCAGACCCGGATGTGCAGGGCGTGGTGCTGGCGACCCCGGCGCACCTGCACGGCGCCATGACGCGCGCCGCTATTGCAGCTGGAAAGCACGTCATGGTCGAAAAGCCGCTCGCTCTGCGTGCCGACGAAGCGGCGGCGCTGGTCGAGCTGGCAGCAGCCCACGATGTGCGGCTGATGGTCGGGCACGTCTTCATCTACAACCCTGCCGTCATCATGCTGCGTAAGCTGGTCAGCGAGGGCGCCCTCGGCAAAATGATGTATGTGTATTCGGCGCGTCTCAACCTGGGTATCATCCGCGACGATCTCAACGCCATGTGGAATCTGGCGCCGCACGATTTCAGCATCATCAATCATGTGCTGGACTCTGCCCCCGTGCGGGTGTCGGCGCGCGGGTTCACCTTACTGGGACGCAGGCTGGAAGATGTCGCGTTCGTCACCCTGGAATACCCCGGCGGCGTAGTGGCGCATGTCCACGTCAGTTGGATCGATCCGGGCAAGGTGCGGCGGATGACCTTCGTCGGCGACTCCAGGATGGTCGTGTACGACGACGTGAGCCAGGATGAGCGTATCAAGATATACGATCGCGGCGTCATGCCCGACACCCTGCCGGACGCTTACGGCGAGTTTCGCATGATCACGCGCGGCGGCGATGTGCAAATCCCGCGCCTCGACACGACTGAACCCCTGCGCGCGGAATGTCTGCATTTCGTCGAGTGCATCCGTACTGGCGCTACCCCGATCACCAGCGGACGCGACGGCTATCAGGTCGTGCGTATGCTGGAGGCAGCACAAACATCGATGGAGCATGACGGCACACCCGTCGATATGGCGTGATTCTTCGCAACCGTGCATCATCTCTGTATAATCGATCACGTTGTTTCATCATGTTGTTTCAAGGAACAGGGTTGTCGTGACCATACGCAATCGTCATATTCTCACGATGTTGATACTGGCGCACCTGCTGATGGGATCGGCGGTGGCGCTGCTGATGCCCCACTGGGGCGGTCATGAGAGCGACTATTACAACGTCGTGCGGCTGATCGTCAGCGAACGTCGTCTGCCGACCGCCGCCGATTATCCGGCGGGCGATATGGAAATCCGTCAGGCGAGTCAGCCGCCGCTGTACTTTTTGCTGGCTGCACCGATCGTCGCGCTGTTCGATGACGGTGCCCAGATTCCACTCGGTCTCCATCCGCTGCCTTTCTGTCCCGGCGGGGCTGGCGCGGAAAGCCTGGTCACACCGTATATCACTGATCGATCTTATAACGCGCCACTCGGTGGCTCCAACAGCGCCGCCCTGCTGCTGCGCCTGCTGAATGTGGTGTTCGGCGCCCTGAGCGTGCTGTTAGTGTACAACGCCAGCACCGTCATGTTTCCAGGGCGCCCCGCTGTCGCCCTGATCGGCGCGGCGATCCTGGCGTTTGAACCCGTCACGCTCCAGTTCATCCCGATAGTGAGCAGCGACGCGCTGCTGCTGCTGGTGTGCGCCGCGTTGTTGTGGATATGGGCGCGCCTGATCACGATGGCGCAGCCGACCCGACTCGATCTGGTGCTGCTGATCGCGCTGTCGTTTGCGGCGCCGCTGATCAAGCTGCCTGGGTGGGTGGCGCTCGGCATTTCGATTCTGGTGCTGATCGATCGCGCGCTGTTCAATCGACGACTGCGCCGCGCTTTTTGGGTCGGTCTGGGGGTGATCGCGCTGATCACCACTGGGATCATGTTCTTCAATTTCAGTCAGTATGGGAGTGCGCTCGGTCGTTACAGTATCTTCACCGAGCGTCTGGCGAGCCTGTCCAGTACCCTGACTATTTCACCCGTCGTACTGACAGGCGTCTTCAGGCAAACATGGGTCGAGCTGCTCGACCCACTGGTGACGCTGCGCGCCCGCGCCGCTCTTTTCACGGTCTATCAGGCGCTGCTGATCGGTTCGTTCGTCGGTGCCGCGCTGGGGATCGGCTGGATGCTCATCACACGCCGTCGGCAGTCGGTGCGCGTCTGCCTCCTGTTGATCGGCGTGATCGCGGCGACCCTCGTCATGGTCATTTTGCGCAACACCATCAACGCGACTGCCGACAACACCACACTCGACAGTACCGCCATGATCTTCACGCCGCTGCGTTACTACGTCACCATGCTCCCCGCCGTCGCCGTGATCGTGGCTGCGGGGTTGGGCGAGCTGTTCACACGGCGATCGCGCGGCTGGCTCGGCGGCGCGCTGGCGTTGGCGTTCGGCGTCGTCTCGCTGGCGACCGTCGCCAACCTGTGGGTGTCACGCCCGACCGTGACCACGCTCACACAGTCGGCATTCGACTCCCTGAGCGGCGTCGAACGGGTCGCACCAGAGGGTGCCAGCGACGCGCCGCACATTGTAGGGTATCGGCTGTCCGAAAATCCGCAGGCAGGCTGGACGGATGTCGCGCTCTACATGACCGTCCCCGCTGGCACGCCGACCAATTATCTGGGAAGCGCCCAGATCGTTGGCGCCGAGGGTGTCCTATCGACCTGTGAATTTCTCCCGGTACAGGGCGCGTATCCGACGCCGCGCTGGACGCCGGGCGAGATCGTCGTCCACGATCTGCGCTTCCCCAACTGTGCTGGTGCGCAAGCGTCCGGCAGTGCGCTGTCCGTGCGCTGGATCGCCCAGTCCAACAGCGGGTTGGCGACAGGCGAATCGGCATCGATTATGCTGGCGTCGTTGGGCGAGATGCCGATCGACGCCGCCAGTTGTCCGGCGAACCTGGGGGTGATCGGAGGCGCGTTTCAACTGTTGCAAATGAATGCAGCCGCGACCTGGCAAACCGGACAGCTTCACATCCCGTCGTTCAACTGGCTGGTTCTGAAACCGCTCGCCGTTCCGGTAAGGCGCGTGGTGGAGCTGCGTCATACCAGCTCGGACGCGCGCTATACCTGTATCGGGTCACCGTCGGAAGGCGCGATCCCGATTGCGGGCTGGCAGCGCGGTCAGACGATCTATTTCGACGGCTGCGCGCTCGATGTGCCCGCCGATGCACCGCCTGGCACGTACCGGGTCGTGGTCGGGATGCAAACGGCGGATGGATCGTGGCTGCCGACCGCAGCGGGCACCCGTGCCGACGGCGACGATTGGTTGTTCGCGGGAGAGGTTGTGCTGCAAAATCCTTAAAATGCGCGCTCGAACGTCGCGCCCGGATGAAACTGCCACCTGCTGCGCGTGCCGTCCCAGGTCAGGCGCGGGGACAGCGGAAATACCAGCGGTGTCAGGACAGCCCGCATCGGCAGTGTGATCGCGCGCGTCCACGAGGGCAGCCGCGTGCCGATCTCCGCATAGTAACGTGACAGATCGGCGGTCTTTTGCAGGTCATGCACGCGGTAGGCAGCTAACGGTTGCTCCACTGTCACCAGGTCGGCATAGACGGCAAAGCGCCGCCACAGATCGTAATCCATGCTCATGTGGCGCGGCTCGTCCACGTACCCGCCCGCCTGTTCCCACAATGCGCGCCGCCAGAATGTCCCTTCCTGGCGGACGAAGCCCAATCCGCGTCCGTGATACCAACCGTGTCGGATCAGCGGCTTGAAATAGCCGAAGGGTGTGCGCGTTTGAATCACGCGATCCGCCGCATCGATCGTCAGCCCCAACCCTGTGATCCACATAATCTGCGGGAACTGGGCGAAAATGTCCCCAATCGTGTGCAGGCAATCGGGCAGCAGCACGTCGTCGCTGTTGAGCCAGCCCATGATCTCTCCGCTGGTGCATGCAAATCCCCGGTTGATCGCGTCGGCTTGTCCACCGTCGGGCTGACTCTCCCAGGCGTGGAGTGCGTGAGCTGCCGCCTCGATCAGCGCGACGCTGCCGTCGGTCGAGGCGCCATCCATCACCACGTATTCGAGATGGGGATAGCCCTGACCGATGACCGAGTTGAGTGTGCGTCCCAGGTACGCCGCCTGATTGAACGAAGGCGTGACGAGCGCGATCGTGGGGGGAGTATTCACGCGCGGCGACTGAAGCGTACCCGCAGCCCATCGATCGGGTGCAGTGTCGGCTGGGTACGGAAACCGAGGTCCTGACCCGGCAGCAGCTCCCAGGTGTGGAAACGCAGCAGGTACGACGCCACGACCTTCATCTCCAGCTGCGCGAACGCATAACCGATGCACACGCGCGCTCCGCCGCCAAACCCGACCAGGCTGAATGGGGTGCGCGATCCCTCGGCGCGCGCCGAGCTGAAGCGGTCGGGGTCGAAGCGTGACGGCTCGCTGTAGATCGCTGGATCGTGATGCGCAGCCGGGATGTTGTACAGCACACGCCAGCCAGCGGGCACATGATAGCCGCCAAACTCGAACGGCTTGACCACGCCGCGAAAGCCACCCGCGACCGGCGCGTACATCCGCTCGACTTCTTTGAGAATCTGCTCCAGGTAGGGCATCGCTTTGAAGTCGTCGAATTGCAGATCGTCCCCCAGATTGAGCGCCAGCTGTTCTTCGCGCGCGCGCGCCCACACGTCGGGGTGCTGTGCCATCGCCATGCAAAACGAGGTGATCATCGAGGTCGTCGTCTCGTGCCCGGCGAACAGCAGCAGCAGCGCCTGTGCCTTCAGCTCGATCGGGTCGAGCGCGTTTCCGTCTTCATCGCGCGTCTGAATCAGCAGGCTGAGTGCGTCGTGTGTCGGGTTGACCTGGCGCGCCGCGATCGCGCTCTCGATGTGTGCCAGGATGCGATCACGCGCACGCAGCGCTTTGCCATAGGGGGCGAAGGGCAGGTTGGCGGGCAGGCTGGTCAGTCCGGCGGTCAGGGCGGTGAAGTCGCGGCTGAGGGACGCGATCTGTGACTGGTCGTCGTGTGTGGTGCCCATGAGCAGGGTGCTGGCAATTTCGAATGTGAGCTGTTTATTCTCGATGAACCAGGCGAACTCGCCCATTGCCTCCCAACGCGCCAGATAGCGACGAGTCGTGGTTTCCATCACCGACAGATAATTGCGCAGCGCCTCACGGTGAAAGGCGGGCATGAGCAACCTGCGCTTTTGTCGATGTTCGGCGCCATCCTGCAGAAACAGCGATTGCCCCAGAATTTCGCGGAACGTAATGGGCCAGCCGTCGCCCCAGGTGAAGTGATCGAATCCCGTTTGCAGGATGAAGCGGGTCGCCTCCGCGCCGCGCATGACGGCGGTCGGCTTGAACAGGATGTGCGTGCGGACGATCGGCGTGTCGTACTGTGCGAAGCGCTCGGCGAGGTAGCCCGGATTGCTGATGAACTGGATCGTCTCGCCCAGCACAGGCAAGCCGAAGCTGCCAGGCGGCAGCGGATGCGACGGTGCGGACGCATGGGCACTCATCAAGAATTCCTTTTCTAAGCAGTGCGATCGGCGATCGCCGCGATTATACTGTGTTTCTCAGTACGCAAGGCTGAAAAGCAAGGACGAGTCATGATTGAAACAAAACAAGTGAAGATCGTCGCCGGGGCGGATAATGCCGATCGCGCGCGCGCCTGGGCGGATCGGCTGCGCGAGCGTGACATCGACACAGCGTTGGGCACCCCGGTCAAGGGGGATATAGTGGTAGCGATACTCAGCCGCGCCGACGCCAGGAGTATCCCGGCGGACGTGATCGCCGCGCTCGATCTCGGTCTGCAGCTGATCGTGCTGAAAACAGAACCGTTCGATGTGCCGAAGCTGATCGACCATGTGCTAAGCATCGACGCGATCGCCCCAGGCGCCCTCGACCGCCTGATCGAACAAATCGCACTCGCCAGCACGGGCGAGGCGTCGCTCCCGCTCAAAGTGCTGACGCCGAACGCGCGCCGCACCAATCGGTCGGCAGGGATTTTCGTCGGCGGTCTGGCAGTGATGATGTTCGCCGTTGGTATCGTAGGCGTGGGCGTGTTCGGTTTGCAGCGCCCGAACGATGAGTACGACGACATCGATACCGAGGTGGCGCTCACCCGTGACTACTTCGTCGGACCGGAACTGCTCTACTTTTCAACCTGGCTGCCGCGCAGCACCGAAGACGCAGCGAATTATCAGGCGACGCTGCAACAGCTGCCAACCGCGTGGCGCCCGCTCATGGGACTGACGGTGACCGCCTACGCACGAGGGACACCGCTGCCGCCGATCACCACGCCCGTCCCGGAAGGGCAGTGAAAAAGACGAACAGGAACAGCGTGAATACGCAGGCGCCAAACGGCAAAGCAAAACGCGAAAACAGTCCTGATGTGTTGATCGTCGGGGCGGGGCCCGCCGGGATCAGCACAGCGGTCTATCTGCAACGTGCTGGCATCTCCTATCGCATCGTCGATCGGGCGTATGTCCCGGTCTCGACCTGGGCACATCTGTATCCGTCGCTGCGCCTCAACACCGCCGGGTTCGTCTCGCACCTGCCGGGACAGCGGCTGCCATTGCGGTACGGTGTGTATCCGACCGGACGCCAGTATTATGCCTACGTGCAGGATTATTTGCGGCGTCATCCGCTGCCGATCGAGTACGGCGTCAGCGTCGAGCGGGTGGCGCCGTGCGACGGCGGTTGGCAGGTCGTGACCGCTATCGATGAGGCGGTGTATCCGGCGGTGGTGATCGGCAGTGGACGCTTTACCCATCCTTATATTCCCCCCATTCCCGGACTCGATCTGTTTGGCGGAGCGGTAATTCATGCCAGCGCCTACACCGATGCCGTGCCATTCGCGGGCAAGCGCGTGCTGGTGGTCGGCAATGGTCCGAGCGGCGGCGACATCGCGGCAGAGCTGGGTCAGATCGCGGCGCCAGTCCTGCTGGCGATCCGGTCGGACATCGTGATCGCGCGCGAATATCCGTATGGGCTGCCCACGACCGTCTGGCACCTGATCGCCGATTGGCTGCCGCACTCCTGGCGCAAACCGTTTCTGAACCGCTTCAACTTTCAGGGCTATCCTGGTCAGGATAAGCTGGGTCTGCCGCTGGCGCCCAACCGCGACGATCGCCAGGGGACATCCGCCCCGGTGCGTGGACGCGCACTGGTGGATGGGCTGCAGGCGGGGCGGATACGCACCGTCGCGGGACTGGCGGCGCTGACGCGCGACTCGGCAGTCCTGACCGACGGTTCTCGCATTGCGGTCGATGCGGTCATCTTCTGCACGGGCTATCGTCCGGCGGTCGAGTATCTGGCTATCGACTACGCGACCGATGCCGCCGGATGGATGGAACGGCGATCAGCAGATTCTCAGCAGATCGCCGGCTATCCCGGTCTATACTTGGTGGGACGCAATTATCGCGGACTCGGTCCGCTGTACAATGTGCGTCGTGAAGCTCAGATCGCCGTCCGCGAAATCGCCGCCTATTTGAAAGTCCAGAGCCATGCCCACACCGACCCACTATATCGTGACCGTCCTGATCGACAATGAAACACAGGCGCTGTCTGTGCCCGCTGGCGGCAATCTGCGCCGCGCGCTGATCGGCGCGGGTATCTCGCCGTATGCTGCGCTGACCAAAAAGCTCAACTGCGGTGGGCGCGGCATCTGCGCCACCTGCGGCGTGTGGTTCGAGGCAGGTGAACCCGCGCCCGTACACTGGCACGATCAAATGGCGGCGCGCTTTGGCTATCCGCGTCTGAGCTGTCAGGTCACGGTGGAAAACGACATGACGGTGCGCATGATCACGGAGAAAGTGATCTGGGGGATGCGCGATCCAGCGCGGCGGTTCGTGACCGAATGATTTGCGAATAAGAAAACATCCGGCATAAGTGCCGGATGTTCGAGTTACGTTCTAGAATGTGGGCAGTAGAGGACTCGAACCTCTGACCTATTCGACGTCAACGAATTGCTCTGCCAATTGAGCTAACTGCCCTACTGTTAAAAAGTGTAGCATAACCCGATTCGTTTGCAAGAGTCAGCTTCTTCTCTCCAAACGGACAATCCTTTGGTGTCCGGCATAATCCAGCCCGACCGTCACCTGTGCGCCCGGCAAAAAATCCTCCGCCCATTTCTGAACCGTCTCCCCCTGTCCGCTCATGATCTCCAGCAGCATCGTGGGAAGGGGTGTCCAGTGTGAGGCTTGCCCAATTAAACGCCGGATCAGCGCCAATCCGTCGGCACCTCCATCCAAAGCCAGGCGGGGTTCATGCCGACTCACGGTCAGCCGATCCACCTCATCCGATGGAATGTAAGGCAGGTTCGCCACCACCAGATCGGGCTGAATACTGCGCTCGATCAAGGGTGCCAGCAGGTCACCCTCAAAAAAGGTCACGTCAGCCTGATAACGCCCGGCATTCTGGCGCGCCACCGCCAATGCCTCGGTATTGACATCGATGGCGTACACGCACGCACGCGGACGCAGGGCAGCCAGCGTGACGGCGATCGCGCCGCTGCCCGTGCCGACATCGACAACGGTCAGCGCACGATCGCCCACCCATGTCAGCGCCGCGTCGAGCAGCAGCTCGGTTTCGGGGCGCGGGATCAGGACGGCGGGTGTGACCAGAAAATCACGGTCGTAGAACGCCCATCGTCCGAGAACATACGGTAACGGTTCGCCGCCCGCCGCCCGCGCCAGCAGGGTTTCATATGCCAGCGCTTGCTCGTCGGTCAGCATAGTTTCGGGATAAGTGAGCAGCCACGCTCGATTCACGCGCAACACATGACCAAGCAGGGCTTGTCCATCGCTCGATGCCGACTCACTTATCGCTGCCAGGCGCGCGCGTGCGTCCACCAGTGCCGCCTGGACGGTCAGCACCATGCACCCATTCCCATCCGCTTTAGAGTCAAACCCACCATATCACCCACGTTTCCTGATCCAGCCCGCGCTAGAGTCGACAAAACAAAGGTTTGATGTGAGGTGCATATGTCCATTTCCGATCAACTCCCCGCTGTAACCCACGAAATGATCGTCCGCGCCGTGCCGCTGCTCGTCCCGCTGTACGGCGAACGACAGTTGACCCCATGCCCCGACAATTTAGCTGAACTGATTTACACGATTTTATCGCACCGTACCACCAAAGCGGATGAACAGGAAGCATTTCAGCGCATGTGGGCAGCCTTCAACACCTGGGAAGCGATCGAGAATGCGCCGCTGCCCGATCTGATCGAGACACTGAGCCTGTCGCGCTTTCCTGAACGCAAAGCGCCCTACATTCAGAACACCCTGCGCGCCATCCGCGAACGCACAGGAGGCTATAGCATCGACTTTTTGCACAGCTTATCGACCGAGGACGCCCTCACCTGGCTGCTCACACTGCCAGGAGTCGGCTTCAAAACTGCCACCCTGGTGCTGCTGTTCTGCTTTCATCGTCCGGTACTGCCCGTCGATACCCATGTGCATCGCGTCTCGATCCGGCTCGGTATCATTCCTGCCAAGATGAGCCAGGAAACAGCGCATGTGCGTCTGCTGGCGATGTTCCCGCCGGACGCGCATCTGCTCTACAATTTTCACAAGCTGTTTTTGAAGCATGGACAGCAGTTGTGTACTTTTTCTTCGCCTCGCTGCTCTCGCTGTCCGCTGGTCGCCTTTTGTCCCTATGGTCAGGCGCGCATGGCTGGCAAAACGCTTACAGCGCCGCCGCCGCCGGGATAATCTCGCGTGCGAATGTCTCGATCGGCGTGATCTCGTAGACATTGGGCATGTTGACGATGACGTGCGTGATCCCGATCGCGCCGAGCGCCGTCAATTTTGCCAGCGTGCTGTCGATGGTATCGTGACCATCCGCCAGATGAATCGTGCCCAGGCTGGTCTTTTCGATCGCGTCATACGGACGATTCAAGGTCTCGCAGTGTTCGCGTAAGGTATCGAGCGACTTTTTCAGTCCGTCCATTCCGCCGTCATCATCGTGAAACAGATTACAGGCATCGGCGTACTGTGCGACCATGCGCAGCGTCTTTTTAGGTCCTGTCCCGCCGACCATGATGCGCGGATGAGGCAAGCTCAGCGGACGCGGGTTGTTGACCAATCCCGGCGCTGTGAAATGCGTCCCGCTGTACGCCGATTCGTCCGCGCCCCACAGCGTGTGCGCCATTTGCAGTGTCTCTTCGAGCCACTCGAAACGGGTGCTGGTGTCGGGATAGGGAATGCCGTAGCCCCGCGCTTCGCCGTCGTACCAGGCGGCACCAATGCCAAAATAACCGCGTCCGCCGGAGAGGATGTCCAGCGTACTCATCGTCTTGAGCAGGATCGGGGGATGGCGGTAGATCACGCCGGTGACCAGCGCGCCCAGCTTGACTCGTTCGGTCACGGCGGATAGGAAAGCCAGCGTGCTGTACGACTCCATCATCGGATCGGTGTGCGCTTCACCGAACAAGCCTTGAATCTGATAAAAGTGGTCCATCACCCACAGGCTGTAAAAACCCGCGCCTTCGGCGGCAGCGGCGACCTCTTTGAGTATCGGGCGGATGGCGGCAGTGCCACCGGGGTATTTGAAGGAAGGGATTTGCAAACCGATCTGCATGGCGGTGTTCCCTTTAGCGGTTAGCGGTACAATCAACGTCCATAACAGTTCATTGTAACGTGGATTAGAATTTATGTCGCAGGCTTGCGTCGATTATGTGGTGGTCGGGTCGGGTTTTGGCGGCAGCGTGTCCGCCATGCGGCTCGCGGAAAAAGGCTATGCGGTCACAGTGCTGGAACGCGGCAAACGTTTTGCCGATGCCGATCATCCGAGCAGCAATTGGAACGTCCGCAAATATCTGTGGATGCCGATCATGCGTTGTTTCGGCATACAGCAGATCACGCTGCTGCCCGACGTGATGGTGCTGCACGGCAGCGGCGTCGGTGGGGGGAGCCTGGTGTATGGGAATGTGCTGATGGAACCGTCCGCAGACCTGTTCGCCTCTCCCCAGTGGCACGCCCTCGCCGACTGGCAGACGGTGCTGCGTCCGCATTACGCGACGGCAAAGCGGATGCTGGGTGTGGCGCGCAACCCGTTCTTCACGCCTGCCGATCACATTCTCAAGACGATCGCGTCCGAGAGCGGTCATGCCGACTCGTTCGCGCTGACCGATGTAGGCGTGTATTTCGGGACGCCCGGTGTCACCGTGCCAGACCCCTTTTTTGGCGGGGAGGGTCCGGCGCGGACGGGTTGTGTCGGCTGCGGCGGCTGCATGGTCGGTTGTCGGCACGGCGCCAAAAACACCCTGCTGAAGAATTATCTGTACTTCGCGGAAAAATGGGGTGCGCGTATCCAAGCCGAGTCGGAAGTAGTGGATATTCGTCCCCTTTCCCCCGACCAGGCGGACGGCGCACGTTACATGGTCGTCTACCGTCGCACGACGGCACTTCCGGGCGACCCGCGCCGCTTTACGCTGCGCGCCAGAAATGTTGTGATCGCCGCGCACGCGCTGGGGACGATGAAGCTGTTGTTTCGCTGCCGCGATGTGACGCGCAGCTTACCCCAATTGTCGTCCACGTTGGGCACCAGCGTGCGCACCAACAGCGAGGGGCTGGTCGGCTCGACCTCGTGGGATCGCCGCGTCGATTACTCGACGGGGGTGGCGATCACCTCGATTTTCGCACTGGATGACGTGACGCGCGTCGAACCCGTGCGCTACCCGCGCGGATCGGGCTTCATGCGATTGCTGGCTATTCCCATGGTCACAGGGGGAGCGACGCCGCTGGCGCGTGCGTTCAGGACGCTGGCAGGCGCGCTGCGTCGTCCCATCGCCTTTCTGTACGCCAAAGTATTTTCACGCTGGGCTGAACGCTCGACGATCCTGCTGGTGATGCAGACTGCCGAGAGCCGGATGCGCGTGCATTGGCGACGCCACCCCTTCACCGGCTTTCGGCGCGGGTTGGTGACGGATGTCCCGGCGGGCACCGTCATGGCGCCCGACGTGCGTATGACCGAGGCGCTCGGACAGAGCTTCGCCCACAAGACCGATGGCATCCCGCAAAACACCATCCCTGAGACGTTGCTCGGCATCCCGGCGACCGCGCATTTGCTCGGCGGCGTGCCGATGGGGACCAGCGCCGCCGACGGCGTGGTCGATGTGCGCTGTGAAGTATTTGGCTATCCAGGGCTGTACGTCATCGATGGCTCGATCATCCCGGCGAATCCAGGCGTCAATCCGAGCCTGACGATCGCCGCCTTTGCAGAATATGCCATGAGCTGCATTCCGGCACAGACGAACCTGTAGAGACGCATAACGATGCGTCTGCAAAAAAACAGACCGTCAGCGCGTGGCTGGCGGTCTGCTCTTGTGTGCCCGGTCGGGGGCTCGAACCCAGGACCTCACGGATGTGAACCGTGCGCTCTAACCAACTGAGCTAACCGGGCAAGGGTTAGGTGAAACGGACGAAATGGGTGAAGCAAATGCCACCGGTGGGATTCGAACCTACAACCAATTGATTAAGAGTCAACTGCTCTGCCATTGAGCTACGGAGGCATACTTAATAATTCTAGCAAATTCACGCCCGTGATCAAGAGGCAAATCCACTACAGGCACGGCTGACAACCCGACACAGCGCAGGGACGCAATATAGGGACGCATAAAAATGCGTCTGCCTCACCGATATACCGACCGACGCATCGTGGGGACGCATAAAAATGCGTCCGCTTTGCCTCTAGCGCACCAGTCCATTCAGCCAATCGAGCGTGCGCTGAATGACATCGCGCGGCGGCAGCGTGACCAGATTCATGTCAGGCAGCGGCACGCGAATACCGTAAGCTGCCGCCGCGCTGAAGGTGGCGTCAAGCGCTTCGCCTGACACCGGGCGCAGACCATAGCGTTGTGCCGCCCGCTGTTGTGAATCGGTCGTCAAAAATGCCGCGAATCGTGCGACCGCATCGGCGCGATCCGGCGTGACCGATTCGTCGTTCCAGCGCGCGGCGGGAAAGTTGAACGCGACATTGTAGGCGGGATAGGCGAACTGGATCGGATTCTCGGACTTGACCATCTCGCCTTTGAGGTTGGTCAGCCATTCCGACTCCGGCAGCAGCGCCACTTCACCGACCGAGGTATTGCGTGCGGCGATCGCGGCGGCGGGGGTCGCGCCCAGGGTGTTTAAATTGGGCACGCTTAAGATCACGTTCTCGAACGAGGCTTGAAAATCAGGCACCACCAGCGCGCTTCCAGGTGCATTCACAGGAGAATCGGCAAAGTCCGCTGCCGCCGAGAGCGCAACGGCGAATCCTTCCAGTGTCCGGTTGGGGCGGTGCATGGCAAAGACAAAATTGCCCCATGTGGGGTCGCCCGCACCCAGGCTCGACCAGCGTCCGGCGTCTGCCGCCCGATTCACGTCGTCCCAATCGAGCGGACGCGAGCCGTCCCCGGTCAGCGCCGCCGCCCGATCCGCGAACGCGCCCCACACCAGCAGCGTACCAGCCGTCGTCGGCGCCACCGTCACGAACGGCAGCCGTTCCGCCGCGTATGCCAGCGAATAATCCGCGCCAGCGATCCAGCCGTCTGGATGATTGCTGGCAGACCAGCCCGCCCTGCCCGTCCACACGTCGATATCATCGACCGGCTCGATCACCAGAGAGATACGTTGGTTGCCAGTGCTGAGATTTTCCGCGCTGTTGAAGGCAGTCGCCGCCTGTGCGATCCACGCCTGTGCGATCGGGCTGACGGCGAATCGCACCGTGAGCGGGGGTTGCCCGCGCAGGAACTGACTGATCCCGATGACGATCGCAGCCGCGACGATGAACAGGATGACGAACACACGCCCGCGTCTCATGGATTGCCCTTTTCACACCGATCGATCGCAGCGGCATGGGTCACCATGCACACATCACATGCTAGTATACGCGGATTAAAGCGCTTTCGTCGCGTATGCCAGCGCTTCGGCAAAGATCATCAGCGACTCGTCGATCTGGGCTTCGTTCACCACCAGCGGGGGAATCCAGCGGATTACGTTGTCATGGGTGCCACAGGTCAGCAGCAGCAGCCTGTGGTCGATTGCCGCTTTTTGCGCGGCTTTCGCCGGGACTTTATCGGGGACGCCCGCGCTGGCGAATTCGACGCCGATCATCAGTCCGTGTCCGCGCACATCGCCGATGATTGGATATTCCGCCTGCAATTCACGTAACCCGGACAGCAGTCGATCCCCCATGCGGGCAGCATTGGCGGGCAAGCCTTCGTCGCGCAGCACATCGATGGTGGCGACGGCAGCCGCCGTCGCCAGTGCGTTACCGCCGTAGGTGCCGCCATGCGATCCGGGTGTCCAGCGCATCATCAGATCGCGTGACGCGGCGATCGCGCTGATCGGGACGCCGCTGCCGAGTCCTTTTGCCATGATCATGATATCGGGCTGCACACCAGAATGTTCCAGTGCGAACATCGTCCCGGTACGTCCAAAACCCGTCTGCACCTCGTCGATCACCAGCATGATCCCATCGCGGGTGCAGATGTCGCGCAGCGCGCGCAGGAAGCGCGGGGGTGCGGGCACGTATCCGCCCTCACCCAGCACGGGTTCGATCACGATCGCGGCGGTCTCGCTGGGCGCGGTCTGCGACTTGAGCAGCAATTCAAGCTGTGCAATGCAGTGATCGACCGTCTGATCTTCCGTCCAGCCATACGCCGCGAAGCGATAGGCATACGGAAAGGGCGTGACAAAAATCCCGCCCGGCAGCGGTTGATAGCCCGCGCGGTAGACCGTCTTGGAGGTGGTCATCGCCATCGTTTGCGCAGTGCGTCCGTGAAAGCTGCCTTGAAATACGATCACGTTCTGCCTGCCCGTCGCCTGACGCGCCAGCTTGACAGCGCCCTCGGTCGCCTCGGCGCCGCTGTTGGAAAAGAAAAAACAGTCGATCCCGTCAGGCGTGATTGCATTCAGCCGCTCACCGAGCGCGACTGCTGCAGGCGAGACAACGACGTTGATCTGCCCATGAATCAGGTTCGCCGCCTGTGCCTGGATCGCCGCTACCACGCGCGGATGACAGTGTCCGGTATTGGTCACGCCGATCCCGCTGGTAAAGTCGAGCCAGCGCGTCCCGTCGGCGTCATAGAGATAGATGCCTTCGCCGCGCACGGGCTGCATGGTGGTGAGATGCGTCCACGCGGGCGAAAGGTGAGTCAGCGAGTCGGTCTGCATGGTGAATAACCTATAGAATCGGTCTTGTCGGATCGTGATCCCGATTATGCCACACAATCGTCACACCCCATGCGCGCGAACCCGTGTCGCCAGGCAGGTAATCAGGGATTAGTACGCCGGGGACGAACCCTTTTTTGATCTGCTTGCTCAGGTTCATGTCGAAATACGTTCCGGCGATCACGCCGCGCACATAGTCCTCGACCGACACCGACTCGCTCACCTGTCCATAGCTGACGATTGCGCTCCCGGCGATCATCCCGCGCAGATTGAGCGATCGCGCGATGGCAAAGCGCGCTGCCATCAGCCGTCCGCCGACGCCCGCGCTGCGATAGTCAGGATGCACCACGCTCTCCACGCCCAGCATCCAGGCAGCACGCGGATCGTGCGTGAGCCAGCCTTCTCCTGCCGACTGCCACCAGGGCTGCATCGGCGGATAGTCGAAGTCGAATGGGGTGCGCGCGCTCACCGTCAGCCCGACGACGCGATCGTTGCACAGCGCGACGAACTGTCCTGCCGGGAAGACCTGCAGGTGATGCCGAAACATCGCCGCCGTAAATACCTCGTCGGGATCGTCGCGGGTCGTGCCATAAGACTGGTGCATCAGGTCTTCCATGCGTTCGGCGTGATCGGGCGCGCTCGACAGCACCTGCACATTGTCGCTGTTTGGTATCATGGCAGTCCCTAGACCGCCCCGGCACGCGCCTGATCGCGCCGCGCGCTGTTGTAGTCATGGGCATGTTTCCAGGCGGATCTGGGCTTGTATTCCGGGTTCATCCACACCATCGCCACGCCGTAATTGCACGAACGCAGGTCGGTGGTGTAATCGGGGATGATGTTGCGCACGACAAAGCCCTTACGCAGCTGCTTGCTCAGGTTCGAGTCGAAGCGCTTGCCCGCCATCACATCGAGGACGTAGCCCTCGACGCTGACCTCGTGCGCGACCGCCGCATAGCCGACGATCAGACTGCCGGCTACCAAGCCGCGCACATTGAGGCGTTTTGCCGCCTCGAAGCGCGCCGCCATGAGCAGGCTGCCGACGCCGCCGCCTTGTGCATCAGGATGTACGAACGACTCGACGCCATACATCCATTCACCATTGGGGACGTGCGTTGTCAGTCAGCCATAACCCGTGGTGTGTTCCCAGTCTTCGGTGAAGGGCACTGCCGGATTGAAGTTGAAGCGCATCCCGGAGGTGAAGCCAACCACCTGCCCATTGGCGCTATCGACAGCCACATACTGTCCTTCGGCAAAGGCAGCCATACGGCTGCGATACTGATCGGGGTGAAACCAATCGAAAGCGGTCTCCGGTGTGACGTTGTAGGCGACCTGCGCCAGGTGTTGCAGATGCGGCGCGTGGTCGGTTGTTGCCGGGCGGACGATATACATCCGTTCAGGCGTCGCGTTATACGTCAGTCGCGTTTCGTTGTGGGTCATGATCTTTCATTCCTGTCCTGTTTTCCTTGTTCGCTCGATCTTTCGGATGAGATGCGGCATGGCAAGCCATGTCGGAAAGTTTCGATTGCAGGTGCGTCACTCCGGCTCCAGGATCGAGATGATCTCGGCAGCGGCACGCCGACCGCTGGCGTAGGCGCCGTGAACTGTGCCGCCCCAGGGATTGGGCGCGGTCGCCTCGCCTGCGAAAAAGACGCGCCTGTCGATCGGCTGTGCCAGCACACTACGTGCATCGCGTCCACCGACCGCGACGGTGCTGTAGCCACCCAACGCGAATGGATCAGCGCTCCAATCGATAAAACGAGTGGCGATCGGCGTCGGGATTGCGCGTCCAAGCTGCCCCGCCAGCGTGCGCAAGCCGTGCGCCAATGCGCTTTGTTCGCCCAGATCACGCATTTCACGCGCCCAATCGCCCGTCAGAAAGGCGGTGATGGCGTAGGCGTCGGTGTCATGTCCGTGCGTCGGTGACCACCACATCGGCGGGTTGACCGCGCTGTACAGCGCCGCGATACCCGATCCCAGGATCGGCTCATCGAAGCGGTAAATCATCTTGATCGCACCGCCCATGATCAACCGATCGATCGCGGCGAGCTTATCGTCGGGCAGACCCGGCTCAAAACGGATGTGTCCGGCTTGCAGCACGCCCAGCGGCACTGTGACGATGACGCGATCGGCGTCATGCACCGCGCCGTTGGTGAGCCTGACGCGGATGCCGCGCGCATCCCAGGCGATCGACTCGACCTGCTGATTCAGGCGAATATCGAGACCATGCGCCAAGCCGTGCGGGATGCGGTCGTAGCCGTCGAGGATGCGATAGTCGCCTTCCCCGGCACTGGAATCGGTCATATCCTGGTAGGCGGCTTGTGCGCTCAGGCGTGCAATGTCGTCCCCGGCGGCGTTGCCCCACGAGCGGCGCGTGTAATAGAGCTGGTCGGCGTTGAAGCCGATCGAGCGCAGGTAGGTTTCCAGGTCGGTATCGGTCGTCGGGTCGGGCGGGCTGGTGAGTGCCCAGGTGCGGGTGATGTCAAAATCGCCGTAGAGCTTACGGGCGTCACCCATCAGCCGCAGCGTGTCGTCAGCAAGTCGCACGATCGAGTCGTCGGTTTTGCGCCAGTGAATGGTGCGGAGTCCGTATTCACGGACGAGCAGTCAGGTGGGGGCTTTGTTACCGTGAATCATCTCCGCGCCGAGCTCGACGGGGACATTGGTGAAGCTGCGGTCAGTATGCACGCGACCGCCGATGCGCTCGCGCGCTTCGAGCAGGATCACGGTTTCGCCCGCTTTATGGAGATCGCGCGCTGCGGCAAGACCTGCCACGCCAGCGCCGATGATGAGGGTAAGCATGAAACACCTGTGTGCCCTGACTGAACAGGGACGATGCAGTTATGGATGACTCCCAGTATAAACCTGGTATTGGGTTTGTCAACACATAGAGCGAAACACAAAATTTTGAAAATCATAAAGCTGGAAGCGTTTGACCGCACCCTGCCAAGTGCGATCAACGAAAAATTGGCACAGGTATTGGTTAAATGCACGAGAAATGGTTTAACGTTATAGTGACATCACGTTAAATGTGAGCCTTTTTGCTTGCAAACCGTGTACGATACCGCTCAAATGAGAAGAGTTCCTGTCTGCGATCCCAATGTAGGGAATGCACAGGTGTAAAAAGGCGGTGTGCCAATGTCATGGCGAATACATATGTCCGAGGGATCGATCAAACGGTTGGACATCCTGTCGGGCAAGCCATCGGTATTGGCTGTCTGGCTGAGTTATGCCCATGTGATCTACATCGATTTACAGACGGGTCAGCAGAAGAGCAGCGCCACCCTCGATGCACTCGACGTGCGCGAACGCGGCGAGGCGACCTGGCGTCCATTCGTCGAGTCGCTGCGTGCCAGCAATCACACCTTTTTTCCATATGTGCGCGGCAAACACGGCGCGATTTACAACAGCGGCGACGGATCGAAGCGACTGTATTACCTCGGTGGACGCGATCTGGTGTTCGAGAGCGCCGGCGAAGAAAGTCGGCTCGACTTCGATATGCCGGACGATGCAGCCAGCGGTAAAGCGACAAAAAGCGACGACACGCCGCTGGTGGCGGTGGGGCTGGATCGCGCGGGCAGCGGCATGTCCGCCGCGCTGGACGCCAGAGCGCGCCTGACACTGTTCAAGGATCGCGTCGCGGTCGGCACCTTTCCCCTGCCGCTGACCATCGACGACGAGATGCGCCCGGTCTTGCTGGTGGCGCGCGGCAACACCACCGCCATCGTCACCGACGGCAGGCGTGTGGTCGTCGTCGATAGCAGCGGACGAGTACGCGCACAGACCGATCTGTATTTCACGATCGGCGCGATGAACTGTTCCAGCGATGGCAAGCGCGTGATCTTCAGCGACCTCGACGCCAATCTGATCCGTGTGTACACCAGCAGCGGTCTGGTCGCCACCCACCAGCGGTTCGCGGTCGATCTGTTGGCTGAGGCACGGCGCGCTCAGACCGAGCCAATCCCCGAAGCGGGACGCGCGGCACTGGGTGCGGTGGCGATCAACAGTAAGGGGGTGGTCGCGTTTTCGGTCGCGGGGACGTTGTGCGTCACCAGCCTGGCACGGTTGAGCAGTATTCCCCGTTCGGCGGTGTAGCAGACGGGGACACATCGTTATGCAGCCCCTGCGTCAGCATCCGGCGCACGGACGCATCGTGATGCGTCCGTGCAGGTGTGCGTAGGGGCTTGGCGTGCTAGGTCCCACGTCAACCGTTGGTTTGCAGCAGCGCCCGCTGGGGGAAGACCATCTTGTCGGGGGCGATCCAGCCACGCGCCAGCGCCGCCTGATTGGCGCGCTCAAAATCGGCGTGCAGATCGCGCACCAGCCGCGCCTGACCTAACGACGGCTCGGTAGACCACACCACGATCGTGGTGGCATACGCCCCCGACGCCAGGAGCAGCCATTTCTGTTCCCCGATCGGCTTGCGCCCCAAGCCCTGTTTTGGGCGGTTGCTCATACGCCAGATCGGGGCGATCACCGAGTCGATCATGCTGTAGTCCGGCTGTTCACTGCCGGCGTTGATCAGCGGCAGCCGTTCCCCATTGCGGTAGACCACAAAATAGAGCGTGCGCGCGGCAAAATGCGTGCGCAGAAATCCGGTCTGCCCTGGCGTGCCGATGACCTGTTTCCAGGCGTCGGTGTCTGGATTGCGCTCGACCAGCTTTTCGATGATGGCGCGCTGTTCGCTGTAGCGCCGATGCAGCGCGTAAAACTGGTCGCGGTTGAGCTTGCCGCGTGCGAATTCATCCGCGATCGCCTCCATCTTCTGGCGTATCGCCCCCAGGGCGATCAAAGACGAAGCCGCTGGATTAGGTTCAGGAGGGCGCGGCGCGACTGGCACCGGGATCGCCGGCGCTGGATTGGCAGGGTTGTCTACGGGTACAGGTGGACGCACGGGCGAACGCAGCGTTTCGCGCCCATCGCCGACCGCTGGCGCGCGCGCGGGCTGCTGTGACTTGTCCTGAGGATGCTGGGGATCGTTCGCCACGGGCTAACCTCGCCACCACTCGCTTAAAGTTCGCGAAACCTGCATGTAACAGATTATAATCATTTCCTGATTATTTGCGCACGCGCTATGCTATCACCCGGTTTCAACCGGGGTTTGGCACGCCAAACCGCCACGATCGCATGAACACCATTTCGTATGACAGCCCTGTGCTATACTGTGTGCCTCTCGACCCTACGACCTCAAGAAATATCATGCTGACACCCCGTCATTGTGGTCTCTATTTCAGCCCCGTACAGATCGCGGCAGCGCGACAGGGCAGCCAGGTTGATCCGTTCGACGGCGCCTTCGCGCTGCTGCGCACCCATCCTGCTGCGCGCCCCCACGCTGACTCGCCCCTGTGGGGCGCCTACAGCTATCGTTTTCTCGACGACTCCGACGCGGGCGAAGAATCGATCGTGGCGATCGAGCGCGCCATCGACGCGCCGCTGTCCGAGGACAGCTCGTACCTCGATAGTGTCGGAGAGACGCTCATGCTGGCGCAAACCTTCGAGATGGTGCGCGACCACCCGGCATTGAGCTTTCTGCGCAAGACAGGCTGGCTCAACCGTTTCGAGATGCGCATCAACGCGCTGAGTACGAACCCGTATAAAGAGTCGTTCGTGGAAAATCTATGGATGGCGGCGCTGGTCTTGTGCGCGGGTATCGTGCTGGAGCGCGATGAGATTTTCACCATCGGCATCGATATTTACAAGGACACCATCGACAACGATATCCGACCCCAGGGACACATGCCCCGTGCGATCGAGGGCGGACACGGCGGCGCGCTCTACCGTCAGATCGCTGCGGCGGCGGCGCTGGCGGCGATGGCGGAGGCGGCGGGACAGGTCGGTGTCGATCTGTGGGGCTATGAAAGCCGAGGGGTATCCGCGACGACGGCGGGCATTTACCCCGTTTACTATTTTTACACGACTGAAAAATGGGTGTGGGACAAGGATGTCCCGGTCGAGGATGTACAAGCCTGGTTTCGCCAGTTTGGAGGCTACCTCGAATTCATCAAGCGGCGCACAGGGTTACGCGACCTCAATCCGGTGTTGCAGGAGATGCGTCCGTTATTCACCCCACTCGTCGGCGGACTGACTACGCTCACACATGGCGTCGTTTTGCGGCGGCGCGGCTTGTTCGGATAATTTTTTCAGGAACCCTCAACTATGCAAATCATGCCGCACTTTCAGCCCGTCACGCCCTCGTTCGTCGATCGACTGCGCGCGATCGTCGGCGCGGATCGCGTCAGCACCACTCAAGCCGACCGCGACCTGCACGCTCGTGACCAATCGCATCATCCGGCGCGCCCGGCGGACGTGGTGGTCTTTCCCGCATCCGCCGAACAGATAGCGGCGATACTGGGCGCCGCCAACGACGCGCACATCCCGGTCACACCCTGGGGAGTCGGGACAGGACTGGAAGGGGCGTCGATCGCGGTCTTTGGCGGCGTGCTGCTGTCGATGGAGCGTATGACGCGCATCATCACCGTTCATGCGGACGATTTTCAGGTGACCGTGCAGCCAGGGATCGGACACAAAGACCTCAACGCCGAGCTGGCGCGTACCGGCTTGTTCTTCCCACCCGACCCTGGTGCCAATGCCTCGATCGGTGGGATGCTGGCGAACAACGCCGCTGGCATTCGCACCGTCCGCTACGGCGCCAGCAAGGACAACGTGCTGAAGATGCAGGTTGCACTGGCAGATGGACGACTGATAAATGTCGGATCGCGCTCGGTCAAGCAGTCGTCCGGGTATGATCTGCTGCACCTGTTCGTCGGCAGCGAGGGCACGCTCGGCGTGATCACCGAGGCGACGCTGAAGCTGGTACCGATCCCCGCGTATGTGAGCGCGGTGGTCGCGGCATTTCCCTCGGTCGAGGCAGCGGTTGAAACGGTGGTGGCTGTGCGCGGCAGCGGACTCGATCCCGCCGCGCTGGAATTGGTCGATGCGGCGCACTGCGCCATGCTGCGCGAGGCAGCGGGCGTCGATCTCAGCGACGACACCACCCTGTTCATGGAGTTTCACGCCGCATACGAGGGGTCGCTCGAAGATGGGCTGGCGATCGTGCGCGATATTTGCAAGGAAATGGGCGCGCTCAGTTTCCGCGCCACCACCGACACGGCAGAACGTAAAAAGCTGTGGCACGCGCGCCACCATTCCTACGAGATCATGGTGCGCTCACACCCCGACAAAAAATTCTTCATCAACGATGTCGCCGTGCCGATCAGCGCCTATCCCGCCCTGATCGGCTATGTCGAGTCGCTGAAGCGCGACCATGCGATGACGATGTACATGATCGGTCACGCCGGCGATGGTAATGTCCACGTTGAATTTCCGTATGCCGACAGCGACGGTTATCAGCGCGCGATGGCGATGAACCGCCTGATCGTGATCAAGGCGCTCGAACTCGGCGGCACTGCGACGGGTGAACACGGCGTCGGCATGGGCAAGGCGCCTTACATGGAACAGGAACACGGCGCCTCGCTCGACGTGATGCGCGCCATTAAAAACACGCTCGATCCCAACGGCATCCTCAACCCTGGCAAGATTTTCCCGGAGAGTGTGCCGACACTGGCACACGGGTAGGCTGCCGACGCATCGATAGATGTCCCTACATGCGTCCGACTACATCGAATCGCTGTGCTCGACCTGCCGCGCGCCGTTAATCAGGCGCACGGTCGCATTCAATTCTTTGCGACGCGCCTCGACCAGCACATTGACGAGACGAGTCTGCATGGTCAGGGCATCCAGCAGCACATCGACCTTGCGATGCAGGTCGGCGATCTCGACTTCGCTCTTCAGATTGACCTGATAGTCGTTTTCCGCGACGGCACGGTCTTTGATCGCCTGACGATTCTGCGACATCAGGATCACCGGGGCTTGCAGTGCCGCCAGCGTACTCAGCGCCAGATTGAGCAGGATGAACGGAAACGGGTCGAAGGCGGCGCTGCCAGCGATACCATTCAGGATAATCCAGCATGCCATCAGCGCGCCGAACATCGAGATGAATTTCCAGCTTCCGGCGAATGTGGACAGACGGTCGGACAGACGATCGCCGAGTGAGGCTTTATCGTCGATCTCCTCGTACACGTCGTCGGTGACGATCAACGGACGCAGATCGCGGATCAGGTCTTGCGCTTCGGGGGTGAGCAGGCTGTCGAGTTCTTCGATCTCGGTGATCAGGTCGTCTACCTGACCTTCTTCGTCGTCGTTCGGGGCGACCAGACGGTTGAGGAGCAGATCATTGTACATGGTGATACCCTCCAGAAATGGCAAATAGCACAGCCTGAGCCGTGCGCTGCACAAAGGTGACGCATTGTTTTTCTGGGAACAGGGCAGTTCAGTATCCAGGAGTCCCTGAGATCAGGGGTCGGCAGCAGCGCATCCGCGCCGCCGTTCTCCCGGTGTGGTCACACCATGAAGGGGGTTAGCGAGGATGAACGCGACTGCCGCCAGATAAGGAAGGCAACTGTTCAGAACTACTGTCGGCGTTCATAGTACCTTTCACCTGGATAGACGAATAACACAATCGGTCTGATGAACCCGATCGATAGAGAGAATATATCCCTGAATCGCGGCGGTGTAAAGTGAAGAAATCACGATGGCAGGGGCATGATATATTGTGCCCCTGCCTGGGGATCATGCCCCTACGATTGCAGCGAGAAAATAGCGATCGTCGTGCCGTCGGTCGCCACCAGGTGATCCTCGAACGCGGTCAGTGCCTCGATCGCGCCGGACAATGCAGGCGCCGACGCCAGCGCTTGCAGCGTGCGTCCACTCACATCGAACAACGTGACCGCGCTCCCGCGCTCGACAGCCGCCCCCAACTGCGGCGAGCCGTTCGCCAGTGCGAATTGCAGTAGATGGACGCCAGGCAGGGATACAGTCGCCAGTGTCGTCAGAGTCGTCGGGTCGAGCAGCAGCAGCTGCCCATTGGTGAGCGCGGCTGCGAGAAAATTGCCCGCCGGGTCGGTCGCCAGCGCTCGCACGGTGGCGCCCGCATCGATGATGACCGTTGGCGTCAGATCGTTCAGCCCCTCGATTTGCAGCGAGGCGATACCACTCCCCTCGGCGTAGATCAGCCGATCGTCAGCAAAGGCAGCGGCGCCAACCTGCGTGTCGAATACGCGCGAGTCGATCTCGTCTGCCGCGCGCAGATTGAGCAGCGCGAACGCATCAGCGCCGATCGCCAGCGCATAGCGCCCATTGGCGGACGTAATCAACCGCTCGACCGCGAACGGCAGATCGACAAAGTTTTCGCCCGCCGCGAACGTCCCGTTCGGTTCGTAGCGCGCGGGCGCGATCACCTCGATCGTACTAGGGCTGAAAGAGGACTCGACCGCCGCCAGCGTGAAACCACGCCCGCTCGCCAGGTCGATCGGACGCCCTTCGACGCCGACGCTGGTCACCAGGACAGGCGCCGTCAAATCGCTCAGATCATAGACACGCACCTGATCGGTCTCAGCGTCTGCCACCAGCAGATAGCGCGCATCGTCGGTGACGGTCAGCGCACGAAAATCACCCGCTTCCATCAGACCCACCGGGGCATCGCTCTGGGCGAATACCCCAACCGCTGTCAGCACTACGAGCAGTATCACCAGGGCTTTAGCCACGATGACACCACCCAGCACTACTCGTCTTCTTCGTCGAAGAACTCGTCGTCCTCGTCGTCGTCGAACGCATCATCGTCATCGTCAAAATCATCGTCTTCGAAATCGTCGTCGAAGTCATCATCTTCGATTTCCTCATCATCATATTCTTCGTCGAAGGCATCGTCTTCGACCACATCGTCCTCGTCACCAAAAGCAGCACGAGAGAGAAAAAGTTCGTCCAGAATCATGGGATTCTCACCTGTTCGGTTGGCAGATGAAACTAAGAGTCATTGTACCGTGAAGCGCGCGTATTGTAGCATGATCTCTCAGATTACAAGCGGCAAATTTTCACCTGATGTCCGAACCTCTTCATGCGTAATGATCGCACATTATGCGCCCTCGATGAGACCCAAAAAATAGGAGTGCAGTCGGGAATCGGGCGTTAGCTCAGGATGAAACGCCGTCGCCAGTAAATGCCCCTGCTGCACCGCGACGATGCGCCCGTCGTCCAGCTGTGCCAGCACCTCGACCTCGCTGCCGACACGGGTGACCAGCGGTGCCCGGATAAAGAGGGCATGAAACGGCACCTCACCCAGCGGCGCGATCGCCAGATCGACCTCAAAGCTGTCGATCTGGCGTCCAAAGGCATTGCGATTGACCGTGATGTCCATCAATCCGAGGATCGGCTGGCGATCGATGCCGATGTCCTTTGCCAGAAAGATCATGCCCGCACAGGTGCCCCAGGTTGGTTTGCTGGACGCGAATTGGCGCAGCGGCCCGACCAAGCCATAGCTCACCGCCAGCTTGCCGATGGTGGTGCTTTCGCCGCCGGGGATGATCAACGCATCGAGCGAGTCGAGCTGTGCCGGGACGCGCACCTCCACCGCTGCGACTCCGAGCGATTGCAGCGTCTTGCTGTGTTCGATGAAGGCACCTTGCAGCGCCAGTACCCCGACTCGCATCGAGCGGTTCCTTTCGATAAATGGGCGTGGACGAGGCGTAACTCATCCACACAGAAAATCAGACACACAGAAAATCAGATCGGCGGCGGCACCTGGGTCAGCGCAGTCATGCCGTTGAGAGTCTGACGCACCGAGTGCAGCCCTGTCGCGCCGCTGGGCTGTGTACCTGCTACAGCATCGATCTGCGGCACATCGCCGTTTTCGACACAGCGCACCTCGAAGGTATGGCTGCCCTCGGTGAATGCCCAGTCATAACGCCACAGACGCCAGGTGCGATCACTGATCGGAGAACGAAGCTGTGCCTCGACCCATTCGCCGTCATCGACGCGCACTTCCACTTTCGAGATGCCGCGTGCGCCCGCCCAGGCGATACCGCCTATCGGAACCATCGGCGTGCCCGCCTCGTCCGTATAGGCAGAGTCGGTCGCTACGGTGTCGATCACCGAGGTCGCGAGCACACGCGCTTCTTTGTCCCAGCCGCGTCGTACCCAGTAGCCTTCCTGGTCGCCTTCGATGAATTCGATGCGATTGATCCACTTGGGCTGCTTCATGCCGTACAGATCGGGAATATGGATGCGCAGTGGAAACCCATGCCGATTGGTCAGCGGTTGATCCGCCCATTCATACGCCAGCATGATACGGGGATCGCTGGCGATCAGATCGAGTGCGACCGTCTCGTCGAAGTTGTCGCCGCCGAAAATCTTGAGATGGGTGGCATTGGCGGGCACCTCCATCGATGCCAGGATGTCCTGCATCCCCGCGCCTGTCCATTTGAGCGAGCTGATCAGGTCACCGCCGACGCGGTTGGAGATACACGACATGGTGAGATAGCTCTCGATCCGGTCAAAATTATTGCGGATGTCGTCCAATGTGAGCTGCGCGATCGGAGTCGAGTCGGCACCCGCGATGGCGGACACGAATGGCAGCACATAGCCTTCCGGCTCGATAATGATGCCCATCGGGTTGGAGACGATATCGATACGGTAATGCTCACGCAGCGGCGTCACCTCGGCGCGCGTGCCCGGCGCGGGTTCGACGGGATCGCCCGCGTTAGGCAGCGGTTCGCCAGTGGCTTCGGCGGTCGCGTCTGGCAGCAACGCGACCGTCGAGGCGACCTCTTCCTCGATACGGCGGCTCAACAGCGTGCCCAGTCCGGCACCGACGACCGTCAGAGTCGCGGTCGCCGCACCGAGCTGCACCAGGAAGGTGCGCCGATCGAGATTCTGCATCCGCGCCGCTGTGTCGGTCGTCGCGGCTGGGACATTGAGACGCTGATAGCTCCAGCCGACCGCCCAGCCCCACAGTCCGAACAATGCCAGAATCCAAATCACTGCTGGCAGCGGCTCCGCCACCGAGTCCAGATTGACAGCGAGCGAAAACAGCATGAATGGCACGCTGACGATCGCGCCCAGGATCACGCCGGGAAGCGCGCTGCGTTTGTTGGCGTCGAGTCGATTCATGATGAAGAAAAACAGTCCGCCGGCGATCGCGCCAATCACCAGCACGATCAGCACGCCGATCAGGTTTTCAGCGGTTTTGGCGTTGTCGGAAGAATTGCCGAATTGCAGCTGCGCGACCACTTCTTCGATTGTGGCGCGTCCAGCACCGATCAATGCCGACGGCAGATTGCGCGCCATCCAGTCGAACAGGTCGAAGGGCACAAATGCCAGGCGTGCCGCCTGCTGCCCTAAGAAAGACAGGGCGACCAACGGGATCATCAGGATGCCGCCGATCAGGACACCCCACGCAAAGCTTGGCTTTAGATTCATTTTCATCGTTCTATGTACTCCACAATTTTTGACGCTTGGGGAATGCTGTATCCCATTTTCAGGATTATCAGTTCAGTGTTGGCAATTTGCAATCAGCCAACGTAAAATTTTGGCATACTTTTCGTCGAAATCCGATGAGTGTACGTCGTGAAACCTGATAAAGGCTGAACCGTTGTCGATTATAATCCTCGATGCCCATCAAGATCTCGCCTACAACGCGCTCTATTTTGGGCGCGACTATCGCCACAGCGTCGGCGCCACGCGCGCGCGTGAGGCGTCGGGGGTGCGTCCGAACGGCACCGCTACCGTCGGGCTGCCGAATGCACTGCTCGGTCGTGTAGCGATCACCTTTGCGACGATCTTCACCGAACCTGCCACCTCCCCTAATCCACTCAGCACCCATACACCGCGTTACAAGACGCCGCAAGAGGCGCATCGCCACGCGATGGCACAGCTCGACTATTACAACCGTATCGCCGATGAGACGCCGCAAATTCGCCTGATCAAGTCCGCCAAAGATCTCGACGCCGTACTCGCTACCTGGGACGATGGCGCGCCAGCGCACGCACGGCTCGCAGGCTTGGTACTCCTCATGGAAAATGGCGATCCGATCCTGGAACCCAAACAGTTCGAGGCGTGGTACGAGCGCGGCGTGCGCCTGGTCGGTCCTGCCTGGGCTGCCAGTCGCTACAGCGGCGGCACCGCACAGCCGGGCGGCTTGACGACCGATGGACGGCGACTGCTCGATGTCATGATGGGACTCAACGCGATTCTCGACCTGTCGCACATGGCGGAAGAGGCATTCTACGAGGCGATCGATCAGTACAGCGGCATCGTCATCGCCAGCCACAGTAATCCGCGCCGTTATCGCAATACCGACCGTCACCTCAGCGACGATATGATCCGGCGGCTGGCAGAGCGCGATGGCGTGATGGGGATCGTTCCGTACAACTATTTCCTGAGCGAGACCTGGCGATCAGGCGATCGCCGCAGTGATGTGCCGTTCAGCCGGGTGATCGACGCGATCGATACCGTATGCCAGTTGACGGGCAGCGCCGCGCATGTCGGGCTGGGCACCGACTTCGACGGCGGGTTTGGGTTGGAAAATATCCCCGCTGGTCTTGACACCATTACGGATGTATATCAGGTCGTGGACGCCCTGACCGAGCGGGGCTACAGCGTCGCCGATGTCGAGGCGATCGCCAGCGGCAATTTTCTGCGCCTGCTGCGCGCAGCACTTCCGGCATGATCGGCTTACCGCAGTTCGGCATCGTGATCGGCTCGCTCGGCGGGATGCTGATGCTGATGGGACTGTTTCCCGGTGTCACGGGCATCACGCCGGGCATCGGGATCGGACTGGTGCAGTTCGCTGCCATCATCAGCGGCGCGGTGCTGCTGGATATTGGCGCGATGCTGTACATCAAGCACACATTTTTTGTGGGGCGCGGTGCCAATCTCACCCAGCAAATCTGCATCAGGCTGTCGCTGACCGGGCTGGTACTGGCGGGCTTCACCGGACTGGCGGACTATCTGGGGTTTGGATCGCACAGCGAGCTGATCGAGCCGTTTTTTGGTCCTCTCCAGGCGTCGGTGTCGCTGCTGCTGCTGCTGCTGGCTGCCGTCGGCGTGCTGCTGTACGCCGTCAGTGGGGCGCCGATCCCGCTCAACGGGGCGGATGCGGTCAGGGCTGAACCGCCGTCAATTCCCCGTGAAAACGAGCAAGTTGAGGATGTGATCAATCAAACCCAGTAGGGGTTTGGTATGCCAAACCCGTGTTGCGCGCGGACGCAATGTTATGGGTCTTTCACCGCGCATTCGCTGCCATTGGAAACCGCGCAAATTCTGCACTTTTTCTGATTAAGATTCGCCCCTGAAGCTCATCGCACTATTATTGTGACTTTTTCCTTTTATACGCTAAAATCATCACGATCTATCTTTTGTGACTTTTCTTGCGCGCGTAGGAGGCATTCTGTATGCGTAAAGTGCTGTCTCTCTTGATCGTCGCGGTGCTGCTGCTGACAGCAGTGGTGCCCGCTCTGGCTCAGGATCGTCCCAGTATTCCTGAATTACTGGCTGGCGAAGACCTGGGTAGCTTTGCGACCCTGCTCCTGGCGGTCGAACTGACCGGTTTGAGCGACACCCTCAACAGCGAAGGTCCGCTCACCGTGCTGGCACCGACGGATGAAGCCTTTGCCGCTGCTCTGGAGGCGTTGGGTATGTCCGCGGAAGACGCGCTGGCAAATCCTGAGCTGATCGCCAGCATCCTCAAGTTCCATGTCATTCCCGGTCGCTATTTCCTGCGTCAGCTCACCTCTGGTCCGACCCTGGACACCGCCCTTGAAGGCGAATCGGTCACGTTCGATCTGACCGATGGTGCTTTCACCGTCAACGGCGTCACCATCAGCAATCCCGACAACCTCGCCTCCAACGGTATCGTGCATGTCGTTGACGGCGTGCTGCTGCCGGAGTCGTTGAACATGATGATGGCACCTGTCGCCGAGGCGACCGAAGAGCCTGTTGAGACCGCCCAGGTGGTCGAGCCGGTCGCCGCGCCCGTCCGCCCGTTCATCGCTGAAGTACTTGGCGCTGGCGAAATCGGCAGCTTCAGCACCCTGCTGGCTGCGGTCGATGCGGCTGGCTTGACCGAGACACTGGGCAGCGAAGGTCCGTTCACGGTGTTCGCGCCGAGCGATGACGCCTTTGCCGCATTCCTGGACGAATTCGATCTGGAAGCCGAAGACGTGTTGAGCAATCCAGAGATGCTCAGTGAAATTCTGCTCTACCACGTCGTCCCCGGTCAGTTTTTCTTCCGTAACCTGGCGAGCGACCCCACGCTGACGACCGCGCTGGCGGATCAGACCCTCCAGATCAACCTCGATGGCGCCACCTTCACCGTCAACGGCGTCGATATTTCCGACGTGGACAATGTGGCGGGTAACGGCGTCATCTTCGTCATCGACGGCGTGCTGCTGACCGACGCCCAACGTGCAGCCCTCACCCCCAGCGGCGCCAATCTGCGCGTCGCCCATTTCTCGCCGGACGCTGGTCCGGTCGATGTCTACGTCAATGGTGAAGTCAAGCTGGAAGCGGTCAGCTTTGCCACCATCAGCGACTTCATGGCGGTTCGTCCGGGCGTGTACGACTTTGCGGTCGTCCCGACGGGTGAAGAGCCAGGTGGCAGCTTCAAGACACGCATCGAAGAAGGTGCCTATGTGACGATCGCCGCTACGGGCGTGGTCGCCAACGACAGCCTGCGTCTCAATGTGCTGAACGAGGACTTTAGCCCGGTCGCGGCAGATCGCGTCCGTCTGAGCGTCTTCCATGCTATCGAGAGTGCGGGCGCGGTCGATGTCTACGTCAACGGCGGTCTGCTGGTCGGCGCCCTGGGCTATCCGGGTTCGCTCGGTGACAACGACGGCTTCGATATTCGTGAAGTCGGCGCTGGCACCTACGATGTACAGGTTCGCCTGGCGGGTACGGATACGGTCATCATCGACCTGCCGGACACGACCTTCACCGCTGGCAGCAACGTGCTGGTCGCCGCAGTGGGCACGCCCGGTCTGCCGAGCATCGCCGCTCGTTCGGTGCCCGTGAGCTAAATTTTGTAGTCGATGGTTTCCGATAGTTTCAAGGGAACCAACAGCCCTTGGCTTGCACAGAGCCGGGGGCTGTTTTTGTTTTAGTGCAATCTCTCACCTGGATTCTGTATTGAAGAGTCTGCTTGATAGACTGTCAGAGGGTCTTTGGTAGAATTTACAGGATGGCGGATATGGCAAACCTGATCGTGCGTATTGGCGTGACCCTGGGTGCGGTGCTGTGCCTGCTGATGATCGGCGCGATCGCGGTCGGAACGAGTTTCGACCGCGATCCCGACTCGATCATGGCGCACAACTCGTGCGCGCTGCCATGCGCGTTTGGCGTCACGCCCGGCGTGACCGACCGCGACACGGCGCAGGAGACCTATGGACGGCTGGCTGTGCGCGATCCACTGTTTCTGACGGCGCGGCGCTACTCATACACACTCCGGCTCGATGCACCGTCCAGCCCATCGCGGGTGAGTGCCGTCTCACCGTCGCGCTCGGTGGAGTCGGTGGTGGCGGGGCGCGACACTCCAGCGGGTCTCAATGAAGTTGTGCTGGCACTGTTGTTCTTCCAGAGCGCGGAAGGTGGACGGATCGAAGCGGTCAGCCTGTACACGCTGTCACAGCAACAGCAATTCTGGCGGCTCGGCGATCTGATGCGCGCGCGTGGCGTGCCGGACAGCGTGATCGTCGCCTACGAGATGGTCGCGCCTGATCCGGGGAATCTCGACTCGACCGAGCGCTGCGATCCGCTGTCGCCTGGTTTGCCGTCGGCGCCCGCGCTGCTGCTGGTCTACGACGATGATACGCTGGCTCAGGTCAATCCGTCGCCGCGCCTGTCGCCGGATATGGAGATCACCCGTCTGGCGGTGACTGCCAACATCGACGCGACTCTCAATTCGCTGCTGGCGGGCTACTTCCCGTGCACCCATGTCACGCCCTGGCGCGGATTTGCCCCCTATCGCGCATATTTACCGTGAACCGATCAGGGTTTGGCACGCCAAACCCCAATGATCGCGGCATATGATGGATCGCGACGCAGGGACGCATAACCATGCGTCCGCGCAAATCGGGCATTTATTGTCCCAGCGCTAATTCGTGCAGCGCCACCACCGCCTGATCGCGCTGATCATCGCTGATCACGAACGAAATGCTGCATTCCGACGCACCTTGCGCGATCGCGATCACGTTGACCCCGCTGGTGCCCATCACCGAAAATACCCGCCCCGCGACGCCGGGCGTGCCGCGCATCCCCGATCCAACGACGGTCACGACCGCGACATCCGGCAGCACCTCCACGCCTTCCACATCCTGACGCGCGATCTCGGCGCGCAGCTCGGTCTCGATCGACTCCTTGACCGACAGCGCCCGTTCGCTCGGAATAACGAAACAGAAGCTTTGCTCGCTGGATGCCTGCGAGATCATCAGGATGCTGGTCGCAGCGCCCGCCGTCGCCAGAAACGTCCGACCGGCTATACCCGGCACGCCCATCATGCCCTTGCCGCTGACGGTGAGCAGACTGACATGCTTGATGCTGGTGACCGCCTTGATCACGGTGTCGGTCGCCGCCGCCGCGTCGGTGATCAGCGTGCCGGGATGCGACGGGTTGAAGGTGTTGCGCACGCGCATCGGGATTCCCCGGTTCAGGATCGGCTGCACCGTCTTGGGATGCAGCACCTTGGCGCCGTAAAACGCCAGCTCCCCGACCTCCTGATAGCTCACCTGCGGCAGCACGCGCGCGCGCGCATCGACGCGCGGATCGGTGGTCATCACGCCATCGACATCCGTCCAGATCACCAGTTCGTCACTGTCTGTGTAAGCCGCAAAGATCGCCCCACTGTAATCGCTGCCGCCGCGTCCCAGCGTGGTGATGTTGCCTGCGCGGGTGGCGCCGATGAATCCGGTGATCACGGGTGTAATGCCGCTCGCTATAGCGGGGATCAGCTTTTCGCGGATGCGCACCTCGGTCTCGTCCCACAGCGGGATGGCGGAGGTGAATTCGTCATTGGTGACGATGAACTGCCCGGCGTCGTACTGCTGTGCCTTGATCCCCTGACCGCGCATCGCGGCGGCGATCACCCGACTGCTCAGTCGCTCGCCATACGAAACGACCACATCCATGATGCGCGGGGTCGATTCGCCGAGCAGCGCGACGGCATTGCACATCTCGACATGCTGACTCATCAGCGCCTCGATCTCCGCGATCACCGCCTGGCGGTCGGCGCCGGGGTTGATCAGCAGATTGGCGGCTTCAATATGGCGATCGCGCAGCTTCTGCGAGGTGGACAGGTACACCCAACGGTTACCCGCCGCCGCCTCGCGCACCGAGTTGATCAGCGCGTCGGTGACGCCGGACATGGCTGAGACCACCACGATCACGCGGTGCCCGTCCTGAGTCGCCTCTGCGACGATGCGCATCACGCTGGCGATCGCGTCCGCGCTGCCTACCGAGGTGCCGCCAAATTTCATGGTCAATGTGGACATGCCGTGCCTTCTCCATGAGGTCGAGATAGGATGCCAGGTGGATAAATAAAAAACGGGCGTGTGAGTTTGAGTACTCACACGCCCGGCTGTTCCGTTTACACGGTTCACGCTGCTATGGCACGCGCAAGTAACCCTGTCGCATCCTGTGCGAAGTGGTCATGGTCGCCATAGTGGTAATCGAGATCGAGTGCATTGGAAAATCTCGTGTGCGCGTGAACTGCTGACAATGTAGCGAGATTTTGCGAGGCTGTCAATAGCTCTCCAGATTTTGCGCCTCCCCGTGCGCTTGTGAAATCAATCACTTGTCGAGACTCGGAAACCGCCATACGCTGTATATGAGTTCGTTCAGAATTTCACGAAGTTAAGTGAGAGGGGACGGGACATGGAACAGATCGCGGTGATTGGCGGCGGGATGGCGGGCATGGCGACGGCGGCGCGTCTGCAGGCGCTCGGATTCGCCACGACGGTATTCGAGGCGCATTCCCATGTCGGCGGGTGCGCGGGCTACTTTCGGCGGCAGGGGTTCGCCTTTGACGTGGGCGCGACCACGCTGGTCGATTTTGGGGCGGGCGGCGTCGGTGCCCAACTGCTGACCGCGATCGGCATGGAGTCGTTCGACGGCGAGCGACTGCCCGGCTACGTTGCGCATCTGCCCGACCGGACAGTTACGCTCCACCGCGACTCGACCCAGTGGGCAGCGGAACGACTCGCCGCGCTGGGCGACACCCCGGCGCATCGCGTCTTCTGGGCGCTGCTCGACCGTCTCGCGGATGTATTCTGGCGCGCCAGCCGCGACGGGGTGATGCTGCCGATGCGGACTGCCGCCGACCTGCTGCGCAATCTGCGCGCGTACCCTGTAGGCGATTGGGAACTGGCACGCTATCTGACCTGGACAATGGGCGGCGTGCTGCGTCATTTCGGGCTGCGCGACGATAAGCCGCTGGCGTCGCTGCTGGCGATGCTGATCGAGGACACGGTTCACGCGACGCTGGACGAGGCGCCGCTGATCAACGCCGCGCTCGGCGTCACCATTCGCGGCGCGGGTCTGACGCGGCACCAGGGCGGGATGTGGGGTTTTTGGAAACGGTTCGCGGCGCATTATCAGGCGATCGGCGGGACGATCATGCCCGCGTGCCGGGTCGAGCGCGTCACCGGGAGGCGCGGCGCGTTCACGCTGGAGACCACGCGCGGCACATTCACGGCGGATCAGGTGGTGAGCGCGCTGCCGATCGATCTGACCGCGCGGATCGCCCCGTCGATCATTGCGGATCGGCTGACAGCCTATGTCCGCCGGGATGCGCCGCGCATGGGTGGGGCGATCGTCGTCTTTCTGGGCGTGCCGGAATCCGAGGTCGCGGATCATGGTTTCACGCATCACCAACTGCTGCACGACTACGACGCGCCGCTCGGCATGGGCAACAATATGTTCATCTCGGTGTCGGCACCCGACGACCGCGAGAGCGCGCCCCACGGCTGGCGCGCGGTCATGATCAGCACGCACTGCGCACTGGACGACTGGGATGACCTGACCCCGGACGCCTACGATTCGCGGCGGCGGGCGGCGGGCGAACGGCTGATCGCGTGCGCGCGGCGCGTATATCCGTCTCTGGGTAAAAACGCGCGTGTATGTGAAGTGGGCACGCCGCGCACCTATGCCAGGTTCACCGGACGCACGCGCGGCGCGGTCGGCGGGGTACGCCAGACGCGCTGGAACACGAATCAGTTCGCAGTGCCGCACGATATTGGCGTGTCGGGGTTCTGGCTGGTCGGCGATACGACCGCCCCCGGATTGGGGACGGTGGCGTGCGTACTGGGGAGTCGGGATGTGGCGGGTCGGATCCTGAAGCAGAAGCGGTAAAATGATTGAGACTGCTTCGGTATTGTCGGAAGGGTGTCACAACAGCGCTCAGGCTGTGATACCCCTCTTTATCGGTCATCCAAAGAAAGAAAACAGCGACCTATGCCCGCAATAATTCGTCACCTCACCGCTACCGGACTCATCGACCCCGGTCTCACCGCCGACTCGCTGGCAGACGCCGCCCGCCACGAACCCGCCGATGGCGTGTACACCATCGCCAACACCTTCGAGACCTTCAAGACGCTCAGGCTCGACGCTCACCTCGACCGGCTCCAAGATTCTGCCCGCCGCGCCGGGGTGACACTGACGCTCGACCGGGGCGCTTTGCGCTCTGCGCTGCGCGCCATGATCGCCGAGGCGGGCTATGGCGCTGTGCGCTTCAAGATCACCGCTTCGAACGCCGTTCCCAATACGCTGTTGCTGGCGATCGAGCCGTTCAAGCCGCTGGCAGCGTCGATCTATGCCGATGGGGTAAAGGTCGTGAGCGCGCTCGGTGCCGCGCGTCACGACCCGGCGGCGAAAACATCAGCGTGGATGCACGACCGCAAGGCAATCGAGGACGCGCTGCCCCCTGGCACGTTCACCGCGCTCCTGCTTGACGGCGACGGCGTCATTCTGGAAGGTATCAGCAGTAATTTTTACGCCGTCCTCGACGGTGAGCTGCGCACCGCGTCTGCCGGGATGCTGCCGGGGATCGCGCAGCAGGTGGTGTTCGCGGTCGCGCCGGAGGTGATCGCCATTCGACGCAAGGCGATCACGCTGGCGGATGTGCCGCGCTGCACCGATGCCTTCATTACCAGCGCCAGCCGGGGGATTGTCCCAGTGGTGGCGATCGACGCCATGACGATTGCGGATGGAGCGCCGGGGGCGGTCACGCGGGCATTACGCAGGCATTATGCGGCATACGTCGCGGCGCATCTGGAGGAATTGTAGCCAACGCGCAGAAAAAGAGGGACACATTGTTATGTGTCCCTCCGACCCGGCGCGCGATCGACGGACGAATCGTTGTGCGCCTCTACGCGATCGTTACGACTTTATTTTCCGCTGTATCGCGTGGGCGCGCCTGTGCCACTGGACGCGGATCGCGCATCAGGAAAAATGCTACGATCCCGGTCAGCAGTCCGGTGATCATCATCAGCCACAGCGTCGCCTCGTAGTTGTAGGTGTCCGCCAGCCAGCCACCCAGGACGGGCGCCAACAGCGTCACCGGGGCGATCAGGGTATTGACCAGGCTCAGATAAAACGGGCGTTCGCGCTCGCTGCCAAAGTCGGCGGTCATGGCGTTGGCGGATGTCCAGGAGGCGCCGTTGGACAAGCCGAGCAGCGCGAATACCAGATAGAACCAACTGGCGTCGGTCGCCACCAGCGCCGCCAGCGCGCTCGCGCCTGCCAGCAGCCCGCCGATGGCGAAGATGATGCGGCGGCTGTAGCGGTCACCGAGCCAGCCACCCAGTGGGTTGCCGATGGTCGCTGCCAGCAAAAATGCCCCGGTCATCAAGCCCGCGCTGCCCTCGTCTATGCCGAAACGCCGCACCGCGAAGACGGTGTAAAATGCCGACCCGATCGACGCCGCCTGGATGCACATGCGCGCGACGATGAACCAGCGGTAATTGCCATCCTTGCGCAGGATCGCCACCAAGCCGCGCCGGAATTCGGCGCCGCTCAACGTTGTCTCGATCGCCGGGGCGCTATCCGGTTCGCGGTTCAGCGTGATGAAGGCGAATGAGACGAACATCAGGAAGCCCGACAATACGAAACAGAGCGCGAAACCCTCTGTGGAGCCGCCCGACGCCAGCAGAATGATCCCTGTGACGACCGCGCCGCCGCTGCTCAGGAGGTTCGCCGCCGCCGACTGCACACCGTAGAAGGTGCCGCGCCGATTGGGCGGCATGATCTTGGCGATCATACTCTGCCAGGCGGTGGCGGCGAGTCCACCGCTGAACGCCTGAATCGTCATAAAGGCAAAGGTCAGGATCAGTACACCCGCTGATCCGAGCTGGGCGGCAAAGAGCGCGACGAATGCCAAGCCCAGGAAGGGCCAGCGTTCGTGAATGGTCATCCAGATCACCATCGGCTTGTAGCGACGCAGCCGCGCGACATGGTTGGCGGTCAGAATCTGCGGAAGCTGCCAGCCCACCAGATGGATCGACGCGATCAACCCGATCAGTAAGCTGGAATCGGTAAATTTGTTGACGAACAACGGGATCACGGTGACGAATGAGGCGAACCCCAACGCCATGCCGAAAAATGACCCATCCAGCACGTTGACGATAAAATTGAAGCGGACGTTCTTGCGAATGTCTTTATGCACGATCGCACCCTTGGCAGCACACAAATGTTGCGCGATCGACGGCTGCCCAGGTCGAAAGCGCGGCTAAAACACACGATGAATTTATTTTTAGATTTTTCCGCGTCGGGATGATTGACAATTATTCTAGCATGGGTTCGACGGGCGCCGATAGAGCCATGCAAACGGTTTCACACGATGTTAACGCGCAGTCTGGTCGCTGGTTTTCTCGATCACCAGTACATGCGACAAGCCGAAGGTGTCGAGCGGAGTCCCTTCCACGCCCTGCCAGAAGGTACGCAGCAGCTGACCCGCGCGTCCGAGACGGGCGATCAGATTGTCAAAGCCGCCATAGATGCGCCGATGCACGACGATCCGCACGGGCAGCCCGTCGAAGAGCCGCAGCAGTCCCCGTTTGCTGTAGGCGCGCACATGCGGCGCCAGCCGATCGCGCAGCACGTCGGGCAGATAGTTGATCAGCGGGGTGTTGCCAAAATGATAGACACCGCGCCAGTAGTGTCCGTGCGTCTCGAAGAAATACCAGCGGTTGGGCACGAAGATCACCGCGCGTCCACCGGGCGCCAGGACGCGCACGATCTCACGCGCGGATGCCGCGTCGTCCGCGACATGTTCGAGCGTCTCGTGCGACAGCAGCACATCGAAGCTGTTCGAGGGATAGGGCAGTGCTTCGTTGGCGCCGACCACCACCTGCGGCGTCACGCCGGCGGCTCGCAGCGCGCGCGGAAACTCGTATTCGATTCCGTAGACATGAGGGGAGTAGCGCGTCTGAAACTGGTGGGTATACATGCCGATGCCGCAGCCCACATCGAGGATGCGCGCGCCATCGAGCTGGGTGAATTGTGCGATCTGATGCAGCCGCCGTTCCTGCCCTGCCCGCCAGACGTAGCTCGGTTCGCCGCGCAGCGCCGCCAGGTCAGAATTGGAGGTCATTGTCACCCTGACGGTTGAGATGGTTGTCGAGGGTGGCGCGCTCGACTCGCTGCTTCGCCGCCAGCGCCAGCTTAGTACGCGGCTGGGCAAAGCCATTGATCCGCGCCGACTCTGGCGATTGGATCGGGACGATCAGGGTGATGACCGTGCCCTGACCGGGCGTGCTTTCGATCCGTACCGTGCCGTCGAGCATTTCGGTGCGGTCACGGATGTTGACCATGCCCAGGCTGGAACGCTTGTCGTAGCCCTCGTTCATCTGCTCGACGTTGAAGCCGACGCCATTATCCGCCACGACGATGATCGCGGCGTCGTCCTGACGGCGCGCGGTCACACTGATACGTTTCGCCTGGGCGTGCTTACGGGCGTTGTTGACCGCCTCTTCGACGATGTAGAAGATCGTGCCCTGCTGGTGCGAATCGACATAATCCTCGACATCGCCCTCGATGCGCACATCGACCGCCTGCTTGTACAGCTCATAAAACTTAGCTGACAGTTGGTTGAACGCCGCCGACAGACCCTGCGTCTCCAGCACCAGCGGTCGCAGTGTGAAGAGCATGTGGCGCATCTCTTTGGCGGTCTTGCGCGCCAGGTCTTCGACTTTTTTCAGCTCTTCCGGGACTTCTTTCGGCGACTTCCCATACAACTTTTGAATGTAACTCATGCGCATGGCGATCGCTGCCACGCCCTGGGTCGGACCGTCGTGCAGGTCGCGCGCCAATTTTTTACGTGCTTCTTCGTCGGCGTCGATGATGCGCTCTTTTTCGGTGAGCAGGTTGGAGTACAACACCGCGTTTTGCAGCGCGATCGTCGATTGCAAGCCGACCGAGCGCAGAATTTCGCTCTGATCGACGCTGAAAGCATTTTTCGACTGGCTGCCAAACACGATCACGCCGAAGGTGTCGAAGCCAGCGCGCAGCGGGATGCACAGCAGCGACTTGCAATACTGAAAGGCGACGATTACCTGCAATTCGGGATCGTTGTCGGCATCCTCACCGATCACGGGCGACGCTTCTTTGAGCGCCTGTCCGACGACGCCCGCCTTGCCCGCCAGCATACGCAGCTCATCGGCACGGGTGTAGCGCCGCGCCGACACCACATGCAGCAGGCTGTCATCGACATGATACAGGTAGATCGCCGCGATCAGCTCGGAGGCGGCTTGATCGGGCATTCGCAGCGCCAGCCGCCCGGCTTCCAGGGTCGCGTCCAGCACCTTTTTGTAATTGAGCGTGGCGCTCAGGATGAAGGTGAGATCGGAGAGCGCGACCGCGCGCTCGCGGGTGTCGGTGAGGTAGCTCTGCTTGTCGGCAGACAGACGCTCGACCTGGCGCGCCAGCACGCCGACCGTCTGATCGAGCGCATAGGCGGTCCCGGTCGCCAGCGCGCCCAACGAACCCAGGACGATGTAGAGCATATTGGTATTTTGCACATCGGCGCCGACGCGCCCGGCTGTCAGCATATGCGTGCCGATCGCGGTGGCAGCCACGACTCCACCCTGTAGGATCGACAGTCCGCCCCAATTGCCAAGCAGGTGAAAGAATATCAGCGCGACAGAAGTGATCAGCAGGATTTCAGCATTGCCGCGCGAGACGGCGCCATACGCCACCACAAATGCCATATCCCCGATCAGCGCGACGACCGATTGCGCACCGCGCCAGCGCGCCCCGGCAAAGGCGATCAGGACGACATTGGCGATGGCGCCGATCAGCGTCGGGACGATCAGCGCGTTGGGCGTCAGGCGCCCGAAATCGTCGCCCATTATCAACAGCGCCGCATCCAATGCCAGCAGCAGCACCCAGCGCGCATAAAAGACCGACCAGAGCGTGCCGGTCGGGGTGGTCGTATCGGGCGGGGCGGCGCGTGCCCGACGTAAAGTTGGTGCGCGACTGGGGATCAATCGAAACGCCTTCTCTAAAACGTGCCAGAACGTGACGATAGGTCGCGTTCAACTATCCCGATTATAAGTCGATCGGCAAAGGCGTATCAATCGAGAAAGCCCGATTCATGGAAAATTCATACCTTCACGCTTCATTCCGTCCGTGCGCGCGTGAAGCGGTACGCCAGCAAAATCGGGATGAAAGTGGTGGCGATCACGAACAACGCTGCGACATTGGTCACCGGGCGATCGCGTGGACGCTGAAGCTGGCTGTAGACCCAGATCGGCAGCGTCTGCTGCTGACCCGCCGTGAAGGTGGTCACGATCACCTCGTCGAACGACAGCGCGAACGACAGCATCGCCCCTGCCAGCAGCGCGGTAGCGATATTGGGCAGGATCACATGGCGAAAGGTCTGCGTGATCGATGCGCCCAGATCCATCGACGCCTCGATCTGCGAATAATTGGTGCGCCGCAGCCGCGCCACCACGTTGTTATAGACGGTGACCACGCAAAATGTAGCGTGTCCAATCACAATCGTCCAGAAGCTGAAATTCAGTCCGCTCAGGTTAAGCGCCGATCGCAGCGCGATCCCCGTGACGATGCCCGGCAGCGCGATCGGCAAAATAATCATCAGCGCGATCGCGTCGCGTCCGAAAAAGCGACTGCGGTAGATCGCCAGTGCCGTCGATGTTCCCAGGATGACGGCAATCGCGGTCGAGAGCAGCGCCACCACCAGCGACAGACCGAGCGCATTCCAGAAATCGCTGCGCTGGAACAGCACGCCGAACCATTCCAGCGTCAACCCCGGAGGCGGAAACGTGAACGAAGCTTCCTCGGTGGTGAAGGCATACAACGCGATCAGCCAGATCGGAAAATGCAGAAACACCAGTACCGCAAAGGCAGCCAGGCTCAATCCGAATGCGCGCGGCGCCTGATTGTCAGATCGCATCGAACGCCCCCAATCGTCGGGCGAACAGCAGATACACCCCCATCACCACCACCGGAACGACCGTCAGCGCGGCGGCGAGCGGGATATTGCCAGCCGTGCCCTGCTGCACGAACACAGCCTGACCGATGAAGTAGCTGCTGTTGCCGAACACGCCGGGGATGATGTAATCGCCCAATGTCAGCGAAAATGTGAAGATCGACCCCGCCACCACACCCGGAAATGCCAGCGGCAGGATCACCCGGCGAAAGGTGTAGCCCGGTCGTCCGCCCAGATCGGCGGATGCCTCGATCACCGACCGGGGCACCCGTTCCAGGGCGGCGTGGATCGGCAGGATCATGTATGGCATCCAGATATACACAAAGACCACGAAGACGCCGATGTACGAGAACGACAGCGACGGTCCGCCAATGCCGGGCAGGGCGAGCAGCCAGTCGAGCGCACCCTGCAAGCCGAGCAGGTTCGCCAGCCAGACGACGATCCCCTCTTGCGCCAGGATCAGCTTCCAGGCGTAGATACGCACCAGATAGCTCGACCACAGTGGCACCATCACCCCCAGATACAACAGCGCCCGCATTCGTTCGGATGCGAAACGTGCCATATAGTACGCCAGCGGAAATGCCAGCAAGCCGGATACGAAGGTGACCGCCGCCGCCATGCCGATCGTGCGGACGAAAATATCGATATTTTGCTGGAGCAGCAGCTCGCCGTAGGTGCGCAGCGTGAATTCGCGGATCACCCGCCCGGAAAAGCCGTCCAGGTAGAAAAAGCTCTGTACCAGCAGCGCCGACAGCGATCCGAGATAAATCACGCCGATCCATAGCAGCGTTGGCAGCAGCAGCGCGATCAGCGCCAGCACTGGGCGGCGGTAAAATACCGTGCCGATCCGCCGCAGCAGCCCGTCCGATGGACGCGCCGTCTCCGGCGTCAGCGTGCCGACGGCGCTCATGGCACACCTGATCGATCGAGGTCGGTACGCAAAATGCGGGCGTCGTCGCGGCGCCAGATCAGTCCGACGCGCTGCCCTTTGACGCGCTGTACATCGGCAGACGAGGTGTCGAGATTTTGCTGCACCACCGCCAGATCGACCGTGCGGTCGGTGTCCAGCGTGACCAGGTAGCGCGTGTACATGCCCAGGTACATCACGTCGCGGACGACGCCGACCGCGCCCTGACAGTCCGGCGGGATGGGCGCGTCGGCATCGACGATGCGAATCTTTTCCGGGCGGATCGACAGCGGGGCATCGTGCCCGGCGATCGGTCGGGCAGCGGACGGTGCCAGCATATTCGAGGTGCCGACGAACCCGGCGACAAAGGCGGTCGTCGGGCGCTCGTACACGTCGGCGGGCGTGCCGACCTGTTCGATCCTGCCCAGATTGAACACGGCGATGCGATCGCTCATGGTCAGGGCTTCTTCCTGGTCGTGGGTGACAAAGATGAAGGTGATCCCGACCTGCTTCTGGATCGTCTTGAGTTCGACCTGCATTTGCTGACGCAGCTTGAGGTCGAGAGCACCCAACGGCTCATCCAGCAGCAGCAGCGATGGACGGTTGATCAGCGCGCGCGCCAATGCCACCCGCTGGCGCTGTCCACCGGAAAGCTGCGCGGGTTTGCGCCCCTCGATGTCGGGCAGCCGCACCAATGTCAGCATCTCGCCGACGCGCTGCTCACGCTCGCGCTTCGGCACTTTTCTGATCATCAGCCCATAGGCGATATTTTCACCGACGGTCATGTGCGGAAACAGCGCGTAATCCTGAAAGACCGTGTTGACATCGCGGTCGTAGGGCGGCGTCGCGCTGACATCCCGCCCGTGCAGCAGGATTTGCCCGGTGGTCGGACGCTCGAACCCGGCTATCAGGCGCAGACAGGTCGTCTTGCCCGACCCCGACGGACCGAGCATCGAGAAAAATTCGCCGTCCGCGACATCGAGCGAGACCGCATCGACCGCTTTCACGGCGCCGAAATGACGTGAAACCTGTGCCAGACGAACGGCGGGCACCCCGTTCATGCGTTGTTCTTGATCATGACATGCTTGGTGATGCGGTAGTCGTTGACCGCCTCAGCCGACAGGTCTTTGCCAAACCCGGACTGTTTGAATCCGCCGTGTGGAGTCTCGGACGCCATAGGGATATGGTCATTGATCCAGACGGTGCCGAATTCCAGATCGCGGGCGATCCGCATCGCCCGCCCGATGTCGCGCGTCCACAGCGACGCCGCCAGTCCATACAGCACATCGTTGCCCAGGCGCACCGCGTCGGCTTCACCGTCGAAGGCGCTGACCGTCAGGACAGGACCAAACACCTCGTTCTGGATGATCTCGGACGCTTGTTCGGCGTCGGCGATCACGGTCGGCTCGAAGAAATAACCCTGATCCCGCCCTTTGGGAATGTTACCGCCGGTCAGGATGCTGGCGCCGCTGGCACGGGCGCGCTCGACCATGCCCTGCACCCGCTCGCGCTGTACCTGTGAGATCAAGGGTCCCATTTGGGCGCCGGATTCGTACTGCGATCCGATCGGGACAGCGCGCATCTTCTCGACGATCGCCTCGACCACATCGTCGTACTGCGCCCGCTCGACGTACACGCGCGTGGCGGCGGTGCAGTCCTGTCCGGTATTGAAGGTCGAGGTGAGCGCGGCGACGGCGGCGACATTTTCCACGTCCACATCGTCGAAGACGATGAAGGGCGCTTTGCCACCCAACTCCAGATGCACCCGTTTCAGTGAGTCCGCCGCTGTCTTCATGATCGTCTTGCCCGTGCGTGTCGATCCGGTCACGCTGATCATACGCACATCGGGATGCTCGACCAGCGCTTGCCCGGCTGCGTTGCCGCCGCTGATGATGTTGACCACGCCATCGGGGATGCCCGCCTCCGCGATCAGCTCCGCCAGCATCAGCGTGGTGAGCGGGGTGGTCGGCGCGGGCTTGAGGACAATGGTGCAGCCGGCAGCGAGCGCGGGACCGATCTTCCAGATACCCATCATCAACGGGTAATTCCAGGGCGTGATCTGACCGACCACACCTACGGGTTCCCTGCGATACATTGACGTGAAGCCCGCCGCGTATTCACCCGCGCTGGCGCCATGCGTGTCGCGCGCGGCGGATGCAAAGAAGCGCAGATTGTCGATAGCGAATGGCAGGTCGGCGCCCAGGCTGACGAATTCGTAGGGCTTGCCGGTGTTGTCGGACTCGGCGCGGGCAAAGCGTTCGGCGTTGGCAGCCAGCAGATCCGCCAGTTTCCAGATCGCCAGCGAGCGCTGTCCCGGTGTCAGGCGCGACCAGCGCCCGTCATAAAAGGCGGTGTGCGCCGCCTGCACCGCCGCATTTATGTCGGCAGCTCCCCCGTCGATCACCTCGGCGATCGCCTCACCTGTCGCCGGATTTTCAATCTGCATCATCGGCAACCCGTCGAGGCTGTCCGCCCAACGTCCATCGATCCATAATTTATACGGCTGCATGGGAAGTCGTCCTTAGAGTGCGCATTATCAAAAAACCAGCCCCCATCGCAAGGATTAAGGGGCTGGCAGCATTGACTTACAGGCGATCAGGCAGGGGTTAGCGTCCGCCAATCACACCGACATAGGCGCTGACCCACTCGTAGTAGGGCACGCAGATATCGCCGCGCCCATCCTGACAGGTGGCGGTCGGCGTGCGCCAGAACTGCACCTGATCGAAATTCTCGAAGCCGTTGGTCGCACAGCCGGTATCACCGAGCAGCGCGTTGCCTGTGCAGGCGGCGGGCACGGCGGGCACACTGCCAAACCACGCGCCCAGGTCACCCTGAAGCTTGGGATTGAGCGAGTGTTCCAGCCACATATAGGCGCAGTTGGGGTTCGGCGCATCGACGTGCATCATGGTGGTGTCCGCCCAGCCGGTGGCGCCTTCCATCGGCAGCGTGCTGGCGACTGGCGCGCCACCGCCTACCAGCAGATTGACCTGAAAGGGCCAGGATGACGACGCGACTACGCCCTCGTTGGTGAAGTCGTCGATCTGGATGAAAGCGTCGTGCCAGTAGCGACCGACCAGATTACGCTGCTGACGCAGCAGGTCGAGCGCGGCGGCGAACTGATCGCGGTCGAGCGAATAGGGATCGGTGATGCCCAGCTCGGGACTGTGGGTCATCAGGTAGAGTGCGGCGTCCGCGACGTAGATGGGACCGTCGTATGCCTGGACGCGCCCGATGTTGCTCTCGCCGTCGGGCAGGGTCTGCTCTTCAAAGACCACGCTCCAGCTTGTCGGCGCTTCCGGGAATACCTCGGTGTTGTACATCAGGACGTTGGTGCCCCACTGATAGGGGACGCCGTAATGCTCCGTCGTACCATCGCCGTCGGTATCGACGGTGTGCCATGCTGCGCTCTGCAGACGCTCATCGACCGTGCCCCAACTGGCGATCAGGTCGGTGTTGATCGGCTGTACACGTCCGCCCGCGATCAGACGCAGGCTGGCATCGCCCGATGCGGTAACCAGATCAAAACGTCCTTCATTCATCAGCGCGACCATCTCGTCGGAGGTGGCAGCGGTTTTGTTGTTGACCATGCAGCCCGTAGCGGCTTCAAAGTCCGTCACCCAGTCGAATGCCGGATCGGTGGTGCCACGCTCGATATAGCCCGCCCACGAGATGATATCGACCTGCCCCTCGCCCGTGCCGATCTCGGTCATCATCATGCCGTCCTGCGCGGAGGCGCCAAACGACAGCAGGGCGATCGCTGCTGCCGCGATCGCAATACGCCAATTTGTCGAAATTTTCATTTTTGCTCTCCTCGAAGAAAATTACCGTGCCCTTGATTATACGGTAACCGAAACAAACCGCAATAAATTACAGATAGAGGGAAGAGAAAGCAAGACTTTGGAGGGATGATCCAAAGATCATCCCTCGTGATGTGAGCGGGCTACAGCTCCAGTTCCACACGCACGATCTGTTCGCGCTCGCTCTTGGAAGCGGTGAAGCCGAATTTTTCCGCCAGATGGATCGCCTCGACATTCTGCTCGTAGACCATGCCGTAGATCATGCTGACCTTCTCGTCGCGGGCGATGGCGATCAGCCGGGTCAGCAGTTCTTTGCCGATCCCCTGGTGCTGATACTGATCCGCGACCAGGATGGCGTATTCGGCTTGCGGCTTCATGCCGGGGCTAGCGGTGCGCAGCTTGGCGATCCGTCCAACAGCGGCGATCTGCGGTTCGCCTTTGGTGCTGTCATCGCGGCGGACGACCACCAGCGCGATCTCACGGTCGTAGTCGATGAAGCTCAGGCGCGACAGCCGCTCGTGCGCGGTGCGCTCGGACAGATTCATCGCCTGCAAATAGCGATAAAAGACAGTGCGCTCGGACAAACCCTCGTGGAACTGCACCATCAGCGGCTCGTCTTCCGGGCGGATCGGGCGGATGGTGACATGCGTGCCGTCGCGCAGCGTCCAATCGGATACGTACTGAGTCGGATAGGGGCGGATGGCAGGACGGGGCAGTTTGTCGTCGGGGATGTCGTTGGGGTGCAGCACCACACGCGCGTCGAGGGCGATCATGCGTTCGTGCGAGGTCAGCAGCGGATTGATGTCCATTTCAGCGATCCAGGGCTGCTCGACCACGAGCTGGCTAAAACGCACCATGATCTGTTCCAGTGCCGCCATATCGACAGGCGGACGCCCACGCACCCCCTTGAGCGCGGTGGCGATCTTTGTCTCCTCGATCATTCGCCGCGCCAGCGTGGTATTGAGTGGCGGCAAGCCGAGCGTGCTGTCCTTGAACACCTCGACCATCGTCCCGCCTGTGCCGAACAACAGCACCGGACCGAATTGCGGATCGGGGCTGCTGCCGATGATCAATTCGTAGCCTTCCAGCCTGATCATCGGCTGCACCGTTACGCCCTGAAAATGTTCCCAACCCGCCTTTTCCCCGATGTTCTGACGAATCAGTTCAAAAGCATTACGGACGGCGGTCTCGCTGCCCAGGTTCAGCTGCACACCGCCGACATCGGTCTTGTGGGTGATGGTCTCGCTGTTCAGCTTCAGCACCACCGGATAGCCAATGCCGTCGGCAGCCGTCACCGCGTCGTCGGCGCTCGCCGCCAGCAGGGTGCTGACCGTAGGAATGTAGTAGGCGCTCAGAATCTGCTTCGACTCGTACTCGGTGAGGATGGTGCGCCCGGTGTCGCGGACATGCTTGAGGATGCCCAACACCCGTTCGCGGTCGGGGGTCTGATTGTAACTGTCGGGGGGCAGCATCGGCGTCTCGTAGATCGCACGCAGGTTGTTGGTGTACTGCCACATATAGTTGAATACGCGCGCGGCGGTGTCGGGAAAGCTGAAGGTCGGCACGTTCGCCGCGTTCAGGATGCGTTCTCCTTCCGCGATACCGGGTCCGCCCATCCAGCTCGCCAGGACGGGTTTGTCATCGTACTGCGCGAAACTTTTGAGCATTTCGGCGGTGGCGGTTGGGTCGGTCATTGCCTGAGGGGTGAGGATGACCAATGTGCCGTCAGTGTTGGCGTCTTTGCCGACGATCTCCAGCGTTTTGGCGTACAGCTCCGGCGTGGCGTCACCCAACACATCGACCGGATTGCTGTGGCTCCAGGCGGATGGCAGGATTTTGTTCAATTCCTGGATGGTATTGTCGCTGATCTCCGCCAGCTCCCCGCCAAAGCTGATCAGCGCGTCGGTCGCCAGCACGCCAGGACCCCCCGCGTTGGTGATGATCGTGAGGCGATTGCCCTGTGGACGCGGCTGCTTTGCCAGCACCTCCGCCATGTAAAACACATCGCTGATGCGCTCGACGCGCAGAATGCCGCTGCGCTTGAATGCCGCGTCCAGCACATCATCGCTGCCCGTCAGCGCACCAGTGTGCGAGGCGGCGGCGTGGGCGGCGGCGGCGGTGCGACCGGCTTTGATGACGATGATCGGCTTGCGCAGTGCCACCTCGCGCGCGGCGGACAAGGCTGAACGCGCATCCCCGACCGATTCCATGTAGATGACGATCGACTCGGTGGCATCGTCCTGTCCGAGATAATCGATCAGATCGCCCCATCCCACGTCGAGCATGGTGCCGACGCTGATAAAGGCGCTGAAGCCGACATTCTGGCTGCGACTCCAGTCGAGAACCGAGGTCAGCAGCGCCCCGGACTGACTGATGAAGGCGACCGCGCCGGGTCTCGCGCTGCCATCGGCAAAGGTCGCATTCATGCCGGTGATCGGACGCATGACGCCCAGGCAGTTGGGCCCGATCAGCCGCATCCCGCCTTTGCGCGCCTCTGCCAGTACTTCGGCTTCGAGCGCGGCACCCTCCGCGCCGATTTCCTTGAAGCCCGCCGAGATGATGATGGCGCCCTTGATACCGAGTTCGACGGCTTCGCGGATCAATCCAGGGATGCTCTTGGCAGGCGTGACCAGCACCACCAGATCGATCTTGTCCGGGACATCTTTCAGCGAGGCATAGGCGCGCACGCCCAGGATGCTCTGTCGAGTGGGGTTGACCGGGTAGACGGTGCCGCCAAAGGGACTGCTGATCAGATTCCAGAAGATCGTGCGCCCGACACTGCCGACGCGCTCGGTCGCGCCGACGACTGCGACGGTCTGCGGGGAGAAGATGACATCAAGCCCGGTCGGGATTTTGGTCTGGACATCGGCTGTGGTCGCCATAAGTCTCGTTTCCCATTGTGCGATTGGCTAGTGCCGGGATGATAACAAGAATGACGCGGGTGTACCATGCTGGTGCAGAAACAATGGCAGCTGCATCCTCGCCGATGACTGCGAGGCGATCCAACGCTGGTCCACGATAAACAGCTTTGCGCCCACCTGGGTGGATGAGCGATGCGCCTCTGCATGATCGGCAACCTGATAGCTCATGCCAGGAAGCAGTACAAACCTGCGTCCATCGATTAATTCTGTGTCGAGCTGTCCTTGCACGCAAAACAAAATGTGTCCCTTTTCACACCAGTGATCTGCCAGATAACCAGGTGTGTATTCGACGATGCGTACACGGATGGTATCGAACTGCTGCGTGAGCCAGATTGCTTTTCCGCTGATTCCTGAGTGTTCAGTTGGGTCAACATCGTTCCAGTTCGTGACTCGGAACGGAATATTGTGCATGTCCATAAAACACGTCTCCTGCTGGAGAAAGATTTAAAGTTGACTCGATATTTTGAACGGACAGTGGGCGTGAGATCACGTCGGGGTTTCGCGGCTGTATAAGTGAGGTCTGGTACGGGTATTGTTTAACACCCGAAACATTACGATGCGCGTTTTGCAGGCGATAGACGGGCATTCATCAAAATGGCGCGAGATCCCCTCGCCTTCAGGCGTGGGGATGCCTACGAGGACGATTCGATGCGAATTTCGCCACGTCCCGCCGCCAGCGCGTAGCGCACGACTTTCGAGGCGGTGCGAATATCGACCCCTTGCAGCACATCCCCCTGCAGGTAATCGTAGCGCGTCCCGTCGAACTGGGGCGCAATCCCGCTGCCCCGGCGGTCGAGCTCCAGACGAGCGGCGACCTGCACCGGGACGATCAGCGCCAGGTCGCCCGCATCGGCGGTCAGCGTGCCGAGCATGTCGTCTGGCTGGGAGTAAACCGGGTCATAATCGGGCAGCGCCGCCACCAGATCGCCGCTGATTGCCGTGACGTTCAGGCGCTCCAGCGCGGTGCTGCCCAGATTGAGCAGCACATCGCCGTCGGTGGCACGCAGTTGGAGATCGATCGGGATGCCCTCTGGAATCAGGATGGTGAGTGTCCCGCGACCCATCGTCTCCAACAGCGGAAAATCGCCACTGCGGCTGATCTCGTCAATCGTCAGGGTGCTGGTGCCATCTCCGCCGAGCTGATAGTCGGTGGTGATCTGGTGATCGCGGCTGCCTGTGAACGTGCCACCCACTGAGCTGGCGCTGCTTGTGACGATCTCGACATCGGTCGCCAGGGTGGTGAGGCGCACGCGCACCAACGTGAGTGTGCGATCGATCGGTTGATCGATTATTTGCTGCGAGTCGGTATTTTGCTGACCCGCGCGCGAGGAATAGGCGGTGTAGATGATCGCGCCGACCAATGCCACCGTCACCAGCAGCGCGACTGCGCCTCCGAGCGGAATTCTGTTTCTGAGCAGCAGCGTCAGTCCAAACAGGATCAGCAGCGCGGGCAGGGCACGCCAGAATAAATCCTGCAACCCGACGGGCAGCAGTCCGAGCGCCGACGCGACCCACCAGCCGACCAGCAGGAGGGCGACCACGCCCCACATGATCTCAGTCCGACGGCGCATAGGATTCGCTCACAGCTTTATTTCGGAAATGGCTCATCGTATTTGCCGGATGAAAAAAAGCAGTGCCAGGACGACGGCGGCAGCCTGCCAGAAGATCGGGGTGCCGTCGCTGGTGATCAACAAACCGTTATCGCGGGCGTACCAGGCGGCAGCGGTGACGACGATCAGCGCCAGGGCGATCAACGTCGGCAAGCCGCGTCGATCGATGAGCGGTGACTCCAGCGGCGCCAGCCACCATAACCCGATGTACAACAAGGCGAACGTCCCCAGGCTGAGGACGCTCAAAATGGCGAACAAGGCGCGCACCAGCCAGGGACTCACGCGAAGCGCGCTCGCCAGTCCGCCGCACACACCGCCGAAAATTCGATCTGAAAAGCTGCGCCGCATCGCTCGTCAACGTCATTTCGTGTGATTGATTGTCGGTAGAACTATAGCCGGGTGCGCCAAAGTGGGCAAGCGCGAGAATTCAGCGAGCCAGACGCGGAGGGATGCGGATCACACTGACCGTCAGACGCAGGCGTCCCAGCTCGATCTCATCGCCGTTGCGCAGACGATAGGCGCGTCCTGAGTCGATCTGAAAGCCGTTGATGCGCGTGCCGTTGGTACTGCGCAGGTCTTCGAGATGCAGTTCATTGTCGCGCAGGGTAAAGGCGGCGTGATGGCGTGAGACACCGTGATCGGGATCATTGATCGGCGTGAGGTCGATGGTGGGAGCGACCTCGCCTTCTGTACGTCCGACGATCACCGGGTGGGTGGTGATCGGAACGGAGAAAACCCGCGCGTTGTCGAGGCATTTGAGGACAAGGCGCATGTCGGCTGATGGGACGAACGGCTCGGTGCGTGTTTCGTCCAGACCGTCAGCCAGCTCGTCACGCCGATCGCGTTTGGCGCTGCCGGCTTTATCGTTGGTCAGCTTTGCTGTCTGTTTGAGATGGTTCGCACGCACAAGCTGTACCACAGACGCCGTCCTGTCGTTGAAAGGGAGAGATCACACTCACCTGATTGTACGCATCTTCAGCCTGTATAGATGGAAAAATACGTAAGATTCGGAAATTTTTCAGAACTGATGGACAACCGATTTAGAAATGACGCGACCAGCACAGGGACGCATAACTGTGTCCGCTGCGATAATTGTGTCAGGTCTAAATCGTTTCCCCATGAGCATTCTGTCCACATCGTGTCTACAATGAAGGCAGATCGTCGACAGCGACCAGTCTGGCAATCGACGTGTGTATCGAGATTGAGAATCGAGGGGTTCATGCGCCGGATCACCATCGTACTGGTGCTGCTTTTAATTGGCTCTAGCGTGATCCTGCTCTTTTTTGGCGCTGAATTGGCGGACAGCCTGCGCCGCATCGATACCACCGCGCTCAATCCAATTTTTGGACTCTACGCTACTCCGCGTGCCTGGCTGGGGCGTGCGATCGCGGAGAGCGGTATTCTGCTGCTGGTCGCTGGGGCGATGACGCTGCTGGCACGTCGGCGTATGGCGAGTGCAGCCGACATCCTCGCGCGTCAGCCGCTGCGCAGCGGGCTGATCGGCATCGGAGCATGGCTCACATTCCCTGTGATCTTCATCGTCATCTGGATGACCGGCTTTCTCGTGTTCACACTGTGGACACTGGAGATCGATGCGCTGGCGTCGTCGGTCGGAGGGGCTGTCAACACCCTGGCGACGGTCATCGCTGCGACGATCGTGATCGTAACATCGTGGATCGGACGGCTGGTCGTCGGCGCCACGATCACGCGCTGGCTGCTGCGGCGGGTGGCGGGGCGTGAGCATTCCAATACAGCAATGGTGATTGGCGCGCTGCTGGTCGGCCTGCTGGCGTCGATCCCGGCGATCGGATGGGTGATCGTGGTCGTCATGTCGATCTTTGGCACCGGGGCACTGCTGGCGACGCTGACACGGTTCGATACCCCGCGCTACTCGATCGCACGACTGCCGGGCGCGCTCGACGAGGCGACACCACGCCTCCCCCCGCCGATCGCCTCCGACCGTCCGGCCGCGCGCGGTATGGACGACCTGCCGAGCGGCTTCACCTGGTGGGAGTAGCGTTGGCAGGGCACAGCGCGCCCCTGTATCGCGCACGACGACGCTGATACAATCCCGGTTTATCGAATTGAAAAGAGCATCACGGCATGACAAATCGGCAAAGGGCGATCGTCGGCGTCGGGCTGCTGATCAGCGTCATCTTCATGGCGCTGGCATTCAGAGACCTCAAGCCGATCGACGTGTGGGCTTACATTCAGCGCGCCAATCCCTGGCTGCTGCTGGCTGCTGCTGTGTGGTATCTGGGCACGCGCCTGGTGATCGCGCTGCGCTGGTGGTTTCTGCTGCGCAGCACGCGCGCTGTGCCGCTGCTCGACCTGCTGCAGCTGGTGTGCATCGGCTATATGGGCAACAACGTCTATCCGCTGCGCGCGGGCGAAATTTTGCGGGTGCTGCTGCTGAAGCGCGAGTATCAGGTGCCGATCGTGCGCACCACGACGGTCATTCTGGCAGAGCGCGTCTTTGACGGGATCGTGCTGCTGTCTTTCGTGGTCGTGGCAGTACTGACATTGGATACCGGGTCGCCGGAAGTGCGCTCGGTGATCACCATCGCCGCGCCGGTATTTGGCGTGGCGTTGATCGTCTTTTTCACACTGGCGCTCAACCCAGCTACGTTTCGCGCGCTCTTGCGCTGGGTGTGCGCCAGGCTGCCCGATGCGATCGGGTCGCGCGTGCAGCCGCTCGGTGAACACGTCATCGACGGCTTGGGCGGGCTGCGCAGTCCGGGTGACCTGCTCGGTACGGTCGTCACATCCTACGGCACCTGGCTGCTGGAGGCAGTGACTTTCTTACTGGTGGCACAGGCATTCGCGCTCGATCTCGATTATGTGTCGGTGCTGCTGGTCGTGGGCGTGGTCAATCTGGCGGGGCTGATCCCGGCGTCACCGGGACAATTCGGCGTCTTCGAGGGGTTCGTGCGCATCACGCTGACCAGCCTGGGGATTGCCGTGACCGAGGCGACCGCCTACGCGCTGGTGACGCATCTGGTGCTGTGGCTGCCCATTACCGTGATCGGCTTTATCCTGCTGGCGCGCAAGGGGCTGGGACTTGCCGCAGTGGCACAGGCGGACGCATTGACCCGTCGAGAGGAAGCAGTGACATGAAAATTGGTATCATTGGCGCGGGCGTGACCGGGCTGTCCGCCGCGTGGGATTGCATTCGCGCGGGACACGAGGTGACGATCTACGAGGCGGGCGACGCGGTAGGTGGGCTGGCGAGCGGCTTTCGTGACGAAGGCTGGGCATGGCAGCTCGAAAAATTCTATCACCACTGGTTCCAGACCGACACCGACCTGCTCCAGCTCGCGGAAGAGCTGGGCGTCGCAGACAAGGTCGTCTTCAGGCGCGCCAAGACCAGCTATTGGATTGACGGTAAAGTCGTGCGTTCGGAAATATCGCCATCGGCGCTGTTTTTGCCGCTGCCACTGCTGCCCAAAATCCAGTTCGGACTCGCCGGCGTCTTTCTCAAGCTCACCCCATTCTGGAAGCCGCTCGAACGGGTGACGGCGCACGACTGGCTGATGATGTTCATGGGCGCGCCGGGATACGAGAAATTTTTCCGTCCGCTGCTGATCGGCAAGTTCGGCGTCGATTACGACAAAGTGAATATGGCGTGGATGTGGGCGCGGGTGAAGGCGCGTTCGCTCAAGCTGGGCAATTTTGTCGGGGGTTTTCAGGCATTCATGGACACGCTGGCTGAGGCGGTCACCGCGCGCGGCGCGACAATCCATCTGGGCACGCCTGTCGAAAAGATCGACCTGGAAGGGGTGCAGCCAACTCTGACCGTCGGCGGCGAACGCCACAGCTTCGATCGCGTCCTCAGCACGACCTCGCCAGCACTGATGCTCAAGCTGGCGCCACGCCTGAAAAGCACCAGCTATGGCGATCAGCTCAAAGCGCTGTACAGTATCGGCGGCTTGTGCGTGGTCGTGGCGCTCGATCGACAGTTGATGACTGACGGCACCTATTGGCTCAATCTGCCCGCCGACAGCGCCGAGAGCAAGAAGAACAAGTTTCCGTTTCTGGCGCTGGTCGAACACACCAACCTGTTCGACAAAGCCGACTACGGCGGCGATCACCTGCTCTATATGGGTGATTACGCGCCGCCCGGTCACGAGTATTTCCGTCTGTCCGAGGAAGACCTGTTCGAGCGCTTCGTCGAGGTGCTGCCGCAGTTCAACCCGGCATTCAAGCGCGAGTGGGTGCGCCGTTTCTGGGTGTTCCGCGCGCCTTATGCACAGCCTGTGCCTTTCATAAACCACAGCGACTCGATCCCGGAGCTGGCGACCCCGCTGCCGGGTGTGTACTGGGCGAGCATGAGCCAGGTCTATCCCTGGGATCGCGGCACCAATTATGCGATCGAGATCGGGCGGCGGGTCGCGCGCCAGATGATGATCGAGCGTCGCCTGTCCTGACAACGCCAAACGACTACATTGTTATGCGCCCCTGCGATACACACAATCGTAGGGGTTTGGCGTGCCAAAGCCGTGTCGCGCGGGTGCATTGTTATGCGTCCCTAGGTGGTGCGGTGGTCGATCAGAAGGCTGGCGCGTAACTGCTCGACCAACGCGCGCTGTTCGTCGTTGAGCGCCTCTGGCACCGTGATCAGGATACGGGCGTACAGGTCGCCAAAGGCGTCCGGCTTGCTCAGGATCGGCATCCCTTTTCCGGTCAGACGCAGTCGGCGCCCGGATTGCGTGCCGGGCGCGACCTTCAGACGCAGTGCGCGTCCCATCGTCGGCACCTCGACCTCGCCGCCCAGGAGCGCCGTGAACATATCGACCCTGACCTCGGTAGTCAGATCATCGCCTGTGCGCTCGAAATGCGGATCGTCCTCGACCTGAATCAGCAGATACAGATCGCCTGGGCGCCCACCCGCGCCGGGTTCACCCTCGCCCGCCACGCGGACGCGCGTTCCGGTTTTGGCGCCAGCGGGGATCGCCACGCGCATGGTGCGTTCGCCTTTGGTCACCAGGCGTGACGCCCCGGTATACGCTTCGGGCAAGCCGATCACGACATTCTGCTCGATATCCTGACCATCAGGACGGTTGAAGCCCATCCCTGGCGAACCAGCGCGCCGTCCCGCGCGCTGTGCGCCGAAGATCGAGCCAAAAATGTCGCTGAGATTGTCGTATTCCGCGCCGGTCGCGGTGTAAGTAGTGCTGCCTCCGGCGTTGGGGTTGAAGCCTGGCGCCTGTGGATTGACCGTGCCGTAGCGGTCGTAGAGCGCGCGTTTTTCTTTGTCGCTCAACACCTCGTAAGCTTCATTGATGTCTTTGAAGCGCGACTCCGCCGTCTTGTCGTCGGGATGCGTGTCCGGGTGCATCTGTTTTGCCAGCCGCCGAAACGCCTTCTTGATCTCCACTTCGGTCGCCGTGCGCGCTACGCCGAGCGTTTGATAGTAATCTTTTGCCATCTTGCTGCCGCCTTTGACCCACTTTATCGTTGACCTGCTGATCGTATGTCCGCGCGATCACGGAGTCAATCAGATGCGCCTATTTCTTATATGATTTTTACGGGCATGATTTTTACGGGCATGAATTCACGGACGACTTTAGGGATCGGTCTCGACATAGACGCACGATGCGACCGTGAAACCGATCACCCGTTCGGCGCCGTCGGTCAGGACGCGCACGGGTCCCTCGAACGGATCGCACGAGATCATCTCGATATGCGCTTCCAACGTCAGTCCGCGTTCCAGCATGTGCCGGATCATCTGCGGATCGCTGGTCTTAATACGTGCGATCTGTCCGGTCACGCCGGGATGCAGATCGGTCAGCAGCACCAGATCGCGTTGAATGACCGTGCCATCGGGCGCTGGGATCGGATCGCCATGCGGATCGATCTGCGGTTCGCCCAATTTGTGCGACAGCGCCTCGACGAAACGCTCGGATACCGCGTGTTCCAGCCGTTCGGCTTCGTCGTGGACTTCGTGCAGCGCGTAGCCCAGCTCGCGCGTGAGATACAGCTCGATCAGGCGGTGACGCCGGATGATCCTGAGCGCGATCTCACGTCCGTTCACGGTCAGGATGACGCCACGATATTTCTGATAATCGATCAACCCGGCACTTTCCAGACGCTGTGCCATATCGGTCACAGAAGGCGCCGTCCTGTTCAGCACCTCGCTCAGGGTATTGGTCGAGACGCGATCGTTCCCCTGCTGCAAGCTGTAGACAGCTTTCAAGAAATTTTCGACCGATTCTGACTGCATACCATGCTCGGACATGCGACCTCTCCTGCGTTGTCGTCTGCGGCGATTCTAGCATAGAACGGATCAGCGATTGCGTGTGATGGCGTCGGGAAAATAAACTCGACCGACATCGATACGGACGCATCCTTATGCGTCTCTAGATCGTCCTGAGAATGCGATTATGTGCCCGATCGCAGTACCTCGACCGTGACCGTGCTGCTCGCCTGATTGCCCACCGCGTCGAAGGCGATCACGGTGAAGGTGTGCGATCCCAAGCCTGTGATCTGCCACTCGATCCCGTGGGGCCAGCTCACATCCGCGCCCAATAGTGAGTCGCCATAATAAAATTCCGCCCGATCGATTTTGAGATTGTCGGCGATCTCGGCGTTGAGCAGGATCACATCGTCGCTGGGCCAGCGGTAAATCTTGCCCGGTTCCAACGAGTCGAGCCGGGCGATCGGCGGCTGATTGTCGATCGTCACCTGCACCGCGTCGCTCTCGCGCGATTGATCGTCCATGACCGCGATCAGGCGCAGACTGTACAAGCCGTCGAGGGCGCTCGTGTCCCAGGTGCCGAGCGGACGACGGGAGTCGAATGTCGTCTGCTGTCCGCCAATAGTGAGCCACTGAGTCGGATTCAGTCCTTCGCCGTATTCCAACAGGACGTATGCCACGCCGTCGGGGTCGATCTCGGCGTAAATGTCGGCGCGTCCGCCGATGTAGTCGAACAGAGCAGGGCGGTCGATGCGCACCGTCTCGAAAATCTGTGGACGGCTCACGTCGTCGTACTCGGTCGGCGGGAGCGGCTGCTGATTGGCGACCCACCACTCCATCGGCGCGCCCGTCGGAGGCACGAAGAATCGTGCCTGTCGCCGCAGTTCCGGGGGGGTATTGAAATTGGCGAGCCGCCCGCTCTGATCGTTGACCTCGACCACCTGCCAGAAGCTGTCCACCGTCCCTGGTTGCGTCCCGTCGAGGAACAGCTCGCTGACGACCGGACAGGCATCGTTGGGCAGCAAGCCGGAAATCTGACACACGACTGCCTCGATCACCGATGGCGGACGTTCCCAGGATGTCCCGGTGCCGCGCAGCGCGTGGACATGCTCGATCAGCGCGTTCCAGGGGGCGGCGGCGGCTGTCACGGTATCGGCGGCTAACCCGACGGGCTGGCCATCGGCGCGGTACATGACGGCGCCGACCACGTAATCCGCCGAATATCCAACCGTCCACTGGCGTTCGCCGTCACCGGCGACCCCGGCGACGATCGCGGCGGGCATGGTGGTGTCGAACGGACTGTTTTGCCCGTACAGCGACCAGCGCGTCTCCTGATCCGCCAGCATGTCGTTGATCAGGTAGGCGGCGCCGGGTTCGAGCAGGGGGGTACACACGTCGAGGGAGGTACAGGCACGCGCGTCCTCGGCATCATAGCGCCACAGGACGGTGCCGTCGGCATCCGCGATCGTGATTACCGCGACCGGATCGCGGGCACGGTAGCCGCGCGCGATCGGTGGCACCTCGACGCCACGCATGTCGCCCAGGGTGGCGAACACCGAAAAAGCATAGCCGATGTCGAGCAGCGAGACCGCGCCGCCGCGTTCGAGCAGCATCACGTCGGAGCGCGCTTCTTCCAGGCTGTTGACTCCGAGCGAGTGCGCGGTCGTCAGGATGGCGGGCATCCCCTGACGATAGGCGATATCGACGGCGGGCGGCAGTCGCCACGATCCCATCGCGCCGCGCAGATTCATCGCGCCGCTGAAAGGCTGCTGCGGATTGGTGAAGGTGTAGATCAAGCCCTGCTGTGCGCCGGGAAACTGATTGGGGATGTCGAACACCATCGACGCCGGGGTGTTGACGCCGCGTAACAGTCCGTTCAGGTAGACGAACGGTTGCAGCATCACGCCGGGCGCGTGTTCGACCCCGGTCGCGCCGCCGACCATCGCGGCGATCGCTCCGGTGCGCGCATCCAGCACCAGCAGCGCGGCGCTGTCGGGGGGCAGTCCGTCCAACGCGGTGCCCGCATCGGGCAACCGCGCGGCGGGCGGGCACTCGGTCGGGGTGGGCTGACCGTTCAGCCGTCGCAGGCTGGCGTCACGCAGACACTCCAGATCACGGTACAGCGCCAGATCGAGCGTGGTGGTGATGCGCAAACCACCGAGCGCCACCAGCCGCGTGCCGTCGTAACCGAGCGAGTCCAGCACGGTCGCCGCCTGCTGGCGGGCGTAGACCGTGAATTCCGGCGCGATCGGCGGCAGATAATTGTCGCGCACGATCGGGGTCAGGCGTGCTGCCGCGTCGTCGTGCGCCGCCTGATCGATCACATCGGCGTTGAGCAGACCACGCAGCACATCGCCCTGACGCCCACGCGCGGCGATCTCGCTGCTGAACGGGTTGTACTGCGGCGCCGATGGGATGGCTGCCAGCATCGCAGCTTCGTCGAGCGCCAGATCGACCGCCCGCTTACCAAAATAGAGCTGCGCCGCTGATTCGACACCATAGGCTTCATTGCCATAAAAGTTGGTATTGAGATGCCATTCGAGAATGTCCGCCAGGCTGTATCGTCGTTCCAGCTCCGCCACCAGCACGGTCTCACGAGCGCGAGTCGCGTTGAGATCGAGGGCGCCGTCGGCGGTGGGCGCGATCACCTCACGCACCAGCCTTCCGGTGATGGTGCGGTCGGGTGTCAGTGTGCCCACCAGCCAATTTTCCCACAGGGTCGCCATCATGTCGGCGGCGTCGCGGGGCGGACGAGTCAAAAAGTCGGCGTCTTCGGCTTGCAGGGTGGCGGCGATCAGGAAGGGCGGCAGCGTGTCGAGATCGACCCACGCCATCGCATCGCCGCTGACGGTGCGCAGCGAGTAGAGCAGGGTTTCCCCGGTCGAGTCGTACAGCTCGGTCGCGCGTCCACCCGCCTCACGCGCCGCGCCCTCGCGCGACAGGGGCGCGGCGGACAGCGTCTCGAAGTAGAAAATCAGCGTGTTGGCGGCGATCACGGTCACAGGCAGCACCACGACGAGCAGCACGGCGAGCGCCAGCAGGATGCTGACGATCGTGCGGCTGGTCGCGGCTGCCTGACGGCGCGCGCCGCGTCGGTGCCGTCTCCAGATGATCTTGGTCGCTGTGGTCACTGCGCGTCCTTGACTCGCTGACGATGCTTTACGGTGAAAATTGTACAGGAGGGCGGGCAGTGTGGCTACCGCGATCGCAAATGCCCCGCACAGGCAATCGTAATGCCGAATATCCGGCGCAAAAAATGAGAACCGGGCTGTTTGCCCGGTTCTCGTCTCTGCATTATGCCACCGTGTTTTTTGTCGTTCGCGCTACCCCAGGTAATCGCGCAGGTTGTGCGCCAGGCGGGGATGACGCAGACGGCGCAGCGCTTCTTTTTCCAACTGGCGGATGCGCTCACGGCTCAAGCCGAACTTGTTGGCGATCTCTTCCAGCGTATGCGGTTCACCGCCGCCTAAGCCGAAACGCAGACGCAGGATGTGGCTCTGGCGGGGGGTCAGCTCGTTCAGCACTTCTTCAATCGTCTCCTGGAGTAAATGCTGCGTCGCCGCCTCGACCGGGCTGGGCGAGTCCTGATCCTCGATGAAGTCGCCAAACTCGCTGTCGCCATCGTCGCCGACCGGACGCTCCAGCGCGATCGCGTGCTGGCTGGCATCCATCATCGAGCGCACCGAGTCTGCTGGCACCTCCATCTCGAAGGCGATCTCTTCGGGCGACGGACGCCGACCGAGCGATTGTTCGAGGGACTGCGCGGTGCGATACATCTGGCGGATGCGCTCGGTCATGTGCAGGGGGATACGAATAGTGCGGGTCTTTTGCGCCAGCGCGCGCGTGATCGCCTGACGGATCCACCAGGTGGCGTAGGTGCTGAAGCGGTTGCCACGTCGGTAATCGTATTTATCGACGGCGCGCATCAGCCCAACATTGCCTTCCTGAATCAGATCAGGGAACGGCAGCCCTTGCCCCATATAACGCTTGGCGATGCTCACCACCAGACGGGTATTGGCGCGTCCGAGGTGTTCGCGGGCAGCCTGACCGTCACAGCTGGTGCGATCGAGGTGGATGATCCACATATCGTTGTAGAGTTCGCGGGCTTCGATCGCGATCAGCAGATCGTGACAGCGTTTGCCATATTCGATGCGTTTGGCGAGGTCGATTTCATCCTGGGCGGACAGGAGAGGTTCCTGTGCCATCTGGCGGAAATACAGACCGACCGGATCGTCGGCAGAGACGGCGTTGATGTCGCCTATCGAGGAAGGTTCGTGCAAAACCTCTTCAGGTTCAAAATCACTTTCGTTATCCTCGCTGAGGAGAATACCATCGGCGGCTTCGGCTTCGTGACGCATCTCGACGCCCAGCTCGTCCAATTCATAAAGGATCGCTTCTATCGCGGTCGAGTCGTCTCCATCTTCATCCATGACCTCAAGTACGTCTTCAAAAGTGACATAGCCGCGCTGGTCGGCTCGGAGTAGGAGTTCTTGTAACACGACGTATTCTCAGCCTCCTAATGGGTGGAACGGCAAAACGAACTAGTGGCTGCTACGGGAGGCATACAAAACCGCTGGCACCCCGAATGACTGCAAAAACTGACTCATTTTAACATAGTTCTTAGACTGATGTGAATTAGAAGTTTAATTGCTCACTCATGTACTGTTCGCTGTTTTCACATGGCGCTGCCTGAATTGACAGATTGAAGGAGCAATACAGCGCGGTTGCATGAAATGCACGATGGGCTTATCCTTAACCTATCATTTCCATCGATGACGAGCCAGATCAGCGCAGATGAGTACACGACGTTTTTCCGATGACTTTCCCGACGCCGACCGCGTCGAGGCTGGCGACACCCCGCAAGAGCCGATCGCCCGTGTGCCTTCGGTGCGTCGGGACACGCCGCGCCCGGTGCAGCAGCAGACCAGCAGCGGGCGGGGGGGCAGCGCGCACCTGCCGCGCACGCTCACGCAGGTGCTGACCGAGGCGAACGAGCGGCTGATGCAGGGTGATTTGGTCGATTATGTGCCACTGCCGACCGGCTTCGATCCGCTCGACGGCTTCATCGGCGGCGGCTTGCGCAAGACCGAGCTGCTCCTGCTGGGCGGCGCGCAAGGGATCGGCAAGACGATCGCCACGCTGCAAATGGCGCGCAACATCGCGCTGCGCCCCGACCAATACGTTTTTTATCTCTCGTATGAACACACCGAGACTCACCTGCTGCACCGTCTCCTGTGCCTGGAGAGCATCAGCCCGCCAGAGGTCGATCTCAGCCGCGGGGTGAAGCTGCGCGATCTGTATCAGATCATCGTGACGCAGCGCGCCAAAGACATTATCGGCAAAGACGGCGCCGGATCGCTGCAGGCGATCCTACGCGAAGACCCACGCACCGCGCCCAGTCTCCAGCGCATCCAGCGCTACTCCGACCGGATGATCCTGGTCAAGGCGAGTCCGGCGGTCACGACCCTGCGCGCTATCAAAGAAATGACCGCACGACTGTGCGATGCGACTGGCGGCAACGTGGTGCTGTTCATCGATTATCTGCAGAAGATCGCCGTTCACCCCGAACGTCCGCGCGATGAGAACGACAAAGTGACGATGATCGTGGAGGGGCTGAAGGACATCGCCATGACCCTCGACATTCCTGTCTGGTCGATCGTCGCCGCCGACCGTGAAGGATTGAAGAGCAAACGCATTCACTTGTTTCATCTCCGGGGCAGCAGCGCGCTCGACTACGAGTCCGACATCGCCATCATCATGAACAACAAGTATCAGATTCTCTCGAAAGATCATGTCACCTTCAATCCGTACACTGCCAAGCAGTTCCGCGATTGGGTGGTGTTCACGATCGAGAAGAATCGCGCCGGGCGCGCGATGTACGATATGGAGTTTCAACTGCACGGGCAGCATTTCGCCTTTGACCCGCGCGGACAAAAAGTGCAGCAGCAGTTGATCGATGAGAAGATCATCGAGAGCTGATCGCAGGCACGGACAAGGCACGGATAACGAAGTGTCTACAACGATAAGATATTGAACAGGAGGGTATGCAGGCTTTCTCGAACGCCTGCATACCCTCGATTGTTGTATTGTACTATCCCGCTGAAGCCGGCTCTTCCGAGCGCATGTGAATGAAATTGAGCTTGCTCAGCTCGCGCACCTGCTGGTCGGCACGATAGCTGCTGCGCACCAGCGGACCGCTCTCTACCCACTTGAAGCCCATTTCCAATCCCACGAGTTTCACCCGGTCGAATTCGTCGGGGGTGTAGAAGCGCTCGACCGCCAGATGTTTCTTGCTGGGCTGGAGATATTGTCCGACGGTCAGAATATCGACGCCACACTGCGCCAGGTCGCGCATGGTCTCGACCACCTCGTCGAAGGTCTCGCCTAAGCCGACCATGATGCCGCTCTTGGTCAGCACCATCGGATCCATCTGCTTGGCGTTGGTCAGCGTCGCCATCGCCCATTCGTAGTGATCCTGCGGCTGCACCTTGCGGAACAGGCGCGGCACCGTCTCGACATTGTGGTTGAGGATTTCCGGCTGCGCGTCCATGACGATCTTCAGCGCGGTCGCGTTCGCCTTGAAGTCGGGGATCAGCACCTCGATGCTGCATCCTGGCTGGAGCTGGCGAATCCGCTTGATCACCATAGCGAAGATCGGCGCGCCGCCGTCGGCGCGTTCGTCACGGTTGACGCTGGTGATCACCACATGGCGCAGCCCCAGCGCGCGCACCGACTCAGCGACGCGATTGGGTTCCGCCCAGTCCAGCGGACTCGGACGCCCGGTCTTGATATCGCAAAAGCCGCACGAGCGCGTGCAGGTGTCGCCCATCATCAGGAAGGTGGCGGTGCCGCGTCCCCAACATTCACCAATGTTCGGGCATTGGGCTTCTTCACAGACGGTATGCAGATTTTGCTCGCGCATCAAGCCGTACACGCGCTCGTAATTCTCGCCGCTCGGCGCGCGGACTTTGATCCAGGGCGGACGGCGGCGCGGGTGTTCAGGGTCGGGCGTCCAGCCGCCGTCGGCGGCGATCGGAATGGCGCTGGGCAGAATGACATCGGTCATTGCGGATTGTCCTTGCTGGTTTCGGGCGGTGTGCGCGCCCGGTTGGTCGATAGGATGGTTCACAATGTTTGACGCGCGTAAAGGCACTGATTGTACCCGATCGCGCGTCGCCGAATCAGGGTCGGCGTCCCCAGGCATACAGATCGTGCGCACCATAGGCGGCATACACTCCCTCGGTCAGCGTGAGGAACGTGCCGCTGTCTGGCTGGAGCGCAATCACGTAGGCGCCGTGTCCGTCGTCGGTCACATCCGCCGCGAACCCGATGTAATCGCCGTCTGGCGACCAGAACAGGCGCGGCGGATTGTCGGCGCGATCGCCAGGTGTGAAGCCGCAATAAGCCGTTACGTCACCGCTGATCACATCGACACTGTGCAGCGTGGACACGATCGCGTTGGCATTCTCAGTTGTGGTCACCCAAAAGGCGATTTGTCGGCTGTCGGGTGACCACGCCAGATCATCGACCGCACGCCCACCGATACGGGCGCTTTCGTAGGCGTGGCGCAGATCGGTCACCTGGCGCGCCGAACCCGATCCATTGAGCCGGATCAGCTTGAGTTCGGGGGTGTAGGTCTGTCCGGCGGTCAGCGTCGGCGCGACATACGCCAGCGTCGTGCCGTCCGGTGCCCAGGCATAGTTGTTGAACGACGGCACATCCAGTCCGAGCGTCACCGGGGCGAGACGCGCATCAGCCAGACTGATCAGCGAGCGCACAAAGTTGTCGCCGTCGTAGCTCACGCCGATCGCCCAGGCGCCGCCGGGCTGGATCGCGTACAACGGTTGGCGCGTATCCATGACCGGAAACGCGATCCGGTCGCCGCGTGCTGCATCATCGACGATGAACGGGTTCACGCCCGGCGACCAGGCGAAATAAGTCATCGCGTCCCACCCCGCCACATCGCTGGCGCGCTCTGTCAGGAATGTCGATGCGGCGCCGTCGATGCGCATGGTGTTGTGCGCGTTGGTCAGGTCGTTGAAGTAGATCAGGGTGGTGCCGTCTGCTGCCAGTCGGCAGGTGCGCCCACACGGTGCGGTATCGGGCAGGGCATAGCGGCGTCCACTGGCAACGTCGAAATGCCAGGTCGCGCTGGGATCGAACGCAGTCAGGATCACGCCTGTGCCGCTGAACGATTCGGTGCGCGGTTGCAATCCCTGTACCGGGCAAAAATTGCGGATCGCCGCTTCGTCAGCGTCGATCACCTGTTCGCGGTCGATGTCCTGTGTGGACAGCGACGCGGTACCTGTCAGGGTGTACAACGCCAACACCAACGTTAGTGCGATCGTTTTAAGCCAGTGAGTCATCTTCTTTCTATCCATAAATCTGTTTGAACAACTTTTCGTCCGGCGTCAGCAGGGGCACGCCCCATTCCAGGCGCCAGACATGGACAGCGCTCAGGCGAGTGTCGCCGCCGCCGTCCGCGATGAACAGGTGATCGCCGCTGATCACGCAGTCCATCGGGCGCGTGGGCACTATGCCGGGCAGCGGCTGCATCTGATCGATCAGGCTTTCATCGAGTGAGGGCGTGCGTGCTGCGAAATGGGCGATGTGCAGCACGCGCGTATCGTAGTCGTATGCTTCACCTTGCTCATCGACGCCGGGAGGGATCACCAGATACGCGATCCGCAGCCGCCGACACACCAGGTACAGACCCGACATCGCCGTGTGCGCTTCGGACAGTACATAGCTTTCCGCCAAGCCCAGGATGTGCGGCGCGGGCAGGTCGAGGAGGGGATGCGTACTCAGATGGATTTTGTCCTGTAGCGTGAATGGGCGCACCAACTGATCGATCCGCTCCAGCGCGCGTATCCCGCGGTGACGCGGGCCCGCAAAGTTGAGCCACATCGTCCCCCACCCGGATGCTGACTTCAGGGCGTTGTCGGGGAGGGTGAGCGGCGCCGTGATCGTGATTTGTCCGTCCGACTCGTCGATCGACTCGATCAGCGTCCCGTCAGGATCATAGTGGTGTTGTGCGATCCACCCATCCGCGCCGTAAATTTCCTCGACGTAGACATGATGATCAGGCGTGACGCCCAACAGCAGACAATCCCCTTTATGGCGCAGCGAAAAGGATCGCACTGGGTGTAAAGTCGGGAGTAAAAGATCGCTCATGGCAGTACGTCTCGTTGTGATAGGCTGGTTGTTACGCTGGTTGGTACAATGGACAGGTGGGCAAGCGTCTGTAAGCGGGTGATGAAGCGTGCCCCATCTATGTTATACTCAAGCTTATCATTTTTTTGGCTTCATAGAGGCGATGTTGATGTCCAATCGTCAACTTCACACGGTAAACTCATCGGCAGATTGGGCGGAAGGTATCCCTCCACGACTGGACGATGAACCGTTTCCACAGCGGCTCACTCGGTTTCCCGATCATCGCAATATCACATCGCCCGGTATCTCGCCCAAGTCTGAAACGGGCGTGATGCAGCTGGTGATGGCGCTCGATCATGCGGGTGAGGATGACAACATGCAGGACGCACTACAAAGTCGCGCCGAGACGCGCCCCTATGCCGAGCCCACGTTGGAGACCTACACGCCAACGGTGCTGATCGTCGAGGATGCGTTTGAACTGGCGGAAATTTTACAGCTCACGCTGCGTCGTCTGAAGCTGCGCACGGTTCACGAAAGCTTTGGCGGACGTGCATCCGAGCGCTACAGAGAGCTTCAGCCTGACGTAGTACTGCTGGACATCAGCCTGCCCGATATTCCTGGATGGCAGGTGTTGGAGAATATCAAGGAGTCGAGTAAAGCGATGGGCAGTCGGATGCCGATCGTAATCGTGATTACCGCTTTTGGCGATCCGGCGAATCGGCTGATCGGCAAGCTGCAAGGGGTATATCGCTACCTGATCAAGCCGTTCACCCCGCGCGAGGTCGAGCAAATCGTCAAGGAAGCCCTCAGCACGCGGTTAGGGTGAGATGACGCGCGCACGGGCTGGCGTCTGGCTGCTGCTGTCGATCGCGCTCGTCGCTGCGCTGGGAGGGTGGCACCTGTTTTCGTCGCTGCCCAGCGCGGATGGCGCCCAGGTTGTAGTGGGCGCTGTGGTGGTGAAAGACGAGTATGACCCGGCGTCGCTCTATCGGATCGAGGCGGACGCGGGTCGCGATGGCTGGACTGCTGACCGCGCATTGGCGGCGGCACGCCTGTGGACGCGCCTCGGCAGTCCGGCGACAGCGGCGGTCTATCTGGAACGTGCCGACGATAGCCTCGCGGTGCGTCGCGCGCTGGCAGAGACCTATCTGGTGCTGGGAGAGTGGGCGCGCGCACAGGCGGTTTTGACTCCATTGGAACGCACTGACGACGACGGAACGGCGGCATGGGCGGCGCTGCAATTAGGACTGCTGCTGTCAGCATCGCAGCCGGATGACGCGCGCCTGTATCTGGAACGTGCCTCCGTCGATACGGGGTATGCACGAGCCGTCAGCCCACTCCTGGCTGTGCTGGCGGTCACCTCGAATCCGACGCGGATCGCCCTGGTGCTGGCGCAGATCGAGCAGTGGGCTTTGGTCGAGTATGCGCTCGACAACGCTGCCGACGATCCAATCGCGCTGGCGCTGACAGCACTGGCGCGCACCGTGCAGGGGAAGGACGGTGTGGCACATCTGCGCACGGCGCTGTTGTGGGCGCCTGACGATCCGCAGGTGCGGCTGCTGGCGGGGTTGGTCTACCGCGAGCGCGAACAGTACGACGCCAGCCTCAGTGCCTTGATCATGGCGACCGCGCTCGACCCCGACGACCCGCTGTTGTACGCCGAATTGGGCACTGCCTATCAACTACATGGCGATCTGGTCACAGCGGAGCGTTGGCTGCAATATGCTGTCGCTCTGTCGGGTGGAGATGCGCGCTTCGTCGATCGGGTCGAGGCGCTGCGGGGTTACGAGCAGACCCTGAGCGCAGCACTGGAAGCGATGATCGCGGGGGAGCGCCTCTCTCCATCAGTAACTACACAGCCCTCACCCTAAATCCCTCTCCCACAAGAGGAGAGGGACTTTCTATTGCATTTCTCCCCTTCTCCCCTTGTGGGAGAAGGGGTCGGGGGATGAGGAATACCTGAGTAGTTGTCTCCATCAACAGAAGTAATAGAAGAAGCACCAGACGCACCAGACGACACTGGGGAAGAGGAAAAATGAACAGGATACCGGGTCGGGTGGTGCTGCGTCTGGCATGGATCGCCGTGCCTTCTCTGATTCTGATCGGATTGTGGATGCTGTCTCGTACCATTCCTGACTGGATCACGCCAAACGTGAGCGCGGCGCCGGGTGATGTGCTGTTCGCGGCGTCGTTCGACGGCGGCGCGGACGAGTCATTGAACCGCGACTGGGATCAATACGGCGGACGCCTCTCGACCGAGATCATCGACGGGACGATGCGCATCACGGTCGATGATGTCGTGGCAGGGGCATATTCCGCCGCCAATATTATCTTTACGGACTTCATCCTGACCGTACAGGGACGCGCGATCGCGGGTCCGGTCGATAACGGCTTTGGCGTGGTCTTTCGCCTGCAGGATCAGGGCAATGGGTCGTTCAGTGACGACAGTTATTATCTTTTTCTGATCAGCAGCGACGGCTACTATCGACTGGTGCGCGTGATCGAGGGCGTCGAGCGGGTCGTGAGCGACTGGATCGACTCGACCGCGATCGAGATCGGCATCGACGCCGTGAACGCGCTGGAAGTGCGCGCCTCTGGCGACTCGTTCGCGTTTGCGATCAACGGCAACCCGGTCTCACTGTGTATCCCGACCGATCCGACGGGCAAAAGCACCTATTCCGGGGGAGGGTGTGTCGGCGGCACGATGGTCGAGACACTGCGCGACAGCACCATCGCCAACGGGCGCATCGGAGTCGGCGCAATCAGCACCGAGACGGGCGATGCCGGGGTGATAGTCGAATTCGACAACCTGATCGTGATCGCGCTGTAGCGACAGTTAAGGATCTGTCTGTCTGTCATCATGGAAACAGGATGCTTCCTCGACCGACGACGGCGCGTTAAATGTCGGCTATACTGAATGTCGAGCAGATACACACAGTCCAGGGGACGAGCCGATGAGTGACGATCCACGTATCGAGATGCAGGCGGCATTGAAACAGGCGATGATCAGCAAAGACACACTCCGCCGCGATGTGCTGCGCATGACCTTGAGCGCGTTCAAGCAGATCGAGATCGACGAGCGCAAGACGCTGACCGGTGAAGAGGCGATGGCGTCGCTGCAAAAAGAAGTGAAGAAGCGTCGTGAGAGCATCGAAGAGGCGCGCACAGCCGGGCGTGAAGATATTGCAGGACAGGAAGAGATCGAATTGGCGCTGATCGTCGGCTTTCTGCCGACGCAGCTTTCGCGTGACGAAGTGGTCGCCATTGCCCGCGAGTCGATCGCTGAGAGCGGTGTCACCTCTGCCAAAGAGATGGGCAAGCTGATGGCGGTGCTGATGCCGAAAGTAAAAGGGCTGGCAGATGGCAAGCTCGTCAACGAGGTCGTGCGCGAACTCCTGAGCAATGCTTAACTGGCTCTCCGGCTTTATCGACAGCCTCGCGCCCTCGACGACGCAGCGCAGCGAAACCTCGCTGCATCAGTTGAGCCTGGTGCTGGTGGGAATCGTCTTCGTTTTGGGGACGACTCTGATCGTAGCTTTCGATACCCTCTTTCCAACGCAGCAGGACACCGCCGCGCTGCGGATCGGCAGTGTGAGCGCCAACGATATTCGCGCGCCCTACACGCTGCAATACGAGAGCGATGTGCTGACAGTGCAGCAGCGCGATGCCGCCGCCACTGTCATCACACCGATCTACAACCCTCCCGATCCGACGATCGCGCGGCAGCAGGTGACGCTGCTGCAACGGATCATCGAATTCGTCGACAATATCCGCCGCGATCCGTTTGGCACGCTGTCGCAAAAGACGCGCGATCTGGAATCGATCAGCGCTCTCAGCCTGTCGGCACCGGTGATCGAGGGCATTCTGGCACTCAATGATGAGGGTTGGCGTGGGATTGCCGGGGAAGCGACCAGTGTGCTGGAGCGTGTCATGCGTGAGCCGATCCGGGAGGCGGAGATCGCCGCCGTGATCGAGCAACTTCCCTCACAAATTTCGCTGCGTTTCGATCCAGCGGCGGCGGCGATCGTGGTAGCGCTGGTGCAGGATGTGATCCGCTCGAATCGCTTCGTCGATGTCGAGAGTACCACGCTGGCGCGTGAGGCTGCCTCCAACGCCATTCCGCTGGTCGTGCGTTCGTTCGAGCGCGGACAGGTGGTCGTGCGGGCAGGTGCGCGACTGGAAGCGGTCGATTACGAGGCGCTTCAGCGTTTTGGACTGCTGGAGGGCGCCGACCGCCGCGCGCAAATGCTGGTGCGTGCGCTGATTGCCAGCCTGCTGGTACTGGTGCTGATCGGGCTGTATCTGGCGCGCTTCCCCGACGCGGCGTACATGCGTGGACGCTTTATCGCGGTCTTGTGCGTATTATTTCTATTGAGTTTGTTGAGTGCGCGTTTATTCGTCGGAGTACAGCCGCCTTACTATATTTATCCGGCGGCGGGACTGGCGCTGCTGCTGGTGGTGATCGCCAAGCCGGAGATCGCCGTCATCGGCACGCTGGCACAGGCGATCCTGATCGGATTGATGGCGAACAACTCGCTGGAGATCGCTACGCTGGTGATCGCGGGCGGCATGGTTGGTGCGCTGATCCTGCGGCGCACCGAACGACTCAACAGCTACTTCGTGATCGGCGCGCTGATCGCCGTGACCAATGTCGTGGTGGTCACGCTGTTCAATCTCGACCTGCTCGACAGCGCCGACACGACTGCACTGGGGGTGCTGATCGTATACGGTCTGATCAACGGCATCCTCGCTGCGATGGTGGCGCTGGTGGGCATGTATGTGCTGACGTTCGTCCTCAATCTGCCGACCAGTTTACGGCTGGTCGAGCTGAGTCAGCCCAATCATCCGCTGTTACAACGGATGCTGCGCGAGGCGCCTGGCACCTACCAGCACTCGCTGCAAGTGGCAAATTTATGCGAACAAGCTGCGAATGCCATCGGCGCCAATGCCGAGCTGATCCGCGTGGCTGCCCTGTATCACGACATTGGCAAGATGCTCAATCCAGCGTTCTTCGTCGAAAACCAAGCCGACAATCTCAATGCCCACGACGCGCTCAACGATCCCTATCGCAGCGCCAGCATCATCATCGGGCATGTGACCGAGGGCAATGAGCTTGCCAGGCAGTATCGTCTGCCTGTGCGTGTCCGCGATTTTATTCTTGAACATCACGGCACGACCAAAGTGGGTTACTTTTATGCGCGTGCCGTCGAACAGGCGGGTGAAGCCGACTCGGTCGATGTCGATCAGTTCACCTATCCCGGCCCGAAACCGCAAAGCCGTGAGACGGCAATCATGATGCTGGCGGATGGCTGCGAAAGCACGGTGCGCGCACGCAAACCGATCAATAAACTGGAAATCACCGAGATCGTCGATACCTTGTTCACACAGCGAATGCGCGATGGACAGCTCGACGAAGCCGATTTGACCCTGCGCGATCTCGACACCGCCCGTGAGATTTTTGTCGAGATGCTGCAAGCGGTCTTTCATCCGCGCATCAACTATCCGACGCCGCTGCCGTCTGGACGGACAGCGGAACGTCCGAGCCTGACCGATGGATCTGCCGACGCGGGCAAGACGCGCACACTGGAAATGGGACGACTGCCCGACATCGACATTTCCATGCCGCTGGAGCCTGTATCACCCGCGCCCCAGCCGTCACTGTTCAACACCATCGACGCGCAGCCCCCGCGTCCCGGTCGGCGTCAGACCGTCGAGATCAAGCCGCTGGTGATCGCCGCCGATGATGAAGATATGCCGCTTGAAGAGGTGCCGCCCCTGCGCCGTACAGGGAAGGCGAATGCCAGCGACGATCAAGCCGATGATCCCGATCTCGCCCATGACACAGCGGATAAAGTATGACTATCAGCCAGCCGTTTCCATTCGCCTTCGAGATCGCCGTGCAAAACAAAGCGGGCTATGCCCTCGACGCCGAGGCGCTGATCCACGCCGCTACCACTGTACTAGCCGAACATGATATCGAGCCGGACAGCGCCATGACCATCGTCATCGACGATGACGCCGCGATCGCGGCGCTAAATCGCCAGTTTCGCGGCATCGACGCGCCGACCGATGTGCTGTCATTTCCGATGGACGCGCCAAATTTACCGGGCGAGCCGCCTTATCTTGGCGATTTGGTGATCGCCTATCCCTATGCAGCGTCACAGGCAGCACGCGAGGAATTTGCAATGGCACATGGGCTGCTGCTGCTGGTCGTGCATGGTACGCTGCATCTGCTGGGCTACGATCACGATAGCGCGGAAAATCGTGCGCTGATGTGGACGGCACAGGCGGAAGCGCTGACGGCGTTGGACGTGCCTCTGTCAATCGTGCCCCGTCTGGAAGAAAGTTGAAGCGTGTATCGTGAATGAACAGCGCGAAAAATCTTCCCACAATGGCACACGCCGCGACATGATCGATACGCTGACGGGCACCTCACGTATCGATCCCGATGCCTACAGCTACCGCACCAGCCAGAATCGCGCTTCCAGTCTGGGATACGCGCTGGCAGGCTGGCTGTACATGCTGCGACGGCAAAAAAACACGCGCATTCAGGCGGTCGCCAGCGTGGTCGTGTTCGCAGTGGCGGCATGGCTGAATGTCAGCCCGATCGAGTGGGCGATCCTGATCCTGGCGATCACGATCGTCTGGATGGCAGAATTTATCAATGCGTCCGTCGAAGCCGCGATCAATCTGACCACGCGCGAGTATCATCCGATGGCAAAGGTGGCAAAAGATGTGGCATCGGCGGCAGTCTTACTCGGCGTAGTGGCGTCGGTCGTGATCGGCGTGATCATTCTGGCACCACCGCTGCTGGTGCGTCTGGGTCTGCTGTGATCGCCAGCACTATTTCCACGAAAGGGTGGCAGCATCATGAATGACGACTCTTATGATCCATTTGACTCGCCCGACGAACAGCCGGCGTCCGACCTGATCGATTCGACGTCTGACGAGGATAGTCGTGACGTGGAGTTGCCGCTCGAATCGACGCCCTTTGTCCAGGCTCCGCTGGCTGCCCATGAGCCGACGCGCGCCTCCGACGATGCTGGCGCGCGCGGGCGGGCGCGCGCGCGCCAGGCACAGCGCCGACGCACGCGCCAGGAAGGGGATCAGGTGACAGCCCGTGCCCGTCAGCCGCGCCAGATTCGCCCACTCGATAGGCTGAACCTGCCGAAAATTACTATCCCGGTCAACCGGGCGCTGCTGGGTGTGATCGGGGGCGTGATCTTTATCGCTGTGATCGTGATCGGGTTAGGACGACTGCGCAACGATCCAGCGACGGCGTTCAGTAACGCGGTCTGGATCGGACGTGAATGGACATTGGAGGCGCGTTCTCCGCAAGAGGTGGCAGAATTTGCCGACGATTTGCGTGAACGTCAGATCGGCTCGGTGTATGCCTGGGTGAGCTGGCTCCAGCCCGATCAGACCTGGAACGGGGAAGCCAGCTTTGCCAACCTGTCCACTTTTTCTGTGGCGTTCAAAACTGCCTACCCGGATGTCAGGCTGTTCGGCTGGATCAGTCTGCCGACCGAACGCGAACCCGGTGTCACCCGCATCGATGATTTTGCGCTGCAAACTCAGGTCGCGGCGTTCAGCGAGCGCATCGTCGAGGAATTCGGGTTCGACGGCGTATTCATCAGCGCTGATCCGATCTGGGAAGGCGATCAGAATTATCTGTCGCTGCTGCGCACGGTGCGCGCGGGCGTCGGGCTGGACACGCCGATCGGCGTGGCGCTGCCGCCCGACTGGACTCCCGCTGGCGCCACTATTCCGATGCCACCGTCGATCGCGCCCGGCACCGAATGGTCAACGCCGTACAAGCAGAGCGTCGGTCTGCTGGTCGATCAGATGGTGATCATGGCATTTCAGACGGGTATGGCATTGGCTGACGATTATCAGGCGTGGGTCGCCTATCAGGTGACCACCTATGCGCGAGCGATCGCCGAGCTGGATACGAATATCGAAATTCTGATCGGCGTGCCGTCTTTGCCGTCCGGCACACCGCGCCTCGATCCCGCGATCGAAAATATCCAGATGACAGCGGCAGGTGTGCTGACGGGTCTGGCACAGTCCGGGGAGGACGCGCGCTATGTCGTGGGTGTCGCGGTCTATGCAGAGTGGGAGACCGACGCCAGCGAATGGGACTCGTTCCGGCGGGCGTGGTTGGAGGCGCGCTAGGGGTGAGGCGCACCACACCCCCGGAATACGCTGTTACCTGGCAGCATCCTCGTAGAAGCAAATGGCGGTGTCGATGCCGCGATAAAACATCTCGACGCTGAAATGTTCGTCGGGTCCGTGCGCGCCATCGGTGTTCATGCCAAAGCCGAGCATGATCGAATCGACGCCCAGTTCGCGTTTAAAGTCGGCTACCACTGGAATGCTCCCGCCTTCGCGGGTGAAGATCGGCGTCCCGCCCCAACCGCGCTGGTACGCGCTGACGGCGGCACGCATGTAGGGGGAGCTGCGATCGATGATCGCCGGATCGCCCAGACTGAGCAGGCTGACCGTGACGGCGACGCCGGGGGGCGCGATGCTGGCGATGTAATCGCGCACCAGTTCGTAGATTCGCATCGGGTTCTGATTCGCCACCAGACGGCAGCTCAGTTTTGCCATCGCTTTGGCGGGCAGCACTGTTTTGGAACCCGCGCCCGTCCACCCACTCAACAGCCCATTGACCTCCATCGTCGGACGTGCGCCGATGCGTTCGCGCAAGGTGTATCCTTCCTCGCCCCACGACGCCCGGATGCTGGTTTCCTCGATCAGCGTTTCCAAAGCAATATCCTGCGCTTTTTGCGCGATGCGTTCGTCATCGCTCAGGGGCAGTACGTCGTCGTAGAATCCAGGGACGGCGATGCTGTTGTCGGCGTTGTGCAGCTTCGAGATGATCTGCGCCAGCGCCAGCGCCGGGTTGTGGACGATGCCGCCATAGCCGCCGCTGTGCAAATCCTGGCGGGCGCCGATGATATCAATCTGCATATAGGTCAGACCGCGCAGCGTGTACACGATCGCCGGTTCGCTGATGTCGCGCATCCCGGTGTCGGAGATCACGCACACATCAGCGGCGAACCTGGCGCGGTTCGCCTGCAAGAATGGAAGCAGGTTTTTCGAGCCGATCTCTTCTTCGCCTTCGAACAGGAATTTGAAGTTGACCGGCGCGGTTCCGCCATCCGCCAGAAAAGACTCCAGCGCCTTGATATGGATGAACATCTGCCCTTTATCGTCGGATGAACCGCGCGCGTAGATCATGCCGTCGCGCTCTGTTGGCTCGAACGGTTCACTCGTCCAGCCGTCCTCCAGGACGGCGGGCTGCACATCGTAATGCCCGTAGACCAGCACGGTCGGAGCGCTCGCCCCGGCGCCGAGCCAGTCGCCATACACGACCGGGTGTCCGGCAGTCGGCATGATCTCGACATGTTGCGCACCGATGCGGGTCATTTCAGCGGCAATCCATTCGGCGGTGCGGCGCACATCGCCCGCGCGTTCCGGTTCGGTGCTGATACTGGGGATACGGATCAGATCAAACAACTGCTGCAAAAAGACGCCGCGATGTGCCTGGGCGTATTGAATCGGTGAGGAAGACATGACTAAAAAACTCCTTGAGTGGGCGTTAACGGCAAAATGTCTCAGCGGCATTGTCCCAGATCGGGCGTTTGTCGCTTTCGTCCGGGTTGAAAGGGAAATAATACCCCACACGGTCAAGTAAACCCGCATAACGTTCGCGCACCGCCTGGGCGAGTTGATCGAACGGCGCCATGACCGCAAAAGTGTCGAGCATCTCGTCGTTGATCAGCGCGCCCATCTCGAACCATTTTCCCGCACGCGACATGCCGTTGAGTGTCTCGTGCAGATCGCCCCAGCCGTGCATGTCCATCACGGCGCGGTAGCTGGGGGTGCTGGCGTAAAACGCGATCTGCGCGCGCACGATGGCGGCGTTGTCGGCGATCTCGGTGGCGTCACGCCCGGTCACGACGAAGACGGCACAGGTGAGCGCACACTCTGTGCGGCTGCGTCCGGCTTTGGTCGCGCCTTGCTCGATATTGGGAACGATCAGTTCGCGCAGATAGCGCACAGTATGAAAGGGGTGGACGTGAAAGCCCTGACACAGCTCACCCGCCAGACGGCACAGATGCTCGTTGACACCGGCGATATAGATCGGAATGTCGGGCGTCGGCATCGGGGTCGGCGCGAAGAATGGCGTGAGCAACGTGAATTTGTAGTGTTCGCCCACGTAGCGCAGCGGCGCGCCGGTCTGAAAGCTGTGCCAGATGGCGCGCAGCGACTCGATATATTCGCGTAGTTTTGGGGCAGGCGCGCCCCATGTGCTGCTGAAACGTTTCTCGATATGCGGCTTGACCTGGGTGCCCAGACCGAGCAGAAAACGTCCGCCCGACTGTTCCGCTAAATCCCAGGCGATCTGCGCCGTCACCATCGGGCTGCGTGGAAAGGCGACCGCGATCGCCGTCCCCAGATCGATGCGGGTGGTGGCGCTGGCGGCATGGGTGAGCGGCAGAAATGGATTGTGCGCTGTTTCCGATGTCCACAAGCCGTGAAAACCATAATTTTCGATGGCGCGCGCCATACTACCCACAGTATTCAGATTGTTTGGAAAAATTGTCACATCAAATTTCATGTCATGTGCTTTCTGGACAAAAACGGGCTGGTAGGGGAAGATGATCGCATGATACCTCGAAAACTGATTTCTATTGACAACATACCATACCGTATGGTATGTTTGCTGTGAAAGAGGAAACGGCATGGCTCGTTTTAGTCACAATGATTGGCTCGAACACGGATTGATGATGCTGGCTGAGTCCGGCGTCGAGGCGCTGACGATCGATGCCATGTGCGCACATCTCAAGGTGACCAAAGGATCGTTTTACCATCACTTTGCCAATCGTGAATCGTTCCTTGAGAACGTACTCCAGCATTGGGAAGCAAAGTTTACCGAGCGATTCATCACCGTGAGTCAGGACGGCGCGACGCCGCTGGAAAGGATGCAAAGGCTGAATCGACTGGTTATCGAGACATATGGCACGTCGGAAGTCGCCATACGTGCCTGGGCGCAGACCGATCCAATGGCGGCAGTTTATCAGCAGCATGTGGATCAAAAACGGCTCGACTATCTTTACCAGTTGAGCTATGCACTCAGCGGCGACGAGATGTATGCCCAGACATTCGCCCGCATCGCCTATGCCATTCTGATCGGCGCGCAAACGATTATGCCCGCCTACAGTACCCAGCAATTGGCACAGGTCTATGACCTGCTTGAAAAGATGACAGCCGCCTACCTAAGGAACGTGGAACCATGACCTATATTCAATCGCTCGATGCTGCCCAGTCGCTTTTACAGGGAGCAGACCATTTCGACGAGAAGAGTATCGAAGGCGATGTCAGTCTTCGGGAATTCCTCGCCGGATTTCTCTCGTACCATCCGAAATGGATTGGCTCGCTCTATGCCGTGCGCGCCCTGTTTGTGCGGGTGCTGGGCATGAAGCAGGAAGGGATACCGATGGCGCTGCACCTGCGCCCGGACGACGTTTCTTTTCAGCCCGGTAAGCGGATGACGATATTCGACGTAAAAGGAGGGCAGGAAGGAGCATATTGGATCGCCGGCGCCACCGACTCGCATCTGACCGCCGATGTGATCATCGCCGCAGAGCCGCTCGACGGGACACGCACACGGTTTCATGTCGGCACGGTAGTGCATTATCACAATTGGGCAGGTCCAGTCTATTTCAACGTCATTCGCCCCTTCCATCACATCGTCGTTAACGCCATGACGAAAAATGGGGTGCGTCGCCCGGCGACCGGTTAGGAAAGCAGCGCTACGTCCGCACGCGGCTCGGCATCAGCAGGGCAGAGTTTGAGGAATCCAACTTTGAAAATGGTCAAACTCGCCCTTTACACCTTGCCTCAGTACGCTATACTTCCCTCTCGCTGACCTGAACAGCACGTTTTCAAAGCGAAAACGGTTATCCCAAGCAGTCGCAGACAAGTTTTAGCGAATGTGAAATTGAGGGGTAATCTGGTCTTGACAGCGAAAACGACGTAGCGTAAACTAACGACATACCAACGAACACAAACACGGTAGGCGGTGACGCCGCCGTGACGCACTTTAACAACAGAAGCGTGCAGACGAAACCAAGTAAGTTCAGCATACGGAGAGTTTGATCCTGGCTCAGGATGAACGCTGGCGGCGTGCTTAACACATGCAAGTCGAACGGTCGCAAGATTAGTGGCGCACGGGTGAGTAACACGTAGCTAACCTGCCTTCGAGTTTGGAATAACGCTCCGAAAGGAGTGCTAATACCGAATAAGCTCCCGGTGAGTAGGTAACCGGGAGAAAAGGGGAAACCCGCTTGAAGAGGGGGCTGCGACCCATCAGGTAGTTGGTGTGGTAACGGCACACCAAGCCGACGACGGGTAGCGGGTCTGAGAGGATGATCCGCCACACTGGGACTGAGACACGGCCCAGACTCCTACGGGAGGCAGCAGTGAGGAATATTGCACAATGGGCGAAAGCCTGATGCAGCGACGCCGCGTGGGTGATGAAGGCCTTCGGGTCGTAAAGCCCTTTTCTGCGTGACGAGATAGGACGGTAGCGCAGGAATAAGTCTCGGCTAACTACGTGCCAGCAGCCGCGGTAAGACGTAGGAGGCAAGCGTTATCCGGAGTTACTGGGCGTAAAGAGTGCGTAGGCGGGTTTGTAAGTGGTTCGTGAAATCTCCGTGCTAAACGCGGAGAGGACGAATCAGACTGCAAGTCTGGAGGCGGGTAGAGGGGTGCGGAATTCCGGGTGTAGCGGTGAAATGTGTAGATATCCGGAGGAACACCAGAGGTGCAGACGGCGCCCTGGGCCCGACCTGACGCTGAGGCACGAAAGCTTGGGGAGCGAACGGGATTAGAGACCCCGGTAGTCCAAGCCGTAAACGATGTTGACTAGGTGTCCACTTGCCTACGGGTAAGGGGGCGCCGAAGCTAACGCGATAAGTCAACCGCCTGGGGAGTACGGTCGCAAGATTAAAACTCAAAGGAATTGACGGGGCCCCGCACAAGCAGCGGAGCGTGTGGTTTAATTCGAGGCTACACGAAGAACCTTACCTGGGTTTGACATCACTGTGGTAGTGAACCGAAAGGGGAACGACCTTCGGGAGCAGTGACAGGTGCTGCATGGCTGTCGTCAGCTCGTGTCGTGAGATGTTCGGTTAAGTCCGAAAACGAGCGCAACCCTCGGCGTTAGTTACAAGTGTCTAACGCGACCGCCCTTGAGAAAGGGGAGGAAGGTGGGGATGACGTCAAGTCAGCATGGCCTTTATATCCAGGGCTACACACACGCTACAATGGGTGGTACAGTGGGTTGCCAAGCCGCGAGGTGGAGCCAATCCCCCAAAGCCATTCGTAGTTCGGATTGTAGGCTGCAACTCGCCTGCATGAAGCCGGAGTTGCTAGTAACCGCAGGTCAGCTATACTGCGGTGAATACGTTCCCGGGGCTTGTACACACCGCCCGTCACGTCATGGGAGTTGGTCATGCCTGAAGTCGGTGAGCTAACCGAAAGGGGGCAACCGCCGAAGGCAGGGCTGATGACTGGGACGAAGTCGTAACAAGGTAGCTGTAGCGGAAGCTGCGGCTGGATCACCTCCTTTCTAAGAATAACCCAAACGGAAACGGCAGAGATGCCCTTCCAAGACCAAGTACCAACCAAGTCAGACTTTCATCCTGGATTGAACGGTTTCGTCGCACGCTTCTGCGGTTAAGGTGTTAGAGAGCCTTGACTGTCGGAGATGGGCCTGTAGCTCAGCTGGTTAGAGCGCACGCCTGATAAGCGTGAGGTCATGTGTTCGAATCGCATCAGGCCCACTCAGCTTTACCAGGGGATGTAGCTCAGTTGGAAGAGCGGCGCCTTTGCAAGGCGTAGGTCAAGGGTTCGAGTCCCTTCATCTCCAAGTCTGCCAAAATCCCGCTTGACGGATGGGATATGCAGCAGTACACTGTTAAAAATCAAATATGACTGTATCGACGAGGCAGAAACGCTTGAAACTGGTGAACAGCGGGACGTAAACCGAATAGCAAGACCTTCAGGTGGACACCCTGCTTAAGCAGTTCAAGCAGCCCGATACCGGGCTGTTTTCGTCAGTAGGCACGACGCACATCGACAATCGAAACGGGTCACATTCAGGTCTTTCGGCAGGCGGGCACAACAGCGACGTTGTGGGCGGCTGCGGGAAGAGGTGAAAGCCTCGGTTCCGACGCACATTAACAATCATATACGCAAATAGGGAAGCGTAATAAATTCACGCGAGAGTATCCATCTCTCCACAGAACATGTGGAGCAAGGCGAGTAAGGGCATACGGTGGATGCCTTGGCGTCAAGTGCCGATGAAGGACGTGGTACACTGCGAAAAGCTTTGGCGAGCTGTGTGCAAGCGTAAGAGCCAAAGATGTCCGAATGGGGAAACCCGGCAGAGTGAACCTCTGTCACCCGCAAGGGAGGGAACCCGGTGAACTGAAACATCTAAGTAGCCGGAGGAAGAGAAAAGAATTCCGTGAGTAGTGGCGAGCGAAAGCGGAAGAGCCTAAACCAGTCGTAAGGCTGGGGTTGTAGGACCGTCAGAAGGACCCGAGAAGTGAGCCGAAAGTCCTGGGAAGGACTGCGAGACAGGGTGAGAGCCCCGTAGGCGAAGCGTCGGAGGCTGGACGGTATCCTGAGTACCGCAGGACACGAGAAATCCAGCGGGAAGCTGGGAGGACCACCTTCCAAGGCTAAATACACTTGATGACCGATAGCGAACCAGTACGGTGACGGAAAGGTGAAAAGCACCCCGGTGAGGGGAGTGAAACAGAATCTGAAACCGTATGCTTACAGACGGTCAGAGGGGGGCAACCCCTAATGGCGTGCCTTTTGGAGAATGAGCCTGCGAGTTGATAGCTGTGGCAAGCCTAAGGGAGGGACACCCGGAGGCGGAGCGAAAGCGAGTCTGAATAGGGCGCACAGTGGCAGTTATCAGACACGAAACCAGGTGAGCTAACCATGGTCAGGGTGAAAGTCCGGTGACACGGACGGGAGGCCCGAACTCACTACTGTTGCAAAAGTAGGGGATGAACTGTGGTTAGGGGTGAAATGCCAAACGAACTTGGAGATAGCTTGTTCTCTCCGAAATAGCTTTAGGGCTAGCGTGACGCGGTGATTGAGGGAGGTAAAGCACTGGCTGGGCTAGGGGGCGTTAAGCTTACTGAACCCAACCAAACTCTGAATGCCCTCAAGGGAGCGTTGCAGTCGGGCGATGGGAGATGAGTTTCATCGTCGAGAGGGGAAGAACCCAGACCCCCAGTTAAGGTCCTGAAGTCCAGGCTAAGTGGGAAACGATGTGATTCTGCAGAGACAGCCAGGAGGTTGGCTTAGAAGCAGCCACCCTTGAAAGAGTGCGTAACAGCTCACTGGTCAAGCGGAATTGCGCGGAAAATGTAACGGGGCTTAAGCCTGGCACCGAAACTAGGGATACTACGGTATGGTAGGAGAGCGTCGTACCAGCGGTGAAGGCGTCTCGGCAAGGGACGTTGGAGTGGGTACGAGTGAGAATGCAGGCATGAGTAGCGCAAATGAGGTGAGAACCCTCATCGCCGATTGTCTAAGGTTTCCGACGGAAGGTCAGTCCGCGTCGGGTTAGTCGGGCCTAAGCCGAGGCTGAAAAGCGCAGGCGATGGACAACTGGTTAATATTCCAGTACCGATAGGTGGGAGTGCAAGTGTACCTCTTGGGAAAGCCGAGCCTCTGAGTGGATGGAGGTGGCAAGCGGTTAATGACCGCGACGCCGTGCGCAAGCAGGAAGTCGGTGGCACCTGGGAGCGAGAAAAGGCATTTGCATGGCGAAAACCTATCGCCCGTACCTCAAACCGACACAGGTAGACAAGTAGAGGATACTCAGGCGAACGGGAGAACTCGGGTTAAGGAACTCGGCAAAATGGTCCTGTAACTTCGGGATAAGGGACGCCCTCGCAAGAGGGTCGCAGTGAAATGGCTCTGCCGACTGTTTACCAAAAACACAGGTCTCTGCAAACGCGAAAGCGGACGTATAGGGGCTGACGCCTGCCCAGTGCCGGAAGGTTAAGAGGAGCGGTGCAAGCTGCGAATTGAAGCCCCGGTGAACGGCGGCCGTAACTATAACGGTCCTAAGGTAGCGAAATTCCTTGTCGGGTAAGTTCCGACCCGCACGAAAGGCGTAACGAGCGGAGCGCTGTCTCAACCCGAGACCCGGCGAAATTGAAGTACGTGTGAAGATGCGCGTGACCCGCAGCAGGACAAAAAGACCCCATGGAGCTTTACTGTAGCTTGTCATTGCGTTAGGACTTAGCTTGTGTAGGATAGCTGGGAGGCAGAGAAGTCGGGTCGCTAGACTCGGTGGAGCCGACGGTGAAATACCAGCCTGGCGGAGTTTTGGCCCTAACCCTTCGGGGGACAGTGGCAGGTGGGCAGTTTGACTGGGGCGGTCGCCTCCTAAAGCGTAACGGAGGCGTTCAAAGGTGGGCTCAGGCTGAATGGAAACCAGCCATAGAGTGCAAAGGCAAAAGCCCGCTTGACTGCAAGGCCAACGCGCCGAGCAGAGACGAAAGTCGGACTTAGTGATCCTACGGCTCAGTGTGGAATGGCCGTAGCTTACCGGATAAAAGCTACCCTGGGGATAACAGGCTAGTCTTGCCCAAGAGTTCACATCGACGGCAAGGCTCGGCACCTCGATGTCGGCTCATCACATCCTGGGGCTGGATAAGGTCCCAAGGGTTGGGCTGTTCGCCCATTAAAGTGGTACGTGAGCTGGGTTCAGACCGTCGTGAGACAGGTCGGTCTCTATCCGCTGTGGGCGTTGGGAATTTGCGAGGCTCTGCCCCTAGTACGAGAGGACCGGGGTGGACGAAGCGCTCGTGTGCCGGTTGTCGCGCCAGCGGCATAGCCGGGTAGCGATCTTCGGACTGGATAACCGCTGAAAGCATCTAAGTGGGAAGCCAACCTCAAGATGAGATTCCCCATCTCGAAAGAGAGTAAGACCACTCGAAGACGACGAGTTCGATAGGCCGGAGGTGGACGCGCAGCAATGTGTGCAGCTGACCGGTACTAATGGTCGAGGGTCTTGTAAAACATGTTCTGCGGAGAGATAGGTACTCTGGTGTGGAATGAAAGACGAATTCCCTGAAAAACTGCGTATATGATTGTTGACCAGTGCGATTAACATCGTGAAAAGACCGATGCAGCGTGCGGGAACAAGGCGCGGCGACGGAGGCGATTGTTGGTGGCTAGAGCGGCGAGGGTACACCCGGTCCCATCTCGAACCCGGAAGTTAAGCTCGCCAGCGTCGATGGTACTGCACGGGTGACTGTGTGGGAGAGTAGACCGCTGCCAACACAAATCAATTTTGCCTTCGTTTAGCCGTGACCCCTGCGCAAAGCATCGGTTTTTCTATTTCTATGGCACCCCTCCTTCTTTTTTCTTTCTCTCTGACTTCCTAAATATCTGGTTAATCCCTTCTCTTTTATTCCTCTGCCGCGCGCTCCATGACCGCGCGAATACGCCCCTGATCCGCCGGACTGTAACGCTCGAACCGAGACGGCAGCACGGCGTAATCTACCAGTATGCCGTAGATGCGCAAGCCGTTGAACACGTTCTGATAGAGCGGATCGATCATCAGCGCGACGGCACGCCCGCCCGTCAGTGGTACATCGAATGTCGGCAGCGGGGAATCCACACTGAAGCGATGTACGACGGTCTTCCCCTTGCTCACTGTCGGCGTCGGGTCGCTGACGACGATCGTGTAGGGATAGCTGTCCGGTTGGCTCGGATAGCGCGGAATGCCGCGAATGGGTGATGCTGTCTCATGCAGCAGGTCGATCTCGACCATTGCGGTCGCAGTGTGCAGCGCCAGGTAGCGTTTCTGATGATAGCCGAGCAGGTCATCGCCGACTTTATTCGTCGGCGAGAGTAGCTCGATCCGCGTGACGATGCGCCCGCGCGGGGTCTCGGCTGACGATTCGCGGATGACGACCGCCGCATAATAGGCTGCGCTGTCCGTGTCGAACGTCTCGACGATCGGCAGGGTGAGCGCATCGGGCGTGGCGATTCGCCGCTGCACCGACGGCATACACTGGTTCGCGCGCCTGATAGACCACCACGTCTGGCTTAGGACGGCAAATTTTCAGCCCGGAATCGAGATGATATTCTTTCAACTGAAGCGAGCGCTCGACATCGACGATATAGTCATCGGGCAGCACCGCATTTAATGCGCGCGCAATCTCCGTGATCAACTGCGTGTGAAATCCGTCCCAGTCCTCATTTGGATCGTTCTGGATCAGGCTGTGCAGATGGGCATTGATGCCGTTGTAGAGATTGCGCGGGTGATTGATCGACACGTCGGCGCTCCGTAATGTGTATGGTATCAGCATAACACGACTTTCGGCACGCGGCGCTGAACCCCTGAGCATACCGCCGCCCAGAAACCCATACGCCAAATTAGAATCGACGATAGTCGAGATCGATCACGGGTGTGACGATTCATATTGAAACTGCCCGGCACGATCGGGATCGCGCGCGAAGGCGCCGCATGTCAGCGCGAAATAGTCCCCATCCTGGTAGTTCGAGTCTTCGATCCACTCGAACTGGCTCATCTGCGGCGCCGGGCTGCGAACCACCCACTCTGATACGAGCATGAAATTCGGTATCATGCGATACAGCATATGCGGGCGCAGCTCGTCCGCCTGCGTGTCGAACACCATCAACTGTCGATCGTCGGGCGAAAACAGCCCATCGGGATAAACCTCCGACGTGGTGATGTCGATGTGATAACGGCGTATGCCCGCCTGAAGCGCCAGATAGCTGCCCCGTGGAGAGAAGTGCAGCACGCGATTCGGCTCTCCATCGGACGTGAGCAAGAGGCGCGGTTCAGTGTTGCTGTAGACCGCATCCCACAGCCACACGCCCGCCTCGGTGCTGAACGCCAATGTCCGCCCGCTCGGACTCCACGCGCCCGCGCCGGGCAGCAAACGACCGACTGCGGATTCGTTCACACTGTTCAACCGGGGAGGAACATTGCTGCTCCACAGCCAGTTACCGAGTGACGGTTGACAGCGTGTCCCATACACCTGCAACTGAGTATCATCCTGACCCCACACGGCGATCAGATCGCTGTCAATCGAAAACACACCAGTGGAACCGTAAAAGAGGTTGCCATAAGGCTCGTCCCACAAAACAATCGATTCCTCTGAATCGGGTGACGGCTCGATGAAATAAGCGTAGTCGATGTGATTTGGTGCGGAAATCATGCTGTTGCACCTGAAAAATTGTGTTTCCGTTTCACAGCTCCTATTCACAGTCCTTCCAACCGGGACGAGCGACCGTCCCTGTACGGGAAGGTAATAACGCGCCCCGGTATCAGTTGTCAGCTCGACCGTGACCGCGCGCGGCTTGACCTGCGAGACCGGCAGATGGGCTGTCAGCGACTCGCGCTGCGAAATGTAAGCGATCAGGCCCGCGTAATCCGTCGTAATCGGGGTTTGCCAATCGAGATACTCCACCGCAAAACGTCCGTCGCTGTCCGCTGGAATAAGCGTGCCTTGACAGACCCCGTTCCGTTCCAACAGACCTGCGATGTACTGGCGTCCGGCGGGCAGCATCTCACCGAAGTTCATGCACTGCGTAGGATGCGCACGTCCACCGAGCGCGAGCTGTACATAACTCTGCTTGTTGCGTTGATACAAGAGGGTATTGTTTTGCGGATCGCCCTTCAGATAAGCGTCCACCTGAAGTAATGCGTTGTAATGGCTGTCACTCAATACCGCAATCGAGCCTACAACGACGATCGGATAGTAGCCAATTGGTTGATGCTGAACAACCCGCCCCCGCCAGAACACGCCGCCGCCGGCACAACCGCCACCATCGATCCTGCCGCGATCAGCAGCACAGACAGCGCCCACACCCGTATCGACCGCATCATGGTATTCCTGTTTTCATCCCGCTCGATGGCGTAGTTTTACATGCTAACGCCGACCGCCACCATGACGCGACCGCGACGCGCTGCATCCGCTCACCCTACCGCACCCGTCCCGCGATCGCCCGCCGCACCCCTGCCGCCGCCTCCATATCCCCCGCAGACTCGTAGCTTGCCGCCAGATCGACCCAGGGCTGCAGCAGCGGCGCGCCCAAACCTGGCTCACGCATCGACTCGAATGGCGTGAAGCCGACTACACGCCCGCCGTAGCTGACTCCCTCGAAATTCTGATCGATCACCAGCGGCGGCACCGCGTTCGCCAGCAGCCGACGCCGCGATTCCTCGTCGGGCGCGATGCTGGCGCGGATCGCGTTCACGCTCTCGTAGCGCGTGCCCAACAGTTCCGCCAGCTTGAGATCGACCTCGATCAGTGGGTCGGTCGGGTCAGTGACGATCCGGGCGCGCGCCCGCGCCGCCGCGTAATCGCCATTGCGCCGATCGAGCCGCATCGCCTCGGTGAACGCGATCATCGCGCCGGGAATATCACCTGTCTGCATCGAGTCTTCCCCGATCACCCACCAGTCACCCGCCGATCGCGCTGCTTCGGGTTTCGCCGTCGCCATACCGACTATCTGGTTCAGGCGATCGGGGTCGTGGACGCGCAGCACGCGATAGGCGAGGTCGGCATTGGCGGGCAGCCAACCGTCGGTCAGCGCCTCGACCGCCGCGCGACGCAGCGGCGTCTCCCACCAGAACGTTGAAAAAGGCAGGTTCGCCCCGTCGAAATACAAAAAATAGGCAGCGATGATCGTCTGATCGTCCGCCGTGACCGTGCTTTCCGCGATCCGCGCCCAATGCACGGTCGCGCCGTTGAAACGGTCGATCGCCCGCGCCCGATCGAGATAGTCCAGCGCCGAGGCATCGTCGCCGCGCGCCTCTGCCAGCGCCGCTCGGTTGATCCAGCCCATGTCCCAGGTGGGCGCACGTTCGAGTGCGTCGGCATAGCGCGTATCGGCATCCGGGTCACCCGCGCGCCCGCGCAAATCCGCGATCTGGAGCGTGTACAAGTCGAGCTGTGGATCGCGCGCCGCGATTGCCTCTACCTCCGCCAGCGATCCGGCTTCACGAAAATCCGCATACGCCGAGTCCGACGCCCACAGTCCGATCGCTGCCGCGCCGACCCCGCCCGCCAGCGCCATCGCGCCCCATCGCGCCGCCCGATCCCGCCATGCTCGGTTCAGCGACGGATTATCGTGCTTCAGCGTGTCGGCGGTGACCAGCACCACCAGCGCGACGGTGAGCAGCGCCAGCGGCGGACTGATAAAGGTATCGACCATGCTTTGCGCGCCAAAGCCGATCAGCGCCGCCGCCGCGCCCATCCAACGCAGCCGCGCCGCGCGTCCGCCTGGCTGTGAATCGTCGAATGCACGCCAGCGCCGCCAACCCGCAATCACGATCGCCGCGCCGCCGAGCAGCATCACGCCGAGTCCGATCAATCCAGTTTCCGCGAACGTGTTCAGATAGGCGTTGTGCGCCGTACCCAGGCGGTTGTCGTGCACGCCGTAAGGTTCGCGTGCTTCCCGATACGCGCGTCCGAACATGCCGACTCCCACGCCCAGGATCGGACGATCGGCGCCAATGGCGATCGCCCCGCGCCACAGATTCAGCCGCAGCGCGTCCCCGGTGAAGCGCTCGACATTGCGTCCGATCACCAGTACACCGACGACCGCCACCGCCGCGATCGCCGCGCCGACGCCGATCCAGACGCGCCGCGCCTGCGCGTCCCCGCCCACTCGCGTCGTTCGCGCGATCTGTAAACCGACCCACGCGACCGCACCGACCGCCAGCGCGATCAGTCCGCCGCGCGACCCCGTCGCCAGCAGCACAATCGTCAGCATCCCCGCCAGCACGAAAAAACCGACTCGCACGCCGCGCCGTCCCACCATGCCATAGGCGAAAGCCAGCAGCGCCAGCGGCGCGGTGTAGGCAGCCAGCCAGGTACTCACGCCCAGCGGCATATACACCTGCGGCGCGATGATTGGCAGCGGCGCCAGCGCCGTCACCTCTGCCCAACCTACGTCCGTGCTCGGCGCGATCCCCCAGCCGAAGTACCACGATCCCAGGTGAACCAGCCCGAACAGCGCCACCACCACCGCCAGCATGAACTGGGTCTCGACGATCAGCGTCGCGCGTCCGCGCTGGACGAGTGCGATCAGGATGAGTGCGATCAGCGCGTGCGCGATCGGAAACCAGGCATTTTCCAGGCTGACGCGCGGATCGATCGCCAGCGCCGACGCCAGCAGCCACACGCCGATCGCCGCGAGAGTCGGAAGCGTCAGCGGATGGCGCGGCAGCCCACCGCGACGCCAGAGCCAGATCATGCCGATGATCAGCGCGCCATTGACCAACAGATGATGCGCAGTCCGAATCAGCGGCGCCTGGGTGTAGTAGGTCCCGGTGATCAGCGCGACCATGAACGCCAGTAAAATGAACGCAATACGGGTCAGGCGCCTCATCATGTCCATTCCATTATTTCATGCGGAAATGCGCCATCATCTCTGCTGTAGGGGTTTGGCGTGCCAGACCCGCCTTTATTCGACCGATGACAGCAGCTCGACTGGTTTTCCGGTCACGCGCGTGAACAGCCGCGCGACGGCGGGCGCCAGCCGCGTCCCGGCGTAGCTGTCCAGCAGCATCGCCGCCGCCAACACCCGCCGACTCGCCCGTCCGCCGCGCAGCGTGCGCCACAAACGTGGACGCGCCGCTGGGTAATCGCCTTTCGCCCAATCGCGCTTGGCATCGTGCCAGACGAAATACGCCTCGACATCGCGCTGCAGCGCGCGCACACCGTCGGGCAGGTCGGTACGCCGAAATACCTCGTGGGTGACCGCGCGCCAATCATCGAGAAAGCGATCCGCCTGACTGACCGTCTTGCTGTGTTCGTGCAGCCGATACTGCGCGCGAATACCCGGCACATAATCCAGACTCGCCCCTGCCAGCGCCGCGCGCAGGCAAAATTCACGGTCGAATTGATAGTGCAGGCGCTCGTCGAATGCGCCAATGCGCGCGCTCATGCGGCGGCGCCACGCCATACCGGGCTGCGTGAATTCCTGACCGCCTACCAACAGGTCATGCACATCGAATTCTTCGCTGAAAAATACGGACAGATGCGCCCCCGCCGCGTCGATGAACTCGCTATCGCCGTAGATCAGATCGGTGTCAGGATGCGCCGCGAAGTAGTCCGCCGCGCAGCGCAGCGCGCCGGGCAGCAGCACATCGTCGGAGTTGATGAACGTCAGCAGATCGCCCTGTGCCGTCATCATGCCTTTGTTGATCGCGTTCGCCTGACCCCTGTCTTTCTCGCTGACCCAGGTCAGACGCGGATCGGTCTGCGCGCGCAGCAAGGCGACCGTGCCGTCGGTCGAGCCGCCGTCGATGATCCGGTATTCAAAGTCGGTCAGGTCCTGAGTCAGCACGCTGGCGATGGTCGCGCCGATGTACGCCGCCTGATTGTACGACGGGGTGATCACGGTGAAGCGCGGCATCAGGACAGCGCCGCGATCAGCGCGTCGGCACGCTCCGACGGCACACAGCACAGATTTTGATCGACTCCTAAATCCGATGCGCGCGTCACCGCGTGCAGCCCACCGCGCCTGTCCACCTGATACAACCGATAATCGCGCCCCATCCAGAACGCAAAAATTTCTTCCAATGTGCGTCCCGCCCGCTCGACAATCGTCTGTGTCGCCTCCATCAGGACGAGTGGACGATGCGCCTTCAGCAGCGCGTCGGCACCCTCCAGTACATCCATTTCCGCGCCCTCGACATCGATCTTGATCAGATCGACCTGTGTCAGCGCGTGTACAGCCGCGTACTCGTCCAGGCGCACCGTCGGCACGATCTCGGTATCGCTCGTCCAGCTCGCATCGGGATAGAGCGAGACCGCGCCTGTGTTGTACGTGCGCGGGATGTGAAGCGTGAGCGGGTCGGTGTTGTTCGAAACAGCCGCGCGCGTCACGGTGATGTTGTTGAAACGGTTGCGCGCGATGTTGTCCAGCAGTCGCGCGTGATTGGCGCTGGACGGCTCAAAGACGTGGACATGAGCGGGCGCGGCGCGTTTCGCCAGCAGCAGCGCGATCTGCCCGACATTACCGCCGATGTCCAGACAGGTCATACCCGGCTTCGTCAGCCGCCTGAGCAGCACGACCTCGCCCCGATCTTTGCCGTCCATGCCCAGGAAATACAGGTTCGACTCCAGCAGCGAGGTCAGACGCAGACCCATGTGAATATCGCCATCGATGACCGCCGCGATCGGCGTATCGTCACAAACGCGCCGAAAGACGGCGATCGCGTAGTGCAGCAGCCAGAGCGCGACCCCCTCCAGCGCCGGGACACCGAAACAGAAACGGATCACTCGCTGGACAAGCCCCCGCGCGGCGCATATGATCACGGCGTTATCTCCTGATGCCCCATCGAGGCGGTTCTCCATGCGCAAACATATCTGTATTCTCTCGCTCGCCATGCCGATCGAGAACGATCCGCGCACCGGACGGCAGATCGACGCGCTCCTGCCCGACCACGATCTGACCATAATCGGTTTTGGGGCGCCCCCGGACAGTGTAACATGGAAACCAGTCGGCATGGCGACCCCGGCATGGCGCCGCCTGTGGGAGATGACGCTGATCGCCATCGGGCGGATCGCCCCGCGCGCCTATGACCTGTATTTCTGGTCGCGCCCGCGTTATGCCGAGGCATTCCGCCATGCGCTCGACGCCCGCGCCGACGCCTACCACGCCAGCGATTGGGCGATGCTGCCGATCGCGGTGCGGGCGGCGCGCGCGCACGGGGCGAAAGTCGTGTACGACATCGACGAGTACTGGGCGCGCTTTGGCGAGAGCAGCCGCCTGTGGTCGCTGTTCTTTGCACCGCTCACCCGCCACCTGGAGGGACGCGCCATCCCCGGAGTCGATCGCGCGATGACTGTCTCCCCGGCGTTCGTCGATCGCTACCAAGCCGAACATGGACTCGATTCGATCCTGGTCTACAACGCGCCGCCGCATCAGGCTGTCCCATATCATCCCACCGACGGCGCGCACATCCGCCTGATCCATCATGGCGCCGCGCAAGCCGACCGCCGTTTAGAGACGCTGGTCGAGGCGCTGGCGCTGCTGGACGACCGCTTCACGCTGCATTTCCTGCTCGGCAACGCCAACCCGCCGTACCTGGACTTGCTGCGCACGCTGGGGGAGCGGCTGGCGCCGGGGCGGGTATTTTTCCGCGACATGGTGCCCTACGACCGCGTGGTCGAGTCGATCGCCGACTGCGATATCGAGCTGTGCTACATGGCGCCGACCACCTATACCTGGCTGTACACGCTGCCGAACAAGCTGTTCGAGGCGATGCACGCCGGACTCGCCGTGCTGGTGGCGCCGTCGCCGGCGATGGCGGCGGTAGTGCGTGAGACCGACTGCGGATGGGTGGCGGACGGCTTTTCCGCGCCCGATCTGGCGGATGTGCTGCGTCCGCTGACCGCCGAGGCGATCGAGCAAAAACGCGCCCACGCCCGCGCCGCGTCCCTGACGATCGACGCCGCGAGCGAGATGGCGAAAGTACGCGCGCTCTACGCCGACCTATTCCGACGCTGACCAGATCGCCCGGATCACTTTTGGATAGGCGTCCAGCTTGGCATCGAGCGCCGCGCCGCGCCCGACTGCGCGCTGTGCCAGCCGGATCGCCCACTTCGCCCCTAATTCCAGCGTGAAGCCAATGCGCAGCGCCAGCACGTCGGCACGCCGACCGCGCGCACGGAAATAGTGCAGCGGACTCAGATGGTAGTGCAGCATCTTCACATACGGATAGCGTGAAACCGTCGTCGATTCCAGATGGCGCAGGATCGCGTCCGGCACCACGTCGATACGCCAGCCCGCGCGCGCCGCCCGCTCGCACCAGTCCGGGTCTTCCGCGAACAGGAACAGGCGCTCGTCCATGCCGCCGATCTGCTCGTAGACCGCCCGCCGCGTCAGCAGGCACGACGCCTGCACCCACGCGACCGCGAACGGCTCCCGCGACTCGCGCAGCGACCGCGCATAGCGCCCCCACACCCGGTCCGGAAACAGGCGCGCCAGTCCGAGATAATTCCACAGGATCGCGGTCGGGGTATAGGCGCCATAGGCATTGAGCGCCACCTGTCCGCGTCCGTCGATCGTCCTGGGCGCGCACATGCCCACGTCCGGCGCGGTGTCCAGGTGCGCGACCAGCCGCGCCAGCGATCCAGGCAGCGCGATCGCATCAGGATTGAGCAGCAGCAGCATGTCGCCGCGCGCGACCTCCATTCCGCGATTGTTGCCCGCCGCGAAGCCGCGATTTTCGTTTTGCAGGATACGCACCTCAGGGTAGGCGGCGCGGACGCGCTCGACCATGCCGTCGCTCGAACCGTTGTCCGAGAGCATGACCTCGTAGGGCAGCGCGCCGACCGCCTCCGGGATAGCAGCCAGCACGTCGAGCAGGATCACCCCGGCGTTATAGCTGACGATGATGATCGACAGGCGCAGCGTCACACATCGCCCCCTAGTACAAAGCGCGCGTACTCGTCCTGAGCGGCGCGCCAGGCGCGATAGCCCTCCCCGTGACGCGCCCGCGCCGATGCTCCCAACGCCGCCAGATCGAGCCGCGCCAACCCCGCCCAATCCTGACGCATCGACAGGCGAATGATCGCCCCCTCGATCGCCGCCGCGCTCCCCGGCATGAGACGCTGCGCCACGCGCCGCCGTACCTTCGCAGCGATCACGCCGGGCGTGAAACGCGCGCCAGTGGTGAACAGCGCCCCATCGACCCCGTGCGTGATGTACTCGTGCATGGTCGCGGCGTCGCGGGCAAACACCGCGCATCCGCTCGCCAGCGCCTCGATGAAGGCGCTGCCCGCCCCCTCGAAGGCGCGCGGCGCGATGAACAGATTGGCGCGCCGCAGCGCCGACCAGTACGCTTCGCGGTCGTCGGTGACGGGCAGCGGTTCGACGGTGGTCGTGCCGATGCGATCGGGCAGCACGTAATGCGCGGCATCGGGAAAGTAAGGATCGATCCGATCGCGGAAGATCAGATGATCGACCTGCATCACGGCGCAAAACTGGCGTAAGAACGGCTCGGTCAGCAGCCCGGTGCGATTCCAGTACAACAGCGTGCGCCGCTCGAAAGTGGCGGCGGGAAACGAGTCGGGATTCTGGAAAAATTGCAGGCGCAGCGTCCGCAGCCCGGCGCGGCGCGTGCGCACCGCCACCGCTTCGGAAAAGGCGACGATGCGCAGCGCCTTGGGCAGCGCGTTCCAGCGGTGCGGCAGCCAGGTGAGGTGCCCGTCCCACATCGGCAGCCAGACGGCGCGGTCGGCGTGCTGGCGCAGCCACGCGGAAGACGGCAAGACCTGGCAAAAGGCGATCTGTTCGTCGGCGTCGGGCGCAGGTGGCATGGCGTCAGGGGCGAGCTCGCGCATCTCGATGGCGGCATAGTGACCGAGCGGGTCGATCAGCAGGTCGTGAAAGGCGCGGCTGCGCGTCAGGTGCCAGGCGTGCAGGTAGACGATCAGTTTACGATCGCGCATGAGGCTCATCCATTTTTTGCCCGGAGCGAAAGCGCTGCAAGAAGGTGAGTTCCAATTTTCACGCCCACCGCACCGCAAACCCCGCAGGATCGTCTTTCATATCCGCCACGAATGCCAGCACTTTCAACGCCTCCGCCTCGATCTGTGTCGTGACCTCAGCAGTCAGCGCCGCAAAGGGCGCGATCGTCAGGATCAGCCGTTTCTTGTCCCGATCGACCCGCCATGCCGCCGCGACAAAGCCATCCACCAGCACGGTCGCCAGCACGCGCGCGGCGCTGAGGAAGACTTTCCTGTAATCGGCATCCGCCAGAATACGATTGCGATCACTGTGGCTGAGCAGCACATTATCGTATTCGGGGATGAAACGAATCGGCGCCGGGGTATCGGCTTCGACGATTGCCATTTCGGGCAGATCGTAAAGCGCGACTCCGTTGGCGTCCGTGTACAGGCGGAATTCGCCCTGATGCGACTCGATCACCCCTTTGAGCCGGGTCATGCCCGTCCAGGTCTGAAAGTCCATGATCGACGCGGGACCGCACGCCGCCAGATAGCGACGAAATACCGGCATGATGGCGTAATCCGGGTTGGCGGACGCGCTGAGGTGCGACTCGGCGGCGGCATAGGCTGGACTGCCGCCTTTGCTCCATGTCCCGCCGGGGAACACCTGCACCAGCGACAGGTACGACCGGGCGCAGTACGCCAGCGCATCGGGATCGTTGTCGGGAAAGCTCTCCAGCAGGATCGTCCTGATCTCCGCCTGTGTGCGCGGCGCGTCCTCGTAAATCTGGCGTGCCACGTCCACCACCAGCGGCACATCGAGCGCGCGGGCGCGAGTGCCAAAAAAAGCGTTCAGCCCTTTGATCAGGGCGGGTTCAAAGGCGCGCCGCAGCGCGAGATAGTCGGCGGCGGTCATCAGATGCAGCGTCGAACGCCATGCCGCCGCGCGCACGATCTGTCGGGCACGCAGCGCCTCGGTCAGCGCGTCACGCTCGAATGTTTGCAGCCGCGTCCACAAGCCGATGTAAGGCGGGTTGTTCACCTGTGCCTGCAAGCCGAGCAGGTGCGCGGTCATCGCCATCGGGGTCATGTCCGCCGGGCGCAAGAGGTGCTGGCGCTGCAAAAATGTGCGGTTGAGCGCGCGTAAAGGGAGCGAGGTCATGACGAGAGCCTTTTTTCGCTTTTTTTCAATGCAGGGACGCATAACGATGCGTCCTCGTATAATGGGTTTGGCACACCAAATCCCTGCAATCGGGTTGCAGGATGGGTATGTTGTGCTACATTCTACCTCTTGCACAATCTGATTGGGATGCTCTCCGTGTCCAGCGATCTCACCCGTGTCCTCGAACGTATCGTCCTGCCTCACCTGGGAGACACTTTCCCGGCGTGCAGCGCCTGCGTACTGCATCGCGGTGCAGTTGTGCTGGAGAGTGCCTGGGGCTGGATCGACCCGGAGACGCGCCGCATCCCGGTGATGCCCAACACCTATTTTGACCTGGCGTCGCTGACCAAGCTCTTCACTGCGACGACATTTCTGCGACAGGTCAGTGCTGGACACAGCGCCATCGACGATCGGCTGGCGACGGTGATCCCGGAATTTGGCATCGGCGGCGCGCGCCCGATCGACGGCGGACAGGACCCGCACAGCAAAGAGCTGCTGCCGATCGATCCCGCCTATGCCGGGCAAAGCGTCGATCCGCGCCGCGTCACCTTTCGCCACCTGCTCACCCACACCAGCGGACTCTCCCCCTGGCACGATGTCTACAATGCGGTGGACGAGTCACCCCCGCCGCCGCCTGATCATTCCGACCCGATCGCGCGCGCCGTCCGTCGTGAACGCACGCTGGCTGCCCTGTGTGCGTATCCGTTCGTCGGGCAGCCAGACGGCGCGACGGTGCGTTACAGCGATATTGGCTATATGCTGCTCGGCGAAGCCGTCATGCGCCTGACAGGACACGATACGCCGCGCGACACGCTCGACCGCGGTGTCCGATTCAACCCGCGCCGCGATTATGACATCCCACTCGACCGGATCGCGCCTACCGAGATCGACTCGGTGTATCGTCAGCGCCGCTGCTGGGGCGAAGTCCACGACGAAAATGCCGCTGGACTGGGCGGGTTGAGTGGACACGCAGGCTTGTTCGGCACTGCACGGGCGATCGCGGTATTCGGCGAACGCTGGCGCACGGGTACGGTGCCGGGCATCACGCCGGACATCCATGCCGAGGCAGTGCGCGAACAGGTGAACGATCACGACACCCGGCGCGGTCTCGGCTTTGCGCTGCGGGCGCGCGGCGAGTCGATGGTCGGGGATTATGCCAGCGATCAGGCGTATGGTCATTCCGGGTTCACCGGCACCACCCTGTGGATCGACCCGGTGCAGGAATGGGTGATCGTCCTGCTGACCAACCGCGTCTATCCAGGACGCGACCATGACGGCGCCGCTGGCAGCATCACCGATTTTCGCCGCGGGGCGCACGACGCCATCGTGAAAGCACTGCCAATATGAGTTTGCGTGTCCTCGGACTGATGTCCGGCACCTCGGCGGACGGCATCGACGCGGCGCTGTGCGTGATCGACGGCGCGCCACCGCACCTGACCGCGCGCATCGTGCGATCCACGATGGTGCCCTATCCTGGCGATCTGCGTGGACGGGTGTTGGACGCCTGCCAGCCGGGCGCGATCGGCTCGGACGCGCTGTGTATGCTCAACTTCGCCATCGGTGAGGCATTCGCGGACGCTGCCGCGCGCGTGATCGACGGCGAAACGGTCGATCTGATCGCCTCGCACGGACAGACGATCTGGCACAATGTCACGCCCGACGGACGGGTGAACGCCACGCTGCAAATCGGGTCGGGTGCGGTCATTGCCGAGCGCACCGGGGTCACGGTGATCGACAATTTCCGCGTCCGCGACGTGGCTGCGGGCGGACAGGGCGCGCCGCTGGTCGCCTATGTCGATCACCTGCTGCTGCGCCACCCGACGCTGTGGCGTGCTGCCCAGAATATCGGCGGGATCGGCAACGTCACCTTTCTGGCGCCGCTCACGCTGCCCGACGCGCAGCCGATCGCCTTTGACACCGGACCCGGCAACGCGCTGATCGACGCGCTGATGGTCGAGATCACAGGTGGACGCGACCAATACGATCGCGGCGGCGCCTTTGCCGCGTCCGGGGCACTCGACCGCGCCTGGCTCGACGATCTGCTGACTCATCCGTATTTCGCCCGTGCAATCCCTAAAACGACCGGACGCGAACTGTTCGGTGTCGATGCCGCGCTGCGTCTGATGACCGACGGACGGGCGCGCGGGCTGTCCGACGCCGACATTGCCCATACTCTGACCGCGCTGACCGCGCACAGCATCGCGGACGCCTACGCCCGCTTTGCCCCCGCCCCGATCGGACAGGTGATCGTCGCGGGCGGGGGCGTGCGCAACCCGACGCTGATGGCGATGCTGGCGTCGCTGCTGCGTCCTGGTGACGTGCTGACCGGGGATGACGCAGGCATGTCCGCCGACTTCAAAGAGGCGCTGGCATTCGCCGTACTGGGTTACGAGACCTGGCACAACCGCGTCGGCGCGCTGCCGTCACAGACCGGGGCACGGCGCGCGTCGGTGTTGGGTCAGATCACGCCCGGCGACAACTACGCCGCCCTGATCCGGCGGACATGGATGGCATAACAATCGTGCCGACCCGTATTTTCAGGGTTTGACGTTTTATGCCTGGGTTTGGCACGCCAAACACTACCAACGCATCTGCAAAAAACAGGGAACACGTATGATCATCCTCGGCATCGACGGCGGCGGCAGCAATTTGCGGGTGGCGGCGGTCGAGATGGGCGATCCGACGCGCCCGTTCATCGTGGCACAGGCGACTCGCGGCGCGGCGAATCCTGGCGCGATCGGACGCGAGGCGGCGGCGGCGCTGATTCACGATGCGATCGGGGAGCTGCGCGCGAGCGTGAAGCAGCCGATCGCGGCGGTCGGGATCGGCGTTGCGGGCGCCAATCCGCTCTACGCCGACGACTGGCTGCGCGCGACGATCGCCTCGGCTCTGCCTGTCCCAGCGGCGACAGCGACCGACATCGAGATCGCGCTTGTCGGCGCGCACGGGATGCGTCGTGGCGCGATCGTCGTCGCTGGGACGGGCAGCGTGGCGCTGGCGATCGCCGACGATGGACGCAGCGCCCAGGTGGGCGGGTGGGGCTATCTGCTCGGTGACGAGGGAGGCGGGTATTGGATCGGGCTGGAGGCGCTGCGGTTGGTCACGCGATGGGCGGATGCCCCGACGGCTGAACACCAATTCATGGCGCAGGCGATCGTGAAACAGATCGGCGTGACCCGCCCGCACGAGCTGATCGCCTGGACGTATCGCGGCGGCGCGCCCGATGTGCGCGCGATCGCGGCGCTGGCGAGCGGCGTGATCGATTTAGCCAATGCAGGCGTGCCTCTGGCGCGATCGATCATCCAACGTGCCGCAGATCATCTGACACGCTTGGTCAGGCAGGCAAAAGCGCGTATCGACGTGGCAGCGCTGCCGATCGCCTTTGGCGGCGGCTTGCTCATGTCCGATAATCCACTCAGCCAGGAACTCGTGTATTCTTTAGAATTATCTGACCGCCCCGAATCGAAATATCCGCCGGTCGTCGGCGCGGCGATTCTGGCACGCGCCCTGATCGCGCTATAATCACATGACTTGCTTCATCTGAAGCACCAGAAAGGCGCCGTAGGATGAATACCGAACAGGTCAATCCGAAAACAGCCGACATCGATCAGCTCGACACCCTGGCGATGGTGGAGCGCATCCACGTCGAAGACCAGGTCGCGCACAACGCCGTCAGCGCCGCGCTGCCCCAGATCGCTGCCGCTATCGACGGCATCGTCGCGCGGATGCGGTTGGGCGGACGCCTGTTTTATGTCGGCGCGGGCACCAGTGGACGTATCGGCGTGATCGATGCGGTCGAGTGTATGCCCACCTACAACACGCCGCCCAATCTGGTACAGGGCATCATCGCGGGCGGCACCCCGGCGTTCACGGCGTCGATCGAGGCGGTCGAGGATGACGCGCAAGCCGGGGCCGGCGAGCTGGTGTCGCGCGGGCTGACCGCGATCGACAGCGTGGTCGGGATCGCCGCCAGCGGACGCACCCCGTTCGTCGTCGGTGCGCTGGTGTACGCCTGTGGCATCGGCGCCTGTACCGTCGGCATCGCCAACAATGCGCCCTCGTCGGTATTGGAGACCGCCGATCACCCGATCGCGCTGCTCACAGGCGCGGAGGTGATCGCGGGCAGCACGCGCATGAAGGCGGGCACCGCCCAAAAACTGACCCTGAACATGATCAGCACGTCCGCCATGATCCAGTTGGGCAAAGTCTATGGCAACCTGATGGTCGATGTACAGGTGAAAAACAACAAGCTCCATCGTCGTGCGCTGGGGTTGATTCAGCAAATCGCCCAGGTGGACGAAACCCGCGCCCAAACTCTGTTGGCGGCGAGCGGACGCAGCGTCAAGGTGGCGGTCGTCATGGCACGACGCGACGTGAGCGCCGACGACGCGCGCGCGCTGCTGGCGCGCGCCGATGGCGTGCTGCGCCGGGTGATTGACGTTCGCGGAGGCACACCATGACGCAGCATCATGTCACCGAGTCTGAGTGGGTGAGCCTGCGCGAAGCGGCGTCGCTGCTGGGCGTGCATCCCGCCACCGTGCGCAACTGGGCGGATAAGGGTGAGCTGGCGTCGCGGCGCACTCCCGGCGGTCATCGCCGTTTCCGCAAAGCCGATCTGATCCATTACGCCGCCGCCCAGGGCGACGTGCAGCCGCTTGAAGTGCAGGTGATCATCCAGAATGCGCTCGGTCAGGCACGCATGGATGTGAGCGGTGGCGGCTTGAAGGACGAGCCCTGGTATCAGGCGCTCGGTGAACCGGTGCGCGGGCAGCTCCGCGATCAGGGGCGGGCGGTGCTGGAGGCGCTGCGCGGCTATCTCAACGCCGGGGCGCCCGATGTGCGGCTGGCAGAACCGATTCGGCTGGGCACGGTCTACGCAGTCGCGCTGCAAAGCGCCTCGCTGACGCTGCCGCAGGCAGTGCGCGCCTTCTTTTATTTCAGCGATTTTGTGACCAATGCCGTTCTGAGCTGGTCGGAGATCGCCCCACGCAGCGCCAACGAATGGGCGACGCTGATCCGCCAGATCAACCATTTCATGAATACCATGATGCTGTCGATTTTGGAATATTACGAGGAAGAGTAGGGGTTTGCGATGCCAAATCCCCGAAGCCATATTGCCGCCACGATCGGGATGGCGTCGAATTCCGCCAGCGCGCGAATACGTCTGAAAATATCGTAGCCAGACACCCCCTGACTGAGCATCAGGTCAAGAATGATCAGGTCGAACCTGTGCAGCATGATGTGAGTCATGGTGTCATGATCCCAACGATCGAATGTCAGGTACGCCCCCTGTGACGACAGCGCCACCCCCGTACACCACCCGATTCATCACATCGTCTTCGACAATCAGAATCCGTTTCCCCGCTGGTCGATGATCCCCACAATACCGCATGATTCTCTAAGAGACTGTTTGTAAAGTAGAAAAGCAGCAGTAGAATGGAGGAATGGACGAACGAAAAGCATACCCCAGTGACCTGAAAGATAATGAATGGAAGCGGCTGGCGCCGTTTTTGGTGCGTGGCATCATG
>Ga0163154_10000032_pt1 | contig 180088 bp, 152 predicted proteins | sample OliLakLV19MP9P1_FD_148649 | JGI IMG/M metagenome (GOLD analysis project Ga0163154, IMG submission 148649) | Freshwater microbial mat bacterial communities from Lake Vanda, McMurdo Dry Valleys, Antarctica - Oligotrophic Lake LV.19.MP9.P1 | ecosystem: Environmental > Aquatic > Freshwater > Lake... | reverse complement strand
CGGTAATCGCGGCGGCACATCGATATACAGATGTGAGGCGCTCGAACCTGTCTTGGTCGAACTGCCGCCGCGATTACCGTGCATCGCTTTGAAGTGAACCTTCTTGGAGAAAACCGACAGCGTATTCATCCGATGATTGACGCGCACGACAATATTGCCGCCGCGTCCGCCGTCGCCGCCCGCAGGCCCGCCATGTGGGATGTATTTTTCGCGGCGAAAAGCAATTACGCCGTCGCCACCGTCACCACTGCGGATATAGATTTTTACTTGATCGATCATGCAGCTACACGCACTCTACTTCTGATATTTGATCGGGCTGACCGGCGCGATACCATGCAATCGTTCGCCTCGCTCCCTCGCGGAAGTCAGTCGGGACGAAGCCCAGTTCGCGCCGTGCCTTGTCATTCGACACGCGCCAATCATTATACACGTAGGATTTCAAACTAATGGGGTAAAATGGTTCCCGTTGCGTTAACGTTGCCAGCGCGGTTAGTGCGCGCGCTGTCGCCACGCCAAGCCATCCGGGAATCGCCAAGCGTGGAAACCACAATCGCGCCTCGTCGCACACAATGTCAAACACCTCTTTATGTGTCAAACAGGTGCCGCAAAGGTTGTAGATTTCGCCCGCGCGCCCGCGTTCCAACGCCAAGATCATGCCCTGCGCCACATCACGAATATACGCTGGAAACGTAATATAGCGCCCGCCGTTCACCTGCATGATAATCCCACGCATCGGATCGCGGAAAAATAGCCGATTGAAGGCATAATGTCCCAATTCGCCGTAATACGCGCCCGGACGCATGATCACCGCGCGCACCCGCCCCTCATCATCCGCCTGCCGCACGACCAGCTCTGCCGCTAACTTGGAACGTTGATAGGCATCGGCGGGGTCTGCAGGGTGCGTTTCATCAACGATGTGGTTAGGATCGGGTTGCCCAATGAGCGCGATGGTCGAAACGTGGACGAGTCGTTCTGCGCCTGCTGCCGCACGGACAATATTTTCTGTCCCGTTGACGTTGGTCGCCATGAAAGCACGCTCATCGCCCCAGAATCGAAACAATCCGGCGGCATGAACCACATAGCGACAGCCATCCGCCGCGCGCATCACCGACTCTGCGTCTTGCACGTCTCCCTCTGCGACAGACAAGCGCGGATAAGCGCGCGCACACCGGTGTAACCACGAATAGGCGTCAGGGCGGCGCGTCAGCACGCGCACAGAATCGCCACGTTGGAGCAGCATCGGGACGAGATGGCGACCGAGAAAACCCGTACCGCCCGTGACAAGAATCGACTCGCCCACCCGCGCTACGAATCGCGTCCGCTGGAATCGCGCGGCGATAATTCATCAACTTCGACCAGCGATTTCGCGTTACGGCGGCGTTCCCAACCAGCAGGGAGTTCTTGCACGAACGCATCGATCTTCCAGCGTACATCTGAGGGGTCGTAAATCATGCTGTAGACAACCGTCGCATCGCCTAAATCTTGAGTCACGGCGCGCTGTCCAGTACGGGTGTGATACGTCGCCATGCGCCGCTGCGTCTGATGATCGACGAGCAGACAGCGTTCACCATCCTCCGAGAAGCGGCGTACTTCGAGCCGATGATCCGACCGCAAGACTCCAACGAACATGGGGGCGCCAGCGCGCGTCCACATTGCTTGCCCGATACGCACGAGCATCGCTCCACTGACAAAGCGCGTTGCGAAGCGCGCATCGCGCTCAACGTGATTGATCCACTCTATCGCTTCTAAATATTGCTGACGCACTCGGCGCACCACATCATCAGGTGCCATCCATTCATAGCGACGTGCGGCGCTCTCGGTCATGCGACGCATCCGGTGTTTCCACGGGGGGTATCCAGACGAGTCGGTTGTCATTGAGGGTTCGCCTTCAACGCCGCCCACACGCTGCGGCGCAGGCGCGACGCACCGAGGGGCTTGGTGAGCAGCGAATCGACGCGCGCGACCGTCAGCGCGAAGGCTTGATCGCCGTCGTCACTGTTTTCATCGGCGAGCGCGATCACGCGCATCCCGCCCGTGCGCTCCATCTCACGCGCTTTGCCCAACATCTGCCATCCGTGCATATCCGGCAAGTGCAAATCCATCACCAACAAGTCGGGGTGTCCTTCTTCCATCAACCGCAGGGCTTCAATTGCAGTCGTTGCGATCTGAAATGCGACGCCAAATTCGGTCAACACTTGGATCGCACACGCACATTCATCGACTGGGCAGACGATCAGCGCGCGTTTCCCGACGAAGACCGCCTGTTCATCCTGGCTGGCGATCAAGGCGTTCAAATCGAGTGTGCCTGTATCTGACTCCAAGTCCATCTGCGCAGGTTCGCGCTCGATCTCCATGAAAGCAACCGCGACCGTCCCCAGCGCGTCCGGCGCGATCTGTGCCAGTTCGCGCGCTGCCTTTTCCGCATCCTTCAAGCCACGGAAAGGCGCGCCCCCCTTACCGAAGATCGCCAATTCGTCCTCGACCGCGCGGGGGACATAACATTCCATCAACCCCACATCGTGTAACAAGCCGTGCAGCGCGTCCAGTTCAGAAGCGGGCAGCATTGTCGTCAAGTAGTACCTGCGAACGCGGCTCAACGAGTGTTCCTGCGTGCGCAACTGATCGAAACGTCCACCTTCAGGCAATGCATACAGCCAGACGAATTGGCGGTCAAAGTGGTCAACGCAACCCAACGCTTTCATGCGCGCCAAATCGCTGTCAAGAACGGGGCGTCCGTCATGCCGACCATGATAATCGAGAAATGCACCAGATATCAACGCTTGTACGCGCCGTTCATCCCATTGAACGACCACCGTCCCATCATTCAATACGAATACCGTATGGCGTGGGACGGCGGCACTGCTGCGATGCCGTTGATTATAGCTTGACGAAGTAGGACGCGGCGGCACGGTCGATCAAATCTTTCGTCAGCACTGGCGGTTGGTTGAGATAGGTGGCGATGTCCAGCAGTTGGTTGATCAAATCGCGCGGGTGTACCGAGCGCAGCGACCGTTCTTTGGTGATATACCACTCTTTGAGCAGGTATGCGAGCGCCTGTTCATCGTATCGAACACCCTTCGCTGTGCAGACCCGTTTGAAGATATCGCGGAACTGCTCGAACGTCGGGTCAGTGATCTCGATCTTATGGCGGATACGGCGCAAGAACGCCTCGTCCACCAAGTCGCGCGGGTCAAGATTGGTCGAGAACACGATGAGTACGAAAAAGGGCATTTCGATCTTGCGCCCGGTTGCCAGCGTCAAGAAATCGACGCCCTTTTCTAGCGGCACGATCCAACGGTTGAGCAAATCGCGCGGGCGCACTTGCTGACGACCAAAGTCGTCGATCAGGAACATGCCGCCATTGGCTTTCACTTGGAACGGTGCTTCGTAGTATTTGTTGGTATCGTCGTACACGAGATCAAGCCCCGCCAACGTCAATTCACCACCGACCATGATCATCGGGCGCTTGATGCGGATCCAACGCGGGTCCGAAACCATGCCCGTACCGATCTTGTAGCGCGGCTCATCTTCGTCAATTTCGTGGTTTACATTGTCAAAAACGCGGATGATCTGTCCGTCCACGTCGAACGCATACGGAATCCACATGTTGTTACCGAGTACCAGTCGCCCAACTGTTTCTGCGACCGTTGTCTTGCCATTGCCGGGCGGTCCGTACAAGAAGATCGATTTGCCCGAATTGATCGCGGGTCCGATGCGCGCCAGCATTTCCTCCGCGATCACGAGATTTTTCATGATCCCTTTCATGTCCTCCTCGTGAACGAGGAGTTTTTCTTTGTTCTGTTCGCGCATTGCTTCGATGTACTGCGTCAACGTCACGGGCGCGGGTCCAGCGTACTGCGAGCGTTCGAGCGCCTCGCGCGCTTTATCGACGCCCTTGCCGGAAACGACATATTGATACCCGGCTTCACCAATGCCGCCCGTGCCTTTGACCTCGACAAATTTTTCGCGCTTCAAGAAATCCATCACGCCGTCGAGGACGCCTTGATATGGCAGTTTAACAATATCCGAAATCGTATGCCCCGCCATGTAGCCGCCGAAATACAGCACTTTCAATACGAGATCGGCAACCGCAAGCAGGTTCAAACCTGTATCTTCGAGGCGCTGCAACTGGGGCGGATTCCAATTATTGGTGAGTGCAGCCTCCGAGAGAGAGCGCGTCGGTGGGTTCGAGGCAATGCTCTTGACCAATGGACGCGGCGGATTAGAAGGTCTATCGGTCATTTCAGGGTGTCCTTATTCTCAATGAAATGAAATGGAATCATGAAAATTATATAGGGGACTGAAAAATCGAACAAGTAAGACGAATACCCCATCCTTGTGCGCGCGTGTTATAATCCTTCACATTCATCAGATACCTTCCCGTAAACATTGAGGACTCCGTATGTTTGATCGGATACACTGGTTGGGGCACGGTACTTTCGCTATCTTCGACACCCTGCGCATTTATATCAATCCGCGCCGGATCGCCAAACCCCCTCAGCCTGCCGACATCGTTCTCGTGAGTAATGCCCAATACGCGATCTGCTCCCCCGCCGACATCGAGAAGCTGCGCGATGCCCGCACTCAGATCATCGCCAGTGCCTCCGTCGCAAGCGAAATCCCCAATGTAACCGTCTTACGTCCCTATCAGTCTATCAGCATTGGGCGCGCGTGCATCAAAGCGGTTCCGTCCGATCAGGAAGGAAGCCTAGGGTTCGTGATTTCACTGAATTATCAAGACATCTACTACGCGGGAAATGCCAAGTCGGTGAGCGAAATGAGCCGTATTCAAGCCGATATTGTGCTGCTGCCTATCGATAGCGATAACCTGAGTGCCGAAGCCGTAGCTGAGATCGTCGGGCAGTTGCGCCCCCGTTACATTATCCCGTTTCAATGGGGCGCGAACGCCAATCCTATCGATTTGGTGACATTCGCGCGCCTCGTCGGAGATCGTGCGCAGGTAATGCTGCCCAATCGACAGAACGCATAGAGGCGTCCATAAGGACGCCTCTTTAAGTGAATTTGTATCGACTTTCGAGCGCCGTGCTTTAAGCAGCGCCCTTCAAAGTCCCGCCTATCCACGTCAGTTCTTGTCCCTCGGCATTGTACAACCGTGGGCGTCTCGCGCCGCTGATCACCTCACCGTCAACGATCACACGGTGGATATCTCTCCGTCCCGGCGCTTCAAACATTACGTCCAACAAGCGACTTTCGATGATCGAGCGCAGTCCACGCGCGCCCGTACCACGCTTCAGCGCGATATCGGCGGCGGCATCGAGCGCCGACGTTTCAAATTCCAATTCCAAGTTGTCTAACGCCAAAAGCTCGTGATATTGGCGCACCAGCGCGTTTTTCGGCTCGATCAAGATGCGAATGAGGGCATCGCGGTCGAGCGGATCGACGTTGACGACAACAGGCAAGCGCCCGACGAACTCTGGAATCATGCCAAACGCGATCAAATCCTCAGGACTGACTTGGCGCAGCAAGGTCGCCTTGTCCTGCTCCGTGCGCACTTGCGCCTGAAAGCCAATGGCGCTTTTGCCACCGAGCCGCTTGAGGATGTCTTCTTCGATGCCAGAGAACGTTCCGCCGCACAAGAACAGGATGTTGCTGGTATTGACCTGTAAAAATTCCTGATGCGGATGCTTACGCCCACCTTGTGGCGGCACGTTGGCGAGTGTTCCCTCCACGATCTTCAACAGGGCTTGCTGCACACCCTCGCCCGAAACATCGCGCGTGATCGACGGATTATCGGCAGACTTACGCGCGATTTTGTCGATTTCGTCAATGTAGACGATCCCTTTTTCGGCGCGGGCGATATCGCCATCGGCAGCTTGCACCAATCGGAGGAGGATATTTTCGACATCCTCTCCGACATAGCCCGCTTCGGTCAGCGATGTGGCATCAGCAATACAGAATGGCACATCCAACAGGCGCGCCAATGTCTGCGCCAAGAGCGTCTTACCGCTGCCCGTCGGTCCCACGATCAAGATATTGCTCTTGTCGAGTTCGACACCGTTGGCGATGCCACCGCTGCGAATGCGCTTGTAATGATTGTAAACTGCTACGCTCAACACCCGCTTGGCGTGTTCTTGTCCGACGACGTATTCGTCCAAATACGTCATGATCTCGCGCGGTAACGGCAGGGTTTCAAGATTGGAACCCGCTTCGCGCGCCCCCCCCGTTTCGCGTTCGAGAATACGACGACACAATTCGACGCATGAGTCGCAGATGAACACCCCATCGGGACCCGAAATCAAGCGTTCGACTTCTTCATGGTTGCGCCGACAGAACGAACAATACTGCATTGGGGGGGGATACGCGCTCACCGCTGATTCGCTCCATTCAAGATCGAGCCATTGGCACCATTGGGCAGCAGGTCTGGGTCTTTCGCGCCCTTCAGCACAGCGTCGATCAAGCCATATTCGACAGCTTGGCTGGCGTTCATGTAAATATCGCGGTCGGTATCGCGCTCAATCACATCCCGGTCGCGTCCGGTATGGCGCACAAAAATCTCCAACAGACGATCCTTCAAGCGCATGATCTCGTTGGCGGCGATCACGATATCCGTCGCTTGACCTTGCGCGCCACCGAGCGGTTGGTGCATGTGGATGGTGGCGTTCGGGAGGGCGTAGCGCATTCCCTTTGTCCCCGCTGTCAACAAGACCGTGCCGAAGCTGGCGGTCAAGCCCACGGCGTGCGTGCTGACAGGCGCGCTGATCTGCTGCATAGTGTCATAGATTGCCATGCCGGAGTAGACCACGCCTCCAGGCGAATTGATGAACATCTGAATCTGACGGTCGGGTTCTTCGCGCTGCAAGAACAGCAGTTGCGCGACGATCAGATTGGCGATCTGGTCGTTGACCGGCGTCCCCAACATGATGATTCGTTCTTTCAACAGCAGCGAGTAAATATCATACGCGCGCTCACCCCGGCTGCCTTGCTCAATGACCATTGGGATCATATTGTGCGGTAACATCAGGCGGACTCTCCTTTTTGTTCGTCGGCTTCTACCGACTGGACCGTCTCCAGCGGCGGAACATCGTCACCTTTGGCGATGGCGATAATGCGATCATACAGATTACTCATCAGAAGATCGTTAGCGACGCTATCGTGCATCTCATCTCGCGCGAAAAGCTGCTGGACGCTCTCGCGCTGCGCTTCTTCGTAGCGTTCGATGATCCGCGCGATCTCCGCTTGGATGCTCTCCTGCGAAACGGTGATGTTTTCACTACTGCCCAGTGTGCGCGCCAGCAAACCGCGCTCCACAGTCCGAATGGCAGCCGGTTCATATTCAGCGGCGATGGATTCGAGCGGACGATTGGTCAGCCGCATGTATTCTTTCAGCGTCAGCCCTTGACCATGCAGACGCTCGTCGAAGTCATTCAGGAACGAGTTAATCTGCTCAATCACGACCGTGCGCGGATATTTGACCGAGCCTTGTGCCTTGATCGCATCTAAGACTTGGACGACATAATCGCTGCGATAGCCTTCATCGCTGATCTCTTGCAGCGTCTTGCGCATATCGATACGCATTTCGAGCAGATTCAACGTTTTTTCGCGCTTGGCTGTGACGCGCGCCGCGAAATCATCGTTGAGCGCGGGCAAGGTGATATTCTCGATCTTCTTGACCGTCACCTCGAAATGGATGTTTTTGCCGGCGCTTGCGCCAAATTCTTCGGCGTTATCAGGCGCGACCAAATCGAAACTGCGCGCCTCACTGATATTCATCCCACTGATCGCATCGATGAAGCCCGGAACAGGTTCGCCGTCGTCATCCAACAGCATCTCGAAATCATGCTCGTGGATGAATTCTTCGCCCGAACCATGTTCGTGTCCATGCGCGTCATGCTCATGGTCGTGTGCTTCCTCGCTGGCGGCGGATTCCGGTGTGGCATCAGTCGTTTCCACCGCTGTGGTTTCGTCTGCATGATCATGCGCCGCAACAACGAAACTGTGAATATCGACGGTGACACGATTTCCGCGCACAACCGGACGATAACTTTGCTCGACAATCGCTTCTTGTTCTTGCAGCGACTTCAGCGCACGACTCAACATTTCATCATCGACTTGAGGTGCCTCGTAAGGCACGCGGACGCTGCGATAATCGCCCAATTCGACTTCGGGTTGCAGCGCGACGACATATTCAATCGTTGGCGGATCGGCGTTGACATCTACATTGGTGATTTCGCCCATCCCATAGGGATCGATACCGCTTTCTTTCACGACATCGGAGTAAATATCGTTGCCCAACAATTCTACGGCGTCCTCAATAATTGCGCCCTCGCCCACATGATTCACGAGGATGCGATAGGGGGCTTTGCCCTTGCGGAAGCCAGGAATGTTGACCTTCTGCGACAAATTCTTTGCCGCTTTCTGTTTCGCCTTATCGAGCTGTGCAGCGTCGATGGCGACAGTGAGCTTGGCGGTATGGTTTTCGAGACGTTCAGTTTGTACGTTCAAGAGCTATCCCTACATCGTGGATAAATATGGCGTTGGTTGATGGGTAAAACGTTGAAAATTGCGCGTTCGGCTGATGGGGAAGGAGGGATTTGAACCCTCACCTCGTGAGAGACATGATCCTAAGTCATGCGCGTCTGCCAATTCCGCCACTCCCCCGCAGTCTTAATAGTGTTAATTATAGTCGGGGCGATCTTGAGGGACAAGGGCGGATAAAGACACGTGGCGGATAAAGACGCGCAACCTTAAAATACGCGCGCGTCCCGATTTTAAGCCGTCTTGGGCGCGGACGACGGGGGCGGCGCGTCCTCTTTCGCTGTCTCAGCGATGTCCATCAATAACTGTGCGAAGTCCAAGCCGTCACCGACGCGCATCAGAATCGCCGTGATCAACAACTGCGCCAGTTGAAACAAGCCCTGCATCTGAGCGATGCGATGCACATACAAGCTCGCCATCTCGCGCTGCGCCTCGTCCATCTGCGCCATCGCGGTGTTCAGGCGGGTGATATCCTCGCCCAAAATCAGCAACGCGCGATCCACATCACGCATCTCACGCCCTTTGAGGATATTGGAGATGATCTGCCCGAAATCCGTCTCCGCCTCATAGAACTTGCGTCGTCCACTGCTGCCGCGCACCCACACTTGGCGCACCATGCCCATGTTTTCGAGCGTGCGGATGTTCATGCTGGCGTTGGCTTTCGAGATATCGAGCGTTTCGACCAAATCATCGAGGCACAGCGGGCGCTGACTCAACAACAGTGCGCCATATAACTGCCCCATCACCTTGCTGAAGCCGAAATAATCCGAGAGCTGCCCTAAGCCGTCCAACATATTGTTGTGGACATTGCGCAGCGTCGTCGGCGCATCTTGGGCATCCTGCGCGGCTGCGCGACCGTTATCCCTGCCATTCCATACTGCTGCCATCGCTGTCCACCTTTTGCGGTCAAACTTTCTAAATCTATTGACTAAATTATATCAAATATTACACGGGATGAATAGACACTGCTCGTTCATTCGTAGCGCAGCGCGTCAATCGGGTTGAGCGCAGCGGCGCGATTGGCGGGGTAAATGCCGAAGAACACGCCAATCCCCACCGATATCGCCGTCGCCAAGACCACATTAATCGGCTCAATGGCGACGGTCAACCCCAACGGCGACGCCGTGACCAGGGCTGCGCCGATCAGCGCGAACGCGATGCCGATACCGCCGCCGGTCATGGACAAGACCGTCGCTTCGGTCAAGAATTGCAGCACGATATCACGTTTTTGCGCACCGACAGCTTTGCGCAAGCCGATCTCGCGCGTCCGTTCCGTGACGGTCACGAGCATGATGTTCATAATCCCAATGCCGCCGACCAACAGCGAAATGCCGGCGATCACTGCCAGAAAGATCGTGAGCAAGCCCGTGATCTGTCCCAACGAATCGAGTAAGTCGGTCTGCGTGAAGATGCCGAACGTGTCCTCATCGCGGAAATTGATGCCGCGCTCCTCGCGCATCGTCTGGCGAATTTGCTGTGTCACCGCTTCGATGCTGCTGCCGTCACGCGCTTGCACGAGAATGTTGGGTACTGGACGCTCGCCCGTCAGGACGCGCTCACCGCTCAGGCGTGTTTGCGCCGTCGTGATCGGCACGAAGATCAAATCGTTCTCGTCGCCACCGAAGCCCGCGCCGCCCGCCGCTGCCATCACGCCGATCACGCGGAATGGCACGCCGCCGACACGCATATTCTGTCCAATCGGGTAAACATCGGGGAACAACCGCTCGACGACCGTCTGACCGATGACCGCCACACGCGCCAATCCATCAACTTCGGTACTGTCGAAGAAACGCCCCGCAATTACTTCACGACTGCGAATCGTTGGGAAATCCGCCGTCACACCGCGCACGCGCCCACTCGCTTCGCGCCCCTCGAATGACGCTGGGCGTGTCAAGTTGACCTGCGGCATCACGAAAAGCGCATCAGGGACACGATTCAAGTCTGCTAACGCGCGCGCCTCGTTCAGCGTCGGGCGGATCAAGATGCCGCGATCATCCTCTTGCGAGGTGACCAACAGCAAATTTGTCCCCAAGCCCAAGAATTGGTTGCGCACGAAGGCATCGACCGCTTGCCCGATGGATACGAGCGAAATTACTGCCGATACGCCAATCGTGATGCCAAGCATCGTCAGTGCCGAGCGCAGCTTGTTTGTGCGCAAGCCCAACAGCGCGATCCGCGTATTTTCGAGCAGTATCCCAATCACGATTTTTCCTCGCGTTCCTCGTGGCTTCGTTTTCTTCGTGGAATGTCGTTGATCACTCGAAGCGCAGGGCGTCAATCGGACGCATCCGCGCGGCACGGCTGGCGGGATACAGACCGAAGAACACGCCGATGAACGCACTGACGCCCGTCGCCAAGATGATCGCGTCAGTCGTGATCGACAAAGCGAGATCGGGGACGAGCAAGCCGCCCAAAAAGGTCAGCAGCGCGCCGAGTCCCACGCCCAGCGCGCCGCCCAAGAATGACAAGATGATGCTCTCGATCAGAAATTGCAGCATGATATCCGCGCCGCGCGCCCCAACCGCTTTCCGTAAGCCAATTTCGCGCGTGCGCTCCGTGACCGACACCAGCATGATGTTCATGATGCCGATGCCGCCGACCAGCAGCGAAATGCCCGCGATCATACCGAGAAACACCGTCAGAATCCCCGTGACCTGCCCCAACGAACTGAGCAAATCCGACTGATTGATGATCGTGAAATCCTGTTCACCCTGAAACATGACCTCGTGCGCGTCGCTGAGATACGTCTCAACTTCCAAGCGCGCCCGCTCCATCCGGTCTTCGGCACGCGCTTGAACATGCAGCACATCGACGCGGTAGCCGCCGTCGCGCGTGCGCGTCTGGGACATGCGCGTTTGCGCCGTCGTCAATGGGATGAACACGACTTCGTTTTCGTCCCCGATGAATCCGGGCGCTTTGTCGGTCATAACGCCGATCACCGTGAACGCGCGCTCGTTGATCTTGATCACCTGCCCCAGCGGATCGTAGGTCTTGTCGCCCCACAACCGCTCCACGACGGTGGTGCCGAGGATCGCAACGCGCGCCAGTGTATCCAGATGCTCTTGATTGATGAACTCCCCGATATAGGGCGTCCACGTTCGCACCGCTGTGAAATTCGGCGTGACGCCGCTAACCGCCAACTGCGTGCTTTTCGATCCAGCGACGACGACGGCTGGCACGACCGTTTCCAGCGCGATCTGGCGCACGCTCGGCGCGATGATCGGGTTGATCAGGTCGCGCGCCTCCAATGTCGTAATCGGCTGAATCGTCGTGCGCGTGTTGGACGCAGGCGGCGACGAAAACACGAACAGCACGTTCGATCCGAGTCCCTGAAACTGCGCCGCGACAAAATCTTCGACGCCGCGCCCCAAGCTGGTCAAGCCGATCACCGCGCCCACGCCGATGATGATGCCGAGCGTCGTCAGCAGCGAGCGAAGGCGATTCGTGAGCAAGCCGTTGATAGCGATGCGGAGGGATTCGAGTAGGTTCATTGGCTCAATTTCCAGACGATTTGGCGCATCCATTCGAGATCGCGCGGCGCGGCGTGTCCGCTGGCGATCAGTGCCTCCAACGCCGGCGTCGCGCGGGCATCGTTCAACGTGTCGATGGCATACAACAAAATCGGCAGGCTGTCGTCGTCCTTCGTATTCAACGCAGCGATCAAGCCGTCCAGCGCGCGCCCATCGCCGCGCAGCGCGAGTCCCACCGCTGCCGCTTCACGGAGATGAGAATCACGATGGATCAGCCATCGCTCGAACACCCCGCCGATCTGCGCGCTTGTGTCATCGTCGCTCGCTTGCGCTAACCACGCCAGCGCGCGTCCAACCCGCAGCCGAATATAACGCGACGCGACGTGACGCATTCGCGCTTGTTGACGATGCGCCAGATCGACCACGAAGCGATCATCATTTCGTTCAGCGACCGCGATCAGCGCGGGAATCATATCAGGATCGCGCAAGAACGAGAGCGACTCAGCGGCTTTGCCAACGATTTCATAGGATGTGGACAGGTTAAGCGCGTCCAACAAGATAGGGCGTACATCGAGATCGTGGAACCAGCCCAAGACTTCGATCACGGCGTCTTTCACGCGCCCTGCACCATATTGCGCCGCCTCGAACAACACCGATTTCGCACGCCCATCACGCAGCCAGCCGAGTCCGAACGCGGCGGCGGCGGCTTCGGCGCGCAAATGCGGACTTTGATCGGCGTCGTGCCATGCGAGGCGATGCAGGAACGTCCAGAAGATGTTTTCGTACTGGTCAACATCCTTAGCAAGCAGCGCTAGCGCCCACGCCGCCGCGCGCACGACGCGGAAATACTGTTCCGGCGAATCGCCACCGTTCGAGAGCAAATAGGTATCGCCTGCGAACATGCGCATCAATGGCTCAAGCGCGCGGTCGTCCATCAGGACACCCAATGCGCTCGCGGCGGCAATTTGCACACGATTTTCGGGATCGTTGAGCAGCGCGATCAGCGGTTCGACGGCAGCGGAATCGGGCGCGAACTCTAAGCGGATCGCGGCGCGTTCGCGGAGGGCGGGATCGGGCGACGATAAGTCGGGGATCAATGCAGACATCGTTTCATCCATACAGGGCGCTCAGTTGTATTCCTCTTTCTTGCCACCGTAATACACATCTTTGAACAGCGACTCCATCTCATCCGCTTCGGACGGGCGCTCAGAATCACCCGCGATCAGCGGCGTCGCAATCTCCCGATCCGCGACCACGACCCCATCGCGCAGCATGATCACGCGCTGCGTATGCCGCGCGATCCATGGATCGTGCGTGACGAATACAACGGTGATCCCCTCTTCGCGGTTGAGTCGCTGGAAGATTTGCATCACTTCCGAGCCAGAGCGCGAGTCGAGATTGCCGGTCGGTTCGTCCGCCAAAATCATTGCGGGTTCGTTGACCAACGCCCGCGCGATAGCGACGCGCTGCTGCTGCCCGCCGGAGAGTTCGCTCGGCAGATGATCGAGCCGCTGCCCTAATCCAACCGATTCGAGTGCCGCTTTCGCGCGTTTCGTCCGATTCGATACGCCCGAATAGATCAGCGGTAGTTCGACCTGGCGCAGCGCCGTCGTGCGCTTGAGCAAGTTGAAATTCTGAAAGACGAAGCCGATCTTCTTGTTGCGCACGCGCGCTAACTCCGCCTCGCTGAGTTTGCTCACATTCACGCCATCAAGTAGATATGCGCCCGATGTCGGCTGATCGAGCGCGCCAAGAATGTTCATCAGCGTACTCTTACCGCTGCCAGAGGGTCCCATGATCGATACGAATTCACCTTCGTAGATTTTCAGATCGACGCCGCGCAAAGCGTGAACGTCGATATCACCCATCTTGTAGCTTTTCGTGATGGCGTCGATATCGATTACGAGCTTGCGTTCAGGCGGCGCGTCGGCGTGATGTCCGTTGGCGCTTCGACGAAAGAGCTTTAGCATCGCCTATGCGCCATCAAAGATATCGAACGCATCGCGCGGGAGCAGGACGACGCGCTGTCCGGGTTCGAGTCCGCGCACGATTTCGCTGCTCGTCTCGTTGCGCACGCCCAACAGGACTGGAACTTCGACGAAACGTCCCGGTTCGCGTTCGATGGTCACGAACGCCTCGCCCGTCGTCCGTTCGATGCGCACGAAGCGATTTGGGACGCTCAGCACGCTTTCGAGTTCGCTGAGGATGATCGTCGCCGTCGCGCTCATGCCAATGCGCACGGGTTCAGCGCTTGGGTTCAGGCGCGCGCGCACCGCATAGGTGACCAACTGCCCGATCACGGTGGGCGCGACAGCGATGCGCGTGATTTCGCCCGTGATCGCGGCGTCGGGGAGCGCGTCGATCCGAAATTCGACGGGCTGTCCGAGCGCCACACGCACGACATCGGTTTCATCGATGGCGAGATCGACATAAAATTCCGATTGATCGATCAGCACGACCGCTGGCTGATTGTTCGGCGCGGGTTCGCCCGCGCGGAGGTTCATCTGCGCGATCTGTCCGTCGAACGGTGCCGATAATACGGCGCGATCCAGCGCCAAACGGGCTTGCTCGACCGCCAACTGCGCTTGCAGCAAGCCCATCTCTGCAATCCGGCGATCTTCAGCATCTGCGCCCGTCGCCAAACGATCCAAGCTGACTTGTGCCGCGATCACAGCGGCGTTGGCAGCGCCAATTGCCCCGCTGTCTGCGCCTCGACTTGCGGTCGCTGCCGCGCTGGCGTCCGCAATCTGCACGCCAAATTCCGCGCCCGTCAATCCGGCTTCAAAGTCGCTGGCGGACGCGCCACCCGATAAATCAATCGTGGGGAACAAGCCCGCTAATGCCGCGTTCGCCTGATCAATTACGTCTTGCGGCACATCCACATCGTCGGGGATGAACTCCGAGATATCAGGCGCGAAACTGATCGCATCGCGCGGCAAGAGTGCTAAGTCGCGCTGCAACTGCGCTTGCCACAACTGATTGCGTGCGAGTTCCGTTTGCAAGCGCGCGATCTCACGCTGCTGCGCCGTGACGCCCGTTGATGCCGCCGCGCCGACTTGAGCGTTCGCGGCATTCAGCGCCGTTTGTGCCAGCGCCACATCGACATCGCGTGGGGGGGCAGTCAACGCTTGATACGCGATGCGCTGCAAATCGAGCGCTGCCTCGACATTTGCCAGCGCAGTATCAATGTCTGTAGTGTCCAATCGCGCCAGCATGTCGCCCGCCCGCACGGTGTCACCCTCCGCGAACGTCACCGCGCTGACGATGCCCAATCCCTCGAACGACAACAACACTTGATCGGCAGGCAAGACCGCGCCCGTCGCGCTGACGGTCACACGCAAATCGCCCGCCCCGACGATGAATTCGTCTAACACTTGCGCGGCATTCTCGGCTTGTTCAGTTTCGCGCCGCGCTTGGAACGCGCTGACCGCGCCAACAGCGACCAGCGCGATCACCGCCACAATGACGATGAACCGAAGCAGTCGTTTCATCGCTCTAGCCTCCAAACAAGGGGATATTGTCCCCTGATAGATCGACGGCAATCGTGTCGCCATCTTGCACGCCGGACACGATCTCGCTGCGATCTTGTCCTTGCAAGCCCAATGTCACTTCGACCTCTTCCAACGTCGCATCCGCGCGCACCAGATTGACATAGGCGCGCTCGGTCGCTCGATCCAGCCGGATATAAGCGTTCGGCGCAACCAACACGCTCTGGCGCGCCTCGACCACGACTGACGCTTCCGCTGTCATGCCGACGCGGACGCGCGCATCCCCGCCGTCCAAACGCACGGACACATCGTAGCTCACGATACCTGCGTCGTTCGTGCCGATGAGCGATATACGCTCCAATGTCGCGGGAAGTTCCACGCCGGGCAGCGCATCCACGCGCACGCGCGCCGCCATGCCCGCTTGGATTTGCCGGATATCGATCTCGTCCACCTGCACCGTTAAACGCAGCGGATCGAGATCGAGCAGTTCGACAGCGGGGACGCCGGGCAGCGCCAAGCCGCCCACGGCGATATTGACCGCCGCGATTACACCGTCGAACGGCGCGGTCAAGCGCGTTCGGTCGAGCGCCGTTTGCGCTTGTTCTAAGCCGATGCGCTGCTGCGCAATGAGCGCGTCGGCGCGGTCGATTTCCGCTGGCGTCGTGCCTGCCAACAGCCGATCAAACTCCGCTTGCGCTTGGGCGACGCGCGCGTTGGCGGCTGAACGCTGACCGCCCGATGCGCCCGTCCGCGCCTGTTCCAACTGGAGACGTGCGATCTCGGCGTTGAAATTCGCTTGCCCGATGCGCGCTTCGAGCAGATCATACGCCGCTTGCGGTTGATCGCCCGGCGCGGTTGTGCGCGCACGTTGTGCCGACTCTAAGGCGGATTGGGATTGTGCGACTTGCAGTTCCAACGCGCGAATCTCGTCTGCCGACACGAAGCCCGCCACCGATGCCGCCGCAGCCCGCGCGGCATCGATATTCGCTTGCGCGATCCGGATTTGTCCTTCGTCCGCGCCTTCGAGAAGCTGTGCCTTCTGCATCTCAGCCAATTCAACCGCGAGTTCCGCTTGCGTATAGGCGATCTGCTGCGGCTCGTTCTCGACTTCCGCCAGCACATCGCCCTCCAACACGAAATCGCCCAGCGTAAATGGTACGGATGCCACGCGACCGCCGCCGACGAAACTGGCGCGCGCTGTCCGATCCGCTTCGATGCGCCCAATGGCGGTCACGCTCACCTCGATATCGTCGCGCGTGACCGTGACTTCTTGGAATTGGCGCGCTGTCTCGACCGCCGCGGGTGGGTTCGCGCGCCGATAAAATACAATCACTGGAATGATCAAGGTCAACAACAGCAGCACAAACAGGGAACGCCGTACCGACATGGCTGTATTCGTCCTCGTCTTCTCGCTGATCGTAACCGCGATTTGCGCGGCGTTCAATCGCAGAAGCATCCAAATCAACGTTTTTTCACACTACTCTTAAACAGTCTTAAACACGGACTGGCATGGATGGGTATGCAGTGGTAAATTTGATGTGTAGATTTTCACAATCTCAGCGGCGTTGCAAACAATAGAGGAGAATGGCGAGAAGCTATGCCCGCTTCAATACCAGATATTGTCATCAGCCGCCTGCCCGTCTATCTGCGCGCGCTCGAACGTCTGACTCAGGATGGTCACGAGGTCACATCTTCGCACGAGTTGGGGAAGCATCTCGGCATTAGTTCGGCGCAAATACGCAAAGATCTGTCGCATTTCGGCGGATTTGGCAAACAAGGCACTGGCTATAAGATCAAATTTCTGACCGAACAACTCCGACAAGTGTTGAAAATCGACCAAGAATGGGAAATTGCCCTCGTCGGCGCGGGCGATCTGGGCAGCGCCGTCGCACGCTACAAAGGCTTCGCCTATCGTGGCTTCCGCGTCGCTACGATTTTTGACGTGGCACCCGAAAAAGCGGGCAAGCAAGTGGGTGGATTCGACGTGTTCCCGATGGACTCGATGCAAACCATCATCCGCGAAAAGGCGATCAAGATCGCCATGATCGCCGTCCCCGCCGAAAGCGCGCAGCGTGTCGCTGATCTATTGATCGAAGCTGGCGTGCGCGCGATCTTGAACTACGCGCCGATCAACTTGAACGTACCAGAGAATGTTCACGTCCAATACATCGACCCGGTGATCCATCTTCAGCGTATGACCTACTATCTATCGGAATGATCCCCAACGGCGCACACGCTCATTCCACTTTAGACCGCCGCAACGCGACGCAAGATCGCTGGATCGTTGAGCGCCCGCCCCGCGCCCACAGCGACCGCGATCATGGCGTTGTCGGCGCGGTACACGGGAACACCCGTCTCGTGCGTGAGATATTTCTCGACCCCACGTAACAGCGCCCCGCCGCCCGTCAGCACAATGCCACGATCAATGATATCGGACGCCAACTCCGGCGGCGTGTTCGACAACACCCGCTTGACGACATCCGCGATTTCGCGCAGCGAATCGGACATCGCTTCGACTACTTCGCCCGTCGTGATCGTAATCGTGCGTGGCAGTCCGCTCACGTTATCGCGTCCCTGCACTTCCATCGCCAATTCTTGACCGATATCCGCCGCCGCGCCAACTTGAATCTTGACCGACTCTGCGGTCGGCTGTCCGATACTCAGGTTGTACTTACGCCGGATGTATGCTTGAATCGCATCATCGAGGCGCAAACCGCCGACGCGCCCGCTCTCGCAGCGAACAATATTATTCATGGTCAAAACCGCCGCTTCGGTGATGCCGCCACCGATGTTGACGACCATATCGCCCGCAGGCGTCCCGACGGGCAGCCCCGCGCCAATCGCCGCCGCCAGCGGCTCCCAAATTAAGAACGCTTCGCGCGCGCCCGCTTGGATCGCGGCTTCATGCACGGCGCGCCGCTCGACGCTGTTGGCGCCATACGGTACGGACATCATGACAGTCGGCTTGAATAAGCGCATTCGTCCGGCGATCTTGCCGAAGAAGTGGCGCAGCATCGCCTCGGTGACTTCGTAATCCGCGATCACGCCATTTTGCAGTGGACGCACGATTTGGATATCCTCATCGTCCACCTTGCCAATCATCTCGCGCGCGGGCTGCCCGATCTCGATGATCGTCTCGGTCTCAACGCTCATGGCGGCGATAGTCGGCTCTTGCAGCACGATCTGATCGTTCTCGTAGATCAGGACGTTGACCGTCCCCAAGTCCACGCCTAAATTCTTGCTGAATATCCCCATGTGTTTCCGTGACCACTTTCACGATTTGGCTACGACAATGGAGATGAATTATAGCAGATGCGCTCCCGGTCGGGGCATGGCGCGCCATGCTCGAACAGGTTCCCTCACCGTCGAAAATCGGCGAAGCACTTGCCGCCAAGATAATCGGGAAAGGTGTAGATACCGTTCACTTGTACATAACACTTTTCGTCGTCGTGGCGCGATTTCTGAAACGGGCGCGTGATGCCAACGCGCAAATAGACGACCGATTTACGGATTTCTCGCTCAATCTGCGCGCTGGCATCCTCGTAGGCTAATTTTTGCTGACCCGTCAACCAACGCGCATAATGACGCAGTGTCAAATCCGTGATTGGCAGATTGAAATAGCCCACATCGGCATGATCATAGAAACTCAGCCGAAATTTCGGGATTTGGTGTTCATCGACCGCATAGCTGAACTTGACAATCCGCGCGCACACCGTACCAAGCGAACGCACGCCCGTGCCAGGTTCGAGACTGCGATTTTTCTCTAATTCGACTTCAAAAATATCCTGAACGCTTGGATAAATGAGCTTATCTAACGCCGCGCGCCACGTCTTATCATCCGCAAGGCGACTCATCGACGCGGTTTCGGGTTGATACCAAATATGATCTTCGATGTGCGGCGGTTCGGGCGCTTTCTTCGGCTTCAGATCCATCGTCACAACCGCGCGCGGGCGGATGATGATCTGATCGCCGCCGAACAAGTGACGTTCGCTGATGCCCGGCGGCGGCAAGATGGGGCGCACGATCACGCCCTGATGCGTGACCCCCGCCACACAAACGGTATCGCGGCTCATCTGCGTCAAATCGGTGATTAAAATTTCGGTTTTCATGTCCACTTCACTTCATCAAATGCACAACTTCCACATTCCCCCACGCCGCCGCGATGTGTTCCGCCACCAAGCGGCGGTGACATTGATCCGGTTCGTGTTCGCTGCACAATAAACACGCACGATTCGCGTCCCACCACGCTCGATCTAGCGCCGCCATGATAGCGCGCTCATCCAACAGCGCCGTGAACGCGCGGGTATACGCTGCCCAATCTTTGTCCGCGCGATAGGCGTCTAACATCGCCGCCGTCGGAGCGAATTCCAGCTTGTGAACATAATCGCAGATGTTGATCGCGCGCAAAAAATACGCCAGATCGCGCGCCTTCGCAAAGCCGGCTAATTGCGAGTCAGGGCGCAGCCGAACATCGACCACGACCGTGACCCGATTCTTTGCCAACAATTCAAAGAACGCTTGTGCAGTCTTGCGCGTGAAGCCAATCGTAAAAATTTGCGTCATAACAGCCTCATCTGCTTGGGAAGTTCGACAAATTCTGTCGGATCGACGACTTCAGATTCACCATCTTTCAAGAGATGCACGATTTGCAGCGCACTATCGGTCACACGCACCGTCGGATCGATCAGCGAACGCGCGATCAAGTGGTGGCGGTGACACTCGCGCGGATCGCCCTCGCTGCACATGACCGCCACAAACGCGCCGCGCGCTGCTTGTTCGCGCACAATGTCGATCAAACGCGCGATCCCGCGCTGATACCAATCGCGCTTCATGATTTCGTCGTACTGGACAACGTTCAGGTATTTTTCGCGCGCCAAGTCGGGATCGGGCAGTTGTTCGCCCTTGTAGACCGTCGGATCGGGCGGGCGTCCACCGAGGAACTGTCCGGCGTAGCGATATTCAACCCCATTGGCGATCAGGTACGCTTCGAGCAGCGCTTTGTTGAAGTGTGACACGAATTTGCTGTACGGCGCGCTGCGCACGTCAAGCAGCACCTGCACGTTGTGGCGCATCAACAGCGCATGGAACGCCTCGATGGGCAAATCGCTGTGTCCAACCGTATATAACGTCAACGCGCGTTGATCAGCATCGCTCAAGAGCATATCTCCACCATGTTAGGATGATAACACGAGTTCGCGGCGTGAATACAATAAAAAATGACGCCCGAATCTGTGATCCGAACGTCATTCATAAGCCAGCAACCGCGCCCTAACTTACCGGCGCGGTTCGCTTTCATCATCAAGGATGCGCATGACCGTGCTGTTGTTTACCTTGCGAGCAATGCGCAACCCCAGTTCGGCGCGGCGCAGTGACAATGCTGCCTCGCGGTTCAATTCGGGTGCTACACCCTCGCGGCGCATCTTTTCGGCGCTGGCACGCGCGGCATCGATGGCTTCCATATCGATATCAAACGACGACTCTGCCATGTCCGCCAGCACGACTACTTTGTCCGGGCGCACGTCGACCACGCCACCATAAATGACGAAGCTCTCTTCCGCACGCCCTTTGCGCACAATCAATTCCCCGAAGCCGAGCGTCGTCAGCACGGCGGCATGATGGGGCAGCACGCCCATCACGCCTTCCGACGCCGGAATCACGACCATATCCGCGTTCGGTTCGCTGAAAATCACGCGCTCTTGCGTGACAATTTCCACTGCGATTGGCATCTCTACGCCCCTCGCTAGGCGTTTTGCTGCTGATATTCTTCGTAACGCGCCAACACGTCTTCGACCGGTCCAACCATGTAGAACAACTGCTCTGGAATGTGATCGAGTTCGCCGCGCAAGATCATGCTGAAGCCACGAATGGTATCCTTGATCTTGACGTACTTGCCCGTGCGTCCGGTGAACTGCTCGGCAACCTTCATCGGCTGGCTGAGGAACTGCTCGATCTTGCGGGCGCGCGCCACCAACAGCTTATCGTCGTCCGATAATTCGTCGATGCCGAGAATGGCGATGATGTCTTGCAAGTCCTTGTAGCGTTGCAGGATTTGCTGCACCTGCCGCGCGGTATTGTAGTGTTCTTCGCCCACGACCAGTGGATCAAGAATCTTGCTGGTGGACGCCAGTGGATCAACCGCCGGGAAGATCGCGCGGGCGGCGATAGCGCGTTCCAGCGCAATCGTGCCGTCCAAGTGCGCGAACACCGCGACAGGCGCGGGATCGGAGTAATCGTCAGCGGGGACGTAGACCGCTTGCATCGACGTGATCGACCCCTTTTGCGTGGACGTGATGCGCTCTTGCAACTGCCCCATCTCGTCCGCCAACGTCGGCTGATAACCAACGGCAGAGGGCATACGACCAAGCAGCGCCGAAACTTCCGCGCCCGCCAGCGAATAACGGAAAATGTTGTCGATGAACAGCAGCACATCGCGCCCTTCATCGCGGAAGTGTTCCGCCATCGTCAAGCCGGACAGCGCCACGCGCAGACGCACGCCGGGCGGCTCGTTCATCTGTCCAAAGACCATCGCCAGCTTGTCCAGCACGCCCGATTCTTCCATCTCATAGTAAAGCTGCGTGCCTTCGCGCGTGCGTTCACCGACGCCAGCGAACACCGACAGCCCAGAGTGTTCGGTTGCAATCGAGTTGATCAATTCCATGATCGTAACCGTCTTGCCGACACCCGCGCCGCCAAAAATGCCCGTTTTGCCGCCCTTGGTCATGGGAGCGATCAAGTCGATGACCTTCATGCCCGTCTCGAACACTTGGATGCTCGTTGTCTGTTCCTCGAACTCCGGCGCGGTCGCGTGGATCGAGCGGCGCGGCGTATCTTCTGCCAGCGGCTTGAAATCCACTGGACGACCCAAAACGTTGAAAATTCGTCCAAGCGAATTCATGCCAACCGGGACGGTGATCGGGGAACCCGTCGCAAACGCGGGGACGCCGCGCTGCAAGCCATCGGTTGTGTCCATCGCTACCGTGCGTACCGCATCGTTGCCCAAGTGCATCTGGACTTCGAGGATCAAATCATCTTGCGCTTTCCCATCGTCGTCAACGCGGGGGACACGGATCGCGTGATAAATGTCCGGTAAGTTGCCATGCGGAAACTCGACATCGACCACCGCACCGAGAACTTGGGAAATACGCCCCTGAATTTCTGCCATATCATTCTGCTCCTATCGAGCCGCCAGCCCGGCGGCGACCATATCGCGTTCTACTTGGACAGTGATTTTGTCGAGCGTGGCTTGCAATGCTTCTGCCCCACCCACGATATCGAGAATTTCTGCGGTGATACCTGCTTGCCGCGCCTTGTTGTAAACCAGCGTGTAGCTCTCGACCAAGCTCGATGCGTTATCTGACGCATTGCGCATCGCCACCATACGCGCCGAGTGTTCGCTGGCTTGGCTCTCCAACACACTTTGGTACAGTTGTAGTGCCGTGAAACGCGGGACAATTTCATCGAGAATTGCCGCGGCGCTCGGCTCATAATCATAGTCGAGCGATCCAGCAGTCACGGCGGGCGCATTTTTGACGTATTCTGCCACAACAATATCGTCAGTCATGTACGGCGTGAGCGGCAGCAAGCGCGAGACGCGCGGACGCTGGGTCAGTGTGTTGATGAAGTCCGTGTAGGCGATGAACACTTCATCGACCGCGCCGCTCAAAAATTCGTCGATAGCGAAGCGCGTTACGGCGGACAAACTGGCAATCGTCGGGTCGGACGGGCTGCTGAATTCGGCGCTTAGCGGCAGTTGCGCGCGCACGAGTGAGTCGCGCCCCTTGCGCCCAATCGAAACGAACTGGATGTTCTCTTCGGGAATGCGTTCCGCGAACCGCTGCGCCACACGGATGATGTTGGTGTTGAACGCGCCCGCCAACCCGCGATCCGACGTGATCAGGATGATCATCGCACTTTTGACGGTCGCGCGCGGGGTCAACAGCGGATGCAGCGGCGTTCCCTTTTGCGCAGACTTTTGGACGTTGAGCAAAATTTCCCACGCTTTTTCCGAGAACGCGCGGCTTGCCAGCACGCGCGCCTGTGCCTTACGGACGCGGGATGCCGACACCGCTTCGAGTGCGCGGGTGATCTGCCCGATGTTTTTGATACTGCGAATACGTTTTTTTACTTCGCGTGCCGATGCCATCGATTACCTCTCCTTTACTACACAGGTTTGAATAGAACGGTGGTAGAGACATGGCGCGCCATGTCCCTACGCTTACTTCCCCAAACCTGTTAGCTCCAGCTCGCCTTGAAATCGATGATTGCTTGTTTCAGCTTCGCTTCGACCTCTTCCGGGAGCGTTTTGGCATTGTCGATGGCGTCCGCGATCTCAGCGAATTGGCTGTGATACGCGCGGATGAACGACGTTTGGAAGTCTTTCACGCGCGGGAGCGGAATATTATCCAGATAACCGCGCGTGCCAGCGTACAGCAATGCGATTTGATCGGACAGCGGCAGCGGTTGATACTGCGGTTGCTTGAGCAGTTCCGTCAAACGCAGACCGCGATCCAACTGACGCTGTGTCGCCTTATCCAAATCGGAGCCGAATTGGGCGAACGCTGCCAACGAGCGGAACTGGGCGAGGTCGAGGCGCAAACCACCCGCGACTTTCTTCATCGCTTTCGTTTGGGCATCGCCACCGACACGGCTGACGCTGACACCGACGTTCATGGCAGGGCGCTGTCCAGCGTTGAACAACTCGCTTTCCAAGAAGATTTGTCCGTCCGTGATCGAAATCACGTTCGTGGGGATGTATGCCGACACGTCACCGAGCAAGGTCTCGATGATCGGGAGCGCGGTCAAGCTGCCACCGCCGTTTTGGTCGCTCAACTGGGCGGCGCGCTCCAACAAACGGCTGTGCAGATAGAACACATCGCCCGGATACGCCTCGCGTCCCGGCGGACGGCGCAGCAGCAGCGACACTTGGCGATACGCCCAAGCGTGTTTGGAGAGATCATCGAAAACGACCAGCGCATCCTTGCCCGTTTCCATGAAGTACTCGCCAATCGCGCAGCCAGAATAGGGCGAGATGTATTGCAGCGCCGCTGATTCGGACGCGCTGGCGACGACAATGGTGGTGTATTCCATCGCGCCGTTTTCCTGCAAGAGCGCCTGAAGCCGCGCGATCTCGCCACGCCGCTTGCCAATGGCGACGTAAATGCAGTTCAGCCCCTTGCCTTTTTGGTTCAGGATGGTATCGATGGCAAGCGCCGATTTACCCGTCTGACGGTCGCCAATGATCAACTGGCGCTGTCCACGTCCAATCGGCGTCATGGCATCAATGGCAATGATGCCCGTCTGCACAGGGCGTCCGACGTTCTTGCGCTGCATTACGCCCGGCGCAATGCGCTCAATGTTATAGTACGCTTCAGCGGCAATGGGACCCCGACCATCAATCGGTTCACCGAGCGCATTGACGACGCGCCCAACTAAACCAGGACCAACCGGAACGGATGCGATCCGACCCAACGGGCGCACTTCGTCGCCTTCGTTGATCGTATCGTACTCGCCCATGATAATGATGCCGACATTATCTTTTTCGAGGTTAAACGCGATGCCCGACACGCCGTTGCTGAACCGCACCAATTCGCTGAAACGGAGATTTTGCAGCCCCCGTACCCGCGCGATGCCATCGCCAACATCTTCCACGTAGCCGACTTCGACCGCTTCGTAGTCCGGTACATAATCTTGTACCTGCTGCAAAAGCGACTCGAACATATTGCCTGTAACTTCCGCCATTGAATGCTCCTGACGTTAAGACGAATAGAACTCGTACGCTGACGTGTTCGCAGTGAGCGAACGCGATATCGACCGTAACAGGGTGAGTATAGACGAAAATTTAATCCAAATCATTGATCATGATTCTACAGATGTAAGGGCATTTGTCAAATTTTTCACAAAGTATATGTATGATACAATTATTTCATCCATTTCTCAACTGAGGACTTCATTTTGGCAGCGATTCCCTCTCAGGCTGGAATGAAAGCCGATCCACTTACGCGCTGGCTGATCCTCGCGGTCTTACTCGGATTGGCGATCTTGCTGTGGCTGCCCTTCCGCTTCAATGTTGGATTCTCAGGCGATGAATGGTATTTCTACTATCATTCGTCCTACACAGCCCTATGGGGGCAGCCCAGTCGCCCGCTGATAGCGTTGCCCAACGTGATCGCTTATGGGCTGTCGCCGGGATCGTTTCTCGGCTTCAATGTGATGCTCACCCTGGTCGTCTTTCTACGCGGTGCGCTCACCTATACCATCATGCGCCAAATCAAGCTAGGGCGCACTTTTGCGTTCTTGACTGCCGCGCTGGCGATGGCGATTCCGGCTGATATGGGTACGTACTACATGGGCGCCGTGGCAGTATATAGTTCATCTGTCTTCTATTTGCTGGCGGTCGTGGTTTTCTTGGCGTACTGGAAAACGCGCCGCTTGATTTTCTTGATCCTGATGATCAATTTGCAGATGTTGTGCTTGGGCATTTATGAAGCGACCTATCCACTGATTCTGGTCACGCCGCTGCTGCTGCTCATACTGCATCGTCGGATCAACCGCCGTTTGATCATGACTGCCATCTTGTGGTATCTCATTCCGGCGCTCAACGTTTTACGTTACGCGCTGTTGGTCAGCAATCAGCCCGAGGCGCTTGGTTATCAAGGCGGTCTGCTCGATCTCGATGTCGGGCGCATGATCAGCGGAACATGGGGAATCTTCCAGCGGCACTTCATCGATGGCTGGTTACCAACCCGGTTTGCGTTCGATGCGTCGTTCATCCCATTCGCACTGATTGCCGCGGCTATCGTGTTTGTGGCTGTGCTAAGGTTGTCCCGCCCACCAACCGACGTACCAATGAACCGTCAAACACTGCTCGTCATAGCGATTACCGGCATCATCATCCTGCTGTTGAGCGTTGCCATTTACATCCCTACCAATGCACGCACCGATCATTTGCGTACCTACTACACATCCGTAATCGGCGCGGCGCTCACGATTGTGGCGCTGCTGACGCTCATCGCATCGAATCGTTGGGTCGTGGCAGCGCTAGTCGCTGGATTGTGCGCGTTGGGGACGCTGCGTCTGCTCGAACAGGGTGCGGATTTTCAGCGGCGCAGCGAAGCACAGCAAACCATTCTCTTGAACGCGCTTGATATTGCACCCGATATCGCAGCGTGGAGCGGCGTCATTGTTTTGGATGAAACGCCCAATCAGTTGATGACCCAACGCTTTATGAGCGCGTGGACAATCCAAACGACGTTTCAACTCATTTACGCCGATCCGACGCTGCTGGTTGTCATCTGCCCAGCGGAGCCGAATGCGCTGAATGACTCGCCTCGATGCCTCTTCGAGGCGGATGGCGCGCGCGTCCAATCAGATGATCTGTTTGTATGGACGCGGCGCTATGACGAATTGGTTTTGATGCGTTATACCGCGTCGGGCGAACTGCGCTTGGAGAGGGCGCTACCCGATCATCCGACCTATAACCCCTTCGGACGCATTGATCTGGAGGTTTCGCCCTCGCCAATGGTACAGCGCATGTTCGCAGACAATTGAGGGGCTACTTATCGGCTTTTTCTTGCGCGTCGCCGAGCGCCTTGCTGCGTTCATACGCCGCCCAAATCGCGTCCGCCAAGACCGTGCGCAAGCCGCCCTTTTCCATTTCGTAGATGGCAGCCGCCGAGGTGCCGCCCGGACTTGTGACCTGATTGCGCAGTTCCGCCGGATGAAGTTTGGAGAACATCGCGTAATCAACCGATCCGCGCATGGTCTTGAGGACAAGCCGTTCGGCATCGCGGCGCGAAAACCCCATATGCACGCCCGCGTCGATCATCGCTTCCATAAACATGAAGATGTACGCGGGTCCCGTCCCACTGAGCGCCGTCGCCATGTCTAGGAATTTTTCGTCGCTGACGTACAATTCGTCCCCCAAGGCGCTCAAGATCGCGCGCGCCTGATCGCGCCCCGTCGGCGTGACTTCGCCCGTCGTCGTCCACACCGTGATCCCCTCGCCAATTTGCGCGGGCGTGTTCGGCATCGAGCGGACGACGCTGGGATTTGCCAAACCATCGGCGATGGTACGGATCCGCACGCCCGCCATGATGCTCAAGACCATCGACGTTTTGCGGGCAGTGCGGCGCAAAACGGGCGCAACTTCGGTGAACACCTGCGGCTTGATCGACAGCACGAGGATGTCGGCACGCGCGGCGGCGTCAGCATTATCATCGGTGCAGCGCACGCCGTATTCGCTTGTCAATCGTTCGCATTGCTCGACATTCGGATCGCTGGCGACGATTTGCGCGGCGCTGACCATCCCTTTGTTGAGCAAGCCTTTGATCATCGCCTCGCCCATGTTGCCGCTGCCGATAAAGCCAATCGTCGTGTCTTGGAGCGCCATGTTATCCTCGTTTCACTACCGATAAAGCGGAGGCAAGCGACGAAAACTGAGAAAAGGGCTGCCGCTTTCTGCCAGCACTCGGCACTTTGTACTCAGCACTGTCTTACTCAATTCATTGATACCATCTCGAACTGGGGCCCGTTGTAGCTCATCAGATAGAAGGCGCGTTCGCGTCCCTCATGCGACTCGCGCAAGAAATCGGTCACGATGAAACCCTCCGCGAACATCTGCCGGAAGATAGCGCGTGTGCTGCGCCGCCACGTTTCCGCCAAGCGCGTGTTGCCCTCCAGCGCGATGAAATCGACCGGAATTTCGAGCAGCGCCAGCGATCCGCCCACGGTCGTGGTGATATCCGGTGGGACAGCGATGCCATCAGCGGTCACCGTCGTCGGGTTGAGGATCGTCGTGTTCGCTTCGAGGTAATGGCGCAGCGACAATTCGACGCGCTTGCCGAAGATCCGTTCATCCACGCGGCGGCTCGTGACCCACCATTCCACCAACAGGCGATCCGACGATCCCAAGCGCGCCAAGCCGCCTTCGCCCGACGTGCCATAGTAGTTTTCGAGGTATCGATGGGCAATACCACCCAATTTGCGGATATTCAGGCGCGCATTCGCCGCCAACAGCGGATCGAATGTCCATGTTACAAGGCGAACGCCCATTTGCGAGGCGATATCGCGCTGTGTCATCTTCAGCCGATAGCCGATGCCCTGCCCGCGATATTCGGGCAGCACGATCATGCGCTTGCTGACGATTTGTAAGTTCGCCATCGCCGGGCGGCGCGTATCTTGGCTGTCAGTACCGAGCAAGCCGATCAGTGCGCCAACGAGCGTGTCGCCCACATAGGCGCCCAAGACGTGTCCGCCATAATGTGCCAGCGTGAACAGCATATGCGCTGGCACGACCGACTCCGTATCGTCACCCCAATAGGTTTTTTGCAGTTCCACGACCGCGCGCAGATCGTCGAGTGCGCGCAGATGCTTAATTTCGATGTCCAACTCGTCCATATGTTCCTTCACGTCACTTTCGGGCGGCGACGAAACGTGTAGCGCAGCATGGCGCTACTGTACGCGCGCCCCCGCATATACGTCAACAAGGTATCTTCAAGGCGGCGCGGGCGAATGCCGAAGTAATCGAACAGATTGCCCAAGCGCGCCGTGCGATGGGTTGCCAACAAATCGAGCCATTGGTTGGTGATCAGCGAGCGCGGCAGGATGCGATTATAGATCGCGGTCAGCCAGCGCAGCAGATAAGGCGGCACGCCCACAATCACACGCGGCGCGCGCGAGACGCGCATCACCGTGTGCAGCAAGTCTTCGAGTGTGATATATTCCGCGCCACCAATTTCGATCACCTGATCCACCGAGTCGATGCGCTCCAAGCTGGCAACGAGCGCGCCCACCAGATCATCGACATAAATCGGATGCAGCACGACCTCGCCGCGTCCAGGCATGAAAAACACGAAAGGATTGGCGCGAAGCTGCATCGCCACATGATTCAGGAACGCATCATCTTCGCCAAACGCCAGCCCGGAACGGATGATCGTGTACGCCAATCCGCTGGTCTTAATCGCGTCTTCAACCAAGCCTTTATAGCGCAAAAGCGGATATGCTGACGCTGGCGATGCCCCCAAATGCGAGAGCGTAATTATCCGCCCCACGCGGGCGGCGCGCGCTGCCGTGATCACTTGGCGCACGCCGTCGAGTTCGACGCGCTCCAGATCGCGCGGACGCCCCCACCACTGCGCGTTTTCCAGATGAATCACCGTATGCGCGCCCGTCGCTGCCTTGAATAAGGCTTCTTCATCGATGATGCTGCCAACGACGATCTCTGGGCGCGCAGCTTCGTCCCATGAGAGACGCGCGGCTTTCGCAGCGGAAACCAGACAGCGCACAGCGCGCCCCTCGCTCAACAACCGCGCGACGAGGCGGCGACCGATGAATCCGGTTCCACCAGTGACAAGAATCAAGCTAACAACCCGTTGACTCACCCACAATAATGGGCAAAATTATAACATACTCGAAACCACCATCGAAACGATTGGCTTCCCAAATGCAGCGCGAAGTTCGCAATATTATTTTCACCGATCACGCCATCGAACGTTTGCAACAGCGGCGCATCACCCAATTGATGGTCGTGAGCGCGATTCGATCTCCCGACAGCAGTTATATCGAGGACGACGGCGATACCAAGTTCATCAAGACCATCGACAGACGCCAACTGCACGTCGTCGGGCATTGGAAAACAGATCAACTCCAATGGCTGATCAAATCCGCATGGGTACGCGGCGAAAACGACGCCAAACCATCGCTGTTCAAGTCCCTGCTCGATTTGGCATCGAAGATCATCCGGGCGCTCACCAGCAGCAGTAACCGCCGTCGATAATCACATCGCTGCCCGTCATGAAGTCGCTAACTTGCGCCGCGAGGAACACGACCGCGCCCTGTAAATCGGTGACTTCCGCCATGCGATTCATCGGCGTCATGCGCAGCCAATTCGGCATCATCTGTGCGCCAATCGGCGTCGCCAGCAGATCATCGACCAACTGAGTCCGCGTATAGCCCGGACTGATGCTGTTGACCTTGACGCCGCGTGGCGCCCATTCCGCCGCGAGGCTGCGCGTGAGATGGATGACGCCCGCTTTGCTGGTGTTGTAGGCGGATTGATTCTGCGGCATGTTCGAGATCGTGCCGGACATGGACGCTGTATTGATGATTTTGCCGTAGCCTGCCGGCAGCATGACGCGCGCTTCGGCTTGCGCGCATAAAAACACGCCTTTGAGGTTGATATCCAGCATCCGATCCCAATCCACTTCAGACATGGATTCGGAATCGACCCACTGCCCGATTCCGGCATTGTTCACGCCAATCGTGACCTTGCCCCACTTGCCGACGATGGTTTCGATCATGCGCGCAACTGAGTCGGGCTGCGTCACATCGGCTTGCACGGCGATGCTGTCGATCCCTTTTTGCGTCAACTCGTGCGCGACGTTCTCCGCGCGATCCAGCGCCAGATCGACAATCGCTACCGCTGCGCCCGCTTCACCGAGCGCGTGCGCATAGGCGCGCCCAATGCCCTGTCCACCGCCCGTAACCAGCGCCGCCCGCCCATCCAACCGAAACCGCTCCAAAATTGGTTTTGCACTCAAAACAACATCGCTCATGGTAATTTTCCTTTGATTGGGACATTCTGATTTCTATCGCTTCATTCTAACGCGGAGCATCGTATGGGTAAACTGAACCGTATCCCGCCGGAACATCTGCTCATTGATCTCGACGACGAACGCCGCGCCGTCGCGGAGCATCTGCGCGCATTGATCAAAGAACGCGTGCCACAGGTCGAAGAGGTAGGCTATGGCGGTTGGCGGTTGACCGGCTATCGCAACGGTGGTTATTTCGGTTTCATCGCGCCGCTGCCCGATCAAATCCGTCTCGGTTTTGAACACGGCATCGATCTACCTGACCCAACGAACATCCTGACGGGTGAGGGTAAACAAGTCCGCTCTGTCGGGTTGAAAACATTCATCGATCTTGAGCAGCATGACAGCGCGATCCGCGATCTGATTGACATCGCCGCTGCTCGCGCACGGCAGGGATAACGCAACGCCCGCCGCGTAGTGGTGTTCCATCTTGAGAAAAGCGGCGCGATTGATTACGCTTGCGCTTACAATCTGGACAAGACAATAATTTCCGCGCCGACCTTGCCCACTTCCGACGGCGCGCAGTGGAGGCATAATGGGAGAGCGTCGTCGCGTAGTCGTTACCGGTATGGGAATCCTCAGCCCAATTGGCAATACCGTCGAGGAAGCATGGCGCAACGCCGCCAACGGCGTAAGTGGGATCGCAGAAATCAAGCGATTTGATACGTCGCACTTGGAAATTCACTTCGGCGGCGAAGTCAAAAACTTTGATCCCGAAGCCTTTTTGGGTCGGCGCGAATTCCGACGCACCGACCGCGTCTCGCAGATGGCGCTCGCCGCTGCCGCACAAGCCGTCGCGGACGCCGGCATCGAAATCACGCAAGAAAATATGTACGATGTAGCGTGTGTGGTCGGATCGGGCATCGGCGGCATTGCTACCCTCTTCGAGGCAGTCAAAATATTTCTTGAGAAGGGGCCCAAGTTCGTCAGCCCGTTGTTGATTCCGATGATGCTCCCCGACGCCCCATCGAGCAAAGTCTCCATGACCTACAATCTGCGCGGGCCCAATTTCGCCATCTCCACCGCGTGCGCGACCGGCAACAACTGCATCGGTGAAGCGACCGAAATCATCCGACGCGGACAAGCAACGATGGCATTTGCGGGCAGTTCAGAGGCGGGCTTGCAAGATATTGCGGTTGCCAGCTTCAATAACATGACCGCGATTTCGCGCCGCAACCATGATCCCGGACACGCTTCGCGTCCGTTCGATAGCGAACGCGATGGCTTCGTCGTCGCAGAAGGCGCGGGAATCTTGATCCTTGAAGACTTGGATCATGCCCTTGCGCGCGGCGCGAAGATTTACGCCGAAATCTTGGGCTATGGACACACGTCTGACGCCTATCATGTCACCGCGCCGCTGGAAACGGGCGAAGGGGCAGCCGAAGCGATTGTACGCGCACTCGACGATGCCGGACTGAAGGGCGAGGACATCGATTACATCAATGCACACGGCACCAGTACCCCGCTCAACGACAAGAGCGAGACGCTCGCCATCAAGCGCGCACTCGGCGAACTGGCATACAACATCCCGATTAGCTCGACCAAATCGGTCACGGGGCATCTCATGGGTGCAGCGGGAGCGGTCGAAGCGGTCTTCTCGATCAAGGCGATCTTGGAGAACTTTGTGCCGCCGACCGTCAATCTGGTCAACCAAGACCCCGAATGCGATCTGAATTACACGCCGAATGTCGGGGTGGCACGCCAAATCGATACCGTGATGAGCAATTCGTTCGGTTTCGGCGGTCACAATGCGGTTTTAATCTTTGGTCGGTATAGGTCGAATGGTCACGGCTAATCTATGGCTGCGTCAAGTACAACCGCGCGAGAGCATGAGATTTATGCGCACATCGCCGGATGGGGCATGGCAGTCCCAGATACCGTGCTGACCAACAACGATCTAGCGGCGATTGTCGACACAACCGACGAATGGATCGTCGCCCGCACGGGCATCAAAGAACGTCGGATCGCCAGCGAACGCGAGACCACCGCGACGTTGGGATTGAAAGCCGCTCAACGCGCGCTCGAAATCGCAGATATTTTGCCTGAAGAACTGGACTTGGTGATCGTCGCCACCTCCACACCAGAGAACATCTTTCCAAGCGCCGCCAGCTTAATTCAAGCGTGGTTGGGCGCGAACAAGGCGGGGGCGTTCGATCTGAGCGCAGCCTGTTCTGGCTTCGTCTACGCGGTCAACATGGCGACGCAAGCAATCCGTTCTGGCAGCATTCGCACCGCCGTCGTGATTGGCTCGGAGACGATGAGCCGCATCTTGGACTGGCAAGATCGCGGGACGTGCATCTTGTTCGGGGATGGCGCGGGCGCGGTCGTGCTGAAAGCCAGTTCGACGCCGGGCGGTGTCCTATCGTCCGTTCTGCGTTCCGACGGCACGGGCGGCGATTTGCTTGGCATTCCAAGCGTGGGCAGCCTCGATATGAAGATCCCCGATACGCTGCCCAATTCGCACAAGCTGCATAAGATGCACATGAACGGGGCAGAGGTGTTCAAGTTCGCCACGCGCGTGATTGCGGAAAGCATCCATCAGGCGCTCGACCAAGCGGGTTTGACCTTGCGCGATGTCCGGCTGATCGTGCCACATCAAGCGAACATGCGCATCATCCAGGCGGCAGCGCGCACGCTCAAACTGGATGAAAGCCTGTTCATGCTCAATTTGGACAAGTACGGCAACACGTCAGCCGCATCGATCCCGATTGCGCTGTGCGACGCTGTACAGCAGGGCAAAGTCCAAGACGGCGATCATATCGTATTCGTCGGCTTCGGCGGCGGGCTAACGTGGGCGTCGATGGTCGTCAAATGGGGGTCGCCAGAACCCGAAGACCGCGAACGCGCGCGCTTCAATCGTCAGCGCCGCCAGTTCAGCTATGTGACCGCCTATTGGCGTGGTCGCTTGGCGCGCTTGAGCCGCCAAGTACAAGAACTTGTTCACCGTATTCGCCCAGAGCGCGGGCGCATGAGCCGCTTGCGCCGCCGCATCGAGGATTTCGATATCGAATGAAAACAATCCGTCTCCCCCACTTGTTATTGTCCGTCTTGGCGGCGCTGTTCGCGTTGATGGTCGCTGCGTCGGCACTGAGCGCCCAAAACATGCCGCCCACTGAGATAACCGTCGAATTTTACGGCACGATTCAGTCTGCCAATCCATCAGCACTGGTCATCAATGGACAGGTGATCGATATCAGCGGCGCACAGTTGAGCGCCCCCCCCACGACCGGATTGGTCGTGCGTGTGATCGCTGTCGCCCAAGCCGATGGGACGATTGCTGCGCGCCAAATCGATCCGGTTCCCGTCGGGATGCTGCCGGGAATCGTCGTCTTGATGGGCGCGATCAGCGACGTGAACCAAAGTACCCTCATGCTGGGCGACCAGATGGTCGATATCAGCGACGCGGTGATCCTGAACGCGCTGCAAATCGGTGATTCGGTACGGCTGCTCGTCGTAGCGGACACGCCGGGACGCTGGCGCGCGCTGCTCGTCGGATCACCGGATAATCCGGCGTTCGCGCCGCTCGGCACGCCCGATCCCGCGATCCGTCCGCCGAGTTCCAACCTCCAAGCGCCCAACGCGACGCCCGAAATCAGCAGCGCGCCGCCTGCCCCACCCGTATCCACGCCCGAAATTGGCGTCATCCCGCCAATGACGACCCCCGAAGTCGATGATCACGGCGGTGGCGGCGATGATGGTGGCGGCGATGATCATTCGGGAAGCGGTTCGGGCTGAATCAAAAGCGGGAGTCGATGATCGACTCCCGCTTCTTTTGTGGTCGCTGACGACTAATGGCGGCGACGACCCTGCGCCAAATTGATGTAGTACAGCAGTTGCAGCACCGCACCCACAGCAGCGGCAACATAGGTTAGCGCCGCCGCCGTCAGCACTTGACGCGCGCCCGATTCGTCCTGCGGCGTCTGCATCAAACCGCTCTCACGCAAGAGGATCAGCCCGCGTCGGCTGGCATCGATCTCGACGGGCAGCGTCAGCAGCGTGAACACGACCACTAACCCGAACGCCAAGATGCCCAACCAGATCAAACTGGTGGCGTTGATGATCAGCCCAAAGAAAATCAGCATATAGCTAATCGTCGGACTGAACTGCACCGCAGGGACGAGAAAACTGCGCATCGCAATCAGCGGCGATTTGCTCTGATACTGCTGAACGTGTCCGAGTTCGTGCGCGACCACCGCCATGGCGGCAACGGATGGCGTGCTGGCGATGCCCTCCGAAAGCCGAACCACATTCTTGCCCGGATCGAAATGGTCGCTCAATTGACCCGGTACGCCTTCAAGCGGCAGCGGTGCGACGTTTGTACGCTGGAAAATCGTTTCTGCGACTTGCATACCGCTGATACCCGCGCTGTTGCGCGTATTGCTCCATTTGCTGTACGCCGAACGCACGAAAAACTGCGCGCCCAACGACAGAATCAGTGATGGGATCATGACCAGCAGGATGTAATTGGCATTGAAGTACATCTTCGTAGACCTTTCGTTCTGTAACTTCAGCAATCTTAGTCCAGATTACGTTAGAATCGCGCCAATACGCCAGCGTCGGATCACCTAATTCTTAGGGGGACATCGCGCCTAATGTCGCCGTCAAACCCGCGCGGTCGTTCAATTCAGGCGGGAGCAGCGTATTGTCGAGCAGGCTGGTCGTCCCCATACGCACGACCAGCGACAACATCATCGGCGCGTTGGTCGCGGTCGTGATCGGCGCGAGTGTGCTAGGATCGCTAAGTTCGACATATTCGACGGTCAAACCATCGAGAACCGCGCGCGCCGCCGCGATCAGGCGTTCGGGTTGGCGTTCGCCCGCGCGGTAGGCATCTTCCGCCGCTTCGAGCGCGCGCGGGATCGCCTTGGCATCAATGCGTTGTTCGGGGGTCAAATAAAGATTGCGCGAACTGAGCGCCACGCCATCGCGCGTCCGCACGGTTGGGCAGACCGCGATTACAACCGGGACATTCAAATCGGCGACCATGCGCCGAATCACAACGACCTGCTGCGCGTCCTTCTGTCCAAAATACGCAATATTCGGCTGTGTGAGATTGAACAGCTTGGCTACAACCGTCGCCACACCCTGAAAATGACCTGGACGGCGCTTGCCTTCCAAGCCTTGCGCGACGCGCTCAACCGTGATGCTCGTCTGAAAATCAGACGGATACATGACTTCGGGCAGCGGCGTGAATACCGCGTCCGCCTGATGTGCCGCCAAATGCGCGAGATCATGTTGCAAATCGCGCGGATATTTGGACAAATCCTCGCTCACGGCGAACTGAGTTGGGTTAATAAAGATCGTAGCGATTACGGTGTCGTTTTCCGCGCGTGCCGCCTCCACCAATGACAAATGTCCCGCGTGGAGCGCGCCCATCGTCGGCACAACGCCGATGCGCCCAACTTGCGCACGCCGCCATGCCCGCAACTGTGAAATAGTCTCAAGAATCTGCATTCGGTTTCGTCTCATCGGCGTCCAACGAACGGCGTACTGCATCTAATACGGCGTCTTTCATGCCAAAACTGTTGGCGTCCGTCGGGAACGCGCTCGATTTCACATCGTCCACATACGCTTTCAGCGCCGTTTGGATCGCGCCGCCAATGTCGGCGTAGCGGCGCGTGTGCTTGGGGATGAAGGCATCGAACAAGCCGAGCAAGTCGTGAAACACTTGGACTTGCCCATCGCAGCCGACGCCCGCGCCAATGCCGATGGTGGGGATGTGCAGCCGCGCAGTGATGATCGCTGCCAGCGGCGCGGGGACGAGTTCCAACACGACCGCGAACGCGCCCGCGTCTTGGATCGCGGCGGCATCGCGCAAGAGCTGCCGCGCAGTATCGATATCGTTCCCCTGTACGCGAAAGCCGCTCGTCTCGTTGACGCTCTGCGGCAGCAAACCGATATGCGCCATCACCGGAATGCCCGCCTCGACCACACGCGCAATCGTCGGCGCGAGGTTCTCGCCGCCTTCCAACTTGACGGCGCTCACGCGCCCACCCTGCATCATACGCGCGGTATTGGTCAACGCTTGTTCCGCGTCGATCTTGTAGGTCATGAAAGGCATATCGCCCACAATGAGCGCGCGCGTCGTAGATCGCGTGACGATTTCGGCGTGGTAGATCATCTGATCGAGCGTGACGGGGATCGTACTCGCGTGTCCCTGTACAACCATCCCCAAGGTATCGCCCACCAACAACATCGGCGCGCTCGCCGCCTCGCTCAAGCGCGCGCTCACCGTGTCATATGCCGTAATCATGGCGATGCGTTCGCCCGCGTCTTTCAACTTCTGAATATCCCGAATCGTGAGTCGGGCTGCCATAAGACGCTACTTTCTCGTGAATCGGGTCAAGTTGAAGAGGGCGTTCCCAGCGGCGTCGGCGTCAGAATCGGGTCGCTGATGAAGATCGTAAGCGTGCAAGACGCCTTCACCGCGTTGCTGATGTCGAACACCGAGAGTCGGAACTGGTACTCGCCGGGTGTGTAATACGACGGCACGAACTGTCCCAGCGCGTTCAAATCTGCGACGGGCTGCGTCCGGTCGCCGCCGACAACGACAAAGCTGTTGAAGGTCGATTCGCCGCGCAGTTCAAAGCGAAAGAAGGCAAAATTATCGGTGAACGCCGTGCCAACGACGACCATTGGCTCGAACACGATCATCCCATTGGCAGGGATTTGCAGCGCCGCGTTGGGCGTGTCGCAGCCAAGTGGCGCTGGCATATTCGGGATGATCGTCCCAACGGGCGTCGGCGTCAGCGTGGGCGTAGCGATAATTTGATCCGACGGATCGTCCGCGCCGAACTCAACGCCGCTGGCATCAATCACAACGCCCTCCGTCAGCGGCGCAGGCGTCGGCGTGCGAAAGTCCGGCTCAAGCACAATCGCCGCGACCACGATATTATCTGCCATCGTTGCACGCAGCGTCGGCGCGACAATATTTTGCAGCCCACCGACGATGAGCAGCGCCTCTGCCAGTAGCACGAGGCTCGTAGCCGCATTGGAACGCTGAAAGCTGTAGATATCGCGTTCTAGCTCGAAATGCGTAGAGCGATAGGCGGTCTGCGCCCGCCGCCAGCGCAGCAGCGCGAGGACGACGCCAACGCCGAACAGAATATACAGCCCGGTCGCGGTCTGTTCGACCAAAAAGATCAAACTGCTCATAAGGCGCGCAGCACACCCCGCAGCAATGCCGTCAAACGCGGGTTGATTTGTTCGCCCGCCTCCAAAACTTCTTCATGATTGGGCTGATCGTGCGAGTCCAGCGAATCGACGCAGAGATTGGTCACGCCAGAGAATGCCAGCACGCGCATCCCGGCATGGACAGCGATCAAGACTTCATGCACGGTGGACATGCCAACGGTATCCGCGCCCAAGGTGCGCAGCATCCGAATTTCGGCGGGCGATTCGTAGAAGGGGCCCGACACGCCCGCGTAGACGCCTTCGCGCATGGGGATATTCTCACGCGCCGCGACCGCGCGCGCCGTCTGTGCCAGCGCGCGATCATACGCTTGCGTGGTGCTGATAAAACGTGCGCCGAACGCTTCGTCGTTGGGGCCCATCAGCGGATTATGTCCGGCGAGTCCCACAAAATTGAGATGATCGTTGATCAGCATCACATCCCCGACGGCGAAATCTTTGTTGATTCCGCCCGCCGCGTTGGTCACAATTAAGATTTCTGCGCCCAAACGTTTCATGATGCGCGTCGGAAACGTGACCTGCTGTTCGCTGTAGCCCTCGTAGAAGTGCATCCGCCCCTGCTGCATCACCAGCGGCACCCCCTCCAGCGTCCCGAACACGAGCCGCCCGGTATGTCCCGGCACCGTTGGCACGGGAAAGCCAGGAATATCGTTGTACAGCACATGGGCGGGATTTTCCACATAATTCGCCAAGCGCCCCAAGCCCGATCCGAGGATGACGCCAACGCGCACCGGACGATCCACGCGGCTGCGAATGGCGTTGATGGCAGAGTCGTAAGCTGCAGAACTGATGATTGTCATAATTTCCATCCCATCGTAGGGGCGCGTCGCTGGCGCACCCAAAAAACATCCGCCATTCGGTTACAAGCCAGCGCGTGTCCGCTCTTGCGCGTATTCTTGCGGCGTATCGACATCACTCAATACGCTGTCGGTATCGACGTTAACATACGCGATCCGATCCGCGTGCGCGTTGATCACGTCGCGCGGTGAGCCGTCCGACGGCAGCGCGAGAATTTCGTTCCAGTAGCGGCGATCAATCAGGATTGGGTGTCCGCGCCGACGCTGATAACTGGGCGCGACAATATCGTTTGCGCCCTCCGCATAGGTCGTCAGCACTTGCGCTACGACGCGCGGCTGAATACGCGGCTGATCGCCCAACACAATCATCGCTGCTGCCAAGTGCGGGGGAAGCGCGCGCAAGCCCGTTTTGACCGATGACAGCATTTCGCCCGCCGCAAAATCGGGGTTGAACACCGTCTCGATGCCCATTTTCGCGGCGATTTGCAACACTTCGCCGGCGCGGTTGCCCGTCACAACGGTGATATGATCGACGCGCGCCAAGATCAGTTGATTCAAGATATGTTCGAGGATCGGCTTGCCGTTCGCCCACGGCAGCAGCACTTTCGGCTGTCCCATGCGTTTCGACATGCCCGCCGCCAGCACAATCGCCCCCACCGAACGCTGTACTTCTTGCACCGGATCGACGCCGCGCGCCGAACCCATCGCCACGCCATAGACGCGCGGCTGCCGCAAGATCAGACGCGCGATCAACCGGGCGCGGGCGCGATAATAGCCCGTGGTGGGCGATCCGTTCAACCACACCATCACGCGCGCCTTATCTGGCACGCCGCGCAAGCCCAATTCTTCATCGCGTAATACTTGTGCCACCCACGGCGATTTGATCGGGCTGTCCTCGTAGAATCCATAGCGTTCGATCATCGCGCTTGCGTTGTAAACGTGTTCATTGTTGAGCGGTTTCCCCAACGCCGCCAGCGACGCCATCGGAATCGCCAGCGTCGTCTCGCGTGGGATCGCTGGTTCGCCATCGTAGGGTGCTTTGAGCGGCAGCCCGCGCGCGTTATCCGCCTCGATCAACAGCGCATCGGCGTCCACCGCGTCGAGCAGCCAACCGATTGCGCGCGCCGACAATGAATGCACGACACCCCCACGGATACGGTCATAGATGAACGCAAAACGGCTGGCTTCGAGCGCCGCCGATATCACCGCCGCGCCATCGCGCACAGCGCATTTGTCTGGAAACAAATCGAGTTGTTCCGCAGGGATGGGCGTCGTTGCCGTTGCCAGCACACGCCAACCAACCTCCGCCAGTTCGTGTCCCAACGCGACTAATGTGGAAGTTTTGCCACCCGCCCCGACAAACGACACCACGTCACCGGGAACGATATTAAACGCCTCTCGCAGTTTCATCACCGCGCGCCATCAACTCTACAACATCAAGTGGAACGCCGCCGATTTGCTTTGGGGCGTTCGTGTTGTATTGTAGCGCCAATCGTACAGATGAGCATCAAGCGCCTAGCCCATGTTGGCGCAGCGCCGCCGCCACCCGATCCGGGATCATCGGCAGATCGTCCAGCCAAACGCCCGTCGCGTCAAAGACCGCCGCGGCAAGCGCGGGCGCAAGCGGAATCATCGGCATCTCCGCCATGCCGCGCGCGCCAAAGGGCCCAATGGGGTCGGCGTATTCCAAGACAATCGATTTGACTTCAAGCGGCACATCCAAAACCGTCGGGATCAGATAGGTCGATAAATACGGATTACGAATCCGCCCCTTGTCCGAGATCAAATGCTCCATCACCGCATAGCCGAGCGCCTGTACGACCGCGCCTTCGATCTGCCCCTGTACCTGCTGCGGATTAACCGCGCGCCCCACGTCGTCGGCACATACGACGCGCAAGACGTGAATTTGCCCCGTCTCAATATCGACTTCGACTTCAACCGCTTGCGCAACGTAACCGTAAGCGAAATTTGGCTCAGCTTTCCCCGTCATGGGATCGAACGGCGTGGTTTTAGGCGGGCGGTACTGATACGTCCCGGTCGCCGGGCGTTCTTCGGCGCGCCACGCATCGAGCGCCGCACGCGCCGCGCCGCGAATAGCATTGCCCGCCATGAAGGTCAGCCGCGAAGCCGACGCGCTGCCCGCCGTTTTCGTCTCGGCGGTGTCGTGTCCAATCAGATGCACGCGCTCGAATGGCACGCCGACCGCCTCCGCCGTCATTTGCATCATGGCGGTATGCGTCCCCTGCCCGACTTCGGCACCCGCTTGGCGCACAATGACACGCTCGATCTCCGCCGTGCCATGCAGTTCGACTGTCGCCCAACTTTGCTCTGGAAAGCCGAAGCTGTAGCCGACGTTCTTGTACCCGCACGCGAAGCCAACGCCGCGCCGCAGCATCGGATCGCGCGGCTGCTCCAGCGGCTGGCGGTTCCAAAGCTTGCTCCCCGCTCCACTTTGGAGCGCGGTCGGGGGCGAGATTCGCTGCCAATAACTTTCTTGCGCGCAGCGTTCCACGACCTGCGGCATCGACACGCCGGGCGGGAGCGGCGTTCCCACCGAGGTAATACTGCCCTCGTGGATGATGTTGCGCAGCCGCAGCTCGACCGGATCGATTTGCAAGGCGTCCGCGAGTCGATTCATCATCCCTTCAGCGGCGAAGGCGGCTTGCGGCGCGCCGAACCCACGAAACGCGCCTGTCGGGATGTTGTTGGTCAGCACAGCGTAGGTATCGATATGAACGTGATCGATTTCGTAGGGACCCGTCGCCATCAGATTGGCGTTGGCAAGCACTTTCGTGGATGTGTAGTTGTACGGACCCGCATCCCCGACGATGCGCGCTTGCATTGCAGTCAGCTTGCCATCGCGCGTCGCGCCCCATTTCGTTTGGATGCGAATCGGGTGACGCTTGTGATGGTACAGGATCGATTCTTCACGGCTCCACTGGATTTTGATCGGACGTTGGAGCGCATGAACTGCCAGCGCCAACACAATCTGCACCGACATATCCTCGCGCCCACCGAATGCGCCACCAATCGCCGGATAAATCACGCGGACACGATCTTCCGGCAAATCGAGCGCGTGCGCGATCAACTGTTGATCCTCGTGCGTCCACTGCCCGGCGACGATGATCGTCACGCGCGCGTCGTCGTCGATGTAGCCGACGCCCGCTTCGGGCTGCAAATAAGCGTGTTCCTGATACCCGGTGCTAAATTCGCCCTCGACGATCACATCCGCCGCCGCCCAACCCGCGTCCATATCGCCTTTGCGCGTGCGATAGTGACACAATACATTGTCTGGCACGGTTGGCTGAATCTGCGGCGCGTCGGGCTGCATGGAGCGTTCGGGATCGAACAACGACGGCAAATCCTCGTAATCGACGCGGATCAGCTTGACCGCTTGCGCCGCAATCGCATCCGTTTCCGCGACCACCAGCGCCACATTGTCCATATAACAGCGCACCACGTCCGCGCCCAGTTTGAAACTGCCGACCCCGCAGAGGACGGGCTGATCTTTCGTGACCAACCCGTATTCGTTGACTGGCACATCCGCCGCCGTGAAGATACGGACGACGCCGGGCAGCGCCGCCGCCGCGCTCACATCAATGCTGCGAATGCGCGCGTGCGTTCGGTCGCTAAACTTGATCTTCAGCCAGAGTTGCCCGTCAATGTCGATGTCGCCGGGATAAGGCGTTTCGCCTGTCACCTTGCCAAGCGCATCAACGCGCCGGATCGACTGTCCGACAATCACGGTTTTTGGTTTATCCGACATGTTCATGACCTTGTAGGGGCGTGCCGCTGGTACGCCCGAAATCACAACCTACACCCATTTTGCGTATGCGAGTACCTGACAGGCTTGATGCGTGTCATTGGAACGCCCGAAATTATCCCCTACACGCCGTTATTCTCATTCGCCAGCGCCACCATCGGCACCTCACCCGGCACGCTGCCATTGCTGTAGACGGGCGCGACGAGGCGCATCCGCTCCGCCTCGCGGCTGAAGATGCGCCGCAGCACCGCCACTGCCGCCGCATACGTCGGTTCAACACCCGCGTAGCTCAGGCTGCTCGCGCCCAAATTCTTGCCCTTCGTCAGCGGCGTATCCGACGCATAATGCAAGAAGCCTACGTCGAACGGCGCGCCGTGCAGCGTCACAATCTCATTGACTGGATGGCGTTTCGGGCGTACTGCTTCGTAGAGGGACGAGAGATAGGGACCCGCCTCCATCTCGATGATCGTGTAGCCCTCTTGGTAGAACACGCCCATATAGCTCGGATTTTGCAGGAATGTGCCGGGCGCACTAATCGCCTTCTGATTGTCCAAGACCGATCCGCTCGATAAATACGGTGCAACATCTTGGGCAGAGAAGCAGTTGTTGAACAGGAACGTATTCTTCGAGTGTTCATCGTGGACGACGTTGGGGATCATCACGTCCCCGATCTTGCCGTTGAGCGTCGCCGCCTTGCCGATGATGTAGATGCCCGACAAGTGCGAGACTCGTTCGGTCACGCGCGCCAAGATTTCATACGCCGCCAAGCCCAACGGATAATCGATGTTCAAGATCACGGCGTCCGAACCCGCCAGCGAATCGCGATCACATGCCGAAATCAGGCGTGGGTCGAGCCAGTCGTAGCGCAAGTGGTTCATTTCGATCACTTGCGTCTCGATGTCGAAACCGTGTCGACTCGGTATGCGCGCAATGCCAAGCGCATCCTCCGCCGCTTTCAACGCCTCACGCGGTTTCTGACCGCTGTCCGAAATGTACTTCTTGAGGACATAGTACAAGAAATTGTACTTGAGCGAGGGCGCACCGCCGGTGGCTGCGACTCCGCGCTCGATGGCGTGATATTCAGACAGCAAATCTTCGTGTCCGCGCGCACCGATATAGTCGATCAACGCGGCTTCTTCACGCAAGGCGAAGCCCGTCAGCAAGTTCAACAGCGAATGCGTGTTGCTCGACACGAAATACACGGGGCGATTTTCGATATCCACATCGCCCAACTGACTGCGCAGATCGTCCCACCAATAGGCTGTGCCGCGCCGATAATCTGCCAGCGATCCCGCGATCTGGCGCAAGCTGATGTGCTTGATTTCGCGCGAAATCTTGACCAGCGTCGGGATGAACTGCGCCCCCCAAACGATTTCGAGCCGCCGCACATCCGCTGCATCCATGCGCAGCGCGCTTGACAGCAGTTCGAGTTCGGCATCAGTCAGCTTTGTGATCCGTTCTTGATGCTGCGCGAGGAACAATTTCATAATCTCGCCTTGCAGCAGTCCGTGCAGCTTGTTCCATTCGATCTGATATGCCGTCAAGATTGGCACGAGATCGTCAATGTCGGAACGACTAGCGATGAACACCGCCAGCGTGTGCTTACCATCGAACAGCGTGCGGCGGCGGCGTCCCGGTGAATAGACGGCTTGCCAGTCATTGACCGGGTATCCCGCCGCGACCAACGATTTCTCCAAAATTCCGATCAGCACAAATTCGATATCCGCCATGCACGGCGGCAGACGCAGACTCGCGTAGACCAACGCCGACACATCTGGTTTTGCGCTCGGCGCATGAACATGCAGCGACGACTCCATCGCCATATGCGTTTCGACTAAGGTTTCGATTTGAATCGTGTGGGTCGAGCGCAAGAGCGAATAATACGTCCGCATGTAAAGCTCGATCTCTTCGCTCCCAGTCTTTGGAACCGTGCGATCCATTACATCCTCCCCGGATTAGCGGCGCTTCTTGGGCTTGCCCTTTTCATCGACCTTGCCTTCGCGGAAATCGCGGAAATCACGATTGATCTTGCGTTGGCGCACACGGTCAGCTTTGCGCTGCTTGACCATCGCATCGCGTTCTTTGACCAAATCGGTCTCTTTGACGTTGATCATTTTCTTGGGCGCAAACAGGGAGACAATCAACGCCGTGATCGTCGAGCCAATGAAGAACAAGACCAAACCGACGAGCAGTTGTACGGTCGGCAAGTCTTTGCGCGGAATTGAATAGCGCCGTAGGAATGTTGTATCCAAATAGGCGGTCAGCGGCGGCGTCACCACAAACACGATTACCGCAATGGCGATGATGAGGATGAAGCCGACCGCCGCATACGCGCGACGTCCACGTTTTTTCTCTGCGACCCGAACCTGCGACATGATTGCCCCCTTAGAATGATTGCGCGGCTTGCTCGGTGATGTGCGCGCTCGCTTGTTTGAATGCTTCAATGATCTTGTAGTAACCCGTACAGCGGCACAGATTGCCCGTGATACTCTGCATGATTTGATCCGACGACGGACTCGGCTGTTCTTCCAACAGTTTCGCGCCCGCCATCAAGAAACCCGGCGTACAATAGCCACACTGCACCGCGCCCTGATCGATGAAAGCGCGCTGAATCGGATGGAGTTCCTCGCCGCTCAAGCCTTCGACCGTCACGATATCCGCGCCATGGGCACGCGGCGCGGGGATCATACACGCCATGACTGCCGCACCGTCCAAAAACACGGTACACGCGCCGCATTCGCCTTCGGAACAACCCTCTTTGGTACCCGGCAGTCCCACGTCGTCGCGCAAGAAATGCAGCAGCGTCTTGTGCTGCCCCGTATCAACGCGATACGACTGCCCGTTGACCGTCGTCTCAATTGGCGTGCGCGCGTCGTGTTCAATGGCGCGATCCAGCGTCCCGCGTCCCGCGTTCGCCCCCCACAACAGCGGCGGGCGGACAGGATAGCGTTCGCGCTCTGTCCCGGCGGCGAGCGCACGCAAACAACGCGAGACGATCACGCGCACCATATCCGCGCGGTAGGCGGCTGTCGCGCGCACATCATCGATGGGCTTGGGAACAGCCGCCGCCAAGCGCGCCGCCTCACGAATCGTCTCTGCCGTCAGCGATTTGCCGATCAGATATTGTTCGGCATCTGGCGTTTGGATAATCGTCGGTGCGACGCTGCCCAACGCAATTCGCGCTGCGGTCACGCTGTCACCATCGAACGTCAGCACGACCGCCGCATTGACTACCGAAATCGCTTGCGCGCGCCGCAAGCCGAGTTTGATGAACATGCCGCGTTGATTGGCGTTCAATGCTGGAAACTGGATCGCGGTCAGCAGTTCGTCGGGGTGCATGAGCGATTTTCGCAGCCCGGTATGAAAATCTGCCAACGCGACGACCCGTTCGCCTTTCAGCGAGGTCAGCCTCACCGACGCGCCCAGCGCGCGCAGCGGTGTGATCGTATCGTTGGCAGGCGACGCCGTGATCAGGTTGCCCGCGATGGTGGCACGATTGCGAATCTGCGGCGCGCCGACTTCCCACGCCGCTTGTGCCAGTGGCAGCGCGCGCTCGACGAGGAGTTGGCTGTCTACGACGTGATTGTGCGTGACCAGTGCGCCCAGTCGGATCACACCATCATCCAGCGTAATCGTATCCAAGCCTGGCACGCGCGAGATATCGATCAACGCCTCAAGGTGGGGGCGCTGTCCGCGTTCGATTTCGATGAGAATGTCCGTCCCACCCGCGATGATGCGCCCTCGTTCGCCATATTGATGCAGCAAAGCGAGCGCCTCCGCGAGGGTTGTGACCGAATACAGCCGATTCCACATTGCGATGATCGCCACCATGACTTTTGTTTCGTTACCATCTTAACATTGTTCAGCCCGCCGCTTCAAACGCAAAATCAAAGCGGCTCAATTTCCACCAGCGTGACCGGATTGATATTCATCACGCATGTCCCCTTGTACTGCGTTTCAGTCGTCGTCCGCCGATCATAGGTGTGAACGTGTCCATGCAGCATATAGCGCGGACGATACCAATTTAAGAAGCGCAAGAACGCTTTCAAGCCATTGTGCGGCAAGTCGGGCGCGTCGTGAATCTGCCACGCGGGCGCGTGCGTGACCAACACATCGACACTATAACGGCGCTGCCAACGCAGCAGCAGCAGCGGCAGCGCGGCGCGCATGACCATCCCCATCATCTCTGACTCAGAGTACTGTACCGGGCTGTTGTTGTAGCGCAGCGAGCCTTCCAACCCATAGAACGTCAGCCCACGATAGCGCCGGATGCGCCCGTGCAAATCCTCACCGCCCGGCGGATTGTGCTGATATTCGGTATCATGATTGCCACGCACATAGAGCAGCGGCACGCCCAGCACTGAGGTGACAAACTCCAAATACGATGGTGACATGTCGCCGCAGCTTATCAATAGTTCTACATCGTGATAGCGGCGGCGCAGATGGGCGGCGTTCTCCATCTGCTGCATCACCGTATCACTAACACATAAAATTTTGACCATGATCCATGATATTCAATCCTTCTTTTCACTATTCGGATCGGCAGCGACGACCGCCCCGATCCAACGCATCGGTTCGCCGTTCCCGCCGCGCCGGATCATGGTAATTTCTGCCATAATGCTGACGGCGATTTCGGCGGGCGTCTCTGCCGCTAATTCTAGACCAATTGGCGCGTGAATCCGACTCAAATCGATCTCGGATAGTCCGCGTTCGTCCACTAAGGCGCGAATCGTCATAGCCCAACGGCGGCGGCTGCCGATCAAGCCGATGTAAGCGGCATCAGTTGCCAACAACGCCGGAATTAGGTCGATATCGACGGGCAGTCCGCGCGTCACCGCTGCGATGTAGGTTTGCGCATTGATGCGTGTCTGCAACGGCAGTTCAGCGGGCTTGCAGACGACATATGCATCAAGTCCCGGCGCGTAGTCAGCGTTACAGTATTCGGCGCGATCATCCGAGAGGACAACCCGATAGCCCATCCATTTGCCCAGTTCCGCCAGCGCCTTGCCGACGTGTCCGCCGCCGATCACCAACAGCGTCGACGCAACGCCAATCGGTTCGATGAAGATTTGCACCGTCCCGCCGCAGATGCCTGCGTCACCCGCCGCGATATCGTTCAATGTGTACGAAACGAGCCGCGTCTGCCCATCGAACAGCGCGGCTATTCCTTCGCCGACAACGCGCGCTTCCATCGCGCCGCCGCCGACTGTCCCGACGATGGATTTATCTGCGCGCACAAGCATTTTGCTGCCGGCATGGCGCGGCACACTCCCCTGCACGCTGACGACCGTCGCCAATGCGATGGACTCGCCATCGGTCTGCGCTTTCAGGATCGCGTCGTAGACGGCGCGGGTTTCGTTCATGGCGGAGGTATCTCCAATATTCTTACTATCCGTCGTCCAAACGCATCTCCGAAAGGTTGATTACCAGCAAAGGGCATTAACCGTTCAAATGTCACAGGATCGTACAATCCAAATGCCACTGAATAGCTTCCCAACGGAAGCATGGACACATCAAGATAAATTGTCTCCCAAAAATCCAGATTGATCCAATTCTCTAGCGGCATTGCGCCATTTCCAGGACGGGCGTCGTATTGGGCAACAATGTTTTCATCTTCATCCAAGACATGGATAAAAATCTTGTAGTCCCCACGGGGTTGACCGTTCCGCCTCCATAATATCCAAAATCGTAGTTGTAATCGTCCGTCGATTTGTTCGGGATATACCATGAATTCAGGTTGCAAAATTTGGTTTCCCAAGTAATTCCAGTTCGCTGGATATGTCGGGTCAAATCTGACCTGTCCATCGAGAAATTGGTAAACCATGTGCATGTACGGCATATAGTCCCCGTCCATACGTGGGACAATGCGAACATTCAGCGTGTCACTCACCACAATTTCTTCGTCAATATAAATCGGTACTTCCAGAAAAGCGCCTGCCAAATTGGGAATTACGCGCGCATCGATAAATTCTCCATTCACATAAACATCGAATTCGCCTATCTCGGCTGGATGCAAGCGCGTGATCAACAATACGGGAAAACGTGGTGTCACACGAACGGTAAACGATTCTTCGCCATTGATTCGCCGTCCACCCTCCATTACGGGACATAGTTCGGAACAACCAATTGTGTTAAATGAATAGTATTCAGTCGGAAATCCATTCGGCGCGCGCGTGTTTATCCACGCATAAGCATGATCGCGTTCAGATTGAATGTCAGCCACATCAATCGTATCGACCAATGTTGGTGCAGGTGCGAACTCGAAGTGGGAATCGTATATTTGCGGAATTGCCAACGCTGCATTTCCAGCATCCGCCGCCGCGTAATCCGGTCGATACACCCCCTGCGTATCCGCTGCCAGCGCCACATTGATCGACGGATCGAGTGTGACATGAAATGATGCCAGCGGTTCGCCGTACAGTGGCGTATCTTGCAAGAAGCCCAAGCCGAATCCGTGTCCTGTCCCATATGATGCGATGTAATCGGGTCGCATCCGCTCGATATATTCGCCCATCGCGCCGGGTCCGTGGCGCCAATACTCCGCCGCGCCCGGCGTCGTCAGCCCGACGATATCCAGCGTCGTCCGCCCGCCGATGTAGCGCATCATCCCCACATCATGCACAGCGATCACCGCGTCCGGCGGCGTGTTATCGCGCAGCCAGCGCGCCATCGCCAACGGTTGATCGCGCACATAACCAACGTTGGTCAAATACGCGCGCAGCATCCCCGCTGATGTGATGCCAACGCCAATCAGCGGCAGCACGATCAACACTGCCGCAAAGCGCACCCCAATTTTTGGGATGCGCCCCTGTAACCACTGGATAATACGATTTAATCCGAACACGCTTAACGGGAAGACGACTGCAATCAGCGGCACTTGGTAGCGTCGGAAGTGCCAGAACGCCGTATCGAGCGTCGCTATCGCCAACGCGAACACTCCGCCCCACACGATCAACAGCAGCGCGACGCCGCGCCTTTCGCGCGCCCGAACCAGCGCGAACACGCCGAACAGCGCCAACCACGCCATGATGAACATGCCGAGCAGCCCATCGGACGCGAAATCGCGCGGCGTGAGCAGATCACGCCACACTCGCACGAAATTCTCTGCGATCCGCCCGATCACGACGCTGATATCGAATGGAATCATCCCAAACAGCGATTTCGCGGCGTTCCCCGACGACACCGCCGATCCAGTCAGCGCGTCGTTGACCAACGGCTGAATCACCGCCGCGAGGAACGGCACGCTGAGCCAAATCCACTTCAGACGACCGCGTTTCCCCTCTCCATCTGGAGAGGGGGGCAGGGGGTGAGGTCTCACTCCAGTCAATACAATCGCCAGCACCGCGAGCAGCGCGCCTTCGGGACGGATCAGCGCCGACAACGCCGCGCCCGCAATCGTCATACCGAAACGCCGTTCAATCACGCCGTCGAGCGTCCACAGCGCGAACAGGACAGCGAGTCCGGTCTCCATGCCGCTCATGAAGTGCCACGCTATCAATCCATGCGGGATGAACAGGATTGGCGCAACCAACGCAAAGCGGCGATCCACGCCGAGCGCGGCGACGATGCGATAGACGAACCAACCCGACGCCGCCAATGCCAGCGCGCCCACGCCCATCGCCCATGCGCCCAAATCGAGTTCATGAAAGCCGATACCGTGTCCGACAGCGAGGATGTAGGGATAGAGGAACGACGTTGCGCCGGAGGTTGGCGGCAAGCCAGGATTGTAGACGTAGAACTGCCCAACGGCGATCTGCCGAGCATATTGAAAATGGATATAAGCGTCATCCAACGGCATGACGGGCGCTGTGCTGCCGCCCGCCGCGATGCTGCCCGAAAAATAGACGACGAACACCACCGCCGCGAGGATGCAGCACAGCGCCCACCCCGCGCGGTTGTACAGACGCAACATGTTACGCCCGTACATGGTCACATATCAACGCGAATATCCGTTGGCGAACGTGTCGATCATCAGCCGCACATCGTCGCCCAACGGATACAAAATCGGACAAGTCGCGCCATACTGGACGTATTCGCGGACTTTGGCGCGGACTTCATCGGGTGTGCCGGACGCCGTGATCATCTGCACCACATCATCAGGAACAAGTTTCATCGCGTCCAAAATCTGTTCTTCCGTCGCGGGCCATGTCAGCACTTGCGCGATATCGTCGAGCAGTTCTTGCTTGACGCCGCTCGCCTTCATGATGTGCGGCTGCTGTCCGAGATACTGCGTGACCAACTTGCGCGCGCCATCCAATGCTTTTTTGCGATCAGGATCGACTGAACAGACCACCAATTGCGGGCGGTCGATCTGATCGAGCGTGCGCCCGGACTTCTTCGCGCCGATCTCAAGCTGTTCGAGCGCGCCCACATTGTACGTGGGCGAGACGAGATAATTCAGCACCGCTCCATCCGCGATCTCGCCCGTCAGCGCCATCATCTGGGGTCCCGTTGCGCCGATGTAAATCGGAACGTTGCGCGGGGTTTTGCGTCCATGCACCACATCGAGTTCGACATCGTTCAACTGTACAAATTCGCCGTTGAACGTGACCCGTTTGCGCGCCAACAGATCGCGCACAACCGTCACGACTTCGCGCATCGCCAACAGCGGCTTGCTGCGCTTGATGCCGACTTTTTGCGCCAGTGGATCCCACCATGCACCGATCCCACAGATGATGCGATCTTGCGCGAGATCGTCCAACGTCAGGAACGTCGCCGCGATCACCGCCGCATTGCGCGTCCAATTGTTGATCACGCCCGATCCAATTTTGATCTTGCTGGTCGTGGCTGCGAACGCCGCCATTGGCACAATCGCATCGCGCACGAGCCGACTTTCGGCTTGCCAAACGGTTTCAAAACCGCGCGCTTCGGCGTACTGCACATACTTGATCGCATCTTGCAGCGGATGTGCGTCTTGCAAATATAAGGCTACCCGGTCTGCCACAATTCCATCTCCCCTACGTGGGTGTAATATAGCGCAAGATCGTCTGGCACGTCGATATCAAGCATCAACTGCTCGGAATGGTACGTTTCCACGCGCGCGCCCGCTGCTTCCGCCGCTGCCCGATGGAGCGCGAAGCTGCCGATCCCGTAAGCATACGGGAAAAGTCCGGGCGGGCGCACGAGCATCGCGTTCGTGCCTTCGCCCACCCGATCAGCAGCGATCACGACCGTATGGTCGCGGTCAGCCAGCGCGATCATCGCGGATAAATCGGCGGATTGCAGCAACGGCAGATCAGCGGGCAGCAGCAGCACCGCATCCAGCGGATGCACCGCGCCGCACGCGATCTCAGTGGCTTGCGTCAGCGCGGCGTTCAGGCTTGGCGCGGTATTTGGCGGCACAATTTCGCGCACGGTATAGGCGTCCATCTCGCGCGCGATTGCCAACGCCCGCGCATCGCGGCTGATCACCATCACATCGTCAATCTCTGGCGTCGCCAACGCCGCGCTCAGAACGTGTCGATACCAAGTTTGCGCCAGACGTGCGCGTTCGTCGGGCGCGATGACCGCCGCCAGTCGCGTTTTCGCCAAATTGAACGGCTTAATGGGGAGAATTGCCCACGTTCTCATTGTAGATCGCCTTCGATCCACGCCAGCACCTCACGCGCCAGCCGCGCACGATCCGCGTCCGTGCGCATGATCGTGTCCAACCCAGCCGCAGGCATCGGGAAGTTTTGTTCGCCATCGCTCGAATCGTAGACGAAGCCATCAATCAAACCGCCGTAAACTTTAGCGACGGTTTGCGGCGTCACCTCGTAGCCAAGTTCGTCCATCAGTTTCGCGGCGGGTCCTTTGATCGCTTGCCCCCCGATGATCGGTGTGACCGCGACGCGCCGCGCACGGCAGTTTATCAGCAAATTACGCATTCCCGGTACGCTCAAGATCGGCGCGATGGACAGCCACGGATTCGATGGCGCGATCAGGATCGCATCCGCGTACAAAATAGCATCGCGGATTTCAATTGTCACAGATGCCGACTCGACGCCCGCATAGCGCACACCTTTCAAGCGCGGCTGCCAGCGATGGCGGACGAAATATTCTTGGAATGCGACTTCGCCATACTCGACGGTATCGACCATCGTTGGCACATCAGCATTGGTCATCGGCAAAATCGTATGCTGAATACCTAACGCGTGTGCTAACCGCTTGGTGATATCGGTCAACCGTTCGCCGCGCCGGATCGCTTCTGTGCGCATGAGATGCGTCGCCAAGTCGCGGTCGCCCAAGCGAAACCACGTCTCGCCGTCGTAGCGGCGCAGCATATCGAGCATCGCGGTCGTATCGCCCGCCACGCCCCACCCGTTGACCGGATCAACCGCGCCGCCCAACGTGTACATGACGGTATCCATGTCGGGGCAAATCTTCAGCCCCATGTGCCAAAAATCGTCGCCTGTGTTGACAATGACCGTCAGGCGTCCCGGCGGCAAAATTTGCGCCAAGCCGTGCGCCAACTTCGCGCCGCCGACGCCGCCGACCAGAACGGTTACATTTTCTATCGCCATAACATCATCGTTTCGAGGGGGTGGCGCGGCTTGTCTTTCGTCTCGGCAGGATAACCGAGGGTGATCAACGCTTGCGGCTGCCAATCTTCCGGTAGTTCCAACGAGGCGCGCACGACATCCGGGCAAAACAGCGGCGCGCACATCCAGCACGCGCCCAAACCTGCCCCATGTGCCGCCAACAAGATATTTTGCCCTGCCATCGCGGTACTTTGCGCCGCCATGAGATATTCATTGTGCGCGCGCACCGGATCAGGATACCTGTCCATATCGACCATCGACAAACACAGCGCGATCAACGCGGGCGCGCCCGTGATGCGCACATACGAGCGTCCCGTATCCGCCGCGATGGCGGCTTCGGGCGCGCCGTCTGCTTCCAGATCGCGCCGCAGCCGCGCACCCATTGCGCGCGCAAGCTGTTCTTTGCGTTCAACGTCAGTCACGACCGCGAAACGAAATGGCTGGCGATTGTGCGCTGAGGGCGACCAGCGCGCGGCGTCCAATAACGACAGCAGCACATCGCGCGGCACGGCATCGGGGCGATAGCGCCGAATCGAGCGCCGCATTTGCATCGCGTCAATCAATGTCGTCGAGAGGGTTTGAGTCAACGATACAAATCCTGTTCCGGCGGACGATAGATGTCGGCTGCCTGTCCAGCTTGCGCTGGAAAGTTCAGCCCGCGCACGAGGACGACGGGCAACCCTTCGCCACCCTCGCCTGTCAGCAAGCACGCCGCCGACGCCACCATATCCGCATAGCCCTGAATGCTGATTTTCAAGACACGCCCGAATAAGTCTGTTTGTCCGCGCAAATCAATCAATGCCGGCATCCCTGCCACGCCGATAGCGACGCCGACATTCCCGAATCGGAATGGGCGTCCGTGCGAGTCGCAGAGGATAACGCCGACTTCAATGCCCGTCACAGCGCCCAACCGCGCACGAAGCGCAGCAGCAGACGCATCGGGATCGAGCGGGAGCAGCAGCACCCGTTCGTCCGTGCCATCGACATTCGATTGATCAATACCGCCGTTGGCAGACACGAATCCGAGCCGATGCTGCACAACCAAGACATTGGGCGCGGCGCGCGATACCGATGTACTCTCGCGCAACACCAGTTCGACCACGCGCGGGTCTTTGCCCGTTTGCGCCGCCCATTTCAGCGCGTCGGCGCTCGGCTGCACATCGGACAAACGGATCGTTCGCCCTTCCGCCTTCGAGACAATCTTGGACGTGACGACCAACACATCCCCCGCTTGCAGCGATACGGCGGCACGTTCGAGCGCATCAAAGATTAGACGCGCCAGATCGTCGCCATCTTTCACAATGGGAATGCCCGGAAGCGCGATTAAGGTGAGTGATGGAAAATTTGTCATTGGCTGTAGGGGTTTGCCGTAGGCAAACCCGCCCTTCGTCATTGTAGGTTCGTACCGCTGGCACGTCCGGCATTCGTCACGGCAGATTTGTGATGCGAATGCCCGCGCCCTTTGCGCCATACTTCTTATTGATATACAGCAGGACGGGCGTCAACGACTCGGCGGCGACCGCATTGGCGAGTGGGCCCGCGTCGATGCCACGCATCCCTGCCGCCTCCACCAACTTGATCACCTCGACTTTCGCCTCGTCGTCGTCGCTTGTCACCAACACGTCACAGTTGACTTCTTCATCGACGGTCTTCATCTTCTCCGCGCTGACATTCTGGAAGGCGGAGACGACGCGCACCGATTCGCCCAACAGCGCGGCGGCTTCAAGCGCGGCAGCATGTCCGGCGGGTACCGTCACTGCACGGATGCGCGGGGGAGCAAGCGGCACCGTGATATCGACCAAGATTTTGCCCTGCAACTGATCGCGCACGCTCAACAACGTGCTTTGATGCGCGCTGTACGGTACGGTCAGTACGACGAGATTGGCTTGTGCGGCAGCGTCAGAGTTGGACATGCCGACGAGATAATCGCCGCCAAGCTGCACGTTGAGTTCGGCGGCGCGGTCATGCGCCTTCTGCGCTTCGCGCGATCCGATCAGTACACGATAGCCGTTGACCGCCCATCGAAGCGCCAAACCCGATCCCTCTTTGCCCGTCCCGCCCAAGATCGCAACCGAGATGAGCATACTATCGTTGTCTACCATGATATCCCCTTAAGAAAAGGACTGAGTAGATGATTGTTGATTGCACTCGATACTCAGTACTCAGTAGTTCTTTTACTGATCTCGTTATACCGCGCCCAGACTTCGGGCGCAAGGGCGCGCGCTTCGGCAGCGATAGCGGCTTCATCCAATGTGAGTAACTGGCGATCACGCATCAACACACGCCCGTCCACCATCGTCGTCGTGATCATCGACGACTCGAAGCCGAACAAGATATGCCACGGCAAATTGCCCTCGGTCAGCGGGGTGAACGGATGATAATCGACCATGATAATATCTGCCGCAGCGCCAACAATCAAGCGCCCTACACTTTTGCCCGGAAAGAATACGTCGGTCAACCGCGCATTGTTGACCGCCGCCATGTGCGCGATATCCGCTCCATTCGCGCGGCGCGGATCGCGGTTGACGACCTTGTGTAGCAGATACGCCGCCTTCCATTCGTCCCACATCGCGTTAGAAAAACCATCGTTGCCCAAACACAGCCGATCTGCCAGCCCGTTCATCAGAAAATCGTCCAAACGCATTGCGCCAACGGCGTTGTTCATGTTCGAGCGCGGCTGATGCGTCACCCATGTTCCGGTTTGTGCCAGCAGATCGCGTTCGCGTTCGTCGATGTGGACAGCGTGTGCAACAATCGTCTGATCGTCCACCATGTCGAATATTTTCAGGCGATCTACCACCCGCATATGATATTTTTCGAGGCTGTCGGCTTCGTCGGCTTCGTGTTCCGCGACGTGGATGTGAAATCCACGATTCGGATGAGCGTCTTTGCACGCTTGCAGTGTCGGATCGGACAGACTCAAACTCGCGTGCAACCCAAATGTCCCGCGCACGCGCGCTCGATTCATAGAATGACGAATGAAGCGGACATTTTCTTCGATTCCGGCATTCGCTTTCTCTTTGCCATCCCGATCCGTGACTTCGTAGCACAGCACGGCGCGCAGTCCGGCGTGATCGACCGCATCCGCAATCACATCTAAACTGCCAGAAATGAAATTTGGGCTGGCATGATGATCGAACAGCGTGGTTGTGCCGTGCTTGATCGCATCGACAAGGCAGACGAGCGCGGACAAACGCACGGCGTCTTTGTCCAGTGCCTTATCGAGATTCCACCATAAGCGGCTCAAAATTTCGGGGAAATCGCGCGGCGGATCGCCCGGAATTGCCAACCCGCGTGCAAATGCGCCGTAAAAATGGGTGTGCGCGCAAATGCTGCCGGGCATCACGATTTGTCCACGCGCATCGATGCGTTCGTCAGCGGGATAGCGCGCTTCGAGGTCGCGCGTCGCGCCGATATCCGCGATCACGCCGTCGATGATCTGAAGCGCATGATCCGGCAAGACGCGATTCGGCGTTTCCCACGTCACAAGCGTGGCATTGGTGATCAGCATGTCAAAACTCCGTCGTTGTAGGCGGGCGCGCTGGCGGTACATCCGTCCAGTCAATCGGTGATCGTCCGCGACCGCCGAGCGCGTAAAAAACGCGATTCACGTAATACGGCGATTCACCGTACAAATCCGCAATATCGTCTGCCGCGCTGAAGCGATCCCACGTCGTGCGAATGAACGTGACGACGCGCCGCCCGCGATTACGGATCGGCGGTTCGCGCTCGATCAACGGCGCGAGCGCGAGTCGATAATAAACCTCACCCGCACGCGGATGATCCGCTTCATCGGGCAGCAGGTCGCCGCGATACGCCAATTCCAAGCCGCGCACGGGCGCGTAGCAGCGAATCGCCTTGTCGAAAAAGAACGCGACGATCTCGGTATCAACGCCGCGCGCCATCTGTTTGACGGGGATGCGATACCAATGCCCGTCGCGGGCGTGCGCCAAATCACGCTTGCGCGTAATCACGCTGACGAGGACGCGATCATCGGGAGAAAAACAGGACTGAGGACTGAGTGCTGTGTGCTGAGAGAAAAAATGGGTCGATTCGTTCGCCATTGTTGTCACTTTTCACTCAGTACTCAGCACTCACTACTGTCCGTGTCGCATTTCGATCAGCCGCGTATCGATATCGCCCACGCGCGATTGCTGCTCGACCCACCACGCCGGATCGCGCTGGGCGTCTAATTCTTGCACGCTCTTATTCTGCTGCTCGACCCACGTATAGTATTTCAGATTGTGCCAGCGGTCGCGCGCGTCGGGCGTGCCGGGCATGATCCAGTCCGTGCGCTGTCCGTGAAAGACCGACTCGACGCGCGCCATCGCTTTCGCCTCGTCCAAATGCCCGTAACATTCTGCCATGCTGTCCATGACCGAGTAGTAACGGTCAAGGGCATCCGTCGCCACCGTCGCAATCACGTCGCCCTTGCCCAAGCCGTAGTATTTCGCTGTCTTGATCGCGCCGAGAATATTGCAAATCCCGCTGATGCCGAACAATGTCCCCAACTGCTCGACCAATGCCGCGTCAATGCCGTAGCGTTTGACCAGCGTATCGCGTCCGGCTTGCTCCGAAAGCAGTTGCAGCCCCAACTTCGACTCGATATCGTCGATACACATGATGGCATCCATGTTACGGACGTTGTGAATCCACGTCACATGCTTGTCGCCAATGCCCTGAATGTCGTGCGAACCGTAGCCGTTGTTGTACAGCGTCGGACACTGGATCGGTTCAAGTCCGACGATCTTGTGATCCGCCCATACTTGTTTGAGGCGATCCCCCGCCGCAATCGTCCCAGCGCTGCCCATCGCGGAAACATACGCTGCGATTTTGCCGTTGCCGATGCCGCGCGCGTGCAGTTCCGCCGCCAGTTCCACAAGCGTATTGCCGGTGACATGGTAATGAAAGCGATAGTTTCCCATCACCTCAAACTGATTCAGGATGCGGATATCAGCGCTGCTGGCGCTCAAACGATGCGTCTCGTCATAAATCTCTTTGACGTTGCTCTCTGAACCCACCGTCTTGATCACATCCGCGCCGTAGCTGGCGATACGCTGAAAGCGTTCGCGGCTCATGCCTTCGGGCAGCACGACGAGGCTTTTGCAGCCCATCCGCCCGCCCACCCACGCGCCACCGATGCCATAATTTCCTGTCGAGGGCCACACCAACGTATGCTGTGACGGATCGACCTCTCCGAACACGACTTTTTCTAGCAAGACCGAGTACGCCGCGCCGACTTTGTGGCTGCCCGACGGGAAATCGCGCCCATAAATCACCACAATCTCGGCGTCGATGCCCGTCAGCGCCTTCGGCAAGACGACGTGATACACCTCGTCATGTTCATCGCGCCACGTGATGTTGAACAGATTGATCGGATCGAGCGGATCCGTGCGCTTGGCGTGGAGCGCCTGCGCACGCACATTCGGATCAATCTTGTGGGGATGCAGCATTTCCTCGAAGGTGGGACCTGTAATAACCGTCATGCGTTCTCGTCCTCATCCAACAGCAGTTGATGTTCCATCAACCGCATCTCGTTCAACAATTCATCGCGCTGCCGCGCTAGATCGCGGTAGCGCCGCAAATCAGCGGCGGGCATCTTCTCGCTCGTACCGCCGTGCGCCATGATCAGCGCGTCGATTTCTTCGTCGAGCGCCTCGTAGCGCAAGACCAATTGGCGATAAGTCTGAACTTGATTGGAAAGATCGCTCTGCGAACCGACATCGCTGCTCATGGCGCATCCTGTCCGATAATTTCGGCGGGGCGTGGCACAGTGGGGAACGCAGTGTCCACGCCGCGCGTCTCGGTGGGCAAAGTCGGCGCGCGTTCAACGTCAAAACCGTGCCGACTTGCCAACACATACAACGGACGATTGCGCGCCTCGTCGTAGGTGCGCGCGACGTATTGTCCGAGAATGAATAGGAAAAACAATTGGAACGAACTCAGCAGCAGCAGCAGAACAATCGTCGTCGCCTGCCCGCCGAAAAACTCTACGCCGAGCGAGAGGCGCAAGATCGTCACCACCGGAATCGCCAACAACGCCAAAATGCCCAACACCGCAGCCACATAAATCATAATTTGGAGCGGAAAATAGCTGAAACTGGTGATTGCATCAAGCGCGAAGCGGATCATTTTCTTCAGCGGATATTTCGTCTCGCCCGCGTGCCGCACATCGCGCACGTAGTAGACACCCGTCTGCTTGAAGCCGACCCAACTGGTCATGCCGCGAATGAAACGGTTGTGTTCGCGCATTTGCCGCAGCACCGCCGCGACTTTTTCATCCATCAACCGGAAGTCACCCGTATCAACCGGAATATCCACGTCGGTGATACGATAAATTACACGGTAGAACAGTTTCGCCGACAGCAGTTTAAACCAGCTTTCGCCTTTTCGTTCCGTGCGGATCGCGTAGACAACCTGATAGCCGGCTTTCCAGCGTTCGATCATTTCCAAAATGAGTTCCGGTGGGTCTTGCAGATCAGCATCGATCAACACGACCGCTTCGCCCGACGCATGATCGATTCCAGCGGTCACAGCGGTCTGATGCCCGAAATTGCGTGCGAAGTGAAGCGTTTTCACATGGGCATTTTTCGCCGCCAGTTCGTCCATCATCGCCGGTGAGCGATCACGACTGCCATCATTAATGAGGATCAATTCCCACGATTCGCGGGTGGACTCCATCACCTTCGAGATGCGCTCATAGAGTAAATCGATGTTGCCTTCTTCGTTGTAAATCGGGGCAACAATCGAGTAGCGCGGTCGTTGTACAGTCAAGCTAAATTCTCCAACGCGCGGCGGATCGCTTCGATCTGCGGCGGCACGCGCAGCCCGCCCGCGACCGACTCTTGCGCGCGTCGCACATCTTTCAGCCCATTCCCCGTCAAGACGAACGCGACGCTTTCGTTCGAGTCCAGATAGCCTAATTCTAACGCACGTTTTGCCCCTGCGTATACTGCCGCGCACGCGGGTTCGGCAAAGACGCCCGTCAGCCGCGCCAACGCCGGGATCGCCGCAAGGATCGCGCTGTCCGGCACAGCAACGAACGCGCCATCCGTCTCACGCACCGCACGCAATGCCTTCGCGCGGTCACGCGGCAAGCCCGCTGAGATGCTGTCCGCAATCGTATCGGCATCGACAGGCTGCATATCGACAGCGGCGGTACCATTTTCCCATGCCTCGACGAGGGGTGAACTGTTCTGCGCTTGTACACCGATCAGACGCGGAATCCGTTCTATCCAGCCAAGCCGCTGCAAATCAGCGAAGCCCTTATGAATGCCAGCGAGGATATTGCCATCGCCCACGCTGACCATGACTACATCGGGAACGCGCCAATCAAGCTGTTCTGCGATCTCGAACGCCGCTGTCTTTTTGCCCTCGGTCGTGAACGGATTGATGCCCGTGTTACGGCAGTACCAGCCCTGTTCAAGGCACATTTGATAGCACAGATCGAACGCTACATCGTAGCTAGCTTCGATCAGCAGCACGGTCGCGCCGTAGACGAGAAGCTGCGCGATCTTGGCTTCGGGGGCGCTGGCAGGGACGAAGATGATGGTTTCGAGCTTGTCCCGTCCGACGGACGCCCCCACACCCGCTAACGCCGCCGCCGCGTTGCCTGTACTCGCGGTTGCCACGACGCGAATCTCCTGATGTAATGCGCGCCCCACGACCAATGCGCTGGCACGATCTTTGAACGATCCGGTTGGATTCAGCCCATCATCCTTGACCCATGCCGCGCGCACGCCCAAATCGGCAGCAAGGCGCGGTACATCGTACAGCGGCGTCATGCCAACGCGCAGTGGCGGCTGCACGGCATCAGGGAGCAGGTCGGCGTAGCGCCACATGGATGCTTGTTTCGACGCGCTCAGTTTGTCTCGATCCAGCTTCGCGCGGATCGCGGCGTAGTCGTACAGCACGTCGAGCGTGCCGACCATGCCGCAGACGGGACAGGTGTAAGTCACGGCGTCGGGCGCGTATTCCCGATCACAGATCGAACATTGGAATATAAGAAAATCAACCATGAAATTGAACCACCAAGACGCCAAGAGCGCCAAAAACAGATTACGATACGACCATTCGTTTGATCCTCTGTTTTAGGATCAGAACGTCAAAATTGACCACCAAGCCCAATTGCAAACAAGTTGATCTCAACTAGGACATGACCTGCGGAGTGTGAATCGGTAGTAGAGGTTCTACCGCTTTTCAATTCAATGATCAACTGCTTGTCCCCAACAAATTCAATCGACTTTCTCCGACGATCCAGTCCCGCGACAACTGCAAGCTCCCGGTTGAAACTGCGGATCGTTGACGCATCAATATCCCTTTCTTGGCGTTCTTGGTGCCTTGGCGGTTCAATATCTTTAGCCCGGCACAATCCTCGTCCCGGTTTCACCCCGCAACGCGCGCGCCAAGTTGGGTGGATTAGTGATGATCGCCAGCGGGCCTCCCATTTGTACGAACTCGATTGCCGCTTCGATCTTCGGCAGCATACTACCCGGCGCGAAATGCCCCTCTGCCATATATTGCTTCGCCTCGCGCAGCGTCATTTGGTCGATCAACTGCTGCGTCGGCTGGTTGAAATCGATGGCAACTTTTTCTACGCCTGTCGAAATCACGAATAAATCGGCGCGCAGCGTCTGCGCGATCAAGCTGCTGGCGCGATCCTTGTCGATCACGGCGAATGTGCCGTGCAAATCACCTGTATCGTCGCGCACGACCGGAATGCCGCCCCCACCGACAGCGATCACGATGTAATCGCTCATGATTAGCGCACGGATGGCATTGATCTCTTGGATCGCCAGCGGTTTCGGGGAGGCGACCACCCGCCGCCAACCGCGTCCGGCGTCGTCCATCACTTTCCAGCCCTCTTGCTCGTAGCGGCGCGCTTCGGCTTCAGACATGAAGCTGCCAATCGGCTTGTTCGGATGCCCAAACGCCGGATCGTCGGGATCGACGCGCACCTGCGTGATCACCGTCAAGATCGTGCGGTTAATCCCGCGTCGTCGCAGCGCGTTATCGAGCGACTGCTGCACCATATAGCCGATGCTACCCTGCGTATCCGCGACGATCAGATCGAGCGGCACGGTATGGACATGACCCGCCGCCAATTCCGAGCGCCGCAAGATATAGCCGACTTGGGGCCCGTTGCCGTGCGTGACGATCACGCTCCAACCGTCCGCAATCATATCCGCGATGTGTTCAGTCGTCTCACGCACGGCATCCCATTGGTTTGGGACTTCGGGATGCTTCGGATCGGTGATCAATGAATTGCCGCCAATCGCAACAGCGGCGAGTTTTCCTACCATGTTTAGTCTCCACAACGCGCGGTGACAAAAGCACGCACCGCGCTTTCCATATTCGCCATTAAGTAAGCATGTCCCGCCGGGTTCGGATGCCAATCGATCCAACTGACTTTGAGATCGACCGTCCAACGCGGGATCACTGGCACATCGGGCTGCCGCTCCACAATCTGCGCTGCCAACGGCGATCCCATCGCAAACATCAGCATGTCGTCGCGCGCGTCGAGTGCGTCAAAGTCGCGCCAAAACGCATCGATATCGGTAATCGCGGGGGTACGTAATTCCAAGAACGTCGCAATATAGTAGCGGATCGCCGCTCGTCCTTCCGGCGGATCGAGCGGCTGTCCCCATTCACTCGTGGGGCGCGTCCACATCAGCCCATCATCGTTATCGGTGATGAAATAGATATAGCCATCAGCAGGATGATTTTCAACTGCTGCGCGGATATTGGCGATGTTATAGGCGATCTTGCCCAGATTGATGAACTGCACAGCGGGATAATCGAGCGCAAATTGATACGCAAACGACTCCGTGTCATTCACGCCTTGTCCAAACGTGATCGAATCGCCCACGAATGCCAGCGTACAAGCGTCCGATCCAGCGGGCATCACCCGATTCCCGCTGGAATCAATCGTGTATGACCAGTGACGGAGTGCAATTTGTCCAGGTGGATGCGTGAAACCTTCCGCATTGGGGATGATTATAAACGTCGATTGATCGCGTAAATACGTGGTGATCCCCAACGGATCGATAAACCACAGCGCCGCTTCCAACAGATAGATGGTAAGCGCGGTGACGAACAACACGCCGATGATCGCGCGGATGACTCGTTTTCGCATTTGCTCCTCGACCAATGGGGCGCTCAAGATCGCGCCCCAACGCGATCAACGCATCGTCAGCGCCATCGCCGCCTTCTGGACATGCAGCCGATTTTCCGCTTCGTCGTAGACCACGCTCTGCGCGCCATCGATCACACTGTTGGTCACTTCGATGTTGCGATCTGCGGGCAGACAGTGCATGTAGATCGCGTCCTCGCTCGCCAACGCCATGCGTTGATCATCGGTGATCCAGTCGGTGTACTTCTTGCCGATTTCGTAGGACTCGTTCTTGTCCTCAGTCGTCATCCAGCAGCCCCACGACTTGGGATACAGGATATCCGCACCCTTGAAGCCCGCATCGAAATCATGTCCGATCTCGAACGAGCCGCGATGCTTCTTGGCATTGTCTTTCGCCTGTTCCAAAATGTCGGGCATCAGCGAAAATTCCGGCGGATGCGTCAGGCGCACGTTCATGCCGTAGCGCGTCATGAGCAGAATTAGACTTTGCGGCACGCTCAACGGCTTCTGATAGCTGGACGCATAGGCGTAGCTGACGTTGATCGTCTTGTTGCGCAGGTCGCGCCCGAATTTCTCCATGATCGTCATCAGATCAGCCAATGCTTGAAACGGGTGATACACATCACACTGCATATTCAACACCGGAACGCGGCTGGCTTGGGCGACTTCACGGATATAGTTGTTGCCGAACTTCCAATCGCATTGGCGGATAGCGATGCCATCGCAGTAGCGCCCGACGATTTCGCCAATTTCTTTCGCGGTATCGCCATGACTGATCTGCGTCGTCTCGCTGTCGATGAACTGCGCGTGTCCACCCAACTGCGCCATGCCCGCCTCGAAGCTGGTGCGCGTGCGCGTGCTGGTGAAGAAAAACAGCATTGCCAAGACTTTATCGCGCAAATAGGCGTGCGACTCGCCCAACGCGCGTTTGCGCTTCAAGTCCCACGCCACATCGAGCAGGGTATCGATTTCTTCGCGCGTCCATTCTTGTTCAGTGACCAGATCGCGGTTGCGGAGATCGGTTTGCATGTGCATTGTCCTTCTACGAGCCAATGAGTCCGCGCATTATAACGTTGACTCGGCACAACGGTTAGGTCGTAATATCTTGGCGATTGAAACGCCACAGTGTAACGCCGAGCAGAACGAAAACCCAAATCACGATAATCAACAGCGACGTTTCGAGCGAATGTGAAGGCGTCACCGTACCTGGTACGGCGGGCGCGCTCATCTGTCGCCCCGATTGAACCAACGATTGAATATTGAACAGGTTGAACGACGGGGTATAGGTGTAGAGGGCGAACAAATTGACACGGAAGAACTGGTAGATGATCGAAATGGGCAGCAGAATCCCCGTCTCCGCAATACTGATGATCACGGCGACAAAGAAGCTGGCAATCGTGCTGCGCGTGAACATCGCTGCCAGCGCCGCATAGCACGCCGCGATCAGCGTGGCACTCAACGTCAACGCCATTTGCAGCGCATAATCACCAAGAAAATCGCGCAAGATGTCACCATTGACCGCGCCGCTGTCCGCACCGAGAATTTGTCCAAGGATCAAGAAGCCGAAACCGATGATCAGCGTCATGGACACCCATGCAACGAGTACCAACACGCCGATCACGGCAAATTTGGTCAGCAGCAGCGTGGTTCGGCGGCGGTAGGGGACAAAGTTTTTCCATGTGCCGAATTGGTATTCGCCCGCAAACACGATGGCGGTGAACGCCGCGATGATGTAGCGCCCGATCTCGTTGTTGACAAGCAACCAACCGAATAAAAACGTTTCGTTCCAGGGCTGTAACTGCCCGCGCGCCATATTCGTGCGCGCTTCTTCGGAGAACGCAGCGATGAGAATGATCAACCCCATCATCATCAACGCCCCAATCGGCGCGATCCAGATGAACATGATGGTCGTGATCCGGTTGCCGTTGACCTTGCGCCATTCGCCTAACAACAGATTACCGACCATGTGCAATCTCCATGCGCGAAACATCCGACGAGGCGGTATGGGTTACATCCAAAAAGAACGCTTCGAGCGTTTGCTTTTCGCGCACGACTTCGTACACGGCGATATCGCGCTCGACCAGACGCGCTACAATGCGCGGCACATGCGCGCGCGGCGCATCGACCACCAATGCGCCGCCCGCGACGCGGCTCTGCCATGCGTCACCCAGCGCAGCAGCAGCATCCACAGGCGACGCGACCTCGATCCGCACGCTGCTGCCCGATTCCAACAGCGCCTTGACCGCGCCCTCGCGCACAATCTCGCCGCGATTAATGATTGCCACCCGGTCGCAGGTCTGCTCGACTTCGCTCAAGAGGTGGCTGGAGAAAAACACCGTTTTGCCATCTTGATCGACCAATTCGCGCATAAATTCGCGCATCTCTTGGATGCCCGCCGGATCGAGTCCGTTGGTGGGTTCGTCCATGATCAGCAAGTCGGGGCTGTTGACCAATGCCGCCGCCAAACCGAGCCGCTGGCGCATACCGAGCGAATAACCCCGCACCCGCTGGCGCGCACGTTCGCTCAAGCCGACTTGTTTCAGCAGGGTTTCGATTCGTTCGCGGTCATAGAAACCGTTGATGCGTCCGATCACTTCGAGGTTGCGCCGCCCGCTGAGATACGGGTAGAACGCAGCGCCTTCGATGTGTGCGCCAACGCGGCGTAAGACGGTTGGATCATGGTGGATATCTTTGCCGAACACGGACAAGCGTCCGGCGGAGGGCGTCATGAGGCTGAGGAGCATCCGAATGGTGGTGGTCTTGCCCGCACCGTTGGGTCCCAAGAAACCGTACACTTGTCCAGGCGCGACATTCAGGGAAACATCGCGGACGGCGTAGATTTTTTTACGCCGTCCAAAGACTTTGGTCAGCCCATCAAGCTGAATCGCCGAGGCTTGCGTCACGTGAATTCTCCTTTGCGAAAATGCCGATCACAGGCGGTACGCAAATCGACGGGGTGGGGTTGCAGCGATCAGCGGCTTAAAGATCGGAATAACATGATCGACTTGATAGCTGTAAAAACTCGTCACATCGGGCATCCGACAATACTCACAGCGACCGTCCGCGCGGCGTCGCGCCTGCTCACGCAGCGTTTTTGAAACCCGACTCATGTCGTCTCAACCTGATCCCGTGCATGGAGGACTTGAAGTGCTTGGGACTTCAACAGAACAATCACACGCTCCAGTTCAAGGGATTGTTCAAGCTCAAGCTGGTGAAGACTTGAAAGTTCTCCGCCTTGATTCAGCTCGTTCAAACGCTCCATATCATCTTGAGCGGATGCAGTCGGGCGCAGGGCAAGAATGACTTCAGGTGGCGCATATTCCGCCCGTTGTTCGATCAAATCGACACACATATCGAGAATACGATTGTTCATCGGCTTATCCTTCAGCATGTTTATCAATCAATCCGGGCAGCGCCGCATACCATTCCGTCGCCCGCACGACATCATCGAGTGACACTTGGTCGATCACGGTGTGCGCGTGGATTTCGTCGCCGGGTCCAAAGCCGATACTGAGTATCCCCGCCTTACCCATCCAATAGGTGCCGTTGGTCGAGAAATCCCATTTGCCCGTCGGAATTGGGCTGCCCCACAGCGCCGCGCCCGTCTCAACGCCCGCTTGCACGAATGGATGCTCCGCTGCCAACGCCCATGCCGGATAGATTTTGTCCACTGGGAATACAAAACCTGTATAGCTTGGATCGTCATAGAACAGGATCGACGCTTCGATATCCGTTCGGTCGCCAATCACCCGCTGGATGCGCGCCAATTCGCCGTCTGGCGTCTCGCCAAAGGTGATACGGCGGTCGATGTAAATCAGCGCCTCGTCGGGAACAGCGTTGATGCTTGGCGTCTTGACGTGCATATCGGTCACCGTGATGCGCCCATGTCCCAAAAATGGATCATCGCCCAATTCCGGTTCGAGCTTGCTGATCGAATCGATGATCGGCAGCAGTTTGTAGATTGCGTTGTCGCCCAAGAAATTGCTGGCGGCGTGCGCGGATTTGCCCTTCGCCACGACTTGCATCTCTACGCGCCCTTTGTGTCCGCGATAGACCTGCATTTTCGTCGGCTCACCGATCACGACATAATCGGGGCGCAGCCCTTCGGTTTCGACCAGCGAATGCGGCGCGATGCCATCGCACCATTCTTCCATGTTGCCGAAGTAATAGCCCGTCACGCCGTCGAGCAAGCCAAGATCGCGCGCTATTGCCAACCCATAGATCATACCCGGCGTACTGCCCTTCTCGTCGCACGCCCCACGCGCGAAAAAGACCCCATTTTCGATCTTGCCCGTGAAGGGATCCCATTCCCATTCATCGGGATCGCCAATGCCGACGGTATCCAAGTGGCTGTCATAGAGCAATTTGGTTTTGCCGTCGCCAATGCGCCCAACGACGTTGCCCATTTTGTCGAACCACACTTCATCGAAGCCGAGTTTCTTCATCTCGGCTTCGGCACGTTCACAGACCGCACGAATTTGGCTGTCATAGCTCGGAATAGCGCACAATTCTTGTAAAAACGTAATGATCGCGTCCCGCTGTCCGGCGACTCGCTCTCGAATCGCGGTGATGATGGTTTGATCCATGATTTGTCCTTTTTAATTTACGCGGGCGTGCCAGCAGCGCGCCCCTACGCTGTCGTTTGAATGTTGGCGGGCGTGTCGCCGGCGCGACCCTACAGTTATGCGCGGAAACCAAATTCGACATACGGATCGCGCGACTCAGTCGTCCTGCCGCTGGTGATGATCATGATGCGTTTGTCGCCGTTCTTGATGAGACCGACGCGCTCTGGATCAGAGAGCGGCTGCATCTTTGAGAATACCGCGAGGATTGAATTATCTTTGCGGATGACGACATCGCGCGGCGTCGCGCCGACAAAATTCAAAAAGCGGATCGCTTCTGTCTGGTCGATGACGACAAACGAGATGGCGGTGACAACGGGCGATCCCCCCTGTAAAGTCGGCGCATCTTCAGCCGCTAACACATTGAATTCGCCCGTCTCGCTCACGCCGACGGCTTTCAGCACATTCGCCAGTTCCAATGCGCTCTTGCGAAATGCCTCCGACAACCCGCGCTGATAAGCGGCTTTATCCGCATCGATCTTGGGGTTCTTAGAGTCGCGGTCATAGTCGCGCGCCAGCATCATCCAGCGATTCGCCAGCGTGCGCAGGGTTTGGACTTGTTCTTCGTTTAGGATGTTCGCCATGTCAACCTCTACAAGGACTGAGTGCTGAATGCTGAGTACTGAGAACGAAAGGTACGAGCGCGCGTTGAAAAACCTCACTACTCCGTACTCGGCACTCAGTACTTCAAAGAAACAAATCGACGATCTCGAATTTTTCTACGTCCACCAAACCGACATCCGTTAGCTTGAGCTTGGGGATCACTTCCAGCGCCATGAAGCTCATCGCCATGAATGGATCGGGCAGCGCGCTGCCCATCATGCGCGCGGCGTCGAGCAGCCCATCGTAGGTGCGGCGCACATCCTCAATCGGCTGTTCGCTCATCAATCCGGCGATGGGCAGCGGCAGCGTCGCCACCACCTGACCGCCATCGACCGCTGCGAGTCCGCCGCCCATTTCGATGACCGCCTGCGCCGCCCGGCGCATACTCGCATCGTCCGCACCGATCACAACCAGATTGTGATGATCGTGCGCCACTGAACCCGCAATCGCACCGTGTTGCAAGCCAAAGCCGCGAATGAAGCCTTTGCCGATGTTTCCCGACGCCTGATGTCGCTCGATCACGACCATTTTCAGCAGATCGCGCGCCGTATCTGACACCGCTTCGCCGTCGATGATCAGCGCATCATCGATTTCGTGTCCGGTCACGACCTGATCGCCCATGCCGCGAATGACATGCACGCGCGTCCCGTTCGCCGCGATCCGAAAATCCAGATGATCGGGTTTGGCATTCATCGAACTGCGCAAGTCGATGTGTCGCAGCGGCGCTTGTACGGTGAGCATTCGTCCGTCTTGCGCCACCAACATCCCGCCGCGAAACACCATTTCTGCGTGCAAGTCATTCAAATCCGAAAACACGATCATATCCGCGCGTCTGCCCGGCGCAAGCGCGCCGTGTTCGTACAGGCGGAAGTAGTTCGCCGTATTGATCGTCCCCATGCGAATCGCGGTCATGGGTTCGATACCCGACGCAATCGCCGTCCGTACCATGAAGTCAATCGAACCTTCATCGATCAGGCTGTTCGGCTGGCGATCATCGGTACAGAAACACAGTCGATGCTGATTCGCTGTCGTGACCATCGGCAAGAGCGGACGCAAATTGCGCGTGGTTGTGCCTTCGCGGATGAAGATCGTCAAGCCAAGTCGGAGTTTTTCTAATGCTTCATCGACGGTCGTACACTCGTGATCGCTGCCGATGCCCGACGCGATATACGCATTGATCGCTTTGCCGTTGACGGCGGGCGCATGTCCATCAAGAACCCGCCCCTCGAACAACCGCAGCTTGTCCAATACGCTTGGATCACCGTAAATTACGCCGGGATAATTCATCATCTCCGCCAAGCCCAACACCCAGCGGCTGTTCAACAGCGTCGACAAATCACCGGCTTCGAGACGCGCGCCGCTCGTTTCCATGTGCGTCGCTGGGACACAGCTTGACGCCATGACGAACATATTCAGCCAGCCGTGTTTGGCGCGCTCCAACATGAACCGAATGCCGTCCAAACCCAACACGTTGGCAATCTCGTGGGGATCGGTGACGACCGTCGTCACGCCGCGCGTCAACACCGCGCGCGAAAATTCTGGTGGCGTACATAAGCTGCTCTCGATATGGACATGTGCATCGATGAAGCCGGGCGACAGATAGCGCCCTTTCAAGTCGATCTCATTGACCGCCGCGTAGCCCGATCCGAGCGCGACAATGTGTGTTCCGTGGATGATCACGTCAGTGGTGTAAATTTCGCCCGTGAGGACGTTGATCAAGCGTGCATTGCGCAGCGCCAAATCCGCCGCGCCATCGCCGCGCGCGACCGCGATCCGCTCGCCCAGAGTCATACGCCGCCCCCTTTGTACTCGCGCCGAATCATCGCCAGCGAAATCTTGTTGTGCTGTTCAACCAAGACGGGCAAATCGAGCGTTTCGAGGTGTCCGGCACGCACGACTATGCGCCCATTGATAATCGACCAATCGACGGGTCCGGGATGGCAGAAGATCAGCGCGGCGACCGGATCGGACTGCGCGCCCGCGAATGCCGCCGTATCAATCCGGTATGCGATCATGTCCGCCGCCATGCCCGGCTTGAGCGCGCCGATATCGGCGCGCCCCAAGACCGCCGCGCCGCCCAACGTGCCGATCTCCAACGCCTCGCGCGCCGTCAGCGCCGCCGGATTGCCGCCCACGCGCTGAAGCAGCATCGCTTGACGCGCTTCGCTCAACAAGTGTCCACTGTCGTTCGACGCCGAGCCGTCTACGCCCAAACCAACGCGCACTTTCGAGTCCAGCATCTTGCGGATCGGCGCGATCCCCGACGCAAGGCGCATGTTAGAACTGGGGCAATGCGCCACACCCGTCGAGGTCGAGCCGAACAGCTTGATTTCGCGCTCATTGAGGCAGACACAATGCGCGTGCCATACGTCCGCGCCGACCCAATTGAGATCGCGCGCGTAATCGCCGGGCAGCATTCCGAATTTTTCGAGGCTATACGCGACATCGTTGGCGTTCTCAGCCAAATGCGTATGCAGATGGACGCCGTATTCCCGCGCCAATGTCGCGGATTCGCGCATCAAGTTTTGGCTAACGGTGAATGGCGAACACGGCGCGATCACAACGCGCAGCATCGCGTGACGACCCTTGTCATGGAAGGTTTCCACGACGCGGCGCATATCGAGCAGAATTGCCGCTTCATCTTCCACCAAATCATCCGGCGGCAGCCCGCCTTTGCTCTCGCCCACGCTCATCGCGCCGCGCGCTGCATGAAAGCGAATGCCGATCTCGCGCGCAGCGCGGATTTCGTCGTCCAATTTCGCGCCATTGGGGTACAAATACAGATGATCGCTGGACGATGTACAGCCCGACAAGATCAATTCTGCCATCGCCAGCTTGGCGGAGGTGTAGATCGCGTCGCCGTCGATCTGTTTCCACAGCGGATACAGATGGCGCAGCCAATCGAACAATTCGTAATCTTGTGCCAGCGCCCGCGTGAGACTTTGGAACATATGATGATGCGTGTTGACCATCCCCGGCATGACGACATGATGCGGCAGATCGATCACCTCGTCAGCCTGGGTTGCGCCCGTTTCGTCTTTGGGCATGTCCGACAGCGCGCCGACCGCCTCGATCACACCATCGCGGACAAAAACAGCGGCGTCGTGCAGCTCGCGGCGAGAGTCATCCATCGTCACGAGGGTATGAATACGCTTAATCAGCAGAGTGGTCATGTGAACATCCGAGCGGGAAATAATGGCAAGAGTGTAGCACGCTGCCCAGATCGGCGCAATTAGTCCGCTGCGTTCTCGCGCGCCATACGCCACGCCGCTTTGAGCGTGTTTTGCATCAGCATCGTGATCGTCATGGGACCCACGCCGCCGGGAACTCTGGTGATCGCCCCGGCTACATCTTTCGCGGATTCGTATTCCACGTCTCCGACATAGCGATAGCCCTTGTCGGTGGTCGGATCATCGATGCGATTTGTCCCCACGTCGATCACGACCGCACCCGGCTTGATCCAATCGCCTTTGATCATCTCCGCGCGCCCAATCGCCGCGATTACGATATCTGCGCCACGCACGACCGACGGCAGATCGCGCGTGCGGCTGTGACAAACCGTCACCGTCGCGTTCGCTTTCATCAGCATCAGCGCCAACGGCAGACCGACGATATTGCTGCGCCCGACGACGACCGCGTGCGCGCCTTCGATCTGTGCGCCCGATTCGCGGATCAATACCATGCAACCAGTCGGCGTGGCGGGCGTGAACAGTGGCTCGCGCCCCTTCATGCCCAACATGCCAATATTGACGGGGTGAAAGCCATCGACATCTTTATCCAACCGCACCATCGCCAACGCCGCCGCTTCATCGATTTGGGGCGGGAGCGGAAGCTGCACGAGAATCCCGTGAATCGCCGGATCGTCATTGAGCGACTGGATCGCCGCTTCGACCTCTGCCTGCGTCGTCGTCGCATCAAACGTGTGGGTGACGGAGGTCATGCCCGCTGCCTCGCACGCGCGCCGTTTCATCCGCACATACTGCGCTGCGGCTGGATTGTCGCCCGCCAACACCACACCCAAACCCGGCGCGATCCCCTGTTCTGCGTTAAAATGCGCTGCGTCCGCCGCGATCTCCGCGCGAATGCGCTCTGCAATCGCTGTCCCATCAATGATCGTCGCTGTCAACTCCACCCCCATGCAAGCTAGTCCAATCGTCCTGTTTGCGATCATACCATAGGGATTTGTCTACGCATTTGGACAAGATACGGACAAAATTTACATGCTCAACCGCCGACTCTTGAGTAAGATAGAAGCATACTGATTCCAAAAACCAGCGCCATCCATTCGATTCACTGCACCCATGCTCAATGTGGGGCAGAAGGCGAGCAGGATAAAGGCTTATGAAACAAAATCGCTCGAACACGCAGCGCCCAACCGCCCCTCCGACCCTGCCCAATGTCAAGCAGGTGGACGATTTGTCCACCCTGCCGCACAAGGGTGAACAGGGTCAGGCATTGGTCGAATACGTATTGATTGTCGTTTTGCTGGCGCTTGGCTTCGGCTTCGCACTGGCGATCACGGGTCCCGCCATCGGCAATGTGTTCAACAACGTGCTGTACCAATTCGTCGGGCAAGACCCCAGTCTGCCCGTCAATGAGTTCAGCGCTCCGGGTGAGGGTGGTTCACCCGCCGACTTTTGGGCGACGGTGACATGGGTGGCACAAGTCCGCCAAACGGAAACCCCATTCCCAACGCCCGTCTCGCGCCCGACCTTGGTCGGTGGACCCAGCGGCGGTGGCGATACCGCGACACCCTCGCGGACGCCGACAAACACGCCCTCGATTACCCCATCCATCACCTCATCGCCGACGCCTTCGCTCACCCCATCGATGACGCCGACGCATACCTACACACCGAGTCCAGGTCCGTCACCGACGCCACCGGATAAAATATTCGATGTGCCGCACGTCGATCAGATGGGCAATCCGGATTGGTGGCGTTTGCAGCGTGCCAACGCAGTACCAGAACTGGGCATCGATTGGAACGCCACCTATTATGAAAATATCGGTAGCTATAGCAGCGGCGCGACCGCCTTTACCTACAGCCCACCCTCGCCGGCGGCGACTGTCCACGCCCCGCCAGGTTGGACGAATGGCGGCATCGGGGAATACTGGGGCACGGGGCCTCCCGCCGGTATCACAGGCAGCGATACCTTTGCCGCGGTCTACAGCAAAACGGTCAACCTCATCACGCCGATCTCCATGAGCGTCATCCTGCGCGTCGACACGGCTGATGCAGCGCGCTTCAGCATCGATGGCACTTTGATTGCATCGCGCTACAACACAACCACAGCCACCATCGTCAACAACATTACGCTGACGGCGGGGACACACACGTTCTTGCTCGAATATGCTGACAACACGGGCAGCGCACTGGCGGAAATGCAGTTCACAAATTTGACCCGCTATAACAGCCCCGACGATAATCGCAGCGGCTGTACATGGAATGTGCTGAACGACACCGATACGCTGCCAACGAACAACACTGTCTCGACGGCATGGATGTTCGCGCAAGACCCGAGTGCGCTCCTTGGCAATGGCGCGGCATACGCGGCGTCGCAGACCTGCTACTTGGAAATGCGCGGCTATGTCGATCTGGCTGGCACAACCAAGCCGACATTGAGTTTCTGGGACTATTGGCAACTGCCCAACGGCATCAGCGCCAGCCTGCAAATCGGGCGCTATGTCGAGGTGGTTCCCGGCGCAATTCCGCCGTCACTCGTTCGCCCTTCACTGAATTGGCAGACGATTGCGATGCGCACGGGCGGGACGACCAACTACAACTGGACTCGCAATGCGCTCGATCTCACGTCCTATATCGCCACCTTTGGTGACAACAAAGTGACGTTCCGGTTCGTGCTGCAAAACACGACTGGCGCGGCGACCAGCGGCGTCCATCGTTGGTTCTTGGACGATCTGCAAGTGCTGGAGATGGAAGACATCACGCCCGGCGTCAACGAATATTTCACCGTCAATGATAACTGGGACTTCGACACGCGCGATCAAATGGACGATTTTGTGTTCGACGCCGACAGCCTGCGCACGCTTGAGGTAACCGGTGGTGATCCAGCACAGTTGAACGGTTCGAGCCAATGGCGCTGGAACTTGACCAGCACGCGCCCACGCGGCGGCAGCGGTATGTCGTGGGACGACAGTCCTGGCTTCAATCACGTCGAGCGGATGCACAGCAGCGCCACCAGCCCGCGCATCAGCTTTTTGGAGTTCAAGTATCCTATCAACTTGACCAGCGGCATCGCACCCGCAGCGGATGTGCTTGGCAATTCTGGGCGCGCAATCTTGACGTTCTATACAACCTACGCGGTTGGCTCTACCGCCGATATCCAAATCGAATACACGACGACTCCGCCCAACGTCAGCACAACCCTCCGCAACTGGCAGACCGTCCCGGCTGATGGACGTTTGCGCCGTTCTGGGGGCTGTACGACCTGCGATGTCAACGAACAAACAGCAGCGGATATTACGGGCAGCGGCTACCGCCAAGTCATCGTGCGCATGGATCAAATTCCCAACTGGAGTACGCAGCCGTTCTATCTGCGTTTGGCGCTCTACGGACGTGATGTTAGCGCGGAAGGCTGGTACATCGATGACATGTCCATCTTGCGCGAAGCGGGCGCGGCGTTCATGGCATATCCGTTCGCCGACGACGTGGAAAATCCCGCGTTCACTAGCGTAACGTGGAATTTCCTCAACGGGACGTGGGCGTCAACGAACGAACAAGGGAGCTTCGCCAATTCCGGGTCGTTTGCCTACACGGACAGCCCTGCCGCGAATTACGCAGCGAGTTCCAATCGCTGGATGGAAACGAGGCAGTGGCTCGATCTGAACTACGATACACTGGAGAACATCAACAATCCTGGCACATTGGGCGAACCAGCGCGCGCGAGCGGTGCGGCGTCTAATCCAACGCTCACATTCATGCACCAGCGGCGCACGGAGACGGGCGCGAGCTTCTTGGTCGAAATCAATGTCGCCTCCAATCCGGCGACGTGGTACACCGTCTGGCGCTATGACGACAGCTCATCGAAGGGCGCGTCGAACTGGTCACGCATCCAAGATACGTGGGAGCGCGTCGAAATCGATCTGGCGGCAGGTTTACAGACCGCATTGGGGTCGCCCTACTCTAGTCTGATTGCGGACGCCAATCTCCTCAACGATGATATTCGCATCCGCTTCCGCATGTTGGCAGGCGCGACCCAAGCCAACGGCGTCTACATCGATGCGATCAACCTCGGCAACCGCGTCGATTTCAGCCATAGACTGTGGGGTACAACCCCGTTCGGCGTCGTGGTCACTGGCGCGGGCGATGGCGTGTACGAAGATCGGATCGAATTCGCTTCACGCGGCAACAACGCCAGCACCGAATGGGATCCCATCACCACGCCAGTCGATCAACGGTGGTACGCCAGCGGTGCTTGGGCTGCCGTTAACGATGGCGCGGCGTATTCGCGCAGCAGTTCGCTGGCGTTTGCCGAGAGTTCGCCGCCTGCGACCGCATACGGCTTTAACACCGAGAATTTCTTGGAGCTGCGCCCGATCATCGATCTGCGCGGCACCGATGCCGTTGTGGATCGTCCCATGTTGACCTTCTGGGCGCGTTACAACATCGGTGACGATGACCGCTTGCGCGTGCAAATTGCGACCGAGCAAGTGGGCGATCTCACCCAGTCGCATGATGACATGGCAGGCTGGTCACGCTGGGAGCCGAACCGGATGCAAGCCACGGCGTATCAATTCGCCACCGCGCCGATTGCCTATTGGCATCGTATCAACAGCACGCTTACCAACGGCTCGTATGAACGCCGCGATACATGGCAGTTCTATCAAGTCGATCTCAGCGCCTTCGCGGCGACGGCATCCGTGGCGGGCAAGCGCATCCGCGTGCGTTTCATGCTCGACTCGGATTATGACCTAGCCCTCTCCCCCCCGCGCGGCGACGGTTGGTATATCGACAACGTGAACGTGCGCTATGGACACCCCAACCTGCAACCAGTCACTGGGTGGAGTGAGTGGAACGACAACGGCAGCATCCCCGACAACTGGATCAGGGAAGGGGACTGGGGTGTCTCGCAGCAGTATACGGTGTTGGGCAGCGGGACCGAGGCGTTGGGCGTTGGACAATGGCGCGGTATGATCTTCGACTGCGAGACGCTCAATAATCCTGGCGCGCCTCTAGCTTCCGCTTACCCTGACAGTGATTGTACTGGTGGCAGCGGCAACACGCCGTATGAATACATCATGAGCAATCTCACGAATCCAACCGGCAGTCCACCCTACGCAGCGGGCATCTACGGTCCGTACAATCAAAACAGCATCACGTACCTGGACAATTTCGACTCGCCCGATGGCAGCGTCAACGTCGGAAGCGAATTTGACGACACATTTGCCATGCGCTTCACACGGACAGTCAACCTAACGCCCGGTCAATACAGATTCGAGACCTACTCCGATGATGGCGTGCGGCTGCGCGTCAGCAGCGCGACGGGGATCACTGGATTGCTGTCGGGCAATTACATCATCAACAACTGGACGAATCATTCGAACACGCGCAACGAAGGGATCATTCAGGTCACGGCGAATATCTCGGTCACTCTGACGCTCGAATACTACGAGCGCAGTGGTAATGCGGTCTTACAGTTCGGTGCCTCCAAAGACGACTACGCCTATACGGACAGCCCGAACACGGAGAATGCGGTTGCACCGGGCGGCTACGATGTAGTTAACTCGATCCAGTACGGCGATTCGTCGCTGATGCTCAACGGCTACTTCAACCTCTCGAGTCCGGCACCGACCCACGAGCTGACCTACAATCTCATCTGGACAATGCTAGCGGGTCAAAACTTCTACCTCGATACCTCGACTGATGGCGGTTTCACATGGTCAAATGTCGTCAACGAGACGATCAGTGGCAGTTCGAGCGATATGCAGCCGTTTAATACGCGAACGGTCAGTTTGCCCCAAAGCGCCAACGTCATGTTCCGCTTCCGAATGAACACGACTGCTGGTTCTGCAACCGGCGATGGCGTGTGGATCGATGATATTAAGGTTCGCTATTAGCTCGACCCGCGGATAGCGAACACAGCAGCAATCGAGGGGCGGACGGCGCAAGCAGTCTGCCCCTGTGTTTTTCGACGGTCTCGACTACAATGGGTTCGTATCTCTGAAGGACAATCGCCCCGCCCACGACGGATGGCGAACCAAAGGATACGAGTGTGACGCATTATCCTGGCTGGCTGTTCACGCTGGTTGGACCCGCAGGCGCGGGCAAGAATCACCTGATGCGCGCGGCATTGGCGCGGGTGAATGGACTGAGCCAACTCCCCACCGCCACGACCCGCCCCATCCGACCGACCGAACAAGAAGGACGCGAACATTTCTATCTGACGCGCGCTGCATTCGAGCAGCTGATCGTCGATAATGCGCTGTTGGAATACCAGCCCATTCACGGCAACTTATACGGAATGCTGCGGACAACCGTCGAGGATGCGCTCCGCGATGGACGCTGCGTGATCGCCGATATTGACATCTTCGGCGCGCTGCGCGCCCGCGATTTGTTCCCCAACAACGCCATCAGCATTTTCATTCAGCCGCCGTCGATTGCGACCTTGATCGAGCGGATGCGCACACGCGGCGACCGCGACGCCGAGATCGCCAAACGACTCGTGCGCGTGCCGCTCGAATTGGCAAACGCGCCGCTGTGTGATTATCACATCCTCAACGACTATGCCGACCGCGCGTCCACGCTGCTCGTCTCGATGATCGAGTCGGTTATGGCGCGCCGTCCCATTGCGCAGCCTGTAGACGACGCCATGATGATGTGCGCCTTTCGCTACGTCGTCGCGGCGATCCCGGTGTTCGGGGAGCAAAAATTGGTGCGCATCACCGGTGATGCGCCGACGATGCCGCTGCCTGTCGATGAACTCTACCCCCATCGCGCCGCGCTCGCTGCACTGGACAGCGCGCTCGGATGGCACGCCGACGAGTCAGACGTGATCGGCGGCGAACCGGACGGCACTTTCATCCCGCCGATGGCGTTCACCGCGCACGAGAATGCCGAAGCAGAACAGATCACCTTCATCTACCACGTCCGACTGCCCGCGCGCATCGATGCGCCGCCCGGTTGGATGTGGACGCCGCTGAAAACGCCCGTCGCTGTGCCGGAGACGGTCTAATCATGCTGGCATCACCCACGTTGCAATCGATCTACCACGAATCAGGCGCGACGCTGGCGGCGGACGGTATCCCGCTGCATTTTGGCGATTTGGCGGCGGAGTATCACGCCGCGCTCGACGCCACCGTGCTGATGGATCGCTCCCACGAGGGGCGGCTGGAACTCGTCGGACGGGATCGCCTCGCCGTCATGCACCGAATTTCGACCAATGACCTCGAAAGTCTGCGCGAGGGTGACGGCGCGCCGACGATCTTCACCAACGCCAACGCGCGCATCCTCGACCGCGCCACGGTCTATCATCGCGGCGAGTCCGCATGGGTCATCACCGAACCGGGACGCGCCGATGCCTTGCGGGCGTACTTGCAGCGAAATATCTTCTTCACCGACGAGGCGCGCCTTTCGGATCGGGGCATCACGACGCGCCAGTTCGCGCTGCATGGCGCGAATGCAGACGCCCTCGCGGACTCGCTGTCGCCCGGATTGGGGTCGCTGCCAGCATATGGTCAGCGCACCGTTGAGATCGACGGTGTATCGGTCATGCTGGCGCGCCGAACGCCCGTCGCGGGCGCGGCATGGACGTTGATCGTCCCAACCGACGACGCCGCGCGCGTTTGGTCGCATCTCATCGCGGCGGGCGCGCATCCGGCGGGATCGTTGGCGTACAACATCTTGCGCATCCGTGCGGGGCGTCCGGGCGTCGGACGTGAACTCAGCGCCGATTATCTGCCGCTCGAAGTCGGCTTGTGGGATGAAGTGAGCTTCAAGAAGGGCTGCTATACCGGGCAGGAAATCATCGCGCGCATGGAGAGTCGCGGACGCTTGGCGCGCACGCTCGTGTCGCTGCTTCCAACAGCAATGCTCGCTGCACCCGCTGCGCTGCAATACGAGGGGCGCAAAGTCGGCACGCTGACGAGTATCGTTGAAACCCCGACAGGTGAACGCTTCGCGCTGGGGGTGGTCAAAGTCGCCGCCGCGCGCGTTGGGACGACGCTCATGGCGGGCGAAATCCCGCTCGGCGTGGTGAAATTACCCGGCGCACAACCGCCGTTCGGCTTAGACGAGGCGTAAGGGCGCGCCGCTGCCACACCCGCTCACATCATTGTCCCGTCGGTGGCGCAGTGTCGAAGAACAATGACCACCACACCTGCCATGTCTCCGGTTCGGGCGGTGTGGTTTGCAAATCCGCCATCATGACCGATGGCGTCGCAACCGCATCTGCGGCTGAATCCATCGGCACAGGAACGATCAGCACCTCACCCACGCGCGCCATTTTACCTTCGCCGCGCGCCCATTGTTGGACATAGGCATCGCTGCGTACATAATCGCGTAGGCGCACGAGTTCGGCTTGCTCGCGTTCCAATTGGTCGATTTCGGCGCGCGCGCGGGCGTATTCCTGCTGCATGGGCTGAGTCGCGGCGATGCGACCACTGAAATTCAGCACGAGGATCAAACCGATGGATAAGATCGCCGCGAACATAATCCGCACGCCGGAGATCTCAGTGCGTTTTTTCGGCTTAGCGCGTGAAAGACTGAAATAATCGCGTCGTTCGCTCATATGCGCGCTCATTTTGACAATGAATAGAAGTGTAGAATCAAAAACCCGGCTTCGCAACCGGGTTTTCTTGTGTGTGCCGAAAGTGGGAGTCGAACCCACACTCCGTTGCCAGAACTACGCCCTGAACGTAGCGCGTCTGCCAATTCCGCCATTTCGGCATACTGTGTTGATATCATAGCAAACTTCAGAGGGGTGTCAAGCCCAGTCCCCTCACATCGATGTGCTATAATGCGCGCGAAATGCGCAGCAGGATGAGGATTTTTCGCGTGAAACGATTTCTAATGGCTCTCGGAATCTGGCTCACCATCGGCGGCGTCAGTTTGGGTGCGCTATCGCTGTACGCCGCGCAGCCCGCGCCGACGGCAGCGGCGCTCGGACAAGCGAACGTGCGCGCCGCGCCCGATGTGACCAGCGCGCTGGTGGGCGAAATTACAGCGGGGACGCGCTACCCGATTTTGGCGCGCAGCCAGTTCCTCCCATGGCTGTTGATCGGCGATACCGTCATGCAGCCAATCGGCTGGGTGTTCCGCGATTTGGTCGATGTGCAAGGCGATCTCAACGCTGTCCCATTCTCCGAAGCGCCCGTGAATGTGCTTGTGCCAACGCCGTCCCCAGCGCCCGCCGCCAATACCACGCCTATCGCCATCACGCCGAACGCGCCCGTTTCCGCTGGCATCTCGTCGGTTGTCGGCTTGGTCAACGGTGAGATCAACATCCGCTACGAACCGCGCGTCGATGCGCAGCGCGTCGGCGTCGGGCGCGCGGGCGACCGCCTGCCGATTGTGCGCTGGCATACTGGGCTGCCGTGGGTCGAGGTGGCGTATCCCCCGTCGCCAACCGGGACAGCATGGGTCTTGCTCGAACTATTACAGGTTGAGGGCGATATTTTCACGCTGCCGTCCACCAGCCAAACCACGTTCGCGCTGCCGACGCTGACGCCCACGCCGTCGGCATTGGAAATCGTGGAACTGGCGGGCGTGCCAAACGTCCCGATCAGCCCAGCCTTCCAAGCATTGGGCGATCAATTGTGGAGCATGATGCTCGGCGGCGGCTTCGATCCCGCGACCAGTCGGCTCGGCGGGCTGTTCCTGATGAACGTGGACACGGGCGAGGCGCTGTCGTTCGGCGGCGATATCGCTTTCAGCGGCATGAGCATCAGCAAAGTTTCGATTTTGACGACGCTCTACAGCCAACTGAACGCGCCGCCGAACGACGAGCAAGCGTTTGCGATTGCCGAAACGATGATTTGCAGCGAAAACATTTATACCAATCGCATCTTGGCGGTGATCGGCGGCGGCAATCCCTACACAGGCGCGGAGCAGGTCAGCGCGTTCTTGCAGCAGTTGGGGTTAGAAAACACGTTCATTTATACGCCCTACGCCCTTGATCCCAACATCACGCCGCAAGCGCCACGCACGCGCATCACCGACGCCGATCAAGTGTCCGCACAGCCCGATCCGTACAATCAAATGACGGTTGCCGAGACGGGCGCGCTGTTGAACAGCCTGTACCAATGCGGTTACAATGAATCGGGTGCGTTGATCGACAACTTCAACGGGGAATTCACGCCGACCGAGTGCCGCCAGATGCTCAACGTGATGAGCTACAACGAGATCGGCGCGCTGATCGAAGCAGGCATCCCCGCCGATACGCGCGTCGCGCACAAACACGGCTGGATCGATGATACACACGGCGACGCGGCGCTTGTGTTCACTCCCGGCGGGACGTACATCCTCGTGACCGCGCTGCATAATCCAATCTGGCTGAATTTCGATGAATCCGAGCCGCTGATCGCGGAGATGTCGCGGGCGGTCTACAACGCCTTCAACGCGAACGCGCCGATGTTGACAGCACGCAATGAAGTCGTCCCGGCGACGTGCGATTTATTGGGCAGTCCGGTGATCGATGAATTGATGGCGTTCGAGTTCACGCGCTAAAGATAGGACTGAGGACTGAGAAAAAGATCGTGACGAGTGATGCGACGTAATCTGGCTCATCACTCAGTCCTTTTCCCTCAGTCCTCAATACTTCGTTTATCCCTTCACGCCGCCAATTGACAGCCCGCCAACGATCCAGCGTTGGAACGCGAAGAACAACACCAGAATCGGCATCGACACCAAGATCGACAGTGCCGCGAATTTCTGCATGTCCGGCGGCGCAGCGTTGCCGCCGTTCGCCATCGATGCCAGCGCCATCGCTAGGGTGTAGCTCTCTGTCTTGCCCGTCAGGAACAGCCACGACAGGATGAACTCCGTCCAGCCCTGCATGAAGCTGAACAGAATCACAATCGCAAACGCGGGCAACGCCATCGGAATCATGATGCGAATGAACGTCCCCAACAAACCCGCACCATCGATCAGCGCCGCTTCTTCTAATTCCTTCGGGATCGTGTCGAAGTAACCCTTGAGATTCCAGATCGCAAACGGCAGCCCGCCCGACGCGAACGCCAGCGCCAAGCCCAACAGCGTAGTCCGCAGCGTCTGGGTGCTTTCGCCCTCGTAGAACGACAAGCGCGTTTGCAGCGTCGTTAACGTCAGCGCGATGGTGATCGTCGTCACGAGCGCCAGCGCCATGATGTTGATCAGTGTCATGGGTTCGATGCGATCTTTGACCGCGCGCGCAATGAACCACATGACCGCAGCCGCCACCAACGCGCCGACGAACGCCAACAGCATCGACGGGACCAGCGCCGCCAAACCATCAGCGCGTCGCTGATTGATCCCCGCGACATTGGCATCATAAGCGGCACGCGCGGCATCCTGCGTTGCTTCTGCCGTGACGAGATTGGCGGTGGCTTCGTCGGCGCTGGTACGCGCGCTCACCGCGCCCGCTTGCTGATCTGCGACCTGTTCTTGTGCTTGCAGGTAGCCCGCCTCAAAGCCCGCGCGCGCGCCCTCTAGTCCGCCTGTCTCCAAGATCGGCAGGGCAATCGTCAGCACTTCCACCACCAAATCGTCATCCGCCATCGCCGCGCCGCCGCGCGCATCGATCTCGCGTTGCATGAATGCGGCGATCTCCGCCGGATCGTTCATCGCGTCGATCTGTGCCTTCAGCCCGGTCAGCACGCCGAGCAATTCCGCTGCCTCGCGCGCGCGCCGTTCGCGCCCTTCCGCCGTGCGGATGCGCGTCGCCACGCTTTCGACGCGCTGCGTATAATCCGCTTGTGCGGCATCGAGATCAGCTTGCAACGCCGTCAGCGGGCGCTGAATCCCAATATCATACGCGGGATTGCGCGTGTAAATCACGATGAACGCCCCGACGATAGCGATCAGCGCCGCCACAACCGTGAAACCCACCACCATGCGCGGCGTCGGATTGAACAAGCGATCACGGTCGTATTTGGCATACGTGCGCACGAGCCGGAAAAAGATGTAGATGATCGCGCCGATCAAGATGCCGCCAAACGCCGACGGCGCAAGCTGCGCGACCGTTGTGGAAAGCTGCACAGAATTGAACAAAATATACAGCGGAATCAGCGTCCCCGTCGCCGGGAGCATCAGCAGGACGATGAAACCCAACATCCCGGCTTGGCGTCCGATAAAGCGAAACCGCGAGAACGCATACGCCGCCGATGAACCCAGAACGACCGTGAAAATCGACGTGCCGAGCGCGATGAACAAACTGTTCATCAGCATTTCGCCAAAGTAGATGGTGACGACGTTCGAGAACGGCTCGGTCAAGATGCGATTGAAGGCGTTGAGGTTTGCGCCCGCCGGAAACAAGTTGAGTTCAGTCGGGCGCGCGACGCCGCGCGGGTCAATCGCCATCGAGACGATCCACATCACGGGAAACATGACAACCACGACCACCGCCAACAAGAACACTTGGAGGATGATTTGCCGGATGACGATCCCGCGCATTCGGGGCGACAGCCAGCGCGTCTTCGTCCCTGTCTGCGCAGGTGCAGTAGCGTTTGAACGTGAGAGTGTGCGTTGAGCCATGATTTATGCCTCGTCGAATGACTTGGTGGCACGGGTGATGCGATTCTGTACCAATGTGATCGCCAACAGAATGAAAAAGACGACGATGCTGAAGGCTGCTGCCGCGCCGTACTGCTGTTCCTGCTGAATCAGCTTGTACGCCTGCGTGATCAGCAAATCCGTTTGACCGCGAGGCCCGCCGGCTGTGATGAAGAAAATCACGTTAAATTGATTGAATGTCCAGATCGTCCCCAACATGATCGCTGGAACCATCGCCGGGCGCAGCAGGGGCAGCGTGATATTGGTCATCTGCTGCCATTTCGTCGCGCCGTCCACATCGGCGGCTTCGTACAAGTCCGGCGGGATGCTTTGGAGCGCACCGGTTGCCACCGTCATCATGAAGGGCCAGCCGAGCCAAATGTTGGCGATCAAGACCGCGTAGAACGCCAACGTTGGCGCACCCGCACGGTCGAACATCGAGACGACTTTGTTGGTCGCCAAGCCGCCATTGACGATATCGAGCGCGGTGAAGATCGCCGCCGCGCCGAGAATGATGATCCCGCCAATGCCGAAGACCATGCGCGCAAGATCCAACTGCCCCGTGCCACTAGTCAGTCCCAATTTCATGATCCGACGCGCGATCAAGACCGCAATCAGCGCGCAAACGATGACAACCAACCACGGCACAATCGAGCGAATGTCTATCGGGCGATAATTCAGTTCGCCCAGCCAATTGGTGTTGGTGGCGAAGCTCGTCCCAAGACGTTCATTCACGCTTTCGAGCAGCAAATTGACGCCGCCGTCGTTCTGCTGCCACAGGTTATTCCACACCAGTGCCGTGATATAACCCGGCAGCGCCCACGGCAGCACGAACAGCGCGCGGTAAATGCGCCGTCCGACGACATGCTCCGCGTTGAGCGCCAGCGCAATCGCAAGCCCGATCACAACGTGGAAAAATACGTTGACAATCGTCCAAGCAAAATTGAAGCCCAACAACGGAAAAAAATTGTAATTCTCGACGTTCAGCCCATCAATCAAGACGCGACGAAAATTGTCCAATCCGACGAAGGCAGCCGGGTTTTCGGGGCGCAAGTTCGCTAATCCGAAGTCTTGAAACGCGATGGTAACTTGGTAAATCTGCGGGACGAAGCTAATGAACAGCATCACGAGAATGGATGGCGCGATGAATAACCAAGGAACTCCACTTTTGCGCAAACCGTTTTTGAAGCTGTCCCACATCGACCCGTCCCGCTCACCCGGTAGTTCGGGGGTCTGCGTGATCGACGCCATGACGATTCCTTTCTAACAAAAAAAGACACAGGGCAAGGAACATACCATGTCCTCGCCCTGTGCGCATCACGAGATGAACGTTTTACGGCGAACGAGCAAACTAGCTCTCCATCGAGGCGTGCAGTTCGTCGATCCCGGTCTGGATCAAATCAAACGCATTGGTACGGGCAACCACGGGGTCTTCGTCATTGGCGCTCACTGCCGTAATCGCGTCGCCCATGGGTCCCCAGAAGCGGCTGAGTTCAGCGCGATTCGGGAACGGTGTGCCGAGCGCGAACTGGTCAGCGAACACTTGCAGGTTCGCGCTTTCGACCGTCACTGCGGGATTAACTGGGAGCAGACCACCCTCAACCGAGGCAATCGTTTGACCCTCGTCGCTGGTGATGAAGGTCGCCCACGCGATGAACGCCGCCATCTTGTCAGGGTCGTCCGCGAGATTCGCGTTCGGCATGAAGCCTTCGGTCTGTGCGAACAGCGCCGGGACGTTGCCGTTGTCCAACGCGGGCATCAATGCGACACCCAGATCATCGCCCAGATCGCCCTCGAACTGCGACAGGTTCCAAATGCCATCATAAACCATCGCCACCGTCCCCTGTTGGAAACCGGGGTTCGGGGATGCGCCATCGACCACGACGCCGCTGTCCGGGTCTTGACCGAGCGTGTACATCATTTGGTGGAAGGCGAGATATTCATCCATCGCCGTCGCGCCATCGGTGCCGTCCACGAAATTGGCGTTGCCGTCGGCATCCATCAGCGAACCGCCGAGCGAATACAGGAAGCCGGCGCTGTGGAAGAAGCCGTTCTGGAACGCCAGACCGGTCAAGCCATCCGCTGCCAGTTCTTCGCTGATCGACAGGACATCTGCCCACGTTTCCGGTGCATCTGGGACGAGCGCCTTGTTGTAGAAGAATGCCAGCGTCTTGGCGCTGAACGGCACGCCCCACACGGCGTCATTGAACGAGAACGTTCCCCATGCGCTTTCGGTCGCCTGCGCAAGCAGATCGTCGCCCACTTCGGCGCTGATATCCGCGATCAATCCGGCAGTCGCCCAATCGCCAACGGCGTCGTTCGCCCAAATGATCATGTCGGGCCCTTCGCCCGAACCCGCCGCCGCGCGGAAGCTGTCTTGCACGGTGCCGCTGGGGTTGTAGACCTGCTCGACGGTGATGCCAGGGTTGGCGGCTTGGAACGCATCAATCAACGCCAACAAGGCGTCGCCTTCGGCATCTTGCTTGGCGTGCCACAAAACGAGGTTCACATCATCTTGAGCCGACACAATGCTAAGCGAAGGCACAATCGCAAGCGCCAACAGCGCCACGATCAACACAAATTTACGGGTCATGCAGTAGCTCCTAAAAAACTGAACGGGGTTGTAGTGTAAATTGCGCTGCGATTATTTCACAGTTTGCCCTACTTATTGTAATGGCATTACACCATTTATCAAGCCAAGCGCTCGGAGACTATGCAGAGTATCCAAATTGTGCGATCTTTCCATCGTTCGCAACCGGAAAATCGCGCGGAATCGCCATCCAGTCGCAATTATTGATGCATAGTATCCAACTCGATCTGCCATACATTCCAGACCGCCATCAATGACAGCGCGCGCATCCAATCGTGGACGAAGCGATGCAACCGCATCAGCAGCGCGATCTGTCCATCGCGGTGTTGGCTGGCGGTGTGCAGATCGTTAGGCGGGAAACCATCCCCTGCGGGCTGGGTATCCAACTGCGCTCGCAGCAGCCCCATCAGCTGATGATGCAGCGACTCTTCGATGTCGCTGAACAATTGGAGTGCGGTGTGCGCCCCAACGATCTGCCCTTGAAGCCAGCGTTCAAGGGGAAGCGGCGTATTTTCGCTCAAACAGCGTTCCAACAGATCGATGGCTTCGAGTCGATGGCGTTGGAAGTCGTCAAAATGATTCATGGAATCAGATGTGATATTCATTGGTTCGCTTCCGACGCAGTGAGGTCGTCCGCTGGACACAGGCGGCGGAGATAGTCCCATGTGTAGATGCCAGTGTGATGTCCATCGTCCCAACGCGGCTGTAGGGCATAATTGCCGATCATTTCAATCGATTCAATCATATATGAGCGGGCGGGCGTCAACTTCAAGATATCGTCTGGGTCGAATGCCGCGCCCATAAACTGATGTCCACCCCGACATTCGACGCATGGACACGCCTCACGTAGATGAGACAATGGGTATTGACAGAGACTTCCATCGCTCCAGGTGATTTCAAGGCGGTGTGCGGTTTTGTTAAGGGTAATCCCAGTCGGTCGGGTCTGCGTCATGGCGTCGTTCGTCCTCTCTAACCTGCATCGTATCATGAGGAACGGATCTGATCGCTTAAGATACAATCAGCGCCCCACGTTTGCCCGCCGACTGAAGCGTGCGCGCGCACTTCGCCTTGCATCGAAAGGTCGATCTGCTACAATCGCCCTCAATAGGGGCGGCAATCAGATGCGTGTACCATCCACGCCGTGTGCTTGTCAGTACACGAATGCCTCTCCGCTAATCATGGAGCGTGCAATGCGTTTTCGGACTTTTCTTCTCGCACCACTGCTCATCACACTCGCACTGGTCATGGGTGCCTGTGGAATCACACAGGTGCAAATCGTGATCGTCGTCACGGCGACGCCCGGCGGCACAATCGACACGCCGATCACCAACATCGCCACTTCGACACCGCTCCCAACCCTCGAAATTTCGGCGACGGCGTTCCCAACGGCGACCATTGACCTATCGGCAACACCGCCACCTGCCGCACCAACCGCAGACGGTGCCGGGCAAGCGCCTGCCTCGACTGAACTGCCGCCCGGCTTCCCGACGCCTGTCCGCGCCCAAGTTCAAGTCGCAGAACAGCTCTATGAAGGTGGTCGGATGTTCTGGTTGCAGCCGACGGGACAAATCTGGGTCTTGGTGATTACAGGTGAAGGACGTGGCACGTGGAGCGTCTATCAAGATAATTATGTGGATGGCACCGATGTGGCGACGGATCCCGCCATTGTGCCACCGGAAGGGCGCTTGCAGCCCGAACGCGGCTTTGGCAAGCTATGGCGCGAATCGCCGGATGTGCGCGCGGCGCTCGGTTGGGCAGTCACGCCAGAGTTCGGCTACATCAGCGACTACGCCTATCAAGTCAGCGGAACCGATGCGAACGGCAGCGCCGTTGGGTATCATGTGATCTACAGTTTGTACGGTGAACAATTCCGCTTCAACGAGATCGATGGCACTTGGCAGTTGGGCGGCGCGTAATTTGCTGCCATGAGAGGGGATAGCGTATGGCGTTGAGACTATGGCATCTGACTCCGGCGCATCCCCTGATGCTGATGCTGAAACCCGATCCGCGCTTGCGTCCAGTCACTCCAGCGGCGGCGCACTGGGAACTCACCTTCACGGGCGAAAACGCAGCCGTTAGCGCGCAAATTGTCTACAGCACAAACGCGCGCGCGTCGCTCGTGCCGAGGTGGACGTTGGACGGACGCTCACGCTACCTGACCGCCGATTATGCCGAAGCGCCGTTCGTGCGCCATTTTGCGCCGGGTTATATGGCGATTGAAGCGCGCTTGACGCCGACACTGCGCTGCATCTACGAATATTGGGCGCACAACGCGCACACCCTCGCAATGCGCGTGAGCGTCCAAAATACGGGCGAAACTGCCGTCGATCTTCGACTAGACATGATCGCGTTCGTTGCGGTACGCGGCAGCGAACGCAAGACCGCCCCCGCCGCGCTCAATGATGGGACACTCGTGCTGTCGCTCGGCACCATTGGCGACCTCCAGCCCATCCTCGCGCTCGATCATCCAACGCCGTTCACGCCCACCGCCAAAAAGAACATCGGCGCGAACCTGACGCTCGAACCCGGCGCAGATGGCGCACTGCGTTTCGCCTGCGCCAGCCTGCCGATGATCCAAGCGTCTGGCGACGCCGCGCTGATCGCCGCCAGCATCGATTGGGACGCGCTCCACGCCGAGATCGAGCGCGCCGCCGCCGATATCCCCGACATTGAGACGGGCGATATCGACGTTGATGCGACGATTGCGTTCAGCTATCAAACGGCGATCCAAGCGTCCGATCCGCCGCTCAAGCCAGAGAACGCGCCCGACGTATATCTGCTGGCAACCGCACTTGCCCTAGTCGATCCCGACCGCGCCATGCGACTTGTGCGCGCCGCGATTGATGCCCAAGCGAATGTCAAGCCAGATAAGTTGTGGATGCCGATTTTGGCGCGGCTGACGTATGCAGTTTACGATGACACGCGCGATCAAGCGTTTCTACGCGAATTAGCCCCCAAATTAATCGCTTTTTTCGAGCGGTGGCGTTCGCCAGAATGCGACACTGACGGCGACGGCATCCCCGAATGGCAAGCCGAAGGACAAAACGGTTTTCCCTACGCGCCGACGTTCGCGCTGAGCGATTCGCGCGGGCAGCACGCCGATATTCGCATGGCGGAGTCGCCCGATCTGGCGGCGTATTTGTTGTCTGAAGCAAGTTCGCTGCATATGATCGCAGGTGAAATAGGCGATGCCAGCGCCCAAGCGGCGGCGAAAGAGGCAGCCGATAGGTTGCGTGAGCGCTTGCCGTCGATGTGGCATGATGGCTTAAACCGCCCTGCTTATCGTGACCGCGATACGCACGAAACCTCATCCAGCGTGACCGTTTTACGCGACGCGCGCGCCAGCGAAGAACAATTCATCGCGCTCGATCTCACACCGCCCGCGCGTTTGATCATCGAAATTACGGGTGGGACGGAGCGCAAGCCGACATTCAGCGTCATCGCCGATGGTGTGGACGCGAACGGGCAGCCGCAAATGGAGCGCATCGAGTCGACGGGCTTCGATTGGCGCTACAGTCGCGGCGTGGCGACGACGCAGCGTGTGTTCGCGCGTGTAGATAAAATGCACGCCGAAGGGCTAACAGGCGGGTATCGCATCAGCGCAAAGACGCCGAACTGGACGCGCCTCGATATCAGCGCCCTGATTCCGCTATCCACCACAACCGATAAAACCGATGCGTTGTTGACTCTGCTCCACGATGAAAAACGGTTCTGGCGTCCGTATGGCGTGCCAATGGTTGCAGCCGACGATCCTGATTATGTTCCATCCGAAAATGCAGCGATCCGCCCGTTTTGGTTGACGTTTATCGGTGAAAGCTTGCCCGCTGATCCAATGGCGGATGCTCCCGCCGCCGAACTGGTGCGCCGCCTGATGCAAGCCCAAATCACCGCGCTCAAGACCGAACGAACTTTTGCAGCCTCCTACAATCCCGAAACGGGCGAACCGATTGGAGCGCGCGGGAGCGTCGCTGGAATTGTGCCGCTCGATTTGTTGGCGCACTTGATCAGCGTCTATGTTTTGACACCGCGCCAAGTACGAATTATGGATTCCAAATGGAAAACCCCGATTACGCTGCGCCATCGCGGCGTGACGATAAATCGTTCCGGTGACGATGTTCAAGTCACCTTCCCAACGGGCGCGGTCGTCAATGCAACCCTGACTGACGGCTTGAGCGAGGTGAATGATCCAACGCCCCTCCCGTCTGAAACGCCGATTGTACCTCCAGCCGATCCAACTAACACACTCCCTGAAGCCGAACAACCGGATTCACTACCCGAAGCGCCATCCGACGCCGATCCCGCCTAGCGCGCGAAAGCCAACCCCATGCAGCGCGTCAAAATTTCCCTCCCCGCCGTCGTCACCCACATCGCGCCCGCGCTGGCGGGGCTTGGCTTGGCATTCGGGCTGCGGATGAACGTCGAAATCACCGAGCGCGACAACGACGATTGGATTGTCGAGACGTTGGGCGAAGGCGCGGGACGCTATGGACTCGGCTTGCGCCATCCGGTCACGCGCGGGATGATTCGCGTTTTTCAGCGCATCGAGCGCGCCCCCACAGGTGTGACGATCCGCGTCAACAACCCGATTCCGTATGGCGCAGACTTGGGTGTCGATGCGCTGTTCACCGTCGCGGGCATTATCGGCGCGAACAACTTGATCGGCACGCCGCTCAAACGGGCGGATGTGATCGCGCTGGCATCCGACGCGACCGGACGCCCTGATCAGGTTATCACGGGGATGATCGGCGGGTTGACGACCAGTCTCACGCTCGACGCGGCGGCGCCAATCTACCGAACACTGCCCGTCGCCTCTTTGAAAGCCGTCCTCGCGCTGCCGCAGACTGATGCTGCCGACGCGGACGATACGCCAGTCACAAAATCGAATGTGCGCGTGCCGTTGGACGATGCGCTGCACCATCTCGCGCGCGTCCCCATGCTTCTCGACGCCTTGCGCGCAGGCGATATGACGCTGTTGGTGCGCATTATGGACGACAAACTGACGCAGACGCGCCTCCCGCGCGGCTATGATCGCGCGCTGGCAGCGGCGAAGGGCGCAGATGCCGCCGTGACGCTCAGCGGCAGCGCGATCTTGGCATTCACAGCGGGCGATCCGCGCGCGCTGGCAGATGCCATTCAGGCGGCATTCAACGGGGTCGGGGTGATTGCGCGCTGGTGGGCGCTGACCGTTGATACGCAAGGTGTCGTCGTAAGTGTCGTCGGTTCGTAACGTATCCCCGTTTGTTTACGTATAACCCACATACGCTGTAAAGGCATGAAGTGTCATGCCTCCACCCGATCCGCTATAATCACCACAGCGATAGTGACAGAAAGAACAAACGATGTTTCGAGGTACACGACGGGGCGGCGCGCGCCGTCTGCGAAGACGTGAGAACGATAAACCGGAGGAGAATCCATCCGGCGCGACGCCCGATATTCCGGTCAATTGGCGGCGGCTTATCGGCTATCTGCGTCCCCATGTCGGACGCTTGGCGCTTGGTCTCGTCGCGTCGATTGGCAGCGCAGCACTCGGCTTGGTGTTTCCGCTCGTGATCGGCGATGTGGTCGATTCGGTCTTGAACACGCGCGATGTCGCCCAATTGGATCAAATCACGCTGTTGTTGTTGGTCGTGTTCCTGTTTCGCTCCGGCACGACGTTCGTTGAAACCATGACACTGCAATATATTGGCGAACGAGTCGTTTACGACCTGCGGCTGCAAGTCTACAGCCACTTACAAACGCTCTCGCTCGGATTCTTCGCCAATCGGCGCGTGGGTGAACTCGTCTCGCGGCTCTCCAACGATGTCACGCTGATTCGGGGCGCGCTGACCAATAATATTGGGACGGCGCTGCAACAAACCTTGACGCTGATCGGCGCGATCATCGTGATGATCGCCATTAATGCGAGTTTGACGCTGTTCATTCTGCTGCTCGTCCCCCTCATTTTCGGCGTCGGTTTGGGCTTTGGCATGGTGCTGCGGCGGCAAAGCACACGCGTGCAAGACGAAATCGCCAGCACGTTCGTGGTTGTGACCGAAGTGTTGAACAGCATCCGCGAGGTCAAGAGTTTCGTGCGCGAACCCTACGAGATCGCGCGCTATTCCAGCAGCATGGGCGCGGCATTCAAAGCATCGATCCGGCTGCTGCGCGTGCGCGCCGTCTTTGGACCCGTGATCGCCTTCATCGGCTTCGGCGCTGTCGCGTTGATCTTGTGGTTCGGCGGACGCGAGGCGCTCGATGGGCGGCTGACGGGCGGCGAATTGATCGCGTTTTTGGTCTACGGGATCACGGTTGCGGGGAGTCTGGGCGCGCTGACCGGACTGTATTCGTCACTCCAAGAGGCGTTGGGCGCAACCAAGCGCGTGTTTGAAATCTTGGACGAGCAGCCCGACGTTGTGGACACGCCGAACGCATTGGCAATCACAAGCGCGCAAGGGCGCATCACCTTCGAGAACGTCAATTTTCGTTACGACGAACGCCAAGAAATCCTGCATGATATCAATTTGGACATCGCTCCCGGCGAGATCGTCGCGCTCGTGGGTCCCAGCGGCGCGGGCAAAAGCACGATGTTCAACCTGATCCCGCGCTTCTACGATCCCGCATCCGGCGCGGTCAAGATCGATGGGACGGACATGCGCACGGTGACACAAGCGACGCTGCGGGAACAAATTGCGATTGTGCCACAAGAAACGCTGTTGTTCGGCGGCACCATCATCGAAAACATCCGTTATGGCAAACTCGACGCCAGCGACGCGCAAATCCACGCTGCCGCGACGGCTGCCAACGCGCACGACTTTATCAGCGCGTTCCCTGACGGCTATAACACGATTGTGGGCGAACGCGGTCTCCGTCTCAGCGGCGGTCAGCGCCAGCGCGTGGCGATTGCGCGCGCCCTGCTCAAAAATCCGCGCATCCTTTTGTTGGACGAAGCCACCTCCAGCCTCGACAGCGAGAGCGAACACGAAGTCCAAGAAGCACTCGCACGCCTGATGCAGAACCGCACAACGGTGATCATCGCGCATCGCCTCAGCACCGTGCGCGTCGCGCATCGGATCGCCGTGATGGAAGATGGGCGCATCAGCGAATTGGGGACACACGATGAATTGATCGCGCTGGACGGCTTGTACGCGCGGCTGTACACGATGCAGTTCCGCGATCAAGACCTCGCCCCACCAGAACGGGCAGCACAACCGCAATGAACTTTGAGCCACTCATGAACGGCATCGCGGCGGGTGCGTGGAGCCTCATCGCGCTCGCCGTGTTCATCGGGTGGCGTTTGCGCCGCCGTCGCTGGATCGTGGGGCTGTGCGTTTTCGTGCTGTTGGCGGCGCTGCCCATCGGCGTCGGCGCGTTCTGGTACAACCATCGTCCGCTGCCCGCCGCTGAACAGCGCCTGTTGTTTCCCGGCGTCGAATACATCCGCGATGTGCGCCCGGACGTGCCAATCATCATTCACGTCGTGCGGATCGACCTCGCTACGCCCAGTTTGCGCTTCTTGGTCACGCCGCACACGCCCACCGACGGACATGATCAAGCCGCGCGTACCACATCGGGATTTCTGACCGAATTTGGACTGCAACTGGCGATCAACGGCGACGGTTTCGCGCCGTGGAGCGCGGGCGACGTGTTTAATTTCTATCCGCGCGAGGGCGATCCAGTCAACTTGCGCGGACGGTCGGCGTCCAATGGCGCTGTGTACACGGACGGTTATACCGATGATTACGATACCGCGTATTTCGGCTTCGATAATCATGTCAGTTTCGATACACCGCCCGCGCAACCGTATAATGCCATTTCCGGCAAAGAAATGCTGCTGATCGATGGGGAAAAGCCCATCTATCGCCATTCGCTTGGGCTGCATCCGCGCACCGCTGTTGGACTGGATCGCGCCGAGCGAACGCTGTTGATCATTGTCGTCGATGGACGCCAGCCGACCTACAGCGAAGGCGCAACGCCTGCGCAGCTTGCGGAGATCGCGCTCGAATACGGCGCATGGGACGCGCTCAACCTTGATGGCGGCGGCTCGACGACGCTGGTGATCGAAGGGGCGGACGGCGAACCGTTTGTACTCAACTCGCCCATTCACACGCGGATTCCGGGACGTGAACGCCCCGTCGCCAATCATCTTGGCTTATACATCGAGCGAAACCCATGACGAAACTGATCGGACAATCGGTACTCGTGACCGGCGCGACCGGCTTTCTCGGTGGCGCATTGGCGCGGCGCTTGATCGCGGACGGCGCACACGTTCGGGCGCTGGTGCGCGCGCCGGACAAAGCCGACGCCGTGCGCGCGCTTGGCGTTGAACTTGTACAAGGCGACGTGACCGAGGCGGACAGCGTGCTACGTGCGCTTGAAAACCAATCGATTGTGTTCCACGCTGTCGTATCGTATGGCGATTTGGCGGCGCAGACTGCCGTCAACATCGAAGGCACGCGCAATATGGCGCACGCTGCCGCCGATGCAGGGGTGACGCGCTTCGTCCACGTCAGCACGATTTCATGGTACGGCTACGGTCAGCGTGGCGATGTCACCGAGGATACGCCGCCCAACCACGCGCACGATCCATATGTACGCACAAAACAAGCAGCCGAAAACGTCGTGCGAGACATCGGGGCAGCGCGCGGACTGACTTACGCGATCAGTCGTCCGGGCATGATCTACGGCGCAGGTGGGACCATGTGGACGCGCAATCTGTTCCAACTCGCGCGCCGCCGCCCCACCCCATTCATTGGCGCGGGACGCGGCTCGGTGTTCCCAATTCACATCGATGATGTGGTCGATCAACTGGTCACATTGGCGACCCATCCTGCCGCGCGCAACCAAGCATTCAACTGTACGCCCGATCCGTCTCCGACATGGCGCGAATTTTTGGGCTTGTACGCGCACATAGCGGGGCATCAGCGCTGGCTGGCGCTCCCCTACGCGCCGATGGCGGCACTCGCGCGGCTGCTCGCTTGGCGGGCATCGAAGGACAGCGTGATCCGCGATCTACCGAGCGTTCTACGGATCGTGCGCGAAGATGCGACCTACAAAATGGATAAGGCGCGGCATCTATTGAACTGGATACCACGTGTCGATCTGGAAACAGGCGTCGCAGGCTGTGCAGCGTGGCTGCGCGAACAGGGATTGTTGTGATGTGCGCAATGGCGAGCGTGCCAGCGGCACACCTTTACACATGACGGCGGGCGTGCCAGCGGCACGCCCCTACAGACGGGATGGATTGTGAGCGATTGGCTCTCGTTGATCGTCGCGGCGGTGATCGCCGCTGGACTCATCGCGCTCGGTTGGTGGCTGCTGATCGAGAGCGAAGGCGTGTATCTCGGACGGCGCGTCGTGATCTGGCTGTATGATCGGTACGCGGGGCGCTACGACGATATCAAGCACTTTCGGCAGGATTACGATCACTTGTTCCTCGCACAGCCGCTCATGGAGCGCCTCGCGCCGAATCGCGCGCCGCGCGTGTTGGATATCGCCACTGGGACGGGGCGGCTGCCGTTGGCACTCATACGGCATAAACGGTTCGCCGGGCAGATCGTCGGCGTCGATCTCAGCCGCCGGATGCTGCTGCAAGCCGCGCTCAAGCTCGAACGCTATCAGCGCGAATTTGGCGCGCGCGCGCCCGTCTTGCTCGTCCACGCCGCCGCCGAGTCGCTGCCCGTGCCGGATGAAGCGTTCGATCTGGTGACCTGCCTCGAAGCGTTCGAGTTCATGCCCAATCCCGATGCCGCGCTGCGCGAGGCGATCCGCAAGCTGCGTCCCGGCGGCGTGCTGCTCATTACCAATCGGCTGACAGCGCGTTGGATGCCCGGTAAAGCGTGGACGGAGGATGCTTTACGCGCGCTGCTGCTGCAAAATGGCATCATCGGCGTGGAGTTCGACGCCTGGCAGGTCGATTACATCCGCGTGTGGGGCTACAAGCCGATGGAATAATTCCCGTTTCAAATATGAGCGTGTGATAGTACGGCTTCCCCGACGCCGGATAGCCCGCGTAACGTGGATTGAAGATGAATACGCCGTCGCTGCCTCCGTTTTCCACGCTTGCCAATCCTTTCAACTCTGAATTAGAATCCCCCTACGCTTGATCGTCACACACCCTAGAGGCATCCCTTTTGAAGCTATTATCACACGAAATCGCGGGGCTGGTCGAAACCGCGATCCGCGCCGCGCAAGCCGATGGCACACTGCCCGCGTTCGACGTGCCGAACATTGACATCACGTCACCGAAGCGCGCCGAACATGGCGATTTCGCCACCGCGATCCCAATGGCGCTGGCAAAGCCCGCTAAGCTCAATCCGTTTGGCATTGCGACCGCGATTGCCAATCACATGCCGACGGCAGATTACATCGGCGCGGTCGAGGTCGTCCATCCCGGCTTCATCAATTTCCGACTGGCTGACGACTGGGTACGCGCGCAGACCGAGACGATCATCGCAGAAGGCGAACGCCTGTGGACGCTCGAAATCGGCGCGGGACAGCGCGCGCAAGTCGAGTTCGTCAGCGCGAACCCAACGGGGCCCCTTCACATCGGGCGCAGTCGCGGCGCGATTGTCGGTGATGTGATGGCGCGCCTGCTCCAAGCGGCAGGCTACGACGTGGAGCGCGAATATTACTTCAACAACGCCGGCGTCCAGATGAACAATTTGGCGATCAGCTTGCGCATCCGCTACTACGAGGCGCTCGGACTGCCTTTGAACAACGAAGAACCGCCCTATAAAGGCGCGTATCTGGCAGATTTGGGCAAGGCGTTGGCAGCAGAACAAGGCGACGCGCTCAAAGACGCGGATTTACAACCGTTCAAACAGTACGCCGAAACCCAGATGTTCGCCATGATCCGGGCGACGCTGAAGCGGGTCGATATTCATCACGACGTGTTTTTCAACGAGAACAGCCTCTACGACAGCGGCGCGATCTGGAATATCCTCGAACGGCTCGAACAGCGCGGCACGATCTACAAATCTGCGACGCCAGAGTTCGATGAGACGGGTGGCGGCGCGGACGATGATGTAAACGAGAAGAACGCGGGCAAGGGCGCGGCAACGTGGTTTCGCAGCGGCAAATTTGGTGACAACAAAGACCGCGTGATGGTCAAGGCAAACGGTGAACCGACCTATACGCTGCCCGATATTGCCTACCACGTCAACAAATTGGAGCGCGGTTTTGCGGTCTGCGTCAATATCCTGGGCGCAGATCATTTCGTGCAGCATCAGGTTGTCAAGTACGGCTTGCGCGCGCTCGACATGGACGCCAGCAAAATCCATGTGATTATTGTTCAAATCGTGCATCTGCTCAAAGACGGAACGCCCGTCAAACAGAGTACACGCGCGGGCAACTTCGAGACGCTGGACGATCTGATCGACCAGACGAGCGCCGATGCTGTGCGCTACATGCTGCTCTCGCGTAGTTCCGACGCGCAGATGAACTTCGATGTCGATCTGGCAGTCAAGCAATCGAATGAAAATCCCGTCTACTATGTGCAGTACGCCTATGTGCGCTGTGCGGGCATCTTCCGCGAGGCGGCACTGCGCGGCGTGAACGACGAAAGCGCGGATGTACGCTTGTTGGGCGACGCTGAATTGAAATTCTTACGTAAAGCGATGGAACTGGGCGAGGTGATCGCGCAAGCGGCGCGCAGTTACGAGCCGCATCGCATCGCCTTCTACGCGCTGGAACTGGCGAATGCCTTCCATCCAATCTTCGATGGCGTGCGCGTGCTGCACACCGAAGTACCGCCGGACGTAGCGCAAGCGCGCTTGCGCTTCTATCGTGCGGCGCAAGTCGTTTTGCGGCGCGTGCTGGCGCTGATGGGTATGTCGGCGCCGGAATACATGTGAAAGGGATATGATGGGACTGAAAAACGACCGCTGGATCCGCGAAATGGCGACTCAGCACGGTATGATCGATCCATTTGTCGAGAGCCAAAAGCGGGATGGCGTGATCAGCTACGGCTTGTCGTCGTATGGCTACGATATGCGCGTCGCCCCGCAATTTAAGGTATTCACAAACGTCTATTCGGCGGTGGTCGATCCGAAGAATTTTTCGCCGCAATCGTTCGTCGATATGGAGACGGATATTTGCACGATCCCGCCCAACTCGTTCGCGTTGGCACGCTCCATCGAGTATTTCAAAATTCCGCGCGAAGTGTTGTGCATCTGTCTTGGGAAATCGACCTATGCGCGGGCTGGGATTGTCGTCAACATCACGCCATTTGAACCCTCTTGGGAGGGACACGTCACTATCGAAATCAGCAACACGACTCCCCTCCCCGCCCGCATCTACGCCAACGAGGGCATCGCGCAAGTGCTGTTCATAGAGGCGGATGAAGTGTGCGAGGTCAGCTACGCGGATCGCGCGGGCAAATATCAGGGGCAGCTGGGCGTCACACCCCCCAAGTTGTAATCCCCAATAGAAATTGGATTGAAGCGGCGGCAGTTTTCGACTAGAATATTGGTGATACGGGCGTATAGCTCAATTGGCAGAGCAAACGACTTACATTCGTTAGGTTCTGGGTTCAAGTCCTAGTGCGCCCATCACACGAAAGACCGCGCAATCTCCTTAAGATGAATACTTAAGAGAATGCGTGGTCTTTTTGATTTGTCGTCTCGAACATTTCCGTTATAATGACAGTAGTGAGAGTTGCCTTTCCGTTTAGTTTTTGTTTCGGGAACGTTTGAGAGTATCTATGGTCACGCTTCGGCAGCCACAAACCAATACAATGACTCGGCAAATTCTGATCGTCGAAGATGATGAGGATACTGCTGAAGTGGTGTCCGCCATCATGTCGGGAGCTGGCTACTCGTCAACATCGGTAGATCGCGGTCAAATCGCGCTGCACGAAATCCACAATACGCCGCCTGATCTGGTGTTGCTCGATCTCAACCTGCCCGATATGAGTGGGCTAGAAGTCCTGCGTGCCGTGCGCGCTAACTCGCTGCTGCCGCTGATCGTCCTCAGTGGCTATACCGAAGAACGCGATAAAGTGACGGCGCTGGAAGCGGGCGCAGATGACTACCTCGCCAAACCTTTTTCGCCGGAGGAACTGCTGGCGCGCGTGGGCGCGCTCTTACGGCGCGTCGATTGGACAACGCCGAGTGAGCCAAAACTTGCTGTGCGCAATCTCGAAGTCGATTTAGCACGCCGCGTCGCAACCTTGCGTGGCAAGCGCCTGCAACTGACGCCGATTGAATACGGGCTGTTAGTCGCGCTGATGCGCCGCGCTGGGCAAGTCTTGACGCACGACGAACTTTTGCTCACCGTTTGGGGCGACAACTACACGGGTGATTTTTCGGTCTTGCGCGTGAATGTCTCGCGGCTGCGCGTCAAACTCGACGAAAATCCACGCACCCCATCATATGTCGTTACCGTTGCTGGGCAGGGTTATACGATGCCACTTCGTCCGGGATGAGACAAAAGCAACTATGCGCTTACGCGCGTTGATGATCGGCATTGGGGCGCTGTTGGTCATTGCAACCTACACGTTTCGGCTGTGGCAGCCGCTTCTGGATACGGGTATCCAAACAGCGCCAGACTCGATCTTTCCTGGTTTGCCGCTCGCTTTCGTCGAAATCTTTTCGATCCTTCCGGCTGAACAACAAGCAGCTTATCGCACCGTGGCGGAGGCTGATCCCGCGAAAGGGGTGGCGATGGTGGTTGCGGCACTATCGCCGCGCCAAGCCGCACCGGAAGACGACGAAGACCTGCCCACACTGATCGACTCGGTCATTGTCGCGGTTGGGTCGTTCGCGCGCATCGATGCGGTGCGCTGGGGACAGGGTGAAGCCACCGTTTATCAATCCAGCAACGAACCGACCCTCTTGCGCCTCGACAATTTCAGCGTCGCCAATGGGCCCGATCTGCGTTTGGCATTCTCCACCATGCCGCAACCAACCACGACCACCGAAATGCGCGCCGCAGATGTGGATGGCAACAACACAGTGTTTGAAGTGGGACCGCTCAAAGGCGCGTATGGAAGCCAAAATTTTTCCCTGCCTACCAATTTGAATGTACGCCAATTTGCAAGTCTTGTGATTTATAGTGAAGCATTGGATATGATCTATAGTATTGCGCCACTGTTTATTGGAGGGTAAGGATCATGTCCAAAGAATATTCGCTGCTCGCCCCGGTTTACGATACGATTGGGTTGGCATCGTTCGCGGAAACGATCACGCCGAAACTGTTGTTGTTCGCGCACACGAACGATTGGGTCGGGCGGCGCGTGATTGAGTTTGGGTGTGGGACGGGCGCAGCGTCGGTGTGGATGGCGAATCATGGGCATAACATGATCGGATTCGACAGCTCGCCAGAGATGATCGAGATCGCGCGGCGCAAAGTCGAAAATCAAGGCGTTGGCTTGACATGGCGCGTCGGTGATATTCGCTCCGCAGACAACATTGACCGCGTTGACATGATCCTCGCGCTCGATGTCATTAACGAACTGCCGAGCTTGCGCGATATGGAGGCAGTGTTTGTCCGCGCGCATCAACTGCTCGATCCGGGCAAACTGTTGATGTTCGATCTCCATACCATCGAGGGCTTGATTCAGCGTTCGCGCGAGAACGCACATTACTTGTATGATGACGAAAACTTGATCGTGTTGGCGAACGAGCAGTTCGATTACGAACGCAACTTAATCGCCAGCCGCTATGACATCTTCCGGGGCAAAGCGGGCAATTGGACGCGCGGACGGATGGCGATCACCCGGCGCGGTTATCCTGTACAGGCAATTGCCGCGCTGCTCCAGCGCATCGGCTTTAGCATTATGGGTTTGTTCAATATCAACTTCGAGCCATTCGATCCGGCAACTTCGCACGCGCCGCGTGTCATCTACGTCGCACGTAAAATTGGCGGAGGAGAGACTCCATGAATTCCATCACCATCGGCGGTGATGCAACGACCTACCGACTAGACGCGGAACATGGCGCGCTGCGTCTGACCGTATTGATGAGCTTTATCGTCGCGTGCATCGGCTTTTATCTGATCTTGGGCGCGCTCATCGCAAGTGATGGCTTGAACATCATCGCCATTCTTGGCGCGCTGTTTGGCGGCTACGGCGTCTCATTCGTGCTAGAACGGACGCTCAAAGGGCGCTGGCACAGTGGGCGCGTCGTCGAAGTGAGCAATCACGGCACGATCCGCCAGACTAATAACGGCGCGGTCGAACACGAATTCTACCCCGCCGACGATACCACCCTGCTGCTGTGGCGCTTCGAAATCAGCAAACGCGCGCGCGTGCCGAAAGGCTGGTCGATGATGGCGGTGGCATTGGAGCGCGGCGGAGAATATTTGCCGCTGTACACATTCATGTCGCCCGATCAGGTCAGCGCGTTCGATCCGCAGGGACAGTTCAGGCGCTTGAGGGGCAAGAAAGAGACATCCACCCCTACAGTGAATCCCCTGCGCGACGATCTGCGGCTCGCGGGCGAAGATCGCCGTCTGAACGACGCGGAGACCGCCCGCTGGATGAGCGGCGCAGAAATGACGCGCGAGGACTTTGCGGCGTATGTCGCGTCGGTGCGCGTGCAGTACGTCAATGGGGTGTCTGCGTGATGCGATTGCGTTTCCTAGCGGCATTCATGCTACTGTGGAGCGGCGGCATGAGCGCGGTGCAGGCGCAATCTGCTTTGACTCCGAATACGCCCATCAGCAGCAGCATCGCTGCAAATGGCGCGCAGAATTGGACGTTTCAGGCTTATACAGGTGGCGTTTGGTCATTCCACGTTGAGGGCGAAGCGGATTTCGATCCGATGATCGCATTGACGGACAGCAGCGGGCGCGAACTGACCGCGAACGACGATTATGATTATCCGAATACGCGCGATGCCCTGCTCGAAGCCGTCACAGTCAATCGCATCGACACGTATACGCTTACAGTGCGCGGGTTCGAGGGCGGCGCGGGCGCGTATCAAGTGACGATGCTGCCGGGTTTCGCGCGCGAACTGGTGGCGGACGATTTCGCGGCGGGAGTGGATACTTGGCAACCAAGTGATGCCAATCAAGTGGCGCGTGCCGCCGACGGCGCGCTCGAATTGGTGACGCAAGGGGGTGCCGTGCGCACCCCATTCGCGGTATCTAGCACGATTGAGCCGCTGCAAGATTTTTACCTGCAAGCGCGCGTCGTCAGTATGAATAACAACGCGGGCTGGATCGTCGGAGCGACGCTTCGACGAACCGGAAATACGTACTATCTTGTCGAGTTCAATCAACAAGGATTGTGGCGTTTCAGTCTCGTCCAAAACAGTACCCTGACTACGCTACGCGACTGGACGCCCCACCCCAACATTGTTGCCGGCACAACCGCATTCACGTTCGGCGTGATGGCGCGCGGATCGGGCTTCGACGTGTTCTACAACAACGGTTTCATCGGACAGATCAGCGATATAACGATCCGCGACGCTGGCACAATCGGCTTGGCGGCGGGAACCGTATCCAGCGCGGACAGCCGCACAACCGCACGCTTTGACGATCTGCTCATTACCGTGCCATTCAACAGCGACGGCGCGCCCATCATTCCAGATCGGGTGATCGTCAGCGACTCGACCAACATGACGGCGGCGCTGAAGCGAAATCACGTCGTGAGCGCATCGGGTACGCTGGCGCTGACCGTGCCAGATGTCATGGTCGAGTTTGCGCGCGCGGGCGTGAATCGTCAGATGGTGGGACAAGCGACCCGTTACACTGATTTCGCACTCGGCACCACCATCGAAATCGATCCGGCATCGGTTGGCGTAGCAGGATGCGGCTTGATCGTGCGCCAAACGGACGAAACCAACTATACCGTTGCCTATCTGGACACGACTGGCGGCTACGGCATTTCGCAGCGCAGCGGGGATGCGTTCGCACCGGGCTTGTTTGGCGTCGATGCGCGCTTCGTGGAAACGCCCGCCAACGCTGGACGCCATCACTTGCTCCTGATCGCAGATCGCAATACACTGTATTTTTATGTCGACGGACATTTCGTCGGCACAGCGGAGAGCGATCCCCAAGCGGGTGAAGTGGGGACGGCAGTCATCAACTTCGACGATGTAATAACGACCTGTCGCTTTGCCGATCTGTGGCTGTGGCGTTGGTAACGATCTGACGATTTAGTCGTGACGACGAGGCGCGGCGCAAGGCGCGCATTGGAAAAAGGCGTTTCGCGTTGAATCCGATTGAAACAGCGATTTTGAAAACAGTCTTGTACGCGGACGTATTTAACTTCCCTCTCAACCCGCGCGAACTCCATCACTTTTTGATCGCCAGCGACCCCATTTCTTTCGAGCAGGTCACCCACACCTTATCGACTTCGGCGCGACTCGCTGCGGTTGTGGAGCGCATTGACGATTACATCGTCTGTGTGGGACGGCACGATCTGATTGCGATCCGCGCTGAGCGCGAACGCGCGTCAGAGGCGTTATGGAACACGGCGGTACATTACGGCGTCTGGTTGGGGCGGCTGCCTTTTGTGCGGATGGTCGCGTTGACAGGCGCACTGTCGATGCGCAATGCCAGTGCGGACGACGATGATTTAGATTATGTATTGGTGACTGCGACGGGGCGCGTGTGGCTGGCGCGCGGATTCGCTGTGCTGTTGGTCAAGCTGGCGCGGCGGCGCGGCGTGATCGTCTGTCCCAATTATGTGCTGGCAGAGACGGCATTGGCACAGGAAAAGCGTGATTTGTTCATCGCGCACGAGGTCGCACAGATGATTCCGCTGTACGGCTTGCCACTCCATGCGGAGATGCGCGCCGCGAATCAATGGGTGCTGGATCATTTGCCCAACACCAGTGCGCCGTTCTATCCAATCGATGACGCGCGCATTGGGTTCGGTTGGCGAACGCTCAAGCGCGCGGCGGAATGGCTGTTAGGCGGTGTATTCGGCAATACGCTGGAATCGTGGGAACAACAGCGCAAGATTCGCCGTTTCGCCCGCGAGTTAGAGACGCCCAATCACGCCGCTAAACTCGATGAGCAGCAGGTCAAGGGGCATTTCAATGATCACGGACACCCCGTGATGCGACGATATCAAGAACGCTTGCAGCATCACGGTTTAAGCGAAAACTCCTTTGATGCGAGGGAGTCGCCACTGCCGCTGGCTGGGGATTAAATTATAGGACTGCGGTGAAATGACTGAGGACTGAGCCAAATACACGCTTTTCTCAGTCCTCAGTCCTTTCACCGCAATCCTTTTACTTCTTTACCGCCCCATCACCCGCCCAACGGTATCGCACGACGGGCATGAGCCATCTGGGCGGAACATCGCGTAGCCGCCCATCGGATCGGTGGCGGTGAAGAATGGAAAGTCCACGTTCCAGATGATCATCAACCGAACGCGCCCGCTCTGCGCCGACAGCGATACGGCTTCTGCCAACCATGCCGATTGCTGCGCAACGGTGGTGTTGTTCGCCCAAGCGAAGTTCGCCGGAATCGCGGTGTTGTAGCCCTGACCGCTCAGGTAGCCGAGTTCCGTCCAACAGACTGGCTTGCCGCCAAAAGGATTGTAGCCGCGCGCCAACATCGAACTGAAGTAGTACGACGGATAGCCACCGCGCGGGTCGCCGCTGCCTTGACTCGGCGCAATGATGCCTTCGTTGTAGTGCAAGCCAACGCAATCTAGGTATTGACCCGCACCCGCCGCTGCCATCTGCTGCATGAACACATCGTCGTTACAACCCTGTGCTGTACAGCCCGCCGCGCCGAAGAAGCCCGTTGGCGCGGGCGCGCCGCTGACGACAATCGTCCCGGCACTGCGCGACTTGATCGCGTTGAACGACGCCGCCAACAACTGCGTGTAATTACCGCCGTTGATTGTGCCAGCGGGCCATTCGCGGTCAATGTTCGGCTCGTTCCAGACTTCAATCGCATCCGCGCCCAACGCTGCCACGCCGCCAACGAACGCCGCATAGCTGCCGATGTAACTGTTGAAATCACCCATCTGCGACACATCACCGACGATGCCAAGCAGAATCTTGAAGCCGTTCGAGCGCGCCGACTGGATTAAGCCTGCCGCGACGCTGGGGTCTTGTCCGAGCGAATAGCGAAGCTGCTTCTTCACCCAGACCATGCCGCTGCGTCGCATCAAGTTGACCGTATTGGCGTTCAATTCAACGACGTGACCGCCCAACTCGAAAGTGCCGGTCGCGCCGCTGCCCGCCACGGGCGCAGGAAGATTCGGATTGACCGCGCCAGCAACTGCTGTCGCAGGTGCAGTCGTCGTCACCTCATCGCACGCCACGACAATCGTCCCGTCGAAGCTGGAGCGCCCTTCATAGCGCGCGCCGCCGAACGCTGTAATCACGAAACGCCAGCCGAAGTAGAGCGGACGTGACTCCGCTACTTCACTGACGCAATCATCGATCCCGCCCAAAAATTCCAACTCTTCATACGACCAACGTTGGATAATCGCCAAGTCCACATTGAATTTTTCTTCGACCGCACCGCGCGCTGCCGAAAACGCCAACCACAACCGATCCGTCGGCGTCGCCGTCGGACCCGATTGCGCATCCACGCGCGCCGAACTGCTAAAGGTCAACGCCAGTACAGCGAGCAGCGCGCCCACCATCACGCTCAATCCGATTGAGCGACGCGCATTCCGAGTCGTGTTCATCATAGGAATAGACAACCTCATTTCGATTCAGATGGCGCTCGATTTCACGTTCGTAACGCACACGAATCAAAACGCGCTTTCGTGTACCCTTTTTCGCAGAGTCGAGCGCGAAAAAGGGTACACGAAAGCGCGACATTTTTCCAGAATTCGTCTGGAAAGCGTCGGTTTCCAGTTTGTGAACGATGATCCATAGGGATTTAGCGTGCCAAACCCGTCGATCCCATCAATGATGCGTCAGGGTTTGGCGCGCCAAACCCATCAGCCGCCCAGCGACGCCGCTTCATCGCGCAAGATCGCCAATCGTTCGAGCATATCGGTTTCGCCGCGCGACGCGAGGATATCCTCCACCGCGTCCATCATCTCGACCAGCGCGCCGCCAAACTGTTTGACCCCTTCGGGCAGCAGCGCGCGCGCTTCATCGTCGCTCGGCATCGACAGCAAGTCATTGACGAAGCGCAGTTCCGGCTGCATATTCGACTGTAAGAAACCGATGATGCGGTTGTAAAGGTCGCGCAAGCGTCCAGCCATCACCTTATCGCCGCGCCGCTCCAACTCTTGGACATTCGCCGTCAGCACTGCCATCAGCGCATCGTCGATCATGTCGGCGTTCTCGCGCAGCATGGCATCCGGGTCAGGGCTGCTCATCACTGCTTGCAAGAACTGTGCCGCGTTTTGCATGACCATCTGCGTCTGTTGATCGACCGCCGCCGTGAATTCGGTCAGCGTATCGCGCAAGCCTTCGAGCGTATCGCGCTCGGCGGCGGGCGCTTGCCCAATGCGCGCGGTCAAATCTTGGAAGAAGCTATTATCCATCGCCGGACGAACCAACCCGACGAGTGCTTGCAGCTTTTCGTCAGCATCAGCGTCGGTGGCGTAGCGAATCGCCAATTCGAGCAGATCGGCGCGATCTGCGTCCGCGCGCATTCCGTCTAAGTCGGCGGACACGCTGCGCAGCATCACATCTTGCATGGCGGCGCGTGCGGTCAGCGATTTGCCGAACGTGGAATGCTCAAGGATCGCTTGCTGCGACTGGGCGATCTGCATCGCGGCGGCGCGCTGTCCGTCTTGCGCCATGCGCTGTGCCATCATCGTCATGAGCTGTAAGAAGCGCGCGTCGATCTGTTCGTCGTACTGGGCGACCAGCGCGGGCAAATCTTCCTCCGCTGTCCGCGCGAACGTCTCGATGAGCCGCGCGCGGGTGCGCTGTTCTTCCATCATTTCGGGCGTCACGCCGTCTGCCTGCAAGACTTGATCGAGCAGCCCTTGCATGGTCAACGCTTGGCGCGGCTGGAAGATATAGCCCTTGATCGCCTCGCGCGGCAGGCTCGCGGTCAGATCGCGCATCAATTCTCCGACGGCTTTTTCCTGCTGATCCTTGTTCAGGTTCAATTCCATCGGCACATAGGTGATCAGCAGTTGCTTGTCACCATCGTGATAGACGACGGGTGCGCTCACCTGCACGGGTGTGCCGCAGCGCGGACACGGCTGTTGATTCAGGCGTCCCGAAAGCAGCCGCATTTTCGCTTCGGGTTCGCGCCCGCCGTCGAGTACTGTCTCTACGTTTGCTGCGAAGCCTTGTCCGCAGTTGGGACACTGCACATTGATTCGTTTCGTCATGCTCGTCCTATGTCACCTTCTCGCGTCAAGCGAACTCCACATCGCGTGGGAGTGTTAAATAAAATGTCGAGCCTTTGCCGAGTTGACTTTCGACGCGGAATGCGCCGCCATGTGCCTCGACAATTGCTTTTGCCAGATACAACCCCAACCCTGTGCCTTGCGTCTTGCGACTGAGCGCGCCATCAACGCGGAAAAACCGCTCGAAGACCCGTTCGCGGTCGCGCTCCGACAGTCCAACCCCCTGATCGCGCACATACAGCGTGATCGACGCCGCGCTGTACGTCCCGCCAATCTCGATCATGCCGCCGTCGGGCGAATACTTGATCGCATTGCTCAACAAGTTGTCGATCACTTGGCGCAAGCGCACGGCATCGCCTTGGATCGCGGGATAATCGCGCGGAAAATGCAACCGCAGCGTGTGCGTTGCGGTCTGAGTCTGGAAACGCTCGCCCGCGCGCAGCGCCAAATGATCCAGCCACACATCCGCGATTTGAAGCTGAATTTTACCATCGGATTGCAAGCGTGTAGCGGTCAATAAATTCTGAATCAAGTCGGTCAGGCGATCCGCTTCTTCTTCGATCACGCCGGAATATTCGCGGATCGTGTCGTCGTCCCAGCGCACATCATCGCGGCGGAGCGTGGAGGCATGTCCCTTGATGAGCGCGACGGGCGTCTTGAGTTCGTGCGAAACCGTCGAGATGAAGATATTCTGCATCTCTTGTGCCTGTCGGAAATTGCTGATATCGCGCACATTGGCGATGATGTTGGTCAGCGCGCCTTCTGCGTCGAACAGCGGCGCATAAATGATGCCAATACTAAGCGTCATACCGTCGCGCCGGAGCAAATCGCCCTCGACGTAGACCGTCTCGCTATGCGGTGGCTGCCCGAACGCGCCATCGTCCAGCGCGCGCTTGAGATCGCCCGTCTCGATGCGCGCCCATGTGATCACCTCATCGAGATCGCGCCCAATCGCCTCCGCCGCCGTCCAGCCCGTCATGCGCTCCAGCGCGCGATTGAACGACGCGATCTGGCGCGTGGCGTCCAAAATCATCACGCCATCGGCGCTGTGCTGCACAATCGCCGCCAACTGCCGCCGCTCGTGGTCGATGCGCTCGTACAACTGCGCGTTGTGAACGGCAATCGCCGCCTGATCCGCGAAACTTTGTAAAATCTGAAATTCGTCCGGCGTAGAATTGCCCGTATACGAGCGAAAGACGATGAGCAAGCCGTGCGGTTCGCCGGCGAACACCAGCGGCAGCGCGAACGTCTGGCGCAGTTCGGTATCGAAGGTCGCCGCCATTTCTTTCAAGCGCGTATCGAGCCACGCATAGCTGATTTTTTCGGGCGCATCCGCAAACAAGTCTTGGAAGTGCGCCTTGAGCGCGGGCATGTGATCGTTGTCCACGCCCATCGTGGCGCGGACGCGATATTGTCCATTCGGGTCTTTGAGCGCGATCACGCCGATCTGCCCCGCCATCATGACCAGCGACGCATTCAAGACGCGCCGCAGTACCTCGACCAAATCGAGTTGGGCGGTGATAGCGCGCGAAATTTCGAGCAGAAAATCGCGCTGTCGAACGCGGAAATCCCATAAGGCAAGCATGAAAGATAGTTTAACATGCGAATATATGAGTTGAGTTGGAAAAGACAAGCCCATGAAAATCGTACCATCGCTGATGATAGTTGCCCCCGCGTTGATTTTTGGTTAGAATACACGTTCAATTTTCCGCTTTGCCTGAACGAGAAATCGACCCATGACCGACCGCGATCTCACGCCGATGCGCCGCCAATACTTGCAGTTCAAGCGCGAATACGCCGACTGCATCCTGTTCTTTCGCTTGGGCGACTTCTACGAGACCTTCGACGACGACGCCGAGACCGCCGCGCGCGAACTCGACCTCACGCTGACCAGCCGCCCGATCAGCAAGAATCAGCGTATCCCCATGGCAGGCGTCCCGCATCACGCCGTCGAAACGTATATCGCGCGCCTGATCGAGAAGGGCTTTCATGTCGCCATCTGCGATCAGGTCAGCGAACCGGACGGACGCGGCATCGTGGATCGGGAAGTCACGCGCGTAATCACGCCGGGAACGGTGATCGAGCCGGGTTTGCTGTCGGAAAGCAAGCCTAACTACCTGATGGCGATTTATCCCGTCGGGGACGCTGAAACCGGACGCTGGGACGCCGCTGGCATCGCCTACTGTGACATCACGACGGGCGAATTCGCGGTCACGCAGCTTTCCGGCGAGAACGCCGCGCTGTTGGTGGTCGAAGAACTCGCGCGCCTCTCCCCGCGCGAAGTGCTGCTGCCGGATGCGTGGGCGGAACGCGGCGTCTCGCTGCCGCAAGGTTCGGCGCTGTCGAAAGTCCAAGATTGGAAGTTCGAGCGCGCGCACGCCGAACATGCGCTGACGACGCATTTCAAAGCGCGCACGCTCGACGGCTTCGGCTTGGGCGAGATGCCAGCGGGCATCAACGCGGCGGGCGCGATCTTGCAGTACATTCAAACGACGCAGCGCGGACAAGCCTCACAGTTGACGACGCTCCGCGCCTACTCCACCGACAATTTCATGCTGTTGGATCAATTCACGCGCCGCAATCTCGAATTGACGGAGACGATTCGCAGCCGCCAGTCGCACGGCAGTGTGCTTGGATCGCTGGATCGCACGATCACGGCGATGGGCGCGCGCTTGCTGCGAACGTGGATCAATCAGCCCTTGTTGGAGTTGAAGCGGCTGAACGCGCGGCTGGATGCCGTCGAAGCGCTGACGAAGGACGAGACGCTGCGCGCCGAAGCCCGCGAAACGCTCAAGCACATCGCGGATATCGAACGACTGACCAATCGCCTGTTGGTCGGCAGGGCGAATCCGCGCGATCTACTGTCACTGCGCCAGAGCCTCGACCTCGTGCCGACGCTGCGCGACCTGATCGCATCCATGCCGTCGCTGGCATCGCTGGCAAAAGGACTCGATCCATGCGTCGCTGTATCCGAATTGATCGGGCGCGCGATCACTGACGAGCCGCCTGCCAATCTCAGCACGATGGGGATTATCCGACCGGGTTATGCCGAAGAACTCGACGAAATTTACCGCGCCACCAAAGACGCGCGCGAATGGATCGCGCAGTTGGAACCGAAAGAGCGCCGCCGCACGGGCATCGCCTCGCTGAAAGTCGGCTTCAACAAAGTGTTTGGCTATTACATCGAAATCACGCACGCGAATACCGAGAAAGTGCCGTCGGATTACATCCGCAAGCAGACGATGGTCAACGCCGAACGCTACATCACGCCGGAACTCAAAGATTACGAAATCGTCGTCCTAAACGCCGAAGAACAAATCTTGGACACCGAGCGTCACTTGTTCGATGCGCTGTGCAAGACGCTGGCACAGAACGCGAAAGCCTTGCTCGACACCGCCCGCGCGCTGGCGCATCTGGATGTGTTCCTATCGCTGGCAGATGTCGCCGTGCGCGAAGGCTATGCCCGTCCCAAACTGACGGACGATGATCGGCTGCTGATCCGCGATGGACGGCATCCGGTCGTTGAGCGCACGCTGCCCGACGGGACGCGCTATGTACCCAACGATACGCATTTCGACAGCATGGCGCGCATCCACATCATCACGGGTCCCAATATGTCGGGCAAATCGACGTATATCCGCCAAGTGGCGATCATCACGCTGATGGCGCAGATTGGGAGCTTCGTCCCAGCGGACGAGGCGACCATCGGCATGGTGGATCGCATCTTCGCGCGGATCGGCGCACAGGACGAAATTTCGGCGGGCTACAGCACCTTCATGGTTGAGATGGTCGAGACCGCGCGCCTGCTGTCGGGCAGCACGAAGCGAAGTCTGCTGATTTTGGATGAAGTCGGACGCGGCACGTCCACCTATGACGGCTTGGCGATTGCGCGCGCGGTGATCGAATACATCCACAACAATCCGCGCTTGAACTGCCGGACGCTGTTCGCCACGCACTATCACGAACTGATCGAACTGCCGAACATCCTGCCGCGCGCGCGCAATTTCAACGTGGCGGTCAGCGACGACAAAGACGAAATCGTCTTCTTACACAAGGTCATCCCCGGCGGCGCAGATCGCAGCTACGGCGTGCATGTCGCGCAGCTTGCGGGGATGCCGCGTCCGGTCGTAGATCGCGCGGCGGAACTGCTTCGCCAATTGGAGGGCGATGGAAGCAAGTTCGAGCTGCCGACGGCGCGTCAGAAGCGCGAAAATCCGGGACAACTGAAGATGTTCGATGAAAAACCGCACGCGGCGCTGTCGGCGCTGCAAACGATGAATGTGGACGCGCTCAGTCCGATTGAGGCGCTGACGAAACTGTACGAATTGAAGAAAATGGCGCAGGATAAGTCAACGACCCCATAGCTAAAGCGATGGGCTTGTCCTTCCAAGTCTCGTCCTAACCAGTAGAACGGAGTTCGTCCATGCAGGATATTTTGTACCCGCATTACGCCTTTCCTCCCCGCGCCTAAAGGTGGGGTTATCTCGGCGTTCTTCCGATGAACGAACCTGTTCATCCAGACGAGGAATGAGCCATGACAACGCCCCTTTTGCAAGGCGACCTGACGATTGTTGGTGGGTAGCGACTAGCTTGGAATATCCGTAGCGCAATCTCGCAAGGCGCAACGATGGAAGAAGCACACGAGATGGTGTTGGATGCAGTGAACGAACAGATGTTATCGTATCGAGACACGAACAGGATTGAATACGCGAAACGGAATGATGTTGTGCGTGAATATTTGAAATGGAGCATCGGCGCGAAGTCGGGCGCAATCACAGATCTCTAAACTGGTCAATCAATTTTTCACCCTCGTCTCACTTCATTCGCTCATGCTGATAAAAACAGCCCACGAGGTTCAGCATGTCCGATTTCCCGACCGCGTATTTCGACAAGCAAGACCCATCCGACGACTCGCTGTTCTACACCAGCCCGCGCAAAGTTGTGCATATCGATGATGGCGCGATCCGCGCGCTCTCCGAACAGTTCGCGGTACTGCTCCCCACTGGCGGCATCTATCTCGACTTGATGAGCAGTTGGCGTTCGCATCTGCCCCCTTCGCTCAAGCCAGCGCGCGTCATCGGGTTGGGCATGAACGCCGACGAGATGCGCGATAATCCGGCGCTCGGTAAATTCGTCGTCCACAATCTGAATCGCAACCCGATTCTACCGTTCGATGCCGCCGCCTTCGATGCGGCGTTCTGTACCGTGTCCGTCCAATATTTGCAGCACCCCATCGATGTATTCCGCGACGTCGGGCGCGTCTGCAAGTCCGGCGCGCCGTTCGTCGTCTCGTTCAGCAACCGCTGTTTCCCGACAAAAGCCGTCGCCATCTGGGGATCGACCAGCGATAATCAACATCTGGCGCTGGTCGCGCGCTACTTCGAGGATGCTGGCAACTGGATAGATGTACAAACGTGGTCGAAGCCGCGTGGGGGGCGCGGCGGCGATCCGCTGTTCATTGTGTCCGGGAAACGCAAAGCGTGAGCCAACCGCTCACGCGATTGGATGGAAGCGCACGTATTTCGCGCGCAGTTGGGGCGAACGCGCCGCCTCATCTGCGCTCATCGTCAGGGGGACGCCGAAAAACCGCTCATACCGCTGCGCCTGCTCCCGTTTATAGATGTCCAATACCCGTGCGACTTCATCCACATCGTTCACCAGCACGGCACGGGCGCGGATGGGCTTGCCCTTGATCGTCAACATCGCTTCGGGATGCTGCTGAACATTCTGGTACCATTGCGACCTGCCGCCTAACGTGACCGCCAAAATCGTGTCGCCGTCACGGACATAGCCAATCGGAATCGAGTACGCCTTGCCGCTTTTCCGTCCCGTGTGGGTGATCACCATCAGTGCGTTGCTCATCGGTCCAATGTTGTTGCGCACCAAGAATCGGATGATCGGGTTCATGAGTTTGAACATCGCGGGTGGAGCGGCAGGTTCATTCTGTGCCACGTCTAATCTCCGATGGCAGGTTCGGGCAAAGGTGCGATGAAATCAGCTTCGTCCGTTAGCTTTTCGGACACCAACACGCGCTTGAACGCCGCAATAGCGACTTCGATCATCTTCAAATCGGGTTCGCGCGTCGTCAGATGTTGCAGCGCCAAGTTGGGAACGATGATGATGCGCACAAGCGGGTTGTGCAGATTCTTCGCCGTGAAGCGAATCACTTCATAGGCGATGCCCGCGATCACCGGGATCAAGACGACGCGCGACAAGATCAGCAGCAGGAACGGCGGACGCCCGAACAGCGAGAACACCAGTGTGCCAACGAACGCCACCGTCAGCAAGAATGCCGTGCCACAGCGCGGATGCTCAATCGGGAAGGTCGAGACGATTTCTGGCTTCAGTTCCGCGCCCGCTTCATAGGCGTTGATCGTCTTGTGTTCCGCGCCGTGATAGCCGAACAACCGCTTCACATCGGGCAGCCGCCCGATCAGCCACATGTAGCCGATCAACATCAGCAGCTGAATCACGCCCTCGACCAGATTCACGAGGAATGGATATGCTTGCCAACCGAACAACGATTCTAGCCCCGTTGCCGCTGCGGTGGGCGTCAAGAAGAAGATGCCGACACCCAAAATCAGCGATACCGCAAGCGTGCCATAGCCAAGTGGCCCGTTGAAGAATGAATTGGCATCGCGCTTTTCCACAATCACGACGCCAGGCGCGGGCGCGGGTTCAGCGCCGTTTGGGGCAGTGACGACGGGTGCGTCTTTGTCCTCTTCCGCCAGCGCCACATCCGCTGACCACAACAGCGCGCGCGTCCCCAGTCCAAGCGCGTCCCACAAGCCGACCAAGCCGCGCACGAACGGCGTCTTGCTCACCCAACCGCGATACAGCGTCGCGTTAAGCGGCTGTTCGTGGATCATGATTTCGCCATTCCCATCTTCACTCGGCTTACGCACGGCAATCGCGGCTTTGTGCGCGCCGCGCATCATCACGCCTTCGATCACCGCTTGTCCGCCGTAGGAAAACTGCTTCGGTGCTTTAGATTCCATTCAATATGTCTCCAACCCACATCAGCGGCGCAGTGCCGCCGCTCGTCAACCTTACATAGGGCGATGGTGCGCCCGCAATCATTTCAACCACTTGACGCGGCTGAATCAAGATTGCTGTCCGCCCACCAACAGGACAACCATCCGCCGCGTTACACGTCGCGCCGGGCAGGATGACCGTATAGTCGCTGTCCAGCGGATGCAACCTGATCATACCACCAAGTTCGTCGGACAAGACGGCTTTTTGTCCATCCGTCGGGATGCGAACTTGCGCGCCGTCCGCCGTCCGCGCCCAAGCGACAAGGATTTGCGTGCCGTCCGTCCGCATCAAACGCACAATGACCGCCGCATCGTTCGCTGCTACCCCCGCCGATTCGACACCGACGAAATGCCGCGCCACCGTCCGCCACGCATCGAACGCCGGACGCCGCGATCCATCCGCGCGCACGATCCCGAACGACTCCGCGCCGATTGGCAAATTCCAATCGTACAACTTATACACGCCGACATGATCCGCGCCCGCCGCCAGCCCCAACGCCGCCGCTTGCACCAGATACGACGCTTGCTGTGTCAAATCGATCTGCCAAACCGGACGTTCAACGCGCCAAGCGGGATCAAGATTGGGCGAAGCATTTGTCTCCACGATCCAGATATGCTTGTATCCCAAATCGTATTGTTCCAACAGCGCGCGCATCGCCCGCGCGATGTCATAGACCGTCTCGACGCGAAAATAGACGTGAACGGTCAGCGCATCAAAATAGTAATCATGCGCGGGCGCATCAGGATCGGCGGTGATGCGCTCCAACAGACGGTCAATGTATAAGCGCCGTCCAGCATTCACATCATGCCAATAGGTCGTCCCGGCGACGTGGATCAGCGCGGACGGATTGCCCTGTTTCGCCGCGATGGACGCAACTTTCAACAGTTGGAAATACTCGTCGAGCGTCCCCTCAAACTCGTAACCGTAGGTTTCGCGCGTGATGTCCGGCTCGTTCCAGATGATGAACCGGCGCACGCCGCGACTGGCATAGTATGCCGCCGCACGCCGCATGAAGTTCGCCCACAGGTTGCCCGGATCATCGACGGGCAAATCCAAGCCGCGTGGCACCCCCGCGCCCTCCAAGCCATCTGTCGCCCACGCGGGCGTATGCTTGACAACCGCCACGATCTCGCGTCCGCACGCATTCGCCGCCTTCAGCCAGCGATCATCGACGTTGAGCGTGTACCAATCGTCCGCGCCCGTTGGCTGATGCTGCGCCCAATCGAAAATGATGCGCTCCCAGCTGACGCCGAGCGTACACGTTTCATCTGGCAACCAAAAACCCTCGATCACGCCAAAGCCGTTGTCCTGTGCCATCGTTGGCGCGGCGCTCAACAGGATGATTGCCCATACGATCATCGCAAGGCGTCTCATCGTGGGCGCGCGGACGCCGTGTGTAAGTCCAACAAGCGAAGCTGCGGCGACTGCGCGCCGTTCCACTCGTTGATCTCCAACGCATACGCCACATCAACCCATTCGCCCAACTGCCCGGTTAGCTCCGCCATGTTGAAGCCAATCGCATCGAGCGGCGGCTGTCCCGCGCGCGCCAAACGCAATTTGACATGCTTCTGCTCTTTGCCGACGAAACGCCAATCCAGCACGCGCGCGCCCCGCGTCGCCAATGTCGGCTTGGGATTGCCGTGTCCCGTTGGTTCGAGCGCATCGAACTCGTGGATCAGGTCGAGCGAGATTTGATGCACATCCAATTCGGCGTCGATTTCAAGCACAGGCTGAAGCGGCTGTCCACGCAGCGCCTCGCGCGCCAAATTTGTCAGCTTGTCGCGTAAAAGCTGAATGTTCTCGTTGACAACCGTGAAGCCCGCCGCTTGCGCGTGTCCACCGTGCCGCACGAGCAAATCCGCGCATTGATCGAGCGCGTGCGTGATATCAAATTCGGGGATGCTGCGGCATGAAGCGCGGCTTTCGTGTTCCCCCTCTTCCAGCACAATTGCCGGACGGAAGTACGACTCCGTGAGCCGCCCCGCCACCAAGCCGACGATGCCGGGCAAAAAACTGCGATCCGATGCGAAGATCAGCGGCGGCAGATCGGCTTCTTCCAAGCCGGACTCGATCAAGCGCACGCGCACCAGTTCTTGTGCCTGATGCGTTAATTCTTGGCGACGGAGATTCAAGCCTTGCAGTTCGTTCGCTAGTTCGAGCGCCTCGTTTTCGTCCGCCGAAATGAACAATTTGAGTGCCGTCTCCGCCGACGCCAGCCGCCCCGCCGCGTTGATGCGGGGCCCGATCACGTAGCCGATGCGATCCGAATCAACATCCAACGTTTTCAGTCCGGCGACTTCGAGGAGTTTTACCAGCCCCATACGCGGCGCAGCCTGCATCCGTGCCAAACCGCGTTTGACCAGCGCGCGATTTTCCAAACGATTGAGCGGCGCGAGATCGGCAACCGTGCCAATCGCCACCAAATCGAGCAGATCATCGACGGTCAATCCTGTCCCGCCGTTGCGCCCCATCCCATTGTGAATGGTCAGCAGCGCCTCCGCGATCCGAAACGCAACGCCAACGCCCGCCAACATATCTTCCGTGTACGGGAAGTCGGTCAGCTTCGGATTGATCACGGCATAAGCATTGGGGGTAAGCGAGCCGGGCGTATGATGATCGGTGACGATGATATCCAAGCCTGCTGCCGTGCCGTCCTCGACCTCTTGCATCGAGCGCACGCCGCAATCGACCGTGATCACCAATTTACAGCCCGCCGCCGCTAATTTGCGCAGCGCCTCGCTGTTCAAGCCATAGCCCTCATCGACACGATGGGGGATGTAGTGATCGACATGAGCGCCCAAATAGCGCAGCGTTAGCAGCAGCAGCGCCGTCGAGGTCACGCCGTCGGCGTCGAAATCGCCGTAGATGATGATGCGCTCTTTGCGCGTGATTGCTTGGCGGATGCGCGTCAGCGCGCGCATGATGGGCGTGTTGGACTTGGTGGACAGCGCGAGAAACCGCCCCGCGCCCAGATCGTCGGCGTCCAAAAAGCGCCGCGCATCATCGGGATCAGTGAAGCCGCGATTATACAGCACTTGTGCCAGTGCGGGACTCATGCCGACATAACGGCGTAAATGTTCAGGCGGCGCGGGCGAGGCGACGCGCCAACGTTTTTGGGGGGACATAGACACGTTCGCTTCTTCACCGTAGAATTGTGGGCATTATGCCGAATTTTAACCCGATGGGCAAGCACAAATGGCTCGAATTGTCTTTATGGGGACGCCCGACTTTGCTGTCCCGACGCTGCAACGGCTGATCGCGGCGCACGAGGTGATCGGTGTGGTCACGCAGCCGGATCGCCCGGCGGGACGCGGCGGCAGCATTCAGATATCGCCCATCAAGCAGGTGGCGCTCGACGCGAACATCCCCGTCTTTCAGCCGGAAAAACTGCGCCGTCCTGATGCAATTGCGGAACTGCGCCAATGGACGCCGGAGGTGTATATCGTGGCGGCATTCGGGCAAATCTTGCCGCAAGCCGTCCTCGATATTCCCACGCACGGCTCGATCAACCTCCATGCGTCGCTGCTACCCCGCTGGCGTGGTGCCGCCCCGATTCAGGCGGCGATCCGCACGGGCGACGCCGAAACGGGCGTGACGATCATGCAGATGGACGCTGGATTGGACACTGGGGCGATGCTGATCTGGCGCGCGCTCCCCATTGCGGCGGACGAAACCGGACAATCGCTGCACGATAAATTGTCGCTGCTCGGCGGCGATCTGCTGATCGACGCGCTTCCCAACATTCTCAGCGGCGCGCTTCTGCCGACGCCGCAAGATAACGCGCTGGCGACGTTCGCACCGCGCATCGACAAGGGCGAGGGGCGCATCGACTGGATGCAGACCGCCGCGCACATCGAACGGACGATGCGCGCCTTCACGCCGTGGCCCGGCACGTTCACGACATGGGACGGACAATTGTTGAAAATCCTCACGGGAGGCACTGAATCGGGCATTATAGCGCCTGGTCTGGTCGCAGAACGCGGCGGACGCATCGCTATCGGCACAAGCGGCGGTGTTTTTGCACCGACGCGCGTCCAACTCGAAGGGCGCAAGCCCGTGAGCATCGATGATTTCGTGCGCGGCTATCCGGCGTTCGTCGGATCGCAGTTGTCAACAACCCCATAGCTAAAGCGAGGGGCTTGTCCTTCCAAGTCTCGTCCTAACCACTAGAACGGAGTTCGTCCATGCAAGCATGGAGTACCACAACGGAGGACTTTCGCTTTTTAAGCCGGGTCACATCCCATTACACCCGAAAGCAATTCAGTCGGTTGACTGCGACTCACCCAACTGCGCCAGACGGTGCGATCATTGCCTTCGCCAAGCAGCGGGTACAGGCTATTTTGTACCCCCATGATACCAACGGTACGCCTTTCCTCACCACGCCTAAAGGCGAGGGTATCTCGGCGTTCTTCCGATGAAAACCCGCGTCCTCACCGTCGATCCGCACCAGCCCGATCCGGCTTTAATCAAAGAAGCGGCGCACGTCATTCGCAAGGGCGGACTCGTCGCGTTCCCGACCGAGACCGTTTACGGTTTGGGCGCGAACGCTTATGACGCCGAGGCGGTCAACCGAATTTTCGCCGCCAAAGATCGCCCTGCCACCGATCCGATCATCGTCCACATCGAAAATCGAACGCAGATTTACGATGTGGCGATGACACATTCGAGCTTCGCCGCCGCGCTCTCGGATGTGTTCTTTCCCGGTGCGCTCACGCTCGTCCTATGGCGGAATGCGCGCATTCCGCCGAGCGTCTCCGCCGGATTAGAGACCGTCGCGCTGCGAATGCCCGCGCATCCCGTCGCGCACGCCCTAATCGCTGCGGCGGGCGTACCCATCGCTGCGCCGAGCGCGAATCGCTTCAGCCGTCCAAGCGCGACGACGGCGGCGCACGTCCTCGCCGACTTGGACGGGCGCATCGATCTGATTTTGGACGGCGGCGCGGCGACGATTGGCGTCGAGTCCACGATCCTCGATTTGACCGTCGATCCGCCCGTCGTGCTGCGTCCCGGCGGCGTATCGATTGAGGCGCTGCGCGAGTTCATCCCGAATTTGCAGGTCAAAGCGCAATATTTGACAGCGGACAACGCCGCGCCCGCGCCCGGTCAACTGCTCAAGCATTATTCGCCGCGCGCCGAACTCTATCTGTACAGCGGCGATGATCCGGCGCGGACGCTGGCGGCGCTCACTACGGCGGCGCGCACATGGATCGCGGCGGGGCGGCGCGTCGGGGTGCTGGCAGCCGATGGGGATGTCATCGATAGTCCATCGGTGCAAGTTGCGCGCCTAGGATCGCTGGATGATTTGGATGGCATTGCGGCGGCGTTGTTCGCCCGACTGCGCGAACTGGATGCGTCGGGCGTCGATATCATCCTCGCGTGCGATTTCGGGACACAGGGCGTGGCGCTGGCGATCCGCGACCGCTTGACGCGCGCCGCCGATGGGCGCGTAATAAACGTCACATAATCTATCGGTTGTCGTAAATTATGCTTTTTTCTCGTCTGAACTCGACGCCGATTTCGGCTTGCGCGTCAAAAATAAGGCGACCCCAAGCAGCGCGATGCCGACAGCGAGCAGCAAAATGTCCACCACGCTTTCGTATTTTAGCTTGATCGCTTGCTGAAAGAATTTGACGATCAGGACGACCAAGACGACGTTCGACAACCGTTCTTTGAGATCGTCGAAACTGCGAATGAGCAGCAGCCGCGACGCAAACTCTGAGCCTTCGAGAACATCCAGTTTGTCGATGAATAACTCGTAGAATCCGAGTGCGAAAATCAGCATCAGCGCCGCGATCAAGTAGGTATCCAACGTGCCGACGACTTCGGCAATGACATCGTTGCGGAGCGTAACGCGCGCTGCCGCACTCAACGCCGGATCGAGATAGCTAAAGACTTGCACGAAAGTGGAAATTGCATCGAAAGTCGCCAAAATGAACAATGCCAACGCGATCAATACGCCGAAGATAACGGGCAGCAGCATGATATAGCGGCTGTTCCACAAAAAAGTCTCAAAAATTCGGTTGATGGTGGAGCGCATCGAATCCCCTCAAGCATCAATAGGGTGAACCCCAAGGCTCACCCCAATAGATATAATCGCGTTAGTAGCCCAAGACGCCGACGACCGAGCCAACCGATTTGGCGCTGACCGCCAACATCTGTTTTTCAGCGTCGTCCAGTTCCATCTCGATCACTTTTTCGACGCCGCCCGTCCCCAAGACCGCTGGGACGCCGATATACAGCCCGTTATAGCCGTACTGTCCGGTCAGATAGACGGCGCTCGGCAGCACGCGCTTTTGATCGCGTACAATCGATTCGACCATCTCCGCCGCCGCTGCGCCGGGCGCGTACCATGCGCTCACACCGATCAAGCCGACGATTTCGCCGCCGCCCTTGCGCGTGCGCTCGATGATCGCGGTCAAGCGATCCGCCGGGATCAATTCTGTGACCGGAATGCCCGCGACCGACGTATGACGCGGCAGCGGCACCATGTCATCACCATGTCCGCCCAAGACCATGCCATGCACATCACGCACGCTCACGCCCAATTCCATCGCAATGAACGCTTTGTAGCGCGCCGTGTCCAACGTCCCCGCCATACCGATCACGCGCGTTGACGGGAAGCCACTCTCGTGCAGCGCGACGTGACACATCGCGTCCAACGGGTTCGACACGATGATCAGGATTGCGTTGGGCGAATGAGCGATCACCTGCTTGGTCACATCTCCGACAATGCCCTGATTGGTCTTGACCAGTTCATCGCGGCTAGGAAACGTGCCATCTGGCTTCTTCTTGCGCGGCACGCCCGCGGTGATCACGACCACATCCGAATTGGCGGTCAGCGCGTAATCAGTGCCGCCGCTGATACCCACATCGTATTTCATGACAGGGAAGCTCTCCGCCAAATCGAGCGCCTTACCCTTGGCGACGTTGCCCGGCGGATCGCCCGCGATATCGATCAACACGATGTCGCCCAGTTCGCGTCCCGCGATCCAATGCGCGCACGTCGCGCCGACGTTGCCCGCGCCTACAATTGTAATCTTGCTGCGTCCCATAAGAAAAACTCCAATTCGATGCAGAATGCCATGACTGTCAAGATTAGCACCGCCTCCGAAGGGCGGGTAGTGGCAGATGATGAAAATTACCTAAACGCTGCCATTCGTCACCCATCGCGCGGACAGTTGTCACGCACCATCGGCGGATGGCGGCGCGCTCTCTTTCGGGATATAGCCGGCTTTATAAATATCTTCGGATAGATCGGAGGGCAGATGCGGCGTCAGCCCCATTTCGATCAAGCGCCAACCCCCATCCGCCGTATATTCGAGGGTTGTGATCGACGTATTCGGAATCGACGTGCCGCGAATGTCGGCGTTGTCTGGGAACAAGCGGATCAGCAGCGCCTTGATCGTGCCGCCATGCGAAAATACTGCCACTTCGCTATCCGCCTCAGCGGAAAACGACGCGAGGATTTCATCTAGCGCCACCTGCGAGCGATCTTGCATCATCCGCCGCGACTCGCCCTCTGGAATGACGTGATTCAGATAATCGGTGCGCGTCGCGTTGAATTCTTCTGGGTATTTCACTTCGATCTGTTCGCCGGTCAAGCCCTGAAAGACGCCGAGATTCATCTCTCGCCAGCGCGCGTCCACGCTCAACGGCAGCGCCAGCGCCGCGGCGATCACCGCTGCCGTGCGCTGTGCGCGCGCCAAGTCGCTGGTATGTACCGCACGAATGGGACGCCCTTGAAGATGCGCCGCCAGTGCCGCCGCTTGCTCTAAGCCGACATCGTTCAGCGGAATATCCAATTGACCCTGCCAGCGTCCATCATTGTTCCAATCGGTCTGCCCGTGCCGAATCAGCAAAATCCGCGCCCGCGTCATGCGTTTTCCCTTCACTCCATGCTGAAAGAACGGAGATTGTAACAGAGGCGTTCAATAGGCGCACATCGATCAAGAGTGTCGCGCGCGCGGCATTGACGCGGGGCGCGGACAGCGGCACAATTAAGCGCATAGTGCAACTCAGAAACGAATGAAGGGGCAAAACGTGGATATCAAGACCACCAAGACCGACAACCCAATGAGCTTTGGCATGGCGTTGGTCGCGGGCATCGGACTCACGGTGATGATCGTCGCGCTGGCTATGGGTGTGGTCGGGGACGCGAACTCGAATACGAGCGGGATTGGCGTCTTGTTCTTGCTCGGTCTCGTGCTGTTGATCATCGGTGTTGCCGCGTGGATCGGTGTGACGCGCCCATTCGCACACTTCGACGACATCAGCAAGCCACTCGATGATGGACATGGACACGCGCATGTCGCCGCACACGACGATCATCCGGCACTCGAAGCCGGACACGACGAAGCACAGCCGCACGCGCTCCCATCGGGTGGGATGAGCCACTGATCGGCGTCATGCCGACCAAGCCAATCCTCGAACGAGTACCCATTGGCGATCCGTTCGATGGCGTCGCCTTTAACCAGAACGGTGTCGATTATTTGGCGGTCGAGGCAGTGGCACTCCCCCCGAATGCGCGGTTGCTGCATCGCGGTGCGTTGATCGTGCGCTATGGCATTCGGTATTTAGGCAAACCATATCTAGCGGTCGTACCCGGCTTAGTCGCTCTCGATTACGGCGAGTTGCTCAACGGCGAAGCCGCGTGGACGTTCATCACCAAACGCAGCAACTTGTATCCGCGTGCCGACGTGGTGGGCTTTCGCAGCGACGGACGGGACGAGATGATCACCGTCAAGAATCTCGATTTGGCGCTGCCGTTTCAAGTGTTGGTCTATTCCGACGCGCGCGCCACCACCCCGATTGCGCGCCCGATCACCTTGATCGCGGACGACGACACGGCTGCCGCGCTCCCCGCGCGTTTGTTGGCAATTATCCCGCGTGTGAGCGCGTGGCAGGACATTGAACATGACTGAAATGGATTCAATCTTCGCAGATGTACCCCCTGATCATCGTTCCGGCGTGGTGGCGGTCGTTGGGCGTCCCAACGCCGGCAAATCGACGCTCATCAATCACATCTTGGGGCAGAAGATCGCCGCTGTCAGCCCGAAGCCGCAGACGACCCGCAAGCGCCAATTGGGTATCTACACCGACGATCTGCCGCCCGGCGGCACACAAATCCTGTTCACCGACACGCCCGGACTGCACCTGCCACAACATCGCTTGGGTGAATACATGGTCAAGAACGCCGAAGCAGCGTTCCGCGATGCCGATCTAATCTTGGCGATCCTCGATATCAGCGACGCGCCCGACGGTGCCGACCGATTTATCGCGGAAACCATCGCGCGGCTGCGCGGCGATAAGCCCGTGTTCCTCGCGCTGAACAAGATCGATCTGATCCCCGACCTGATGCAGCGCGCGGCGCACCTGACGGCTCATGCAACCTTAGTGCCGAGCGATTACGGCTTCCCGATCAGCGCGCTCGAAGGGGATGGCGTGCAAGGACTGCTCGATGCCGTGAAAACAAAAATGCCGTTGGGACCGCGCTACTATCCAGCGGACGACTTGACCGAAGTCAACATGCGTTTCATCGCGGGCGAGACCGTGCGCGAAAAAGTCATGGTTTACACGCAGAAGGAAATTCCGTACTCGGTGGCGGTCGAAATCGACGGCTATACAGAGAAATCGTCGGAATTGACTATCATCAGCGCGATCATTTATGTTGAGCGCGAATCGCAAAAAGGGATCGTGATCGGCGCGAACGGCGCGCTCATCAAGCGCATCGGCACGGATGCGCGCATGGAACTCCAAACGTTGTTAGAGACGCGCGTGCATCTCGATTTGCGCGTGAAGGTGCTGAAGAATTGGCGCAGCGACGAAGGGTTGATGCAGCGGTTGGGTTATAAGATGCAGGACGACGATTAAGGGCGTACCGCTGGCACGCCCACGCGGAAATCGACAGGCTGACCGGATTAAGCCCGATCTGGCTGTTTGTCCACCAAGAACGCGCGCCCGATCTCGGTATCGCGTCCGATCTGGTCGATCAACTCCGCGATCCCATTAAAGCGCATTTCGGCGCGCAAATGCTTCTCGAATGTGAATACCATCTGCTGCCCATAAATATCGGCGTCGAAATCGAGTAAGTGCGCTTCGACCGTCATGCCCTGTCCGCTGAACGTTAGGCGCATCCCGACGTTCGTCACCGCCATGTAGCGCGTGGGCTGTGTGCCGTTCTGTAGATCGGGCAGCGATGCCCACCCCGCATACACGCCGTTGGCGGGAATTACTTTTTCGCTCCACACGTCAATGTTCGCCGTCGGAAAGCCAATTTTGCGTCCGCGCGCCTCACCATGCACGATTTCGCCGCGTACACTGTACGCACGCCCCAATAAATCGCGCGCACGTTCGACCGCGCCTTCGAGCAACATCTCGCGGATCGCGCTGCTGCTGATGGCAGCGTGATCGTTCGTGATCAAGTCAATGACTTCGAGATGGAAGCCTTTTTCATTGCCCTGCCGTCGCAGAAAGTCGATGTTGCCTTCGCGCTTGTAGCCCATCGCAAAATCCGAACCGACCCACAGCGCGTCCATGTGCAGATGTTTGAGCAGTTGATCGGTGAAGTCCGCGGCGCGAATCTGCCGAAACCCATCATCGAACGCCAGCGTTACCACGTAATCGATGCCCAAATCGCCCAACAGCGCCGCGCGTTCGTCGGGCGTGTTCAGATAGTAGCGCCCCGTCCACCCGCGCAAGACAACATCGGGATGCGGATAGAACGTCAGCGCGATGGCAAGCTGCTCTGCCGCGTGCGCCTCCCCGACCAACTCGCGGATCAAATGTTGGTGTCCGCGATGTACACCGTCGAACACGCCAATCGTCACCATCGACGGCTGTTGTAAGTGGAGGTCTGCCAAGTTACGAACGTGTATCATAGGAATACTTTCTGCGGCTTACACATGCCCTCGTCGCCCCGCACGAGCGCGATCAGCGTCCCCGACTCATCGTATGCCAGCGCCTCACCCACGAACGCCACACGAATCGAGCGTCCATGTTGGATGGCATCGACGTCGGCGGCGTTCAGCGTCAGCGTCGGCAGATACGCCAGCGCGCGGCGTGCATCCATAATGTAACTTCCCCACTCATTTGCTGCAAGCAAGGTTTCCAAAGAGATCGCATTTTCTAAGGTAAAATCCCCACTTGCTAGGCGCGTCAACGCCGATAAATGCGCGCCCACGCCGAGCGCCACGCCGATGTCACGCCCCAAACTGCGAATATACGTCCCCGCGCTGCACGTCACATCGAGCGTGAACGTGGGCGGTTGCCACTCGGACAGCGTGAGCGCATCGATCCGCACATGGCGCGGTTCACGCTCAACGATCTGTCCGGCGCGCGCCAATTCGTAGAGCTTGCGCCCGCCCTGCTTGATCGCGCTGACCATCGGCGGAATTTGTGCGATCTCGCCCATGAGCGCGGGCAGCGTTGCAAGCGCGTCCGCTTCAGTCACGCCGTCAATCGGCTGTGTCCCTGTGACCGCGCCGTCGGCGTCCTCACTGTCCGTCGTCACGCCCAGATGCACACGCGCGCGATAACGTTTCGTCTCCGCCATCACATAGTCGCTCAAGCGCGCCGCCGCACCAAGACATACGACGAGGACGCCCGTCGCCATCGGATCGAGCGTCCCGGCGTGTCCAACTTTGATTTCTGCGCCCGTGATTTGCGTCGCACGCCGCCGTATCTTGGCGACGACATCGTGGCTGGTCATGCCAGAGGGCTTATCGATATTGAGAAATCCAAACATAATGTTCACGAAGATCACGAAGGCACAAAGGACACGAAGAGTTTTCTTTGCCATCTTCGCGCCTTTATGACCTTTGTGATTACGTTTGTCCCTTTTCAACGGCTTGATGCAGCAGCGGCATAATGCGCGCTTTCACCTCGTCCAACGTGCCGACGACGGTCGCGCCCGCCGCTTGTTTGTGTCCGCCGCCGCCCACGCTCAGCGCGACCACTGCGATATCGTAGCCGGGCTTGGAGCGCATCGTGAGCTTGACGCGATGGTCGAACGTCTGTTTGAACACGACCGCCACCTGTGCCTCTTCGACTTGAATGAGCAAGCTGACGAAATCGGCGTCGGTCGCATCATGGAAATCGAGCGCGCGCAGATCATCGACTGTGACCATTGACGTGATCACGCCGTCTGCCAATTCGACGCGCCCCATTGCCGCGCGCCACAGCAGCAGATCACGATACGATTTGCTGTTCAGCGTGCGCGCCATGATTTCAGTCAACGACGCACCCGCCGCCATCAGATCGCGCGCCAAATCGAGCGTATCGGGTCGAACATTGCTGGTGCGAAAGCCCATCGTGTCCGTGACCAGCCCGGTCAACAGCGGCAGCGCGATCTCCGGCGTAAGCGACTGCCCCAGCGCCTTGATCCAGCGCGCCACGATCTCCGTTGCCGAGACCGCTGCTCCATCGATCAGGTGAATCTGACCGAAGCGGGTATTGGTCGCATGATGATCAAGGTTAATCACCGTCTTGCTGTGGGCGCGTCCAAACGCGCCCGCCAAACCTGTCCGTTCTTCGTCGCTGGAGTCGAGCGTGATCAGCACGTCCCACTGTTTATCTGGCGCGGCACTTCGGATCGCCGCTGTGCCAGGTAGAAAGCGCAAAAAATCCGGCGTCCCACCATCGACCACCATATCGGGCTGTTTACCGCGCGCGATCAGCACGTTCGCCAGCCCCAACATCGAGCCAATCGCGTCGCCGTCGGGCGAAACGTGCGTGACCAGCAAGATCGATGCCGCCGCATCGACCGTCGCCGTCGCCTCAGCCCAGTTTAACGGGTTCATCATCCTCCGGCGGAATATCGAGACCTGCAATCAGGCTGTCCATGCGCTGTCCGTGTTCAAGCGAGGTATCCCAATGGAATTCGAGTTCGGGCGTGTTGCGCAGCCGCACGCTCTTGCCAACTTCACGCCGCAAAAAGCCTTTGGCGTGCGCCAATCCCGCCATGACTTCGGTTTGACGCGACTCGTCACCCAATGCGTTGACATAGACGCGCGCGTATTGCAGTTCTTGATCGAGATCGACCGATGTCACGGTGATATGTTGCAAGCGCGGATCGGACACCTCGCGGCGGATCAATTCGCTCAAGATTGTGCGCACACGCCAGTTCATCCGGTCTTGTTTGATAGTCACGTTAGCTTGCGCGCTCCGTCACGAAGAACTCGATCACATCGCCGGGCTGAAATGCCTCATAATTCGCCAAGCCAATGCCGCACTCGAAGCCGGCGCGGACTTCGCGCACATCTTCTTGTACGCGCTTGAGCGACGAAACGGGCGAATTTTCGACGATGATATTGTTGCCCCGCTTGACGCGCGCTTTCACATTCCGGCGAATTTCGCCCTGTGTGACCATGCAACCCGCAATCGTCCCGATCTTGGAGATGCGGAACACTTGGCGCACTTCTGCCACGCCAATGGTGCGATCTGCGTATTTCGGTTCGAGCATCCCTTGCAGCGCCAGTTCGATATCCTCGAACAGCTTGTAGATGATGTCGTATTGGCGAATTTCCACACCCATCGATTCGGCGGCGTGCCGCGCGCCAGAGTCGATCTCGTTATGGAACGCAATGACAATGCCCTTAGACGCGCTCGCCAGCATCACATCACTCTCGCTGACGTTGCCAACTTCCGCCGCGAGAATACGCAACCGGATGCTGTCGTCGCCTTTTTCCGAGATTTGATCCAGCGTACTGGTGATCGGTTGCAGCGACCCTTGAACATCGACCTTGATGATCAAGTTCATCTCTTTGGCGCTGCCGGCTTTCACTTGGATGAACAAATCATCGAGGGTGAACGCGCGCGACGGCTGATTCTTGGCAGCATCGACGACGTTCTGGCGTTCTTCGACGATAATGCGGGCGGCTTTATCGTTCTTGACCGTCTCGAACATATCGCCCGCCGATGGCAGATCATGCAGTCCCAAAACCGCAACGGGAGCGGAGGGCGTGGCGGTCTTAACCGTCTTACCATGTTCATCGTACATCGCCTTGATGCGCCCGTATGCCGTCCCCGCGACCACCTCATCGCCGGTATTCAGCGTGCCGTTCAACACCAACAGCGTGGCAATCGCACCCTTGTTGTGCTCCATGCGCGCCTCCAACACGACGCCGGTGGGTGCCGCGTTCGGATTGGCATGGATATCATTCTCGTCTGCCGTCAGCAGGATGGCTTCCAGCAGATCTTCAATGCCTTGTTTGGCGACGGCTGACACCGGAACCACGAAGGTATCGCCGTCCCAGTCCATCGGATTCAGTCCCAGTTCGACCAATTCCTGCTTGACGCGCTCGGTATTGGCGTTGCGCTTGTCCACTTTCGTGAGCGCCACGACAATCGGCACGTTTGCGGCGCGCGCGTGATTGAGCGCCTCGCGCGTGGTCGGCATCACGCCGTCATCCGCCGCAACGACCAAGACCGCGATATCCGCGCCTTGCGCCCCGCGTGCGCGCATCGCTGTGAATGCCTCGTGACCCGGCGTATCTAAGAAGGTGATTTGTCGCCCATTGTGAACGACGCGATACGCGCCGATGTGCTGCGTGATCCCGCCGGCTTCGCCTTCAGCGACATTCGCGCGGCGGATCGTGTCCAACAGCGTCGTCTTGCCGTGATCGACATGACCGAGAATAGTTACAATCGGGGGGCGATTTTCGAGGTTTTCGCGCTTTTCTTGCTGATAGACTTTGCGCCACGTCTGAGCCGTCTCGGCGCGCTTTTCGCGTTCCTCGCGGGCGGCGACGGCGCTGGCAGACTGTGCCTCGAAGCCGAAATCTTCGATGACGATGGCAGCGGTATCAAAATCGATCTGTTGATTGATCGATGCCATGATGCCGTTGGCGATCAGGCGTTTCATTACTTCAATCGGGCTTGCCCCGATTAAGTCCGCTAACTGACGTACCGTGACAAAATCCGGTACGAGCATAACCTGTTTCTCTTGTGCCATACTGGCTCCTCTTCGCATTTCGGCGATGAAATTGCGCGCCATGAGCCGAGAATGGCAGTCACATCAAGACTGGCGTCTCCTCAGCAGCGCGCGATATTGGACTCTCATGTGAAGCTTGGTCGGTGCGATCATGAGTCCGACCCGGACAAGCGCAAACCAGCGCGCAGACGGGTACGATCATCATCGGTCAACTGGGTTTTCAACGCTTTTCCCACGATATCCGTAGTCACCGCTCGTTCCCAACAAGTCGCTTGATCGCACACATACGCCCCGCGTCCGTTCATCTTTCCGGTCGGATCGATCATCACGCCGTTTTCTGCGCGCACGATGCGCATGAATTGGCGCTTACCGCCCTTCTGACGACAGACGATACACATGCGTATCGGCGTCGGCTTCTGTCTTCCCGGTCGTCCTGTCGGCAGGGTCATATCGGATCGCGCCATGTCGAAAGCGTGCGCTACTCTTCCCAATCGTCCCAACCGGCGCGACCGCGTTTGCGCTCACGACGTACCACGATGCCGCCGCGATCTTCATCGAAGACCAATTGGCGACCCTTCTTCTTCTTCTTGCCCTTGCCCTTCTCACCGGTCGGATCGAACTCGTCGTCTTCCTCGTCGGTCGTTGCTACAACCGCCTCGAAGCCGGGCGCGGGCTGACGAGATGGATCAAGTGAAACCTGTCCGAGTGCATCAAGTTCTGCGTTCGGCGACGCATCCCCATCGACCACACCAATGGATTCTGGCGATGCTCCAGCGTCGGCATCTGCGCTAAGACGCTCGACCTGATCGGGGAACACCATCACATCCAGCGCATCTTGCAAATTCTTGAACGAGTCTGGCGGGGTATCTTGGAGCAGTTGATGCAGCCGTCGCTCATCTAACAGATAGCGCCACATGATCTCGCCCACCGTTTCGAGCGAGGCAAGCGCCTCTAGCACGTCGCTCGGCAGCGGCAGCGAGCTGATCGGGGTACGGAACGCAGCTTGCGGCAGCGTCAATTTGACCGCTTCGATCTCGACCAACCGCTGCTGACGTGCTTGTTCGCGCCCTGCCATCAAGCGCCGCTGTGCAACATCCGCAAATTTGCCGAGCAAGGTGTATTCTTCGCCCGTGACGATACGATTCGCGGCGCGCTTGTCCATCACCCGCTCGACATCCACGATCATATCGCTGTAAGTCGGCTTGAGATCGCGCAGCGGCGGCGCGTCCAAGCCCATCAGCGCCTCTTGTACCGCTTCGATCACGCTCTTGATGTCGATACGCCAGCCCGTGAGCTTTGCCGCAAGGCGCGCGTTTTGTCCCTCTTTGCCAATTGCCAGCGACAACTGTTCTTCGGGGACAATCACCAGCGCCGTCCGACCGAGATACGGATCATCTTCCAGATACACGCCGCTCACGCGCGCGGGACTCAAGGCTTTGGCGATGAACGCCTCTGCATTGGGACTCCACTCGATCACGTCGATTTTCTCGTCGTGCAGTTCACGGACGATATTCTGGATGCGCACGCCCTTCTGTCCAACGCACGCACCGACCGGATCGACGCCATCTTGCAGCGCGGCGACGGCGACTTTTGAGCGATAACCCGCCTCGCGGGCAATGCTCTTGATTTCGATATAGCCGTTGTAGATTTCGGGGACTTCGAGTTCCAAGAGTCGCAGCAACATATTTTTGTGCGTGCGGCTGAGGATGATTTGCGGGCCCCGATTGTGCGGCTTCACTTCGACAATGTAGACTTGGACTTTCTCATGCTGTTTGTAGCGTTCGCCGGGAATTTGCTGTTGGCGCGGCAAAATCGCTTCGGTGCCATCAAGGCTGATCGTCACCAGTTGCGGATTGACGCTCTGCACTGTCCCTGTGACCAGTTCGCCCTCTTTTTGGCTGTACTTGTCGAACAGCGACTTCCGCTCGGCTTCACGGATTTTTTGCAGGATGACTTGTTTGGCAGTCTGGGCGGCGATGCGCCCCAGATGTTTGAGTGTCCCCTCAATGCGCACCATCACCATATCGTACAAATTGGCTTCGGGCGCATAATAGCGCGCGCGCTCCAAGCTGACTTCTGTGCGCTGATCGAGGACTTCCTCGACGACTTCTTTTTCGACGTAAACGGTGGGACGCCAGTTCTTTGCATCGATAGACGCCTCGACCCGCTGCGCCTTGCCGATCCCGGCGTCGCGTTGATAGGCAGAGACGAGTGCTTGTTGCAGCGCCTCGATCACCATTTCGCGCGAGAGCGCCCGTGTTTCAGCAATCTCGGTGAAGGCGACTTCAAACTCGCTTTTCATATGACGTGTGTTGAACTCCGGGGAAAATAAGACCGTTGGGACTTAAAATCGAAAAGGCTGGGTCAGACCCACCTTATAATGTCAAAATTTTACCATAGCGCCGACTCGTGTGCAATCCCCATGCCGCGCGCGATGCAGGGCATGATCGCGCGATCATGCCCTGCGGTTGCTACGATTCTGGCGTGACTTCAGCGGTCGTTTCCACCACGACGCCCGTATCTGGCGCGATTTCGGCAGTCACTTCCAAGAAGTTCTGACCGCCGGAACTCACCCCACTCAAATCAGCGGGAACCTCCTGCACAAGCGGCGCAAACTCCACGAACGGCGCGAACCGCAAGATGCGTCCCGCGTCCGAGTCACTGACGTATACGTTGCCGTTGGCATCGACTGCCACACCTGACGCGGCGCGGAACTGACTGCTATCGACGGGTGTATCCGTCGGTTGCCCGAATGACCCAACGCAGTTCCCATTCAAATCATAGACCAATACGCGCCCCGCGTTGGGGTCAGTGACGTAGAGCAAGTTGCGTGCGGCGTCGATTGCCAGATACGGACGCTTGCCCAAATCTTCATACCAACCGCGCACGCGGAAGTTGAACAGCGGTATGCCCGTTAGATCGAAGACCGAAATCCGACGATTCCATGTGTCTGCAACGTACAGGCGTCCATCGGGGCTGATGGCGAGTCCGGCGGGTTCATCAAGCTGACCATCGCTGCTGCCGCCTGTGCCGATATCGCGCAGCCATGAGCCGTTGGGGTCATAGACGCGCACCCGTTTGTTGCCCGTATCCGAGACATAAACGTTACCGAGCGAGTCCGAGACCACATCGCGCGGGCCCCACAGCCCATCGAGCGGTTCGAGCGGCACATCAAAGCCCATGGTGATTGGCTGTCCCCAGCCGTTGAGGAACCCACCCTGATCGGTGAACTGCTTGATCTGGTAATGCCACGTATCCGCGATGTTCAGAACCCCATTCGGCGCGAGATCGACGGCGTTGGGACGTTCAAGCGCCTGCCCCAAGGTCGTATTGTCGAGCGAATATAGGTACATGCCTTCGGTATCGAACACGCTGATGCGATTGGCGAATTCCTCCGCCACGAACACACGTCCATCAGCGCTGATGTCGATATCCAGTGGCGTATTCAAGCGTCCATCTGGCAGCCCGGCGGTGTCGAACACGCGATCTGCGTAACGCTGCTGCCAGTTACTCGTACAGACATTCGCTTCGACGACCTCGCCCGCGCCCGTGAACGCCGTGCCGTCCCCGACGCCGAGATTCCAGACTTGCGCGGCGATATCTTTACGCACGTAAAAGTAGAGCTTTTCCGACACGGGCCAATTGCGCAGACTGTAATCACCGCCCACCGCTTCGCCATAGCGGTTGTAATCGCGCGCCCACCAGATATCGAACATGCCGCGCCGAATTTCGCTGGCTTGTGCGTTCGTTGGCGTGAAATCGAAGGCGTTCAAGACCCGATCCGTCGTTAGCCCGAAGTAATCTTGCATGGGCCACCACATCCGCATGTACTCGAAGCGATAGTAGCGATCTTCAAGCAGCGGCTCGACGCGCGCGCGGATATCAGAGCTGGCATAGACCGCAATCGCGCCGTCCATCTGTTGGAATGACGGATTTTGCCCGAAGAACACCGCATTATCGAGATCGCGGAAATACCACGTTGTGGGCCACGCATTCCCGCCCCACGCGAAGCGAATATCCAAGCCCTCGGTAGTACGGCGACTTAGTTCTTCGATTTGGTCGCGCATCTGCTTGATGCCCGGCGCACCGTGCGCGTACACCAAGAATTCGTTGGCGTAGTCGTAGTTGATGTACGCCGCCATCCACGCCGAACGCGCAGTTAGCACGCCCAAAACCACGAATACCACGACGCCGAACATCTGGCGGGCATGGCGCGCGCCGACGCGCTGCATGATGCGATACGACACGAATCCCAAACCGATAAACAGCGCCACCATGCCAATCCAGAAGTTGAGATCGGCAAGCTGCTGTTGTTCCAGCCCACGAAATGGCGATTGACCGACGAGATAGGGCGAGACGATTTGGAAGAATGCGATCAACAGCAGCGGCAGCAGCAGCAGGTAAATCCAACCACGCTGTTTGAACGTCTGCCAATCGATCTTTTCGATGATCCCGCCGAAATACCAGCCCGTGAGCAAGATCATTGGCGCGGTCATGTGCGTGACCAGCCATGGCATCTTTTCGCCCGCCAGCGTCAGCGCTACGATGATGAAAACCGCCCAATAGCCTACGAACAGCGTGAAAGGCAACCGTTTCAATCGTCCATCCGCGTCAGCGTTGGACACGTTCACGGCGGCACGCGAAGCAGCAATACGCCGTTCGATTTCGGCATCTACATCCGGATCGGCATCCGTGTCATAGCGCGTATTCGCCTCGATATAAGCGTCGTCGCCCATCACTTGCGCGAGTTCGGGCGCGTCCTCCATCTGCTGGCGCGCAGCGATTCGATTGGAGCGATAGCGCCAGAAGAAGACATAGCCGCCGATCATAGCGATGAAGCTGCCGATCATCGGCAAAAATTCGTAGAACGGCATCACGATCAGCGTGTAGTAGTACTGCGGTTGACTCCCCCGCCGCGTCCCTTGCTCTTGCAGCCAGTAGCCCAGACTGCCGATCATGCCCGTCGCCAAACCAAGCGGATTGGTGAACATAGTCGTGAAGAAGAACACGAACAAGACGTAGAACACCGCTGCGCTGATCAAGAAGCGCCGCCAATTCCATACCAGACCTGTCACAATGGAGATCGCCATCAGCGGGATCAACGCCAAGACCGCGCGCTGAATGCCGTCGGGCGTGTAATCCGTCGGACTCGCGCCCGTGAGCTTGATGAGGAACGGCGTCAGCCACGGCAGGATGAGCGCGCCGAGTACAATCAACACGTCCAATTCTGCGAAGCGGCTCAACGTCCGCCACCAGCCCGCCGCGCGCGAATATAACAAACCGATGATCACGACGCCCGCGGCGATGTAGGCAGCGACGAGCGGTAGCAGACTGACCGTCCCCGTCGTCACAATCGAGTCGCCTGCTTCGGGGACGGCAGGTTCAGCCGTGAGCAAGCGCGACGAGATGAACGAGAGTTCCTCGACCACGATCAGCACAATACACAGCGCCAAAATCAGCAGCAGCAAGATCAAAATCTCGCGCGCACGCACGCGCCCACCGCGCGCCGTGACATAAATCCCCGTTCCTACGACCAGCGCCACGATGCCCGCCGCTGTCAGCGCCGTCCACGAAGCGAACGTGATGAAATCGCGGCTGACGCTCGTCGTCGAAGTGCCATTCATAAGCGCGCCGACTTCTCCATTAACTGTTTCAGTCGCGCCGCCGAACACCAGCGAAAGCTGTGCGCCGATGAACGCCGTTCGTTCTTCGAGGGTTGGCTGTCCATTCAGCGTGATGGCGATCACAGCGTACATGATCAGCGCCGCCACGCCCGCCGTCGCCATCGATAGGATCAGCGTATAGAAAATGGTCCGACCCGGCAGCTTGAAGAAGTGCTGCAACAAACGCGCGACCCAATAGATCGTGAGGAAGCTGCCGAAAATGGCAACATACATGAAAGCCGTCTCTTTCGAGCCGAGATTCCACAGCAGCGACCCCGCGAACAGCACCAGCCAGCGCGTCTTGCGCCGGACGTTCGCCGCGCCATCAATGTATTGGAAGGTCGCATAGACCATCAACAGCGACGCCATGATCGCGGGTGTATCTTCGCGGATATAGCGATGGTGATACAGCAGCAGCGGCGAAATGAGGATGCCGATGGACGCCAAAATCGCGCCCCATCGTCCGAGCCAGCGCCGCATCAACAGCGGGAACATCACCATGAAGATGCCGAGTAGCGCCGGATAGATGCGCGCGGTGAAGTCGCTATCCCCGAACAGGAAATACGAGAGCGCCGTCGCGTGGAACAAGATGGGCCCGTGCATCAGCGGTGTATGTTGGAAATTGCCGTCTTGATACAGCAAGTATGAATAATACGTGTGCAAACTTTCGTCGTGGCTCATCACGCGGTCGCCCAAACCGACGAAGCGCGTGAACACCGCCACCGCGAAGATCACAATGTAGACGGCGACTTCCCATTTGATCGCATACGCGCGTGTGAGCAGACGGCTTACCCCGTCGCCCTCGACGCCCGCGCGACCCATCGAACGCTGTCCGAGTGTAGCTGCCATTTAGTCACCATCCGGGATATCGGTAATTTGTCGTGTGAGCGCGGGGTCTGCCGTCGGATTCGCATCCGAAATGCCGTCCGGCGCGTAATTGCTCTGCAAACTGGGCGTGATATTGCCCGCATTCACGGATACCGACAGCATCACTATCGGTGTGGACGCGGGACGCGGTAAATTATCTTGCGTGCGTTCGGGCGTGTCGAGCAATTCGGGCGGCGTCTGCTGCGTCGGTACGCTCAAGCTGGCAAAGACACGCGGCGTCTCGCTCAACACAGAGGGCAAGAGCAGCGCGGCTATCAACAGCACCGCCGCCGCACCGTAGCGTTTGTGGAAACGCACCGCACCACGCCGTGCGCGCGGTTGCACCATTTGCGCTTGTATCTGGCTCCACATGCGCCCTAGCGGCGGAGTCGTGCGCCCGACAGCGGCGATTTCGTCGGTCAGCGCGCGTGTCAACACGCACTGACGCCCAAATTCAGCATCGCACGCGGCACAGCGCGCCAAATGCGCCGATACGCGGCGGCGCGCGCGTGGCTGAAGCTCACGATGAACATAGGCGGGCAGCATTGCCCGACAGCGGCGGCATTCTGACGACCACATCATGCGTCCACCATTAGATATTGACCAATTCTTCGAGCAAACCATGTCCATGCGGCTGAAGCCGATCACGCAGCGCGTCATGTGCCAAGCGCACGCGGCTCTCCGCCGTCTTGGCGGGACAGCCGATTACATCCGCCATTTCACGATAAGTCAGCCCATGACCGTAGCGCAGAACGACCGCCTCACGCAAGCGCGGGGAAAGAGTCGCCAATGCCTGCTGCACCGCGTCTTGGACGCTGCGCTGCGTATAGCGCGCTTCGGGCGTCTCAATGCGCGGCGCGTGCAGCGTATTTTGAATGAAGCCCGCGATATCGATCAGCATCGGACGCTGCCGCCGATACACGTTGCGACAGCGACAGATCGCAATTGTGAACAGCCATGTCTTGAACGCCGATAGTTTCGGATCGTAGCGGCGCAGATTCTTGAACGCATAGACAAATGATTCCTGCGCAATATCTTCCGCGTCCTCGCGGTTGAGCAGCAAACTGAAGCACAGCCGATATACGCTCGGTGCGAACTGATCGTACAATACGGCATAACCGGTTTGATCGCCCGCTAAACATTGAGCGATCTGGGTTTCAAGGTCGTTATTCATCTCTCATCCAAGCTGCATCGGCACTGGTTATGAAGCCAAACCGTTATACATTGAGTGTGCGACGTTTCCTCACCCGATGCGCTCAACCCGGCACATTCGCATTCGCGCCGATATCGAACGGCACGCCCTGATAGACATCTTGACGCAGCCAGAGTACAACCGCATCGGTTTCCAACGAGGGCGTGCGCGACTGTCCCTGTGACCACCACGCCGCCGCATCGAGCGCGTTCAACTGCCGCCACGCCCAACGCCGCCCGACAACAAAATCTTGACCGACATACGGCGCGCCCAAATCGGGTGCTGCCTCCTCACTCGGCAGCACAGCGACCGCCTGCGTCGCCGCTTCTGCGATATCGGTGATGAATACCGTATCATTGAAATCGCGCAGAACCCATGCCAGCGGCGAAACATCCGTTGTCAGCGCATAGACGGGCAGATAATACGTGAAGCCCACTTCCTCACGCGCTGCCACCTCGATCAACGTCTGCCGGAGCAAGAACAAGTCCCGATGGGTTGTCTCTTGATGCCACAATGATGTTGCATCTTCGGACTGTGTGACGCTGAACACCCAACCGCTGCCCAACGATGTGACCGCGCCGAAGATGAGCGCGCCCAAGCCAATGCCGCGCAACGCCGTGCGTGCATCCCACAAACTGGCGATCAGCAAGTAGCCGACGACCAAAAACAATACGGCGAGGATCACGAGGATCGCGCTGGCAGGATCGACGTTGACGCTGGCGAGGTCAACCGCATTCACCATCGCGCGCGCAACGTCTTGAAACGGCAGCGTGACCAAGAACAACAGCCCGATCATCGCCACCGCCACGATCCAACGCGCGCTGATCGGCGTCCCCATGATCGAATCTTCCGTCGTCATCACGATGCAGCGCCAGCCCGCAGACGACGCCAGCGCCGTCAATGGCATCGTCAACCATAAGCTGTGCGCGGGCGTCGCGCCGACGTAAACGAGCGATGCGAACACGCCCAAAATGACCCACGCGATGAGAAAGCGTTCAATCGCCGTCATGCCGCCGCCGCGCGCCAATGCGATCACGCCGACGAGCGCGAACAACGCGATAAACGGCTCGTAGAACAACGCGATCACCGTCGGGAACAGCGGCGTCGCATTCGGATAACTCTCGACGAAACCACGCAACGCCCCACCAAGCGCCTCGCCCGCCGCGCTCAAGCCCGCCGGATACAGCAAAAACGCCGTACTGACGGCGAAGACCAACAGCGCCGCGACGCCCAACGCCGCGCCCCACGGGAACGCGCGTATCCACGACGGCGCAGCGGCATCGCTCGCTTCGTCCTCATCCTCATCGATGGGATTGGTCAAAACGGTGAGGATGCCCGCGCCCGCAAGGATTAGCGCCAAAATCACACCCGCCGGATCGCTGAGCAGGATCAGCGCCGCTGCCGCGCCTGCCGCGCCGAGCGCAAAGCCGACTTTGCGCGTCTCGTTGTAACGCCAGATCGTCCACAGCAGCAGCGCCGCGCACAACATAGCCCACACAGCAGGACTGGCGAAGCGCGATGCGCCCAATAGCACGGGCGACGCCAACAAGAGCAAGCTGAAGATCAACGCGCGCCCGACGCCAAACAACCGCCGAAACGCGAACGGCATCAGCACGAGCGCCACACCCGCCAGCACCGTCCCCAAGCGTGCGGACGTTTCTGCGCCGCCGAGTGTGCTGAACGTGAACGCCTGCACCACGAAGTTGAGCGCGCTGTGCGGCACGATATCCGCGCCCGCCGCCTCTGGCGAGACCGCGCGCCACGCCGCCAAGGCTTCGCGCGCTTCGGCGTGTGTGAGCGGCACGCTGTCGAGGCTTGCCAAGCGCAAGACCAGCGCCAAGACCGCAATCGCTACCGCCGCCGCCAATTCGACGGTGATGGCGTAGCGCGGCACGTCACGTGTTAGGCTTGTTTCGCTCGGCGCGTCGCCACTTTCCCATTCTCGAACATCTTGCATAGCACTACTCCATCAGGGCGTTGGGTTCGACTCGGTAAAAGCGGCTGTTGCCGTATTCACAGACGATGGGCAGCCGATCACGGAACTTGATCTCGCCGTCTGTGCCATATTTGAAGCGTTCAAATTCGCCGTAGAAGATGTAATCTGGGTTATACCGCAGCAGGATATCGCGCGCGGTATTCCATGTCGGATCGACGTACAGGCGCTCAATATCTTCTTGGCGCGATCCCGCCACCTGCCCCAACGTCTCGCCGCGCCATTGTCCCTGATGTCCGGGCCAATTATACAGCACGGGAATGCCGACCAAACGCCCCGTCAAGCCCGACGCGGGTGTCCCCGAATCATACGAATTGCCGACACCCGCGATTACAAGTGCATTATCACCTGTTACCAGTTCGCCCAAGCAAATCACGGCGGCGTAATCGTCGACGCCGGCGGTCGTCGATCCGCCGTCAAGCGTCAAGGGCGGCGCATTGATCACGAATGTTTGTCCATTGGCGTCGATGTTCTCTCGCGGATAATTCGCGCGCCCCGTCTCGATCAGCGCGCGGTTGTGGGTGCTGAGAATCGGGTACATTAGCCCGCCCGTGATCACCACCGCCACCACGCCGACGAATGCCGCGCGCGCCAGAATGCCCGGCTGCCGTTTCGACGCGCCGTCGAACAAGATCGAGAACACAGCATAGGCGCTGGCGACGCCCCACAGCAGCCACGCCTGATAGTAGAACTTGAAGATCGTATTCATGCGCGTGCTGAAATTATCGCGCAAGTAAACGAACTCTGGCGCAAGCGTCAGCGCCAAGCCCATGCCGACAAGCAAGAGCGCGAAGCCCGTTTGCGGCGCATAGCGTGCGTTCACAAACTGCGATTCGTCCTCCGGCGTCTCAGGATCGTCGGGCATCCGATCCGCGCGCGGGAACAAACGTCCCACCACGAGGATGATGCCGATAGTCAAAAACAGCGACGTGAAAATATGCGAGATGCGCTTATCGACCACGCCCTGAATGAACAGGGTCGAGCCGCCGAAACGATTCATCACATCTTCAACCGACGCGCGCGTACCCGGATTGATGTACCCGACGACCCCGAACAAGATCATCGCCGCCAACAGCACGGCGAACAAGCCGACGCCCGCGCCGATCCCCATGCGCCAGTTGAAGCGCGCACCGCCGCGCCATGCCTCAACCGCGACAAACACGATCAAGATCAGCAGAAATGGCGCGAAATGGACTGCGAACTGCTGGAACGCCGTCGGGTGCATCAGATTGGGCAGCACGCCCGCAAGCTGCGAACGAAAGCCGACCCAAAACGGCAGATACAGCGCGAACGACAGCGCGAATAATGCCGCGCCCGTCCCGATCAGCGCCACCCAATCATTCGTGTGCAAGCGCGCATCCCGATTCGCCAAGAGGCGGCGCAGTGCCAGCGCGCCGATCACGCCCACGGTATAGATGGGCCCGTCCCACGTATTCAAGAACGACAAGCCGCCCAAACACACCGCATAGAACACACTATCCGGCACGCCGAACGGCTGGCGACGCATGAGCGCATTCAGCATCAAGCCGACTGCCAGCGCCGCGAACGGCAGCGCCAAGACATGCGGATGATTGTCCGCCAGCAAGAAGCTGAACATCGGGAATTCGTCGATCACTTCTTCGCGCGATCCATCTAAATTGCGATCATTCAGCACGCGCGCCGAATTGAACCACCACCAGAACTGCCACTGCGATAAGTCAGTCGCCCCGACACCGCGCGGCGTACCGCGATCCTTGGCATCGAAGAACGCGAGATATTCGGCGGATGCAGTCCCCGTCTCGTAGGGGAGTTCGATTACAGGCGTGGCGAAATTGCCCAAGACCGCCACGAACAACGCGCCCACCAATCCAACACTTACGGCGACCCCTTGCCCGCGCCGCACATCGAATCCATGTCCTGCACGTGCGCTCCAGCCGATCAAGACGCGCGACCGCACGAGATTGTAAACGACGCCGAACACGGTCACACCCGTGAGCGCGAATAACAGCGCGATGCTCAAATTGAACGCAACGCTGCTGCTGATTCCGCTCATCATTGCCAACATGCCGATCATGACGTAGCCGAAGTAGTAGTAGCTGATCGCGTAGCCCGCCATCCACGGATCGTTGGGCGGGAATGTCTCGGAGCGCATCACCGCGCTCATGAAGGCTTGTTCCATTGGCTTTTCGGTGGCGACGATCCCGTTTTGATGCGCGCGGAAGATCGACCAGCCGATCAGAATGGTGATGAACAAGACTTCCGCTGTCAAAATTGCGGCGCGATTGGAGCGCCACCACGCCGTATAGTTCACGCCGCCGGACTTCGGATTGCGTCCGAGCGCAAAATACACTGCGACGCCGACTCCCAACGTCAGCGCCCACGCGAGGACGATGTTCCCCGTCGTGTTGCGTAGAAAGCCGAAGCTCGCCAACAGCCAATACACGAACGCCACGACCAACACGCCGACGGCGCGCGCCAACGTATAGCCGCGATCCGGCAGCCCGCCAAACATGCGGAAACACAGCGGCAGCACCGCCGCGCCCGCCGCCGTCACCAATGCCCACCATGCGAGGACGATCATGCCCTCACGGCTGAACCACTCGAAGATTTGCCCCACTCAGCCTAGCTCCGTTAACTGTGCAGCTTGATTCACCCGATAAAGGATCGATTCGCCGGATTGGAAGGCGACTTCCAGCAAGCCTTGTTCCACCATCCGTGCGAACTTCGCCAGACTCTCTGGCGCATAGTACGCGCGCTCCAAGCGCCCAACAACGATGTAGCGCACATCGTACCAGCGTAAGAATGTCCATGCTTGCTCGATATTTTGCGTCGTGTAGAACGCATTGACGTTGGCGGCGCGCAGTTCGACCATCCGCCCCATCTCGTTCAAGCCGCGCTGCTGGCGCTGATGCCAGTTCCAGCCGATCACAGCGGGCAAGCCAGTATAAATTGAGATGCGCGCGTTCCATTTGTACTCCGTGCCGTCGCTCAAACCCTCCACGATCACGGGTGTACCCTGCACGTTATCTTGCAGCCAACGGATCAGCGCGTAATCTTCCGACAGCGTGAACGGTGCCAGCGTTGGATTGAACGCCATCAGCTCAGAACTGCCTTCATACTGCGTCGCATAGTTCATGTACGCCGCGCCATCGAGCGTGAACGGCTGATCGATATCGAAGCGGAACACGGCTTTGCCGCGCGCCGCCATGATCGGGAAGGCAACCGCCACGATGAACAACAGCGCCAACGGCACAAAATACACCGTCCGCAGTCCGCCGCGCCAGCGGATCGATCCGCGCCACAGCCACGCGAACGCCGCGCCACCGACCACACTCAACATCAGCCACGCTTGCAGATAGAACTTAAAGACCGTATTCTGCCGCCCAATATCGCCGTCCAACACGACGAATTCGACGCCCAGCGTCAGCGCCAACGACAAGCCGACCAGCGCCAACAAGAATTGGACGGGGCGCGTCTGTCCCTGCCGGAAGAACAGCACCACGATCCACCACAACAGCGGCAGCACGATCAGCGCGACCTGATATTCGCGCAGCGCCAAAACGACCGCGCCCACCAGAACACCCAATGTCACGAAGCCCAAGAGCAACAGCGGCAAACAGCCACCACGCAGCGAGCGCACCGTATTCGCGCGCAGCCAGCGCCCAGTATCCCAGAGCAAGAACGCCACGACGAGGAACAGGAACAGCCCATGCACGGTTAGGTACGCCCACAGCGGCGCTTTGCCGCCCGTCCACGGCAGGACGCGCGAGTAAGCGGATGCAAACCACGTCGTGAACGGCATCACCGCGATGAACGTTACGACCACAAACCCACCGACATACGCCGCCGCGCGCAAAAGCGCCCAACGATTGAATGGGATAAAGCCTTGCGTTGGGCGCTCTGCCAGCCACCACGCAAACGCCAAGCCTGCCCCGCCCAAGATGAGATAGGTGATCCAGTCCCATGTATTCGTCGCGCGCATCATCCCCACGGTGATCGCGCCCAACAATACGGCGGCGACGATGCCAAGTGTGCGGCGGCGTGATCCCGCCAACAAGATTTCGTTGAGCAGGAACGCGAGGACGAGATACTGCATCGGCATCGAAATCATGTGCGCGTGCATGTCACCATAGACATAGGTGAAAATTGGCATCTCGGTGATCGCTTGCCCTTCGACGCCGCGCGCTTCTGCATAAATGCGACTGGGCGCCCAAAACCAACGTTCCGCGCCAACCGACAGCGGCGATCCGCTTGCCAGCGCGCCAAATCCGCGCCCAATTGCTACAACGGTATCGCGGACGGTATCGAGTTCGTAGCCGACGCGCTCCGCGATGCTCGGATTGAGCGCGCGCACGACAATCGTTTCGTATTCGGCGGGTTCGGGCGTGCGCGTGTTCTCCGCAACGAATTGATCATAGAAATACGCCTCGATGCTCACGGGTTCTGTGTAGCCACCCGTGCGCGCCACCCCATTGAGGAATACGCGCGCTGTGTCCAGATTACCCATCACGACCGCCAGCAGCAGCGCCACGACGCCCGCCAACCATGGATTGGCGAAGGGGCGAGATCGTTTGCGTTCGGACGGCTCACCCGATGCCGACTCGTCGTCCACGTCGCGCTTGACGCGCAGCGCCGACACGACATTGAAAGCGACGGACAGTGCGCCAATGCCCGTCAGCGCAAACAGCGTGGGCAAGATCAGATTGTAGGCGACCGACGGCACCATTTGCAGCAGCAGCACGGGCGCGCCGACGATCACGAAGCCGAAGTAGTAGTAATTGATGAAGCCGCCCGCGTTCCACGGATCGATGGGCGGAAAGATGGTGCTGCGCAAGACGCCGTTGAAGTAGGCAAAGTCCATCGGCTTCTCGCCGCCGAACGACGGATGCCACAGATCGGGATTGCTGGCGCGCACGAGGACGAAAGCGAGGAACAATGCCAGCGCGATCAATTCGATGGTCAGCAAGCGCCGCCAATGCTGGCGCACAAAAGCGATCACACCCGTTTTCGTCCGGGCGGCGACCAACACGCCGACGATGAACAACACGATCATCGCGCCGATGATGCCCGCTTGCGACCAAACTGGTACGCGCACGCTGGCGAGAAACCACGTCCCCCATGCCGCGAGGAACATCCCGGCAAACTTCGTCAGCCCATAACCGCGATCTGCCAAGCCCGGAAACACGGACGCGATCAGCGGGAACGCTGCGAACCCGAACACCGTCATCGCCAACCACCACGCGACCACGCTAACCAGCGGATTCGTGCTGATTTCGCTGTTCGCATTGAAGCGATCCGACCACGTGCCGTTATCGTATTGCGTCGCACGCATTTCATCGGAAAAGCGGAGCTGCGTCGCTGCCTCGTCCGCCTGATCCGAGTTCAGCGCGATCACCGCGCTCATCGTCGGGTCGCAGTAGTAGATCGCATTCTCTGGACAGGCGCGATAGATCGCCGTCTCTTGCACGCGCGCAATCGGCACGCTGTACAAGATGTCGCGCACAACCTGCGGATCGTAATCCGCTGATTTCTGATAGATCATCACGACCGGATGATCGTAGACGTGGAACGCTTCTTCTGCCTCGAACTCATTGAGCCAATCCGGCACGTCATAAAACGGCAAGACTTGATCCGAGACGCGCAGCCCGCCAAATTCATAGGTTTCTTGGAACATCGCCACTAATTCGTAGCCGAGTTCGCCGCTGAACAGCGCCTCGTAGTAGCGATTGGTCATGGGCCAGCGCACCGGATTGCGCGAGAGCGTGTCGTAAAAGCGATTGCTGCTGATGGCGATGTAATCGCTGTTATTCAGATGATTGATCAAGCCCGTCCGCTTGTCCGGCACATCCTCGTAGACGATATCGAGTTCGTAGCCGTTCAAGAAGCCCCACCACGGATCGAGTCCGTTGCACGGTTCAGGGTACATTCCCAAGCCCGGAGGCGGATCGTCCGCCAATGTGACACCTGGCGGATAATCGCAGATTTTCGTCGGAATCGGGTCGTCCCACGCGCCTTCCCATGTGAACACCGAGCCGCCGACGACAATCGGCGCGCCGCCCACCAGATCGACTTGGAATTTGTAAGTCGCCCCTTCAAGCACCGTCAGCGGGCGATCCAGCGGAATATCGTAAGCATTCCCCAAGATGTGGGCATCGCGGACAAAGTTGGCGCTCAGCGTCGCTTCGGAGAGGATTTCCGCCGTGTTCGCATCGCTAATCGTGAAGCGGAGCGATTCCGCGTCCGCGTCGTCCGCCGGATCGCCCAAACGTGGGGCGTGGATCATCGTGATTGTGCCGTCGATGGGCGCGGTGAACTCGTTGATCGTCGTGGTATGGTATGGGTCAAAACAGGTCACGCGCCGTACCAGATCATCGGTCGATCCAGCACAGTTGGTGACTGGAATCAACGCCGTCGTCAGCATCGATGTGAAATCGCTCGGCGGATCGGGTTCGACGAACGCCGTGAAATCGGTCGTAGAGATCGAACTGCCGATATCGGGATTATCGTCCGGCTGAAGCTCGACGCTGAACAGATAGCGTTCGCCTATCTGCACGGGAAAGCGGCGATCCAAGTCGATGTTGTAGCCCACGCTCAACCCGACGCCGTTGGACGTGAAGGCGTGCGTCAGCGATCCGCGCGCCAACGTTTCGCCGCTGTCCTCATCAAGGATCGTGATTTGCAGCGTCGACTCGCGCGGCGGATCGGCATATTCATCGTAGATGGAGACTTGGATAGTATCGACCGCGCCCGCTTGCGTCACGGTGAACGCCGTCATTGATTCGGGATAGAATTCGTCATACGCGCGGCGCTGACGCGAGATGTTCTCATTGTTGATCGGGATGTTGATCAGCGGCGTCCCATCCGGTGCGCCGTCGATGCGCATGGCGAAATCGCCTGGCACATTCTCCCAGACCCAATGGCTAGCTTGCACGCGCGTGAGCTGATGGCGATAGATGTTGGTGAACATCAGCGCCCAAACCGCTGTGAAGCCGATCACGCCAATCAGTGATACGCTGCCAACGATGCGCCGCAGCGCGCCGATCTTGACGTTCAGCATCGCGCCGCGCATGAACGCCAGCAAGCCCCACGCCGCCAAGACTGCCAACGCGGGATACAGCGGCAAGAAATAGCGCATGGTCGTCACCCATTGACGACCGAGAAAGCCAAAGTAGCCCACGATCCAAACGACCAGCAAGATATTCGCCAACGCGCCCGGTTTGCCGCGCACCAGCCGCCACAGCGCCCACGCGAACGACACCCACGCCGTCAGCCCGAACGCGATCCCCATCCCCCACAGGATCATGTTGTTGAGCGGGAACAAATATGCCGCGCGCGATACCCATTGGAAGTTCGGTGGGCTGTCCACGGCGCCGCTGACCAACGCTTGCGCCGTGCCGAGATCGTCGAGCCATTTGCTGTTGAGCGACAAGCCCAATACGTCGGGACCCATGAAAGCATACGGATTGAGCAACCGAAAGACGACGATGCTCAACCCGCCCGCCAGCATCAGCCCGACGACCACTTGGGCGATCATGCGGCGGCGCGTTTCGCCAAAGGTGCGTCCATCGAACGCGGGCATACCCCAGACACCCGCCGCGATGATCACGATGCCCGCCAGCGGCGCGAGATTGATCCGACTGGAGAGCGCACAACCGAACGCCAACCCAAAGCCGAGATAATTCTCCAGTCCGCCGCGCCGCATCACCGAGACAGCGAACAACAACGACAGCGCCGAAAAAAAGTTAGCCATCGCATCGACTGTGCCGAAGTGTGCCATTTGGATCGAGAACACGGTCACGCTGTACAGCGCCGCCGCAAGGATGCCGACCCACTTATCATGCAACCGCCGCCCGATCAGAAAGACGATGAACACACAGCCCATCTCGGCGGCGGCGGACAAGAAGCGCCACACGAGATGAATCCCGTCGTAGCTCATCCACTGTTCGCCGTTGTAGTTCTGCCACATGCTGTCGCCCGTTTGGGGGTACGTCACCGCGCGCGCGAACCGTTCCGAAATCGGCGCGAACAGTTCCGCCGCGCCGCGCGTGATGAACAGCGGCAGCGTGCCGTAGACGTACAACCCATAGCCGACATTGTGCGGGTTGAGCGACGAACAGCGCGCATCGAAATAGCCGCCGATCCCGCCTGTTTCGGGATAGCGTTCAAAGCACATATCCATTTGGGCGCGTTTTTCGTCGTCGCCGCCCGCTGGACTGAGATAACCACTATTGAGCGATGAAACGACCTGCGTCAAGAACCGCTCGTCAGGATGCAAATGGGTGTAATCGTCCCAGTTCAGCCCGTCGTAGCGCAAGTACCCACCCATCAGCATGATGCCGATCAGCAGGACGCCAACGATCACATCGCTCCCGACGCCTGTACGCCGCCGTGTCCGCGCGTCCGTTTGTGCAGATGCTTCGGGAAAGGTGCGGATATTTTGCATGAATCTGCTCCATCATCTGGGTGTATCGAGCGAGACAATGCTCACCGCGACATTGACCGTTTATTTACACGCGCCGCGCCGTTTTTCCTCACCTGCTTATGCACCCGGCGCGACAATCCCCGCCGCCGCCAAGAATGCTGCAAAGCCATCATCGCCAATCGGCGGTACACGATAGATCATATAAACATCTTCTGGCTGATACGTCTGGATAGTCTGCGCGACGCCGAAAGGGAAGAACGCGCGCAACCACGAATCAGCCGCGGTATCGAGCGGAGAATAGAAGAACAGCATTTCTTTGTTCGGATCGAAGTGATAATCGTTCGTCCGCTCCGCCCCGCGCATCATGTATTCCGCGACACGCTCCAAGGTTGGCACGCCGTTCGGGAAGTCGATTCGCCCGCCCTCGATGCCGAGCGCACGATGATCCCACCAGTACTGATACGCCAAAACATAGGCGTTGCCGTAACCGTTGCTCTCCGCGAAACTGCGCAGCACATCGCCCGCATCGGAATAGGGCAGCGACGAATTACGGTACGCCAGATAGTAGTTGTTGAAATAGATCAGCGCGCTGTAGTAGTAGCTGCCACCGATCAATGCCGCTGCGCCGATGATCGCCAACCCCGCGCCGATTCTGCCGCGCACGATCCGCGCCAATGACCGTCCTAGCAAGACCAGCGCATAGCTCGCCAGTAGAAACACAGGCGGCAGCGTGCCGCTGGCGCGGGTTGCGCTCGGATTTTCAATCGGATACGCGATGGACAGCGCCGTTGGCAGCAGCATGATGAAGATCATCGGCAGCATGAGCCAATCGACTGGATCGCGCCGTTCGATCATGCGCGCGATCCACGCCGCGATGCCGACGAGAAACAGCGCGCTGATCACCGGATCGAGCGTCGGATAATTGGGCGCGTTGTTGATCCACGCCACATCACCTTTCCAGTTGTACATCAAGAAGGCGGTGCGCAAATTGTTCGACAACGCTGGCAAATTCGCTTGGAAGGATTCCAAGCGTTCGCCCAATGTCGCTTGACGGAAGATCAGGTTGCCATCGGCATCGGTATCCTGCGTGATCGAGTCCCCGAACAAACGCCCCGACGCGCGCCGCCAGAAATCTTCGGGATATTCGGCGGAGAAGCGGAACAGTGGCACGAATACGACGAACGCGACAACCCCCGCAACGAATAAATTGAGCGTCATGCGTCCAGCGGTGTTCCAAAAGGCGCGCTTGTCGATGGCGCTGCGCCAATTCCACACGCCCAACAGGATCGCAATTCCAAAACCCGCTATGACCACAACGGGCAGCATCCGCACCGCTTGATAGGTGTAAACGCCGAAGCCCAAAACTAAGCCGACGCCGATCCAATCGCCGCGCCGATTGCCCCGCAGCGCGCGCGCCAAGAAGATCAGCAGCAGCGATACCACCAACGGCGTCAAGACGATACGCAATCCGAGTCGGCTTAACATAACGTGCCACCCGCTGGTCGCTACCAACGCCGCCGCCGCCAAGCCGACCAGATTGCCCAACGTGGGATTGCCGCGCCCGATGATCACGCGCCCCATCAGCCAGATCAGCGGGATGGTGATCAAGCCTTCGAGAGCGGTCAATAGTTTCAACAGATGGAAATTCAAATCCAAGCCGGGAAGCTGGGACATGCCCGCCAACAAATAGAATTGCAGCGCGTCGCGCCCATGATTGTTGACGAAAAACACGTTCGTGCGCCCAGTCAGCACATTATTCGCGTCGAGCAGTTTCTCGACGTGATCGCTGGTCATTTCTGGCGGTACCAGATCGAAGTCTGTGAACCGAAAATTGACCGCCACGATCATGATCAGCGCCAGCGCGATCAACGTCAGCCCATCGCTCCGCGTAATACGTGGACGCCATGCGCCAATGGACACACGGATCGCGCGTACCGCTGACAGCGGCGACCATCCAAGCGGCGCGACCGCCCAACACCAAAAGAATATGCTCAAGAACCACGCGAACACGCCTTCGAGCGTGAACATGTTGCCCGCCGTGTAACGCCACGTCAACAGCGATCCAATCGCGCCAATGACCGCGAGCGCGAAGCGCCAGAGGATCGCCGCCAGATCGAACGGCACAGCGCGCAGCATCATGCGCTCGGAACGTTCAGCATTCAGCAATCGCAGCGTAGGCGCGCGCCCGACGAACTCGGAGACGACCCACAGCACGAAACCGAGCAGTAAGAACGGCGCGCCGACATTCAATCCAGAAATTTCGCTGCGCGGCGCGAACAGCATGAATATTTGCCCGCCCATGACCACGCCGAACCCTACAGCGCGCAGCAGCCATTGGAAGGCTTCGAGTCCCCATGCGCGCGGCAGCGGAATTGCCGTTGTACGCGCCCCCATCATCGTCGTTTCAGACGGCGCAGGCGGGAAATACACCACGACGGGGCGCGGTTGGTCGGACGGCACATCATCGGGCGTCAAATACGGCGTATCCTCGTTGGTCGGCGGCGCGGCGTTGGTTACAGACGAGGCGACGACCGGATCGAGCGGGCGCGTGATTTCATCGACCATCAGCCCCTGCTGCGCATTGCGGCGTACTGTGCCGCTCGAACGCCAGCGTGTGACCTCAATCAACGCGCCGAATGTCTTGCCGGGACGCCGAAACAGCGCATCGAGCATCCCGGCGACACTCAAAGACTCGAAATCGCCCTCGGTGTCCCGCCCTGAAGCGGCTGAAGCGGGTGTTAGCTCGCGCGCTGCACCCTCATCCGGCGGCAGCGGCGCAGCTTCATTCTCGAACGCCGTTTCATTCACGGTTTGCGTCCCTTGATTGCCAGATTGACCGTCGAAACGGTTGGCGGCTCGTTGATGCGATTCGGGCGGTCGAAGAAGTTGAGGACTTTCAGCGCGAGATTGATCGGGTTGAGCGCGCTACCGTCGTTCTGATCGAAGGTGATGCGATTGGCGGCGTTCGCCATGTCTTGCGGTAGCAAGCCGGACTCCAGCAGCGGCTTGCCGAGTCCGTAGACCAAATTATGGATGAACGGAAAGCAGTGATGTGTGAACGCGCGTTGTTCTTCGATGATGAAGCCCGACGCCGCCACGGATGCCGCCAGTTGCTCGCGCGTGTACAGCCGGACATGATTCGCCCAGATGCCCGCGAACGTCCCCGTTCGGATCGGGCGTTTGAATAGAAATTCGAGCGTGCGATTGATCGGATCCCACCAGAAGGGATAATCCGCGTTGGGAACGGTGATCGCCACGACGCCGCCCGGTTTCAGGACGCGGTAGATTTCGCGCAAGCCGTCCACGTCGTGATCGAGATGCTCCAAGATTTCGGACAGGATCACGGCGTCGAACGTATCATCGGGATAGGGCAGCGCGTAGATATTGGCATTGTGGAGCGCAAGATCGGGCAGATGCCCGACGTTGTGCCGCGCCTTTTCGATCACGTCCCAATCGAGTTCCGCGCCAATCAGCCGACATTTGCTCACGTAGCGGAACATGTTCAAATAGAAGCCACGTCCGCACGGCATATCCAAAATCAACATCTCGTCGGTCGGGGCGATCCATTCAAAGATCGTCTCGACACGCTTCTTGAATGCCATGTCGGCTTCGTTGCGTGTCATGTGCGCGATCACGGCGCGCGGAATGCCACCAACGGATGCGCCGTTTGGCGTCGCTCGTGGCAGAGATTGTGAAGTGCTGGTCATCGCGTTCCACCGTCTTGTCAGTCGAGGTACAGGGCGCAATGGGGAGGATCGTCAGGGCATTCCCGTCCATCAGCGCGCGATTATGTCACGAAAATCGCGCATATTATACATGGGGTTGGCGCGCACGTCTTGGTTGTGTAAGCTCCTTGACAAGCCATGAAACTGATTTATACTAGTCCTCAATGCGGGTGTAACTCAGTGGTAGAGTTCTTGCTTCCCAAGCAAGATGTCGCGCGTTCGAGCCGCGTCACCCGCTCTCAAGATGCTCAATCGAGCGTCTTTTTGTTTACATGCGCTGTCTAGGATTGACCGATCCCCCACCGACCATTACAATCGTCAGACTTTTGTACACGTTCCGCAGTATTTTGAGTGAACGCACCCCTGTGTAAGGACAATTAACGTGGCTGAAACCTATACCCTCGACGCGCAACCGCGCGCCGTCACGGGCAAAAAAGTGAGTCAAGTGCGCCAGCAAGGGCTGGTACCCGCCGTGATCTACGGATCAGGTCGTCCATCGATTCATGTGCAAATTCCGCAGCGCGCCCTCCAACTGACCCTCTTGAAGGCGGGTGGTACGCACCTGATCGAAATCAATGTTGATGGCAAAGCGCAAACCGTGATCGCGCGCGAAGTGCAGCGCCATGTCTTGCGCGGTGACATTCTACACGTCGATTTTCTCGCCATCGACGTGAACAAGGTGATTGAAACGGAAGTCCCGGTTCATTTCTTCAACGAAAGCCCGGCTGTCGCCACCAAACTGGGCGTCCTCGTAACGGGCATGAACACGATCCGTATCGAGGCACTGCCGGGGGATCTCATCTTCAGCATTGAGGTCGATGTATCGGTACTCGAACGACCCGGCGACACCATCCACGTCCGTGATTTGAAGTTGAGCGACAAACTGCGCATCGTGGGCGACCTCGATGAAGTGATCGTGCGCGTGGCACAGACCGCCGCCGCCGAATCCGACGCCGCGACCGACACAGAACTCGCCACTGCTGCCGAACCGGAAGTTATTTCCAAAGGCAAGCAGGAAGAAGAAGATTTCTAACTGCTGCATCACGCGCCGCGTGATAGCGACCACCATGCAGCCAATTCAGTATAATGAGGGCGTTCAATTGAACGCCCTTTTGTCGTTATAGGTGATTTAAAGCGTTGTGAGGGCGCGTCCAATGACGCCCTTGCAGGAGATCATCATATGCAGCTCCATGAATTTCAACACGCGCTCGGCGCGCGTCCTATGCACTACTACGCCGAAATTGGCAGCACGAATGACACTTCGCTCGCATGGCTGCGCGACAATGCAGCGCATGGCAGCATTGTCATCGCGGATTATCAGACCCGCGGGCGCGGACGGCTCGGACGAAGCTGGCACGCCCCGCCGGGAACAGCGCTCATGTTCTCGATCATTCTCCGCCCATCGCATCTGTACCTCGCGCGCGTGAATATGATCGCTGCGCTGTCCGTCGAGATGGCGCTCAATGACGTGGGCGCAGCACAAACGACGCTGAAATGGCCCAACGATGTGCTGCTGAATGGGCGCAAGGTCTGCGGCATCCTGAGTGAGGGCGCGTGGGATGGCTCACAGTTTTTGGGCGTCGCACTGGGAATCGGCATCAATGTGAGCGTCGATTTTGGAGATACACCGATGGCATCGAGCGCGATCAGCGTTTCGGAAGTCACGTCGGACGTGGATCGCGTGTTGTTGTTGACCCGCGTCCTGCATCACCTCGATACATGGATGGCGCAGATTGCCACCGATACCCCCCGCACAACATGGCGAGCGCGCCTCAGCACGATTGGGCAAGCTGTCCGCATCGCGCTGCCGCAAGAGACGATCAGCGGAATCGCAGAAGATGTGGACGAACACGGCGCGCTCTTGATCCGCCGTGCCGACGGCACGCTTGGACGCGCGTTTGCAGGCGATATCGCCGGATTGAGCATGGAATCGTAAGGGTTTGGCGCTGGCAAACCCGCAAACACAACCATGTATGGGCTTGGCGCTGCCAACCCCGTTTCAGGAAACAAATCAAATGAGCATCAAACTTGATTGGGAGATCGAAGCCGAACGAGAGCAGATTCGCGGTGCAGGCGAAGACCCCGACGCGCGCCGGCGCCGGCGCCAAACGCGCGTCCGCTTCCTGCTCACGCTGGTGCTGTTGTTATCGCTGATCGGCGCCGGCGTCGCGGCAGTCGCAGTGCGCTTACGCCAAGCCGATTGGCAGATCGAACAACGCTTACGCGATACAGTCGATGCTGAAGTCGCCGCCTTGCGCTTGGGCAACCGCGAATTGTTCCTTGAAACGCAGCGCAGCGCGTCGGACGACTGGACGCAGCGACAAGCCGCGGAGTTCGACCGCTATCAAAACTTGAAGATCACCCAAGACATTCGCTTGACCGGACGCATCGTCGAAGCGCAAGTAGATCGCTTGCGCGGGCGCATCGTGATCGAAGAGATCGTGAACAGCGTCCCCTATGGGCGCGTCTGGTTCTATTGGCGCTATGACGACGGCTGGCGGCACGTCCCGCCGGATTACACCTTTTGGGGTGAACTGCGGACTATCGAAGCGGAGGGTGTAACGGTGCGCTATCGCGCGCTGGACGAGGGCGCGGCAAGCGCGATCCACGCCGATCTCACGCGCTGGATCGAGACAGCCTGCGCCGCGCTGCGCTGCCCAGCGCCGCCGATGTTCACCGTTGAGATTGAACCCGATCCCACGCTGCAAAACGGCTGGTCAGCGGTCGATTCATCGCTTTTGCGCGTCCGCTCTCCGTTCATCATCGCGGAACGGCTGGATCAACCCTTCGACCGCGGGCTGAAATTGGAGATCGCGCGGCTTGTGGTGGAGCGCATCGTCACATCGACGCGCGATCTTCAACCCCTGTATCCCAACGATGCTATCTATTTGCGAACCGCCATCGTCAACTGGCTGATCGGGCGCTTCGCGGAGATCGACACGGGAGCCTACCTGATTGACAGCCTCGCGCGCACCTATGGCGATGCCAGCGTGGGCGTGCTGCTGCAAATCCTCGCGCCCGATTCGAGCATTGCGGTCGTGGCAACGGCGGCAGGCGCGCCGTCGTTGGACAGCGCATCCGTTGATTGGCGCGATTTTCTGACGTGGCGCTTGGCACTAGAGGGCGAATTGATCGCAAGTGGCGACGCGGCAGGCATGGCGGCACTGTACGATAACGACGAGTATGGTCAAGCGTTGGCAGCGTCTCGGTTCGCGGCGGGCGTCCCCGCAGAAGCGCGCACAGTGGTCTCGGTCGTGCGCGAAGTCGATGCGACGGGCGTTCCAGTGCTGCGCACGGTCGTGCAAGTGGGCGAAAACGACGCAACCGAGTCAATCGCGTTCCGACTATCAGGCGGCATATGGCGGCGCGCTGGCTAAAATGCCGCGCGACGTGGCGCATTCCGTCCAACCGACGATATAATCGGGTGACATGAATCAACTCAACCTGTGGGGGCGCACATGAGCAACCGGGAGTCACGCGGCAAACGCGCATCGAAGAAAGACGAAAATCCGTTTGCCGAACTGGAAGAATTACGGCGCGGCTCGTCCAATGAGGACGATTATGATAACGATGACGACGACTTTGGCGATGCGCCAGCGCGCGAAGAACGCTTGTTCTTGGGCATGACCGCCGTCGAGCGCATGTTCTTGTCGATTTTCTTCTTCATGAACATCGTCGTCTTGGGGATCGCCGTCCTGCTGCTGACCGGACGGTTGGCGCTGTAAGACCCATTGCAAATCGGTGTGTAGGGGCGACGCCCGCCCGGTCGCGGACATTGCCCCTACATCGTTTGTTACTGATGCGATTATTTATGCTCGTTTATCATCGATCTACGGGCAGCAGCAGTAACCGATGCGCGGCGCTTTCCTCGACCGCGCGCCGCGTAAACGGCATCGGCTTGTAGTCCCCGCGCAGCCACATCTCAATCAGATTGTCGTAGTACGGGCTGTATGGATGCGCGCTTGCGCCCGTGGTGTGGATGCTCCAACTCGCGTCCATATCGTTGAGATCGATGATCATCCGATACGATGGCAGCCCCCCTACCGCAAAGTTATCATTCTCGACGCGCCAACTGGTCGCGTTCACAACCTCATAGCCACCGTTGGCGGGATACGGACCCCGATTAAAGATGTTTTCGATGATATCGATGCCGGACGCGCCCAGCGGATTGCTGATGAACGTCGCCGTATGCAGCGCCCCCCACACCCATGCGCCGCGATCCGCGCCCATGGCGGCAATCGTGCGCTCGTTCGCCTCGCGCAAGGATCGCCGGATGATATCGTCGCGCGTCTCGACCACATCCAGCGTATTCACATCGTCCCACCACACATGATCAGGCGTGTTCAACAAGGCTTGAAGCGCATAAATCTGCTGAGTCGTAACTGATACCTCATCTGGGAGTTGATCGCTGAATGTATTTTGCACCAAGCGCAGCACCAGCAGATTGACCAATGCGCTGTACGGATTCTCCATCGTATCGATGCCATCATACGCGCGCAGCCAGTCGCGTACCTCCGCCAGCAGCGGGTCATCAATGAACAATTCGGTCACGTAGGGCAGAATTGCCAGCGCGGGCGTGTTCAGGTTGTCGGTCTGGATTATTTTGTAACTGTCGGTCGTATGGGGAAGCAGTTGGTTGAGCAAATCATCGATCCGCTGCCCGCGATAGCCATACGACCAATCGCGCGTGAAGGGATTGCGCGCTGCTTCGCCCAATTCCGCCGCCAATTGATCGTAGTATTCTGGCGGCGTGATCGCCTGATTCGCCGTCACAATATAGTCGCGCGCCGGATTGTAGATGCGCGGCAAGCTGTCGAACGGCACATAGCCGCGCCATGCGTACTCATCCGTCCAACCGTCAACGGGCGTTAAGCCGGTGTGTCCCGGCGCGCGAATCGGGATCGATCCGGGCGTCTGGTAGCCGATGTTCCCGCGAGTGTCGGCGTAGACAAAATTCTGTGACGGGAGATTGAACAAGCTCAACGCCGCACGAAATTCGCTCCAATTCCGCGCGAGGTTCAGCCCAATGACCGCCTCCCACAAATGTCCCTCGTCGTGACCCGTCCACCGCAGCGCCAGCGGATCGACGTTATTGAAACCGCTGAGTTCACCCGTCTCCGCATCAACCTGATTGTCGTTAATGATGGGACCCCAATGCGTCTCGCGGATTTGCAGCATCAGCGGCGCTTCGCCGTCCGCGAACTGAATTGGCGTCTCGATCAGCGTCATATCGCGCCATGTGCCGTTCCACTCATATTGCAGCGGATTGTCTGGATTGACGCGGATACGATACAAATCTTGCACATCTGCTCCCGCGTTCGTAATGCCCCACGCGATATCAGCGTTGTGTCCCGTAATCAAGCCCGCTGTCGCCGCGAAGGTGAAGCCGACGGCATCAAGCGGACAATCTTCCGTAATCGGCAGACAATGTAAGCCGATTTCGTACCACACCGACGGCATCGCAATCCCCAGATGCGGATCGTTAGCGAGCAGTGGCAAGCCATCGTCGGTCATGTCGCCCGTCGCCACCCAATTGTTGCTGCCAACGCCGGTGTCAGACGCCACCGAGACGAAGCCGACCGACGCCAATTCATCGCCTGCTTGCACGCTGCCCGCCATTTGAGCGCTGATCGGGCTGGAGCGCGCCGCGCCTGTCGGAGGAATAATGGGCGTTCCTACGCTGGCAGCATCGAGCGGCAAATCCTCAGAATGCAGAATCGGCGTGTATAAATCGTAAGGATATTCAGGCGCAAATGCTGCCACCATCTCAGCGTCAAGCGTGTCGATCATCGTTTGCCGCGCCAACTCGCGCGCATACGTGTCGGTCAACTGCCACGCGATCACCTTTCCCCACGCCAGCGTATCGACCGACGACCACGCTTCAACCACGATATTCGCACCTGTGATGCCGAGCAAGCGATATTCCAGCGCCAAGTCGTCCGGCGCGCGCCGCGTAATGTAGCTGTTCACGCCATCGGTGAAGGCATCGAGGAACGCTTTCGCTTCCACGCCAAGCAAGGCGTAATCGCGCGCCGCCGCACGGTATAAGCCGACGGTGCGCAAGAAGACATCCGTTCCGATCAGATGATCTTGTTTACCGGTCAATTCTTGGATTGCGCCGCGCGCCACATGGCGGAAAAACTCCATCTGCCACCAGCGATCTTGCGCTTGTGTCATGCCCTGTGCGAAATACAGATCGTACAGGTTGCTGGCGTAGACATGCGGCGTCCCATACGCATCGCGCAAGACTTCGACCTGCGCCGTCAAGCCCGGCACCGTCAGGTTGCCATCGATGACGGGGAGCGGCGCGCGCGTCGTATCGACGAACAGCACCGCGCCCGTCGCTGCAATCAGGATGACGATCAACAATAAAAATAGCAACAGCATTCGCAAAAAACGCATCATTTTCGCTCCATCAACACGATTATTCGCTCAATTTCTGAGATTGTTTAAAGCCGATCAATAAGCGTGCAATGATCGCGTAAAAAAAACAAGGTATGAACGAGTATTTCGCGTAAATTCGGGGCGATTTTCGCGTATTTTTCAGGTATAATAAAGGGTATACACAAACAAACCTTCGTCAGCGAGAACGGCAACGAGCGAGCTATGGTCGATGAAATTGGCGTGATCCGTCCGATAAACATTAACGAGGAAATGCGTGGCAGCTACCTTGATTACGCGATGAGCGTGATCGTCGCCCGCGCCCTCCCTGATGCGCGCGATGGCTTGAAGCCCGTGCAGCGGCGCATCTTGTTTGCGATGTATGACATGGGCATCCGTGCCAACGCCGCCTACAAGAAAAGCGCCCGTATCGTTGGTGAAGTTCTCGGTAAGTATCACCCGCATGGCGATAGCGCCGTGTACGAGGCGATGGCGCGCATGGCACAGACTTTTTCGCTGCGCTATCCGTTGGTTGATGGACAAGGCAACTTCGGCAGCGTCGATGGTGACGCCCCCGCCGCGATGCGATACACCGAAGCGCGCTTAGCACGCACCGCCGAAGAACTGCTGGTCGATATCGACATGAATACCGTCGATTTTGGCGACAATTACGACGGCACGCAGGAAGAACCGCTGATTCTGCCGGGACGACTGCCCAATCTGCTGCTCAACGGGGCGTCCGGTATCGCCGTCGGTATGGCGACGAACATCCCGCCGCATAATTTGCGCGAACTGGGGCAAGCGATCACGTATTTGATCGACTACCTGAGCGCCATCCCCGATATCACGTTTGAAATGGTCGCGCAGTTCGAGACGCTCGAAGAAATCAGCGTCGATGATCTGATGCAGTTCGTGCGGGGACCCGACTTCCCGACGGCAGCCGAGATCATCGTTGGCGACGAACTTAAAGAAGCCTACGCGACGGGACGCGGGCGCGTCACGATGCGTGCAAGTGCCGAGACCGAAGAGACGAAAAACGGACGTTACCGCATCGTATTCAGCGCGATCCCCTATCAGGTCAGCAAAACGGCGATTGTCGAACGGATCGTCCAACTCGTGCGCGAGGATAAGCTCAACCAAATCTCCGATTTGCGCGACGAATCGGATCGCACCGGGATGCGCTTGGTCGTGGAACTGAAAGCCAGCGCCCAGCCAAACAAAGTCCTCAATCAACTCTACAAATACACCCAGTTGCAAAGCACATTCAGCATCCAAATGCTGGCGCTGGTCAACGGCGAACCGCGCAACCTGAGCTTGAAACGCGCGCTGCATATCCACATTCAACATCGCTGCGATGTGATCGTGCGCCGCTCCAAATTTGAACTCGCTAAACGGCAAGCGCGCGCGCATATCCTCGAAGGCTTGCTCAAGGCGCTCTCCAGTCTCGATGCGATCATCGCAACCATTCGCGCCGCTGACAGCGCTGACATGGCGCGCGATCACTTGATCGAAGGTTTCGATCTGAGCGAAGCGCAAGCCAATGCGATCCTCGAAATGCAACTGCGCCGCCTCGCCGCGCTCGAACGTCTCAAATTGCAAGAGGAATTCAACGAAGTCCAAGCGCGCATCGCTTACTTGGACGATTTGATCCATTCGCCAGACAAGATTCTCGGCGTGATCCGCGCGGACATCACCGAAGTGGCGGAGAAATATGGCGATGCCCGCCGCACGCAAGTGATCTACGGCGTCAGCACCGAGTTCAACGAATCTGATTTCGTCCGCGATGAAGAAGTCGTGATTCTGCTCACGAATCACGGTTACATCAAGCGCGTGCCATCGAGCGCCTACAAACAGCAGCGGCGCGGTGGCAAAGGCGTCACCGGCATGAAGACCAAAGAGGAAGACGGCGTAAACGATATTCTGACCGCCAACAGCCTCGATACCCTGTTGTTCTTCACCAATCGCGGCAGAGTCTATAGCCAACGCACGTTCCATGTGCCAGAAGCAGCCCGCGCCGGACGCGGCACACTCGTACAAACGTTCTTGCCGCTGACGCCGGGCGAGACCATCACGGCAATCGTTCCGGTCGCATCGTTCGACACACAGGGCTATTTTGTGTTGGCGACGCGGCGCGGACGGATCAAGCGCGTGCAGTTGGACGAATTCGAGGCAGTCCGTCCGAGCGGCTTGATTGCCATGTCGCTGGAAGACAACGATGAGATGTGCTGGGCGAAGTACACCGACGGCGATCAAGACCTGATCATCGCCACCGAAAACGGGCAGAGCTTGCGCTTCCACGAGGAGCGCGTGCGCGCGATGGGGCGGCAAGCGGGCGGCGTCCTGTCGATGAAACTGGTCGAGAACGACACGATCATCGGCATGGACACCATCGGCGCAGAAGATACGCACATTCTTGTCGTGACCGAGCGCGGCTTTAGCAAGCGCACGCCGCTAGAGGCATACCGTAAGCAGGGACGCAACGGACACGGCATCAAGACGCTGGATCGCACCGATAAAACGGGACCCGTCGTGGCAATGCGCTGCATCAACCCGAAAGACGACATTTTGGTGCTGACCTCCAACGGTATCGTCCTGCGTTCCACGTTAGAAGCGATCCGCGATACGGGGCGCGTCGCACAAGGCGTCAAGCTGATCGATCTGGCGAATGACGACGCGGTGATCGGGATTGCGATCATGGAAGGCGTGCCGGAAGGCGTGAACGGCGACATCGACATCGAGAACCTCAACGATGCGAATGGCGATGGGAGCATCGAGAATCTGAACGACGATGGCAGCGTTGATGTCGATCTGAGCGATGCGCCGTTGAGCGATGGGACGTTGGGCTGACGACGTGAAGCGGACAATCCAAACGGATTGTCCGCTTTCGTGTCTGTCACCCCCAAGAGGCAAAGCGTGGATCATCTCTACACCCCATGGCGTATGAAGTACATTCGCGGTGAGACGAAGGCGAAACAAGGCGAGGGCTGCGTTTTCTGCGACGCGCCCGCCCAATCGGACACCGACGCGCTGATCATCGCGCGCTCGACGCACGTCTACGCAATCTTGAATCTGTATCCCTACAATAATGGACACCTGATGGTCGTCCCCTACGCGCATGTACAGTCGCAAGAAGCACTCCCCGTCGAGGCGCTGACTGATTTGATGCTGACCGCGAACCGGGCAATGGGCGCGCTGCGCAAGCTGTACAATCCGATGGCGTTCAATCTGGGGGCGAACATCGGCGCGGCGGCGGGCGCGGGTATCGCGGCGCATTATCATTTTCACATCGTGCCGCGTTGGAGCGGCGACGCCAATTTCATGACCGTCGTCGGTGAAACGCGCGTGATCCCCGATACGCTTGAAAATACGCAGCGCGAACTTCACCAAGTTTGGCAGGAACTGTATGGCGAACCACGAACGTGATGTTGTGATTCTGGGCGCGGCGCGCACGCCCATCGGCAAATTCTTGGGCGGATTGTCGTCGCTGAGCGCGGCGGAGCTGGGGCAAATTGCTGTGCGTGCCGCTGTGGAACGGAGCGGCATCGACGGGGGCGACGTGAACGAGGTCATGCTCGGCAACGTCGTCAGCGCGGGCGTCGGACAGGCGCTGCCGCGTCAAATCAGCATCGGCGCGGGGCTGCCAGATCACGTCGGCGGCGTGAGCGTGAACAAAGTCTGTGGCAGCGGGCTGAAAACTGTGATGCTGGCGGCGAACGCCATCCGCGCCGACGACGGCGACCTGTTCATCACGGGCGGCGTCGAGAGTATGAGCCGTGCGCCGTTCTTGAACGATACCCAGCGCAAGGGACATAAATATGGACACGTCCAACTGCGCGACTCGCTGTTGAGCGATGGCTTGTGGTGTACGCTGTGCGATTGGGGCATGGGCGACGCGGCGGAGTTCATCGCGCGCGAAATCGGTGTAACGCGCGCCGAAATGGACGCCTTCGCGCTGCGCAGCCACCAAAACGCCGCCGCCGCGACTGACGCGGGCAAATTCCGCGCCGAAATCGTCTCCGTCAGCGTCCAGAACGGCAAAACAGCCTCCATCATTGACGCGGATGAGGGGATTCGGCGCGATACCTCATTGGAGGCATTGACGAAACTCAAGCCCGCCTTCCAAGCGGATGGGCGCGTGACGGCGGGCAACGCGCCGGGCATGAACGACGGCGCGGCGGCGTTGGTGATCGCCAGCCGCAGCTACGCCGAGTCGAAGGGGCGCACGCCCATCGCGCGCATCGTCGGCTATGCGCAAGCGGCGGTTGAACCGTCGTGGCTGTTCTACGCGCCCGTGAAAGCGATCCCGCTGGCGCTGCACCGCGCGGGCTGGACGATGGAGGACGTGGATTTATTCGAGATCAACGAGGCGTTCGCCGCGCAAGTGTTGGCAGATGTGAAAGGCTTGGCGAAGGACGGCTACACGCTGCCGCCCGACAAGTTGAACGTGAACGGCGGCGCGATTGCGTTGGGGCATCCGTTGGGCGCGAGCGGCGCGCGGGTGCTGATCACGCTGATTCACGCGCTGCAAGATCGCGGACTCAAGCGAGGATTAGCGGCGTTGTGTTTGGGCGGCGCGGAAGCGGTGGCGCTGGCGGTGGAGCTTGAGAAATAATTGCCATCATGTTGTCGAACCAATACAACGAAATCATTGTCATGTGTGCAGAGAACACAGTTTTCACGCGCTGCACGCATCTTTTCATCGAGATAAAATCGGAGTTCCGCCACTGGCGATCCATTCTGCCTTCAATCGGCGCGCGGTCTCGATCTGTTCCCGAATATCCGCGTCAAGTTCGAGCTTGTGATCGTAATAATACGCCAGTGCCGCGTAGACACTCGCCAGTGGCACGCCAAATCCCACCGCAATTTCATCGGCATTTTGATCGTGAAACAAATGCGCCATCACAACATCCGTGACGCGCAAACCCCTTCCAACGATGCACGGGCGTCCACTGCGCACGTTCGGGTCAGAGACAATATGTTGGATATTCAAGATGGTTCGCATGATTTTTCCTCCCCTTTAGTATAGCAACAAAGTCCATTCCATAAACGCGCTTTATACGTCAACCTGCTATAATGCAAAGATGACCACCAACACCCACCCTACCAATCACAATGACGACGCATGGGAGGCGCTGCTCTCCCAAGTCGGCAAGATGCTCCGTCCCGGCGCCAAGGACGGCGGTACAGCACGCGCGCGCGTGATCGCCCGAACATACATCATCAAGAAAGCCGCTAAACGGCTCGCTGTCCGTATCCGCGTCCTCGAAACCGCCGCGAAAAACGGCGTCGTGGCACTCTTGACCGACCCAGACGGCGGACAGCGCATCCCCGCCACCGATATCGAATCCGCCTACCGCAATGATGGGCGACGCGAAGCCATCGTCGCCTTCGAGCAAGTGCGCGTCCGCCATATCGCCGTCGTCGCCGGAATCTCGTACTCGACCGCACAGCGTCGTCTGATGAAAGCCGGACTCTCGCGTACCGAACCGTATTGGGGCGATGTGCGCGGCAAATGGGGCTTGCCCGACAATCTGCGCGAGTTCCTGATTGTCGCGGACGCCAAGATGGAAACATGGCTGGCTGAACGCGACTCGAAAGAGAAGCGCGGCTGGCAAGAAGTCCTCGAAAAAGATTGGCTCGAACGCGAGGCGCTGCGCGAACGGCTGTTGGCGTCGTTCCCATCGTGGAAACATGACGGGCGCAAGGCACAGTTGGTCAAGCTGCATGTGGGCCCCCCCAACAGCGGCAAGACCCATGACGCGCTGAAAGCGTTGGCGAAAGCGGGCAGCGGTTGGTATCTCGCGCCCCTGCGCCTCTTGGCATTTGAGGTCTTTGACCGCCTGAACGCGCGCGGCGTGTTGTGCAATCTGCTCACGGGCGAAGAATACATCCCCGTTCCTGGCGCGACGATCACCGCATCGACCATCGAAATGTTCAACCCCTCCCAGAGCGGACAATGCGTGATTATCGACGAGGCGCACATGCTGACCGACGAATCGCGCGGTTGGGCGTGGACGCGCGCGCTGATGGAGGCACAGTCGCCCGAAATCCGCGTGATCGCCCCCACAGGCGCGGCGGAATTGATCAAACAGATGGTCAAAGCCGCCGGGATGCACTTCCGCACCGTCAAACACGAGCGTCTGACGCCGATCAAGGTGGCGGATCGTCCGTGGCGCCTGCGCGATATCCCTCGACGCACCATCTTGGTGGCGTTCTCGCGCGCCGCCGTCTTGGAACTTAAGGCGGCGCTGGAAGACATGGGGCGCAGCGTCGCCGTCGTTTACGGCAACCTGCCGCCTGAAGTGCGCCGCCGCCAAGCGGATCGCTTCGCGGATGGCGAGGCGGAAATCTGCATTGCGACCGATGCCGTCGGCATGGGCTTAAATCTGCCTGCCGATTACGTCTGTTTCTATGAAGTCGAGAAGTTTGATGGGAAAGAGAAACGTCCGCTCAATGCCGCCGAAGTCCATCAAATCGGCGGACGCGCAGGACGCTATGGCTTGTCGCAAGGCGGCGAAATCGGCGCGACCAGCCGCGACGATTTGAACATCATCCGCCAGTTGTTCGACACCGCGCCGCCACCGCTGACGTTCGCACGCATCGCGCCGACGGTTCAAGACTTGGAGATGATCCCCGGCAATTTGTCGCAGCGGTTGCAGCAATGGGCGACGCTCGAATCGATCCCAGAGGCGCTGCGTCCGATGCTCAAGACGGCGGACATGGGCGAGCGCATCGCGCTGGCGGCGATGCTGCGCGACCGCGAGGTTGAATACCTCGGCTTGCCCAACGCGATCAAGCTGGTCAATGCACCGACGCGCCGCAGCACGCGCGAATTTTGGCTGTCATGCGTGATGGCGATTCTGCGCGATGAACGGATGCCGCTCCCGCCGATTCCACCGCGCTCAATTCTGAGTAATAACGACCTTGAGCGGATCGAAACGTGCATCCACTGTGCCGATGTCTATCTGTGGCTGGCACAACGCAAAGAGTTCGATTTCTATGCGCCGCACGAGGAAAAAGTGCGTATCCAGCGCACGGAATGGTCAGCCAAGATCGACGACGCGCTGCAAAGCCGCATCGTGTCGGGCAAGGCGTGCCGTCAATGTGGGAAAAAGCTGCCGAACCGCTATCCGTATCCGCTGTGCGACGACTGTTATTACAGCGGGCGCGATGGGCAGCGGAATGGGAAGAACGGATACAAGTCGGGGAAATCCGCACAGCCCACTCGCGCGTCACAGCCGCAACCGCGCAAGGCTCCGCGATCCAGCGACGAGGAATAAAGACATCCGCCTCTCAATTCCGTTCGTCGTCCGAGCGTAGAGGCGGACTGTCCATCCGCAGCATTCGTGCGCGATCAACAACCAACGTTAGATTCTACGATTTGACAACGCCCGCAAGGTTTCGAGAAACAACTCGTACTCCATCTCCCCGAAACTGCGCCACACCAATTCGCCGTCCGGCGCGATGATCAGCGTTTGCGGCAGCCCCACGACGGTAGATATCACCAACGTTTCATCGTCAGGGTTGACCAGAATCGGGTATTGCTCACCGAGATCGCGCACAAAGGGTTCGATCAGCGCGCGCTCCTCGCGCATGTTCACGCCCAAGATCGTCAACGTATTATAAATTCCATGACCGCGCCAGCGTGAAAATAAGCATGACATCGTGATCGTCCATTTTACATGGCGCGGCGCTCGATACTCATCCAACTGTCGCAAACCGCGCCGCCGGATTCGTGTTGAGATACTCCAAACTCTGATGGCGAAAGTATGTATTATAAAGTTCGGCGTAGTGTCCGCCCTGTTCCATCAGCGCCTCATGATCGCCCTGCTCGATGATCGCGCCGCGCTGCAAGACGATGATGCGGTCGGCGCTGCGCACGGTACTCAGCCGATGGGCGATCAGGAACGAGGTGGACTGGGCGAGGATTAGCTCCAATGCCTCTTGAATCTGCGTCTCGGTGAACGGATCGATGCTTGCTGTCGCCTCGTCGAGGATGAAAATCGATGGCTTTTGCACCAAGACGCGCAGCAAACTCACGAGCTGCCGCTGTCCCATGCTCAAGCGCGCCCCGCGTTCGCCGACGTGCGTTTGCAACCCGTCGGGGAGCGTCTCCAACCATTCGCCGCCGCCGATGCTGTAGGAAACCTGTTCGATCTCGGCGTCAGTCGCCGTCGGGCGGGCGTAGCGGATGTTGTCCGCAATCGTCCCGCTGAACAAGAATGGCTGCTGCGGTACGATGCCGAGTCGAGAACGATAGGATGCCAAATTATATTGGCGAATATCCTCACCATCGACCAAAATGCGCCCCGTTTGAAATTCGTAGAAGCGGGTCAGCAGTTTGACGATGCTGCTCTTGCCCGCGCCCGTATGTCCGACAATTGCCACACTCTCTCCCGGCGCAATCGTCAGATCGAAGTCGCGCAGCACCACTTCGCCCGTCCGATACGCGAACGTGACATTCTCGAACGTGACCGCGCCTTCGCATTGCAGCGGCGCAGGGATATCGTCCGTCTGTTTCACAGTGTTGTCCGCGTCAATCAGCGCGAAAATGCGCTCGACGGCGCTCAAGCCCGCTTGTAGTTGACTCCAATACGATGAGAGGTTAATCAAAGGAAACCAGAAGCGATCCACACCCTGAACGAATAAGAACCACACACCCGCATCGACCACGCCATCCAACACCAGCGCACCGCCCACATAAGCGACCGCCGCAATCGCTATGCCCGACATCGCATTCATCACGGGGAACACGGTTGCCAAGACCGCGCCACGCCGCAAGTTGACGCGATACGATTGGTCGTTGATTGCGCGAAATTCGCCGTAGATCATCGCCTCTTGACGGAAATTTTTGGCAACGCTGATGCCCGTTACGCTCTCTTGAATGTTGTCGTTGACCATTGCCATCGCGCGCGATCCCTGCCGCGTGACGATACGCGCGAAGTGCCGAAAGAGCATCGTCAAGCCGATCACAACGGGAATCATCCCCATCAGGACGAGCGTGAGCCGCCATTCGAGGTTGATCAAGACCATGAACAGAATCAGAAACTCGGTGAACTGCCCAACAATATCGCTGGAAATCATGATCACGGTGTTCAGTTCTTGCGTATCGTTGGTGATTCGGCTAACGATCTTGCCCGATTTATTCTCGTCGTAGAATGCCAAATCGCGCTCCACCGACGCGGCGAACGCATCCTTACGAATCTGGCTGATCACATCCGAAACGACCGTGACCATCAGCGCCTTGCGCAGCCAGTACAAGCCGTAATCGCACACCATGAGGAAGAAGAAGCCCACCACCAGCCCAATGACGGCGGCATCAGGCGCGTTGGCTTGCAGCAGATTGATGCCCACTGAGGTGATGATCGGGATCAGTGCGCCGATCAGCGCAAAGCTCACCACCACGACGATGATGGCGATCACGCGCTGACGATGTGGCTTGAAGTAGCCCGCCACCCGCCGCAGCAAGTACCGATCCGAATATTGCCGGTCATATTTGTCGGCGGTCAACCCCGCCATCACACTGGACATACTCAGTCTCCTACGGTCAGGACGGGTTGCGGCGCTTGCAGCGTCGGACGCGCCTTCGGTGCGCCTTCGTAGAGCGCGAAGATACGGCGATACGCATCGGATGACGCCATCAAGTGATCGTGCGTCCCTTGAGCGACAACGCGCCCCTGTCGCAAGACGATGATGTGATCCGCCCAGCGAATTTGTGACATGCGATGCGTGATCAAGAGGGTCGTCCGCCCTTGCGCCGCCGCCCAAATCGCCTGCTGAATCTTATCCTCGGTCGCGCTGTCAATCGCACTGGTGCTGTCGTCCAAAATCAAAATCGGCGGCTCCGCGATGAACGCGCGCGCCAATGCGAGGCGCTGGCGCTGTCCGCCACTGAGGGTGACGCCGCGCTGCCCAACCATCGTTGCATAACCTTCTGGGAAACTCAGGATGAACTCGTGCGCTTGTGCTGCTTGCGCCGCCGCTTCGATCTCGGCTTGCGTTGCGTCGGGCTTGCCGAAACGGATATTGTCGGCAATCGAACGGCTGAACAGGAAGATATCCTGCTCAATCACGCTGACCTGCCCGCGCAGCCGCGCCAAATCCCACTCGCGCACATCGATGCCATCGACCAAGATGCGCCCTTTATCAGCGTCGTAGATACGGTTGATCAGCTTCGTGATCGTGCTTTTGCCGCTGCCGGTCTGTCCGACGATGGCAATGGTCTGTCCCGGCTGAATATCGAAGGACACATCATGCAGCACGCTGCCGCTCGTCTGATAGCCAAAATCGACGTTCTCGAAGCGAATCGCGCCGCGTAATGTTCCAGCATAGCCGTCCACGTTTTGATCAAGATCGGTCTTGGTGTTGATAATATCCAAGATACGTTTGGCGCTGGCATAGCCAAGTGCCGCTTGCGAGAATGACATTTGCGAGGTAAACACCGGAAAACCGAACAACGCCACCTGCCCGATCAACGCGATCAACATGCCGTTGTCGATCAAGCCCGCGCGATACAAGATTGCACCATGCGCAAACGCGCCCACTGTAACTATGCCGAGCAGGAGTTGCGCGATGTAGCGTGCCTCGATGCGACCTTGCGCGGTCACAGCCGCGCGCACCTCATCGGCACGCAGATTGAAGCGCGCTGCCTCGTTGACCTCTTGCGCCGCGCCCTTGACGACCTGCAAACCATCTAACGATTCTGCGACTTGCGCGTTCATCGTGCCGAACGACACACGGACACGCTGTGCCGTTGGCGCAAGCTCCCGCAGGTACGTAATTTGCGAGAGGATATAGCCGATGAAAAACACGGTCGGCATCAGCGCCAACGGCGGATATGTCAGCAGCATGGCGACAATGGGCGTGAACAAGAACATGCCCGAACCAATGATCAGGTTCAGACCCGGATTCATCATCAAATTCATCTCGCGCACGTCGTTGGTAACGCGCGCCATGATCTCCCCGACGGGCTGCATGTCGTGAAACGTCATGTCCTTGCCGAGCAAGCTGGCGTACAGTTCGTCGCGTACATCGCGCTCCACACGCTGCGCAAACACTTCTGACGACATATTGCGCATCAACTGCAAGGCACCGCGTAAGAGCTGTGACGCGATGATCGCCCATGCCATCGGCACGACCGTCGCCATGCCGTCGCCCTCGGTGACGGCGTTGAATGCGCGCCCGATGAAATACGGCACACTCGCCGCCAGCGCCGCATTACTGAACGAGCCGAACACCATCATCAACGCGAACTTGGGATGGCGCGCGATGTGCGATAGGATGAAGCGAAGCGGGGTGCGATGATCGGTTTTGAACGGGACGCGAGCAATAAATTCTGCGTTCATACGCTGACCTTTAACGATTCGGTAGGTTGACGCGATGGATTGCGACAGTCAAATTCAGTGAATCACGGATTGTTGCTTTAGCCCTCATCCCTTGCCTGAGCAGAGGAAACATTTTCAGGAACCTCACCCCCTAGCCCCCTCTCCACTGCGTGGAGAGGGGGTTGGGGGGTGAGGTGAATCCAATCCGTGATTCACTGAAATTGCAAAATGCACCTTCGCATCATAACGAGCGCGTCTAAGTCCAGCTAAGTCCAATCAGTGGGCGACAGGCTGAGGCGAATTTAATCGTAGTGCGTATTGAGCGAGGGTGCATAGGTGTTCACCGTGTCCTCACCGAGTTTCTTCACCAACTGCTCACGGAGTTTCGGCGTCTCTTCCGACCACTTCGCGCGCAATTCATCCTTGCCCGCGTACTTGCTCACGGGCGCGCTGACACCGTGCATCACGCTCGGGGCGGATGTGATCACACGCCGCACATCCGCCTCGCCGCAGACTGGACACGCGGGCGCGGGATCGTTGAAACCATGCCGCGTCTCGAACGCATGTCCGTTGGCGCAGTTATAATCGTAGAGGGGCATCAAATTGCGCTCCCAAACAACCGTTTATCGTCTTGATTGTAATCCTAAGTCCGCCCAGAAGTGACCCCATGAATAACAAATCCATCCAAAGTCGGATTTTCAAAGGGCTAAATGGGCAATTCGCTGCTGGCGAAACCGTCGTCATCGCCGTCTCTGGCGGCACGGACTCGCTGGCGCTGTTGCATCTTCTGTGTGCGATCCGTCACAAACTGGGTGTCGAACTCCATGCCGCCACACTCGATCACGGCTTGCGCGGCGAACAAAGCGCGGACGATGCCCGCTACGTCGAACAGATCGCCGCCCAATGGGGTGTCGCCTGCACGCGCGGCGTGGTCGATGTGCGTGCGCTATCGGCGGAATGGAGCGTCGGCATCGAAACAGCAGCGCGGCGGGCGCGTTATGATTTTCTGGCGGATATCTTGCGGACGATCCGCGCTTATCATCTGCTGACCGCCCATCACGCCGACGATCAAGCCGAAACGGTGCTGATGCGCATCCTGCGCGGGACGGGGATTGAGGGCTTAGGCGGGATGCACGATGAGTCGCCCATGCTGGGTGCGGGCAATTTCGCGCTTGTGCGTCCCCTGCTCAATACGACGAAAGCCGAACTCGTCGCCTACTGCGCCGAAGCGAACATCATCCCACGCGAGGACGCAACCAACGCCGAGACCCATACGGTTCGCAACCGGCTCCGTCATGAAATCTTGCCCCTGCTGCGCACGATTAATCCGCAGGTGGATCGCGCGCTGATCCAATTGGCAGATGTCGCGCTTGTGGAAGATGAGTTGATCGACGCACAGCTACAAACGATCCTGATGGAAGAAAACATACTCGCGCAGCAAAAGCAGATCGTCTTTCCACAAGCACGTTTTGGGGTGCTGGAGACAGCCCTTCAACGGCGCTTTATCGTCTGGGCGGCGCGGCGCGTTATGCCCGAAATTGAGATGAATTTCGAGCGCGTCCTCGCCGCTGTACGTCTCGCCGTTCGCCATTTGCATGGCGACAATCAAGTCGGCGCGTTGGAACTGCTCGGTGACGGCGTGCGCTTTCGCATCGACTACAATGTATTTATCATTGAACGTGGTGATGCACCACTGGATGAGGATGTGCCGCTGCTGCTCACCGCTGATCATGAAATTGCGCTCGAAGCGACAACAACCCTGTACAAAGGCTGGATGCTTCACGCTGCGTCAACGCTTTCAGCGAGCATATCGACAGCGATTGCGCTGCACATCCCGCCAGATGCCACACTGAAATTACGTGGTCGGCGCGCTGGCGACCGCATGAGTCCTAGGCGCTTGAATGGACATTCGTGCAGGCTCAGTCGTTGGATGATCGACCAGAAAATCCCGGCAGCGATCCGCGACCGAATCCCCATTCTGACCGTAAACGATAATGTCGCCGCAATTCTATGGTTGCTCGCCCCGCAGATCGAGCAGCGTTTCACCCCTACAGATGATAAACAACCATCCATTTGGATTTGGATCGACAAACCAGACTTCGACACGTCATACCCAAGCTGGTAAGTCCACGATTTGCATATCCATGAAGGCGCTGTATGATTGAGATACAATAAACTTTTCCCATCGAAAAGGCGGGATTAAATGGTCGAGGACAACTCAAGCGCAAGTATACTCGTGGTCGATGATGAAGCCGCGATCCGCTATTCCGTCAGCAAAACCCTCCAGCGCGTCGGCTACACCGTGCGCGAAGCCGCCAGTGGCGAAGACGCACTCGACGCGATCCATGCCCAGACCTTCGACGTGGTATTGACCGACATTCGGATGCCGGGCTTAGATGGCGTCGAACTCGTCCGCCGGATCAAAGACGCCGATCCGGATACCGTCGTGATCCTCATGACCGCCTACCCCAGCTTGAATACCGCCGTCGAGGCGCTGCGTTTGGGCGCCCACGATTACCTGATCAAGCCAAGTTCGAGCCAAGATATTCGCGGCAGCGTCGAACGCGGCATCGAACGCGCACATGCCCTCAAACGTCGGCGGGCGCTCTTGGATCTGATTCGCAGCAATGTATTTGAATTGAGTCGCGGCGGGGATGATCCGTTCGAGGACGAGATTGAAACCAAACCGCGCACAGACAACACCCCAGTTGGAATGTCTCCCACCGCTGAAGGGATGAACGGGCAGCCGATGGTCTTGGGCCCCCTCGTGATTTATCCCGGACGGTATCAAATCTCGGTGGGTGAACGCCCTATCGATTTGACGCCAACAGAGTTTGATCTCTTGCTATACCTGACCGCCCATCGCAGTCGTGTCGTCTCATGCCATGAACTCGTGCGCGAAGTGCGTGGATATGCCGTCGATGAAGCCGAGGCGCGCGAGGTGATCCGCCCCCATGTCAGCAATCTCCGGCGCAAGCTGAAGGGCGCGGGGCAAGATGACGATGTGATCATCAATGTGCGCGGCATTGGCTATCGCTTAAATGAGTCCGTTGAAGGCTAACACATGTTGAGATCAATCGTGCTGATCGCGGCGTGTCTGACGCTGCTATTTTCGTTCGCCGCGCGTCCAGTCCATGCCCAAGCGCGTGTCGATGCGCTGTTGGAAACCATGACGCTCGAACAGAAGGTCGCGCAGATGTTCCTTGTCACGCTGCACGGCGGGGTCATGACCGAGGCGGGCGCGAGCTTCTTGCAACGCTGGCAGCCGGGCGCGGTCGTCCTGTTCACATCCAACACGGGAACGCCCGCCGCTGTGACACGGCTGACGAATCAATATCAGCAGACGATCACCGACGCGGGCGGCGTGCCGCTGATCATCGCCATCGATCAAGAAGGTGGCGTCGTCCAGCGATTGACCGACGGCTTCAGCTTCTTCCCGACGCCGCTGTTGGTCACAGGCGCGGGCGCGACGCTGGCACAACGCTATGGCGAAACCGTCGCGGCGGAACTGCGTGCTGTCGGCATCAACATGAACCTCGCGCCCGTCGCGGATTTGGAGACGAACCTCGAAAATCCGATCATCGCACGACGCGCGTTCAGCAGCGATGCCGCCGTCGCCGCACCGATTCTCGCGGCGGTCGTGCGCGGGACGCAAACGTTCAATTTCGACTCGTTCAGCGTCATCGCAACAGCGAAGCACTTTCCCGGACACGGCGACAGTCGCGGCGACTCGCATTCCGTCTTGGAACGCTTGGACTTGTCGGGCGCGACACTGGGATCACGCGAACTGGTGCCGTTCCGCGCGGCGATTGACGCAGGCGTCGGCGCAATCATGGTCAATCACATTTGGTATCCGGCATACGACACCGAACGACTGCCTGCATCGCTGTCGTACAACGTCATTACGGGCTTACTGCGGGACGAACTTGACTACACAGGCTTGATCATGACCGATGCACTCGATATGAACGCCATCGATTTGGAATTCGAGTTCACGCAAGCAGCCGTCATGGCAGTCAATGCGGGCGTCGATCTACTGGCGATGGGACCCGGCATCGATGCGTCAGTGGCGGAACGCTCGTTGATTCGGGTGATCGAAGCGGTGCGATCCGGCGAAATCCCAGCGGCGCGTATCGATGAGTCGGCGCGGCGCATCCTCACGACGAAAGCGCGCTTCGGCTTACTCGACTGGCAGCCGCTCGAACCAGAGACCGCGCAAGATCGCGTAACAGCGGCGGGTGGTGCAGCACTACTCAACGATTTGTTCGTCAACGGCGTGACCGTCGCCTACGATAACGCCAATCTCGTCCCCATTCCGGCAGCAACAGCGAACGTCGGTATGGTGTTCTTGGGGACACGCTATCAGATTCAAAACGACTGTCAACCCTATCGCCCCGACATGCGCTTGGTCGTCGTGTCGGACGCCCCTGCCGATGATGAAATCGCGCGCGCCGCCGAAGTCGGACGCTGGGCGGACACGGTGATCGTTTGGACGCAAAACGCAATCAGCAACGAGCGCCAACAGATGCTTGTCAACGCGCTGCCGGGCAGCAAGACTATTGCCGTAGCAATTTGGTCGCCATATGATCGCCTGACCTATCCGGGAGTCGCCGCCTACATCGCCACCTACAGCCCGGCGCGCGAAGCCGTCCCCGCTGCGTGCGCGATCTTGTTTGGCGCACAGCCCGCGCGGGGACAACTGGCGGTCACATTAGGCGAGATTCCGGCGGGCAGTCGGGACGCGAACTGATGAAGCAACGAAACAGAGCTGCCAATCCAAAACTCAGGTTCCCTACCGAATCATCCGTTTAACGGATGCGCCTCGAAAAACGTCCACATGATATCGGTCGTTGGGAATTCGGCGATCACCGCGCCAACTATCGATTCTGGCGGATGATCGCCGCCGCCTGCCCAGGTATGCCCGCCGCCAAAGATCGTGTACAAGACGACTTCGACGCCCTCAGCACAGTTCCCATAGATTTGCTGCGAACGCACGACATCCTCATCAATGGTGGGTGTCGCGTCGCAGCCATTGCGTACACCCCACTCCGCTGCCCACGTCTGGATAGCGGGCAGCGCGCCGCCTTGCGTCTCGCCCCCTTCATATGGCACGACCGGATCGGCATCGCCATGCACCGCAATCACGGGAATCGGGCGCGATGGTTCACACGTTTCGAGCGGATTGTACGCGCCGACGACCGAGCCAATCGCTGCCACGGTATCCGCCAGTTCGCACGCAATCCGATTCGACATGCCACCGCCGTTGGATAGTCCGTTGACGTACACGCGCACTGGATCGATGCACAGTTGCGCGTTCAAACCGTCGATGAGATCGCGGATGAAAGACACATCGTCGGGACGCTGCACCAAAATGCCCAAAATACCGGGCAGTTCGCCCGCGTTCCATCCGAGTGGAAAGCCCGTCCCCTGCGGATAGGCGACAATCAGGTTGTATTCGTCGGCGGCGGCGTTCCATTGGCTAAACTCCATCTGCTGTTCAGGGTTGGAGGCAAAGCCGTGCAAGCTGAGGATCAGCGGCGTCGGCTGTGCGGGATCGTAGGACTCTGGCACATACAACAGATAGCGCCGTTCGCCGCCCGCCGAGTCAATCGTGTTGTCGGTCAAGCCGAGTGCGGCATTGGTCGTGGCGTCACAGGCGGACTGTGCTTGCGTTAGGGCGGCGTTTGCTATCACCACTGCAAATCCAAACACCAGCCCGACAAACAAGGTACCTAGCGATGTTGCTTTACGAATCATAACATCTTTCCTTACATGGGAATCCCAGTCTCGGGTTCATTGTAACGCGGTGATTGAAGCGCTGCGTTAACGTTTCGCGCCGATCAAACCACGACGGCGTGCGCTTGTTTTCCACGTCATTTCGCGCTAAAGTCATCTTATATTGTCCCATAAATCGACAGGAAAAATCACCGATGGGTACGCTCAACCCCGACCTGATATCGAAAGACGTGGACGCGGTGCTGAACGATGCCGTCTCGGTCAAAGACCAGTATCGCAAGACGACATTGACACCCGAAGCGATCTTGTTGGCGCTGTTGCGTAGCAAAGACACCGCAGCGGCGCGGCTCATGGAGGGCTTCAAACAGGGGCGTGGCATCGATGTCGAACGACTGACGCGCCAAGTCCAGCTTGCCGCCGAGAGCCGCACGGATCAAAATGGCAACCTCGAATTTATGGCGCGCGCCAATCGGATCGTGCCGCTTTCGCGCCAGAGCATCATCTTGATCGATGACGCACTGACGCTGGCGAACTCGCAGAACGAAATCCACGCTGATACCGATCACATCCTTGCAGTGATGAGCGAAGCCTCGGTCAGCACCAGCGGCTTGCTCCGGCAGCATGGCATCACGCCCAAAGCCATCGCCGATATGCTGGTGACGAAGAAGGACACCATCCGCGACAACACGACGCTGACCGACTACGCCGCGCAAGCGAAAGCCGGCAAACTGCGCGCCGTCTTTTTCCGCGAGAACCTGCTGCGCGATATGAACAACATCCTGTCACAGTCGGTCAATCGGCACATCCTGCTGATCGGGCCCGACGGCGTAGGCAAGCGCACGTTAGCGTACAGCCTCGCGTTGTTGATTGCGGAAGGCAAGGGTCCCCGTGGACTGACTAAACTCGTCCAAATCGATGAAGCGGCGCTGCTGGACAGCGATCAAAAAGCGGTGCGCGCCGGATTGAACGAGGCGCGCGGCGGCATTTTGTTCATCCCCCATCTGCATCGCTTCTTCGGGGGGCCCATCAAAGCGGAGTTCTCGAAGGGGACGCCGATGATCCAAAAGGCGTTCTTGGACAATGATCCGGTGATCATCGGCACGACCACCGAAATCGAATATACCCAGCGCATCGTGCCAGTGAGCGCCATCACCGAACACAGCCAGCTTTTGCGCGTCGGAGAGCCGTCCATCGACGAAACCATCGAAATACTGAAGGTGATGCGTCCACATCTCGAATCCGACTACAAACTAGAAATCGATGAAGATGTCTTGGGCTTGGCGGTACGGCTGGCGAAACGCTACATGAACGCCAATCCGCTCCCCCGCAGCGCGGAACAACTGATGCACCGCGCGGCGGCGATGGTCAACATGAGCCAAGACAGCATGATCAAGCCCGGCGACGCGACCCAAGCCAACGGGGGAAGCGCACCCGCCACGCCCAACACGCTCGATGCCGAAGATGTGACGCTGGCATTGAGTCAAATGACGGGCGTCCCCGTCAACAAATTGGGCGAGGATGAGCGCGGGCGCTACGCCAGCATGGTTGAGCATTTGCAAGAGCGCGTGATCGGGCAGGATCAAGCCGTCCTCGCCGTCAGCCGCGCGATCAAGACAGCGCGCGTCGGGCTGAAAGACCCACGTCGCCCGATTGGCGCGTTCCTATTCTTGGGTCCCACGGGCGTCGGCAAGACGGAACTGGCGCGCGCGCTGGCAGAATTCATGTTCGGCAGCGAAGAAGCGATGCTGCCCTTGGACATGAGCGAGTTCAAAGACGAAAGCAGCCTGAATCGCTTGATCGGGTCGCCGTCCGGCTACGTGGACAGCGAGGCGGGCGGACAGCTCACCGAGCGCGTGCGCCAACAGCCATACATCATCGTCCTGTTCGATGAAGTCGAAAAAGCACACCCGCGTGTCCTCGACATTCTGCTGCAAATGATCGAAGAAGGACGCCTAACGGATGGGCGCGGCAACGTCACCCGCTTCAGCGAGACGGTGATCATCCTGACCAGCAACTTGGGCGCGGACTATCTCGCTGTCCCTGTGATCGATGATGAAGCACGCGAGAACGCGATGGAAGATGTGCGCGGCTACTTCCGCCCCGAATTCCTGAACCGCCTCGATGAAGTGATCATGTTCAACGCGCTCTCGCCCGACGTGCTGTACAAGATCATGAAGATCATGTTGAAGAAAGAAGCTCAGTTGGGCGCGGAACGCGGCTTGAAATTGGAGTTCACTGAATCTGCCGTCCAGTGGATGCTGGCGCAGAACGACGAACCCGAATATGGCGCGCGTCCGCTGCGGCGCATCATCCGCCGTTCGGTGCGCGAACCGCTGGCAGATTTCCTACTGCGTTCCAACCCACCCGCCGGGACGAGCGTGCGCATCGACGCGCAGCCGGACGGCACAACACTGCAATTCGCCGCGCTGTTGGACGGAAAGGAAATTGTCGTTGTCACCAACGGATGATACGCTGTATTCGCAACCGTTGCCCAAGCGCCCCGATACGGGCTTGCAAGCGTGGTTGGCGACCATCGGCTACTTAAGCGCGGAATATAGCCCCGACGCGCTGTTGACGCTGCGTATCGCACCGTCCGAACGGGGCGCGGCGTGGTCACTGGCGTGCGCATGGGGGCAGCAGCGGGAACACGTCGAGGCGAAGCCCGATTTTCCGGCGGCGCTGCGGGAATTGTGGGCGGTTTTGGCGGCGAATCACGATATTCATAAGACGCCCGAAGCCGCCTACAAGAGTCCGGCGCATTACAAAGATCATCAGTGGGTCGATGCGCCAACGAGCGAGACGCTCGAACGGCTGATCGACGTGACGACGGCGGCGTTCAAGTCCGATTGGGCGTTGATCATCGTTTACCAAGCGTCGGAAAAACCGACGATGCGCGTCCAAGCGCGGCTCGTGGCGCACGACAATCAGATTCGCAGCGGCGGACGCGGCGCAAGTATCCGTGATGCGTGCCGAGATTTATATCGCAACGCCGCTCCGGGCGTGTTCGCCAGCGCGGGACAGCCGTTCGACTCGTTTTTTGCAGAGACTTGATTTTCAACGAGAGAGGAATCCGCATGACACAGGTCAATCCGACGATTTTTCGCAAGTATGATATTCGCGGCACGGTAACGGGCGACGCCCCGCAGTTGACGCCTGATCTGGCGCGATTGGTGGGACACGCGCTCGGCACCTATCTGCCGCGCACGTTCAACACGGAGCGCATGTTTGTCGGGCGCGATAATCGGCTGACGTCGCCGCCGCTGCAAGACGCGCTCATGGCAGGCGTGGCGTCCGCCGGACTGCACGTCACCGATATTGGCGCGGTGCTGACGCCGACGGTCTATTTCGCGTCCGCCAGTCACGGCGAACGTGGCGCGGGCGTGATGATCACGGGCAGCCACCTGAACACCACCTACAACGGGATCAAAATGGCGTATGGCGCGCTGGCGTTGGCGGATCAGCAGATTCAAGATTTGCTCCAGATCATCCAAGCAGACGGCTTCGCGTCGGGCAACGGCGTGATCGACACCGACTACGACATGATCAACCGCCATATGGGGACGATCCAAAGCAAAGTCCACATCAAACGTCCGCTCAAGGTCGTGTTGGACGCCGGCAATGGCTTATCCGGCACCTATGTCCCCAACGTGCTGCACAATTTGGGCATCGAAGTCACCTGCTTGTACTGCGAATCGGACGGCACGTACCCGAATCACCTGCCCAATCCCGAAGACCCCGACATGACGAAAGACCTTGAGGCGAAGGTGATCGAAGTCGGCGCAGATTTGGGCTTGGCGTTCGACGGCGACTCGGATCGCTGCGGCTTCATCGACAATCACGGGCATCACATCGCGGCGGATCGCTTGTTGGCGCTGCTGGCGCGCGATTTGCTGACGCGGATGCCGGGCGCGTCCATCGTGTTCGATGTGAAGGCGTCGCAGGCGCTGCCGGACGAAATCCGCAAGTATGGCGGCGTCCCGGTCATGTGGAAAACCGGACACAGCCTGATGAAACGCAAGATGCACGAGATCGGATCACCGTTGGGCGGCGAGGTCAGCGGGCATATGTTCATCGGCGAAAATTACTACGGCTTCGATGATGCGCCGCTGGTCGCGCTGAAGTCGCTGGAAATCTTCGCGCGTTCAGATAAGACGGTCTCTGAACTGTTCGATGAAATCCCGAAACTGGTGGCGACGCCGGAAATCATCCTGTCCGCGCCGGACAACGTGAAATTCGCCATCATCGAGGAAATCACAGCGGAATTGTCGAAGAATTACGAAGTGATCACGCTGGACGGCGTGCGCGCGGCGTTCGAGAATGGATGGGGACTGGTGCGCGCATCGAACACGCAGCCCGCGATCACACTGCGCTTCGAGGCGTACACGGCGGCGGAACTGGTGGAATACATGGGGCGCTTCAAGGCGCTGTTGGACACACATCCCGAAGTCATACAGGATGAATTTGTCGAGCAGATCAAGAAATTCAGCGCATCGTAGCTGACAATGCGACAATTTTCGGGCGTTCTGATGGGACGCCCTATTCGTTTTCGTATAATTCTCGTAATCCCGCCGCTGTCACCTGCACACTAAATTTCCGCTCTACCCTCCCTCGCGCTCCCTCCCCCAACGCCACACGCCGCCCCTCATCGTCCAGCAATCCCCGTATC